>Ga0315910_10003612_pt1 | contig 13128 bp, 11 predicted proteins | sample EdamamesoilMG_FD_204470 | JGI IMG/M metagenome (GOLD analysis project Ga0315910, IMG submission 204470) | Garden soil microbial communities collected in Santa Monica, California, United States - Edamame soil | ecosystem: Environmental > Terrestrial > Soil > Garden | place: USA: California... | reverse complement strand
GGCCCACCACCCAAGCCACGCCTGAAGGACTCGAAGTACCCACCGCCGGCGGCCTCGGCAGACGCGAGCACGCCACCGCCGCGCAAGAAGGTCATCTCGAGCCCCGATCTTCCCCCCGCTCGGCCGCGCACGCCGCCCCCCGATGCCGGCAGCGATCCCGAACTCCTGGCTGCGGTGGTTCCACCCGCGCCCGCGCGTCCCCACGACATGCTCGGCGACGGCCCGCTCGCTCCCAGCGTCTCGGTGTCGGTCGGCGATCCCGCGCGTACGCCCTCCGTGCCGCCGGCCCCCTCCCCACCACTCCGAAACCGCACGCCGACCGAAGCGAGCGCGGCGCGCCCGCCCGTAGTGCCACCACCGCGTCAACGCATGACAACCATGCGCGAAGAGATCGACGATGACGTGCGGGCGGCGCACGCCAGCAGCGACGAACGCGTGATCTTGCCACCGCCTGGATCGCGGGTGATCGAGCCGCCGCCGCCCACTGCACCGCGCGTGATAGCGCCGTCAGCCGCCGCAGCGCCTCCCCCAGCGCCAGGCGCAGACTCATTGGCGCCAACGAGCGTTGTCTCGACCCCGCCGAGCCGGCTCGTACCGCCACCCAAACCCGAGCGCCGCGACGAATACGTCGCCGCATACTCCCGCGCGCCCTCGCTCAAACCACCGCCGCTCCCGCCCAGCACCGAAAGGGTGGTCGTTCCGCCGCCGGTAGCCGCACCTCCCGTCGTCGCTGCGCCGCCCATCGCTGCGCCACCGGTAGCCGCGCCCCCTGTGGCCGTACCGTCGCTCGCGACGACGATGAAAGCGGTATCGCCGTTCGCCGCACCCCCGCCAGACGCGCCGCCGGTAGCGGTAGCTCCGCCCGCACCACCAGTTGCCTCCGCCCCGGCGCCTACTCCAGTGGCGCCCCCAACTGCCGCGGGAGGCGCGGCCACCTCGTATCCGCCACCGAGCAACCCGCCACCGCCCGTGAAGTCGGATTCGATCGCGGTGCACGCCATTCGCGTGATCAACATCGGCGTCGACGACACGACCCCGACGGAAGGGCTCCGCCCCCAAGCGTCGCACGCGCGAGCGGACGGTGACGACTTCGAGAACATCGAAGACTACACGGAAGAAGAGTTCGAGCCGCCGCCCGATTCGCTGGATGAGGCGGACGTGCAAGCGCTCACCGAGGACGAGCCCAAGCCCTCCGCGCCAGCTCCCGTTTCGACCGAGGGGGCGCCGCCGACGAGCGGGGAAGTGAAGCTGCCCCCGCCGCCCAAACGCCCTGCGCCGGCGCCTCCCAAAAAGAAGAGTCCGCGCGCACCCGCCCGCAAGCGCAAGCCCTGGTGGGAAGAGGTGTTCAGCGAAGACTTCATGCGCGCCACGCATCACTTGAGTAACCGCCACATCAAGCGCGAGGCCGACTTCATCGATCACTCGCTCGGCGTTGCGCAGGGCGCCGTCGTGCTCGACCTGGCCTGCGGCACTGGCCAACACTCCATCGAGCTGGCTGCGCGCGGGTACAGCGTCGTCGGCTACGACCTGTCGGTCTATCAGCTCGCCATCGCTGGCGAAACCGCGCAAGAGCGCGAGCTCAAGATCAACTTCCTGCAAGGCGACATGCGCGAAATGGCCTTTCAGGAGATGTTCGACGGCATCTTCTGCTGGAATACCAGCTTCGGCTATTTCGAAGAAGAGAAGAACGTCGCGGTCGCGGAACGCATCTTCCAGGCGCTACGCCCCGGCGGCATGTTCCTGATCGACGTGGTGAACCGCGACCACGTGATGCAACACCAGCCATCGCAAGTCTGGTTCCAGGGCGACGCCTGCGTCTGCATGGACGACATGAGCGTCGACTACATCACGAGCCGCCTGCGCGTGAAGCGATCCATCATCATGGACGACGGTCGCACGCGCGAATGCGCCTACTCGATCCGGCTCTACACCCTGCATGAGCTCGGCAAGCTGCTGCACGAAGTCGGCTTCCGCGTCATCGAAGCCAGTGGACACCCCACCACCCCTGGTGTGTACCTCGGGCCCAACTCGCCACGCGTCATCATCCTGGCCCAACGGCCTTGATGGCTTCTCCGCCGCCTCCTGCTCCGGGCTAGACTCGGCACGGCATGGGCAAGCCAGCGTTCGTAGTTCTCGCGCTCGCGTACCTGGCCTTCGTCTCGCTTGGGTTGCCGGACACCGTGCTCGGCGTCGCTTGGCCGTCGCTGCAAGCGGCCTTCCACATCTCGCCGTCCGCCCTGGGCGCGTTGCTGGCTTCCGGACTCACCGGCTACTTTCTCTCGGGGCTCCTCGCGGGAAGCGCCGTCGCGCGGCTCGGAGTGGGCGGCGTGCTGACCGTGAGCAGTGCGCTCGTGGTCACGGCGCTCGTCGGCTACGCGCTCGCCCCCTCGTGGAGCGCATTTTTCCCGTTCGGCGTGGTGTTGGGCCTGGGCTCGGGCGCCATCGACGCAGGCCTCAACGGCTACGCCGCTCGCCACTTCTCGGTGCGCCACGTCAACTGGCTGCACGGCTGCTGGGGCTTCGGAGCAACTCTCGGCCCGGCGTTGATGACCTACTGCATCGCCGAGGGGCACGGCTACCGCACGGGTTACGCGCTGGTCGCTGCGGTGCTCGGCACCATGGCCCTCCTGTTCTTGGTGACTCGGCGCCGCTGGAACGACGCCCCCGCCGACGTTCCAAGCGAGCGCACCGATGCACCGGGTACGAAACCTGCAGGCCTGCGAGCTGCACTCTCGAACCGGCGCGTGTGGCTACAGCTCTGCATCTTCATGCTGTACACCGGCGTCGAGGCCAGCGTCGGGCAATGGTGCTTCAGCTGGCTCAAAGGGCAGCGCGGGCTCAGCATCGAAGCCGCGGGCAGCTGGACCGCCGCCTACTGGGCGAGCCTCACCGCAGGCCGCCTCGTGTTGGGCGCGCTCGTCGCTCACGTCGGGCCCGACCGCCTGCTGCGCGCTGCCACCATCGGCGCCGTCCTCGGGGTGACGCTGTTCGCATCCACGGAAGGACTGCTCGGTCGCCTGGGACTGCTACTCCTCGGATCGAGCCTCGCTCCCATGTTCCCGACTTTGATGGCGCGCACGCCGGCCCGCGTCGGCGAAGACTTGGCGCATCACGCTGTGGGCCTTCAGGTAAGCGCCGCCACGCTCGGTACGGCGCTCGTCCCCTCCGGAATCGGCTTCCTCGTAGCGCACTACGGGCTCGGAGCCGTCGGTGTCGTCGTCGTCACGGTCGCCGTGGCGTTGCTCGTTGCGCACGAACTTCTGCTCGCGACGACGCACCCTGTGCACCATCAGCACACTACCTAGGCAGCAAGAACTCGTCCCCCAGCTGGACCCGAATCTCAGCGCCTGGTATTTCAGTGCGGTGGATAACGAGTGTCGAGTGAGGGTGTGGCTCGTCTTTGGGCTGTGCAGTGTGCTCCCTGCGACCACGGGCTGCATGCAGCAGTACCGTGCACCAGGTCCAGATCAACCTCACGCGACCATCGAATTTCGCCGCAACTACGCGTTCCAGGCTGGCTCCGTTCTCGACGAACAACTCGTGGTGAACGGAACGCTGACCTTCGAGGCATCGGACAACAGCATCAGCGCCAAGAAGCGCCGAACCGACTCGGTCTTGGTTCCCCCGGGGCAGCACGAGCTGCAGGTTTCGCTAAGCTTCGCCCACATGGTGAAGCAAGTGGTGCAAGAGTTGGAGGACTGCGGGGGCTACGACCCGCCTGAAACGTGCCACGGACCGAAGTCTCGGGAGGACGTAGTGGTCGACGCCGCATGTCAGCAGCGGCTAGAGCTGGATGTCCGAGACGGACAGCTGTACGTCCTGCAGTTGGACTTCCAGGATGCCAAGAACTGCAGCCTCGAGTGCTTCGTCCCGACGCTAGCCGGCAATGGCACCCTACAAGATGTGCCGTGCCCCGCTGTTCCGATTCAGGATTGACGGAGGTCGTCAGCGGTAGGGTGCCACTACCGGGCGCGCCAGCAACGCACGGCAGCGGCTGCGTACCGCCCGCACCGGATCGACGCGGACGTGCTCGCGCAGGCGCAGCGGCACTTCGTCGGGCGTGATCGAGAAGCGCTTGGCGATCTCGATCAGGTACCGGACGCGTCGCACGACGGCTCGCGGACCCGGATTGACGCCGCGAACGACACCAGCGCGACATTCCGAGAACCGATCTGGCCAGTACCACAGCAACTCTCGCGTGCTGGAGCTCAGGACGGCGAGCGCCTCTGCCTCGGCTTCGCGCTCGAAGCTGAGGATGCCAATCTGTCGATCGAAAACCCCGTCGCCGGTCGTGCTTACTCTTGCCGTTTCCAAGTTGCGCGGCCCGTCCGAACGTCTAGCGAGCCACAAACCTTTCGGAATTCTGCCCTTCCCGTCGATCGCGATGTGCCCCGTGACTCGTGCGCGCGAGGCTACGGGTCGCTCCTCGACGACGACGACGTCGTACCCCTCGAGAACACCACTGAGCATGGTCGTCTTGACGTCCACATCGTGGTGGCAGCTCAGCGTGAAGGAGAGCTCATCCGCGACGTCTCGCCATGCCTGCTCGGCCCGCTGCGCGGACCCGCGCCGGAACCACCCGAAGAGCCGCTCGGACAACCACCACACCATGCCGATCGGTACTACTCCGGCGGCACCAGACTGTCTTTGCCCAGATCGAGGCTCTTCGAGAGCCGCGCGAAGGCGGTCTCGACCTTCTGGCGATCGGCGCGGTCGAGTTTGCCTTCGCCGGCGCGCCAGAGCGCGTAACGCAGGGCGGCGGCCTCGAGCTCGGTGAGAGCCGTGCTGCGCGTCAGATCCAGATCTTCGACGTGGTAACGGAGGAGCACCTGGCCGTCGGCCATCACTTGCTCACCGACGATGACGCCTTTGCTCGTGCCCTCGCCGGCGAGCTGGCGAATGATGCCGCGCACGCGAGCGGCGCGCCGTCGCACCCGGCGCGCCTTCGGCTGTTCGAACAGCTGGAAAAAGCGGTTCCGCGAGAAGGTGTTGGGCGCCAAGATCAGGGCACACAAGAGCGCGTCCAGGTCGACCTTGTTCCACACGCTCATGGTTCTGCCCTACGGAACCGCTTGGTCCGGTTCGCGCAGCTGTTCGAGCTGCGCCGCCTGGTGCCACGCCCCGACGGCGTCCATCAGTTCAGTGAGATCGCCGTCGATGACTCGGTCGAGCTTGTACAGGGTGAGCCCGATGCGATGATCGGTCAGGCGATTCTGCGGAAAGTTGTAGGTGCGAATCTTCTCGGAGCGATCGCCAGCCTTGACCATCGCGCGGCGTTCGTCGCGGATCGCCTCGTCTTGCTTGCGCTGCTCGAGCTCGAGCAGCCGGCTCCGCAGGATCTTGAGGCCCTTGGCCTTGTTCTTGATCTGGCTGCGCTCGTCCTGGCATTTCACGATCATGCCGGTGGGCAAGTGCGTGATCTGAACGGCGCTGTTCGTGGTGTTCACGCCCTGACCGCCCGGGCCGCCCGACGCTGCGATGTCGAAACGCAAGTCTTTCTCGTCGATCTCGAGCTCGACCTCGTCGGCTTCGGGAAGCACCGCGACCGTCGCCGTCGAGGTGTGCACCCGCCCCTGGGCTTCGGTGGCGGGGACACGCTGCACGCGGTGCACACCGCTCTCGAACTTGAGCTTCGAGAACACTTTGTCCCCCGTCACCAGGACGATGATTTCTTTGAGGCCGCCGGCCGCCGCCTCACTCTTGCTCAGGAGCTCGATCTTCCAGCCCTTGGTTTCAGCGAAGCGGGTGTACATGCGAAACAGGTCGGCGGCGAACAGCGCGGCCTCTTCGCCGCCAGCGCCAGCACGGATTTCGACGAGGGTGTTGCGCTCGTCGTTCGGATCCTTCGGCAGGAGCAAGATCTGGAGCTCGCGCTCGACCTCCGCGAGCTCCTGCTCGAGCAGGGGCAGCTCTTCTCGCGCGAGGGCGCCCAGTTCGGGATCGTGGAGTGCTTCGCGGTCCTCGGCGATCTGGCGGGTCAGCGAGCTGAAGCGTTCGAAGCTCGCTACAATCGGCGTGAGCTGGGTCCGCTCGCGGTTCAAATCGTTCAGGCGCTTCGGATCGGCGATGACCGCCGGATCGCACATCAGCTGATCGATCTCTTCTTGGCGCCGCGCAAAGGCCCGGAGTTTGTCGGTCGGGATCATGGTTGTAGGGTCTAGGGGGCCAGGATTTTGGGGAACCTTGTGGCAAATCTACTCGAGGCAGGCTCGATGTACGAGAGTGTTTGGATTTCGGTGACTTATGGGGGAACCTAGCGGGTGACCGGAAACTTGACGTAACGTTAGATACAGCTAAAAACTAGGAGCAGCATGACGGATCCTTCGTCACGACGACAGGTGCTGAAGCAATTAGCGGCAGCCGGCGCCGTTTTAGGCGGTGCCGGGGCAGTGACGCGTTTTGCTTTCGACCCTGGAAGCTTTGGTTTGGCGGATCCCAAGGGGGAGCGTCAAGTCCGAAGTTTCGAGGTACCAGAGACCGAGAGCCCTGTCTTCGCGATCGCCAAGAGCAGCAAAGATCCGGCCGAGCTGACGCGCAAGGCCATCGAGGCGCTGGGCGGCATGAAGCGCTTCATCTCCAATGGCGACATCGTGGCCATCAAACCCAACATCGGTTGGGACCGTATGCCCGTTCACGCCGCCAACACCAACCCCAAGGTGGTGGCTGAAGTCGTGCGCTTGGCGTTCGACGCGGGAGCCAAACAAGTCATCGTGACCGACGCCTCGTGCAACGAACCGAACCGCTGCTTCCAGCGCTCGGGGATCTGGCGCGCGACGCACGCGCTCGGCGCAACCGTGATCTTGCCTGCGCAACATCGGTTCCGCGATCTGCGCATGAAGGGCGAGGTGCTCGACCAGTGGCCGGTTTACACGCCACTCGTCAATGCCGACAAGGTCATCAACGTACCCGTCGCCAAGCACCACAACCTCTCCAAGTTCACCGCTGCCATGAAAAACTGGTACGGCCTGCTCGGTGGGCGACGCAATCGCTTGCACCAAAACATCGACGTTTCCATTGCAGATCTTGCGACTTTCATGCGACCCACGCTCACCGTCATGGACGCGACTCGCGTGCTGCTTCGCAACGGGCCGCAGGGCGGCAACATCGACGACGCGATCGACATGCATCAGGTCGTCGCGAGCCTCGATCAGGTGGCCTGCGACGCCTACGGCACTACGCTCATCGGCGAAAAGGTCGAGAACGTGAAGTACCTGAAGCTCGGGCATGAGCGCGGGCTCGGCAACATGCATTGGGAGCAAGTCCCGCACGTGGAGGTCTGAGATGACCCTCGCCACGCCCGGCGACCCGCATCGGTCCCCGCACGGCCCAACGGCGGCCGACCTGCCACAACCCATCCCCTGGCTCGGCAGCGCTGGCCCCGTACTTCCGCTCGACTTGGCTCATCGCAACTCCGGTCGCAGCGCTCCACTCCCCCCCGAGCGCCGCGCGAACACTCCGCTGTCAGCGAACGCCTCCACACCTGCGCCCGAGAGTGCGCTCTGCAGCGTCGAACGGCCCGCCGTCAACACGGCGGTCACGGCGGGCGCGGTGTCGATCCAGCCCGTCGCCAAGGTCACCAAGCCGAGCGTGATCGAACGCTTCAAAGGCTGGCTCCCGAAGAAGAAAAAGCGTCCCGGCTCGGGCATCCCGGCGCGCAAGGTGATCCAGGTGTTGGTCTGGGTCCGCCGCTTCGCGCAGTTCGGGTTCTTCGCGCTGTTCTTCTATTTGCTCGCGCAGACCGCCTTCCGCGGCACCTTCGCGGCGAACTCGGACGAACCGGTGCGCCTGCCCTACCCCGTCGAGGCCTTCCTGCTCGCCGATCCCTTCGTGGGCGCCATGACCCTGCTGTCGACCCACACGGTCTACCGCGGGCTCGCCTGGTCGCTCGGCCTCGTCGCGCTCACCATCGTCTTCGGTCGCGTCTTCTGCGGGTGGATCTGTCCGTTCGGGACCCTGCACCATTTCTTCAGCTGGCTCTTCCCGAGCCGCTACTTGCAGAGCAACCAGCGCAACAACGCGAACAAGACCCACTGGTGGCAGGCGGGCAAGTACTACTTGATGTGGGGGTTCCTTGGCGCCGCGCTGACGGGCAGCGCCATCGGCGGCTTGTTCGATCCAATCTGCATCGCGGTGCGCGCCATCGGCCTCGGGGTGCTCCCAGCGCTCCAGTACATCGGCGTTCGTTCCGCCGACGTGATCGCGGAAACCAACATCCGCCCACTCCAGCTCACCAGCGACGGGGCGCTCGACTTCTTCTCGTCCGAAGTCTGGACCAGCAACCAAGTCTACTTCCACCAGACCTGGTTCATCGTCTTCTTGCTGGTCGCGATCTTGTTCATGAATCGGTTCATCCCCCGATTCTGGTGCCGCGCGCTGTGCCCGCTCGGCGCGTTCCTCGGCGTCATGGCTCGTTTCTCCTTGTTCGGCATGGAGAAAGACCACTCGAAGTGCACCGATTGCAACCTGTGCCTCACGCACTGCCAGGGCGCTGATAGCCCGCAGGGTGGCGTCAAACACCGGCGCGACGAGTGCCACGTCTGCTTCAACTGCGAAGCTGCCTGTCCCGAAGACGTGATCAAGTTCCGCTTCTTCCCGGGCCTCCGCAGCGAGGTGCTCAAGCCCGATCTCACGCGCCGCACGGTGATGGCTTCCACCGCCGCGGGCTTCGTGGCCATCCCGGCCATGCGCATCGCCAACTGGCCAGACAAGGCCTACAGCGAAAAGGTCATCCGTCCGCCAGGCTCCGTCGAAGAACGCGAGTTTCTCGAGCGCTGCATTCGCTGCGCTGAGTGCATGAAGGTGTGCCCCAACAACGCGCTGCACCCGGCCTTCTTCGAAGCCGGTCTCGAAGGCCTCTGGACCCCCATCCTGATCCCGCGCATCGGTTACTGCGAGTTCTCGTGCGTGCTGTGCGGCCAGGTCTGCCCCACCGGCGCCATCCAGAAGATCACCGAGAAAGAGAAGATGGGCGTCGGCCAAAAGCCGGTTTCCATCGGCACCGCGATGTACGACAAGGGCCGCTGCTTGCCCTGGTCGATGGCCACCCCCTGCATCGTCTGCGAAGAGTTCTGCCCCACCTCGCCCAAAGCCATCTGGGCCGACGACGTCGAAGTCCCCAAGCGCGCCGACAAGTACACCAAGCAGGGCGAGCACGCGAAGATGCTCACCATCAAGGTGCAGCAGCCTCACGTCGACCCCTCGCTCTGCATCGGCTGCGGTGCCTGCGAAAAGGTCTGCCCCATCGTCGACAAACCCGCCGTCTACGTCACCAACGCCGGCGAGACCCGCTCCAAGACCAATGTCATCCTGCTCGAGAACACCGCGTACGGGCAGACGTAGCATCACAGCGACAAAGCCCGCTTAGTGCCCGGCATCTACCAAGCGCGCTGCTCCAACTGTGACTACGAAAGCTCGCTATTCCCCGAAGGGTATGGCGCGGTGCTGATCGACGAAGCGGCGAGCGCTACCGGTGGCACTGAAGGTCGTCATGGCGGGGTTTTCGTAGCCCGCACCGTGGTGGCCACCTCGAAACGCTACGAGTTCCCGGCCTGTGTTGCGGCCGCGGCGCGCTTGAAATAGAAATGGTGGCGGAGTGCAACCGATTGGCCGCATCGACGCGGAGACCCGATGGATATCGACCAGGAAGTCAAGAACCTAACGAAGCTCTGCTTGGAGCTGATCGACCAACGCGGCATTCACTCCTTCAGGCCGCTGGCGTGCGTGCCGTCAGCCAAAAAACTGACCTTCATGATGGACCGGCGTGGTCTGGTCGAACCAGGTGTCGTGAGGGAGTGGGGAACCCAGGTAGCAGCACCAGGAACTGACTTCCTAGTCGCGTATCAGTCCGGCGATAACGAATTCACGATCGACGCCGTGGTTGGCGACACGCTAACGTCGTCGCGGGTCGACGCGCCAGATTCCTACGTCTGACGACCGGCTTCTGCGAGCAAGCGTAACACCTCACGTAGACTCCTCGCTCCGCATTAGCTGAGACGGTAAGCTCGCCTTGTTCCATGCGTCGCCGCAAACCAAGAACGCCTGCGAAACCGCAGTCCAAACGAGACCGCAAGGCTAAGCGCACGGCTTCGCCCGTCGAGCACACGGTCGCGCATCCGCTGTTCGGCGCGATGCCGTTGGTTGCCGCCACATGGGTCGACTCGAACGGGCACGAACGCTCGGGCTACGTGTATGACGCCAGCTACCGGCCAGAGATGCCGCAGGGTGCGGTGCGGGGGGACATCACGCGCCAGCACTTTTGCTCGATGTGCCACACGCCGAGGTACTTCTACGTCGATGTGGAACGCACCTGCGTGCAGTGTGGCGATGCATTCGTGTTTTCTGGGGCCGAGCAGAAGTACTGGTACGAGACCTTGCAGTTTCACTTCGATTCGATCGCGACGAGGTGTTTGGGATGCCGCCGCAAGAAGCGGTCAGACAAGGCATTGCAGCAGCAGCTCGCATTGACTACGGCGGAAGTCGACGCGGACCCGGAAAACTCGGTTCGGCTCGTCGCGCTCGCCGAGGCCATCGTTTTGCTGTTCGAGCGGTTGTCGCAGGGCTCGCTGCCACGCGCGATTGCAGCCTGCCGCCGCGCTCGCCGCGTCTGTGGGACTCATCCTCAGGCAAAAGTGGGTGAGGCCCTGTTTTGGGAGGCCAAAGCACAAGCGCTCGCCGGACGACCGGCAGCCGCTCGCGAGCTATTTCAACAGCTGCTCGCGGGTGCTGGTATTGGGGGTCACCGCGAACGCCTCACGCGAGAAGCCCAAAAGTGGCTCGAACGAAACTAGCGTTGCGGGTTCACCCGAGCTCTGCCGCGATCGCCTGCTCCCAGGCGCTCGACTCTCCCTCGCTCATCGGCTGCGACGCGATCGCCCCGGGCAGCGTGCGCGACGGGGTTTCGGCGACCGGGTGCACGCGCAGGGTGACGCGCGACAGGCGACCGAGCCGGCGTTCGCCCACGAAGAAGGCGGTGAGATCGGGGCCGACCGCGCGCCGCGGCACGGGCGTGAGCGTGAAGGCGCTCGCTGCTCCGAGCTCTGCCGAGAGCCCGACCAGCGTGTGATCCACGGGATCCTCCCAACGCGAGCGCGTACCGGGTAGGCCAGCGGCGACCCAGTCTGCTAGCGGCTCGCCGCCGGCGCGCTGGATGCCCAGCGTGTAGCCGCGGCGCACGAGCAGGTTCTCGCATTGGTCGAGCGTGAGGCGAGCGTCGAAGTCGGCGAGCAAGGACTTCTCGTCGAGCTCGCATTCGGCGCGCTCTCGAGCGGCGACCGGCTTGGCGAGCGAAGGCGTTTCTTTGGGTATGAGCGCCCCCGGGTTCAGCACCTGCGCGGGATCCCAGGCCCGTTTCAGGCGCCGCATCATCTCCACGCCGTAGCCGAGCTCGGCGCCCAGCAGCGGTGCTTTGCTGCGCCCGACGCCGTGGTGGTGACTCAGCGTCGCGCCCGCCCCGAGCGCGGCCGCGAGCGCCGCCGGCCACAGGGCGTCGTAGAGCGCGAGCGCCTTCTCGTCGCTGTCGGTCATGGCGCTGAAGGTGAAGTAGATGCTGCAGCCGTCCGGGTACACGTGGCTCAGGTGGGCCAGCACGATGACGTATCGCCCGAGCGCGCGCCGCACGTCGTCGTACACCGCCTTGAGTTTCGACCAAGGTGCGGCCACCTCCATCGTGTCGCTGAAGGCTCCGGCGCGGAACACGGGCGACTGCCGATAGCTGACCGAGTAGCGATGTTCTTGCCAGGCGCGCGCGGGCGCTTCGCCCAGATCGCGGCCGCGGTGCCCCGCACAGACGCGCGCAGCTCGTTCGCGGTCTTCGTTCACCTCCGCCGGTTCGCCTTCGAAGATGAACACGAGCTGGCACTCTCGGAGGAGTGTGCCCTCGATCGTGCGCACGGCGCGGTTGATGGCTCTCGGTATTCTGAGGGCGCTTTTCAGCACCAGCGACGGGTCCTTCTTGGGGCCCGACTTCGACCGATGCATGCTGGTGTCGAGCGCGTCGTACAGGCGCGCGACGGCAGGGCGCAGACCCGTCTGGTACATCTCGCGCAGCGCTTGCCAACCGCTCTCGACGTCGCGAAACATGAAGCCACCGTAAGCGCGCGCCCGCGGCGATCGATGCAGCCGCAAGCGGGCAGCGCTGATGATGCCGAGCGTACCCTCGCTGCCGATCAAGAGCGGTGCGAGGTTCGGTCCGCGCTCACGCCAGTGCATGCGCACGGACGCGCCCGAACCCAAAACTGCGTCGCACCCGACGACCATGTCTTCGATTTTTCCGTAGCGGCCGGAACACTGCCCGGCGCCGCGCGCGGCGAGCCAGCCACCCACCGTCGAGCACAGGATGCTCGAAGGGAAATGACCGACGGTGTACCCCAGCGCCTCGAGTTCGTTCTCGAGGGTGATGCCCAGCATACCTGCGCCGACATCGACGACACCTTCGTCAGGGCGCAGCGTGAAGCCGTTCAGGGCTTTCAGATCCACGACGACCGTCTGCTGCTCGGGCGCGATGCCCCCGCACACGCCGCTGCCCGCCCCAAAGGGGACGATGGGTGTCGTGGTGTCGCGCGCGTAGGCGACAATTCGCGCGAGGTCGGCCTGGGAGCTCGGCCAAACGATAGCGCTCGGGCCAGCCCGTGTGACATCGTGCGCTCTCAGCCGGATTAGGTCCCGCGGCCACAGATCGCGGCTGTACACGACTCGATCGGATGGGTTATCACTCACTCGTGACCCAGGGACCAGCTTGCGCAAGTCGTCGACCGCACTCACGATTCGCTTGTAACGCGGGCGGGCTGGGACGTATACGTTCCTCACGCAGCATGGGCGTTTTCGGGTCGATTTCAGCGCTCTCGCAGGGGTGGACGGCCACGGCCCGGCTCTGGGGCGGCAGCCTGAGCCTGCTGGTGCTCGCGGGCGCTTGCGGCGGCGGCTCCGCCGCTCCCGCGAAGGACGCGGATGACGCCGACGACGCCAGTGAGGTGGGCTCGTCCGACACCGCGAGCGCAGCGAGCGACGACGAGAGCGTCGAAGCAGGCCCCACCGGCCCCGACTGCAGTGACCAGACCTGTTTCCCTTGCGGCGAAGGCATGTGCCCCGTCGGCTTCTACTGCGACGAGAAGGCCAACAAGGGCCCGGCGT
>Ga0315910_10003611_pt1 | contig 13128 bp, 9 predicted proteins | sample EdamamesoilMG_FD_204470 | JGI IMG/M metagenome (GOLD analysis project Ga0315910, IMG submission 204470) | Garden soil microbial communities collected in Santa Monica, California, United States - Edamame soil | ecosystem: Environmental > Terrestrial > Soil > Garden | place: USA: California... | reverse complement strand
CGAGGTACAAGTTACGATTGTGTGACAGCCTGTTGACGAACCAATGTTCAGGCAAGTCCACCGTGCAGTCCTGCGGAAATCCCACCTTTGCTCAACCCTCGCAACCACCATGCCGGACACAAATAAGACATCGCTCTGCGGTATCGGTTGTCGTTAAGAACACCTCGGACGCGGATGGAAGCCCCTGCGTTCGTTTTGCATGGGCCGAGCGAAACGCAGGTTTTGAAACCGTAGATTGCACTGAGGCATTCGCATTTATGATGCGTTATTATTTGCACTGGGCGTTTATGGCCTCTTACAGAGGCCTGTTCTCAAGACCACCCGCTTTGCGGGTGGTTCTTTATGGAATCAGATTTTAGGTTCGCGGCTTATGGTATCCGTTGCAGTCGGTAAAAAGCTCGCGGCGCCTCCATCGGCAGTCGCAGAATGCTTGAAGCCTCGCTCGTCGTTGGAACGTTTGTAACTGCAATCCACGATCCGGCCAACATTGAGCTGGAGGTGAATAGTCCCCAAACCGGATCAGTCTGCCAGCGTAATTCAAGATCGCCGCTGTCAACTCTCAGGAACAGCTCCGGAAACGTTTTCAGTCCAATGTCGTCGAGATAAAAATCATTCGGAAACCGGCTCGTATTCGCGTTAACGATTTCAAACATGGATGTGGAGTTGGTCGAAGAGATCCAGGTCTGTTCCCATCGCATCCATGCGCCGGGTGCATCAGGAAGCACAAACGACGGTCCGACTTGAACACCATCCACTTTCAGGATCAGATTCGCCGGGCCTCCACCAACTGCAGTTCCTGTCCAAGCCTGAAAGCGGTAGGCGGTGTTCGTTTGAACAGAGACGGTCTGCCGCCAGATTGCCGGATTGCCGGAAGTCGCGCCATTCACGACGAGCATCTTGCCAGTGCCCGTCGTGTGGTCGCCAAAGTTGACGAATTCTCCGTTCCAATTCTGCGGGTCACTCCGAACAGTGAATTGACCCTCGGCCGAATTGAAATCGGCAAACTGGTACTCCGAAGCAAACCCGAGGTCGCCCGCCTCGAAGTCGGCATTGGTGAAAGTCTGGGCGTGAACGCGGCATAGAGCCACGGTGGCGACGGTGAGCGGAGCGACAATCGAAGTGATTTTCATAGCGGAATGGGGGCTAATCCAAGTTCAAGAGCGTCGAAAAACGAACACGTTCCACCTTTCCAAACCGAAACCAGGTGCAACGTAACAGAAATCCGGCGGTGCCAGTAGATTTGCCTGCGCGAACCAGCGAGCCAACATTACCCGCAACAGTGAGGTGGTTTGGTAAATCTGTTTCATAAAGCCATCCGCCGATTCGATGTTGGCCGCGCGTTGAACCACGTCGTTGCAATGTCCAAACCCTTTGAGACTTATTGGCCGCTCTGCCAGTGAGATCAAAGTAATAGTTCGCACTCCACTTTCTGGAGAACTTCACTCATACCCGCCGCACTGCGTGTTCTTAACCCAAACGCCGTTGACACACACGTAGCCGCAACCCGGCGGCGCGGGCCAGCAGCCGGGCGGCTGGCTTAACCGGAAAAACTGCTGGGAACCGGAAATGGAATTAGTCACGACGAGCTGCCCGTTGGCCACATCTGGCCCTGGAGAAACGGGCGTCCAGACTACCGGGGCAACAAGGTTCGTGGTGGATGCCAGTGTGTAGCCGTCGTAAAAGTTACCCTCGTAAATGAACCCGCCGTAATTGGTCGGCCACGTCAGAATTACATTGGCGCCGGAAGGAGTGATCGTCAGTTGCGGTGCGCTGCCTGACGCCACCGAAAGGCTGAACACCGTGCCCCCGCCCGAGCTGCCGCCGTCAAACGCCGCTCCATACAGGCTGTTCCCCGAAAAGATCAATCCGGCAGAAGGATACGCTCCGTCGCTGCCGTAGGTGAAATGATGCAGGGTCGTAAAGCCCGTCCCGTCGGTCTTGATCACGAACAGCGTGCCAAAGCCCGAATTGCCGCCCGCACTCGTCGCCGCATACAGGGTGTTGCCCGATACAAGCAAGCCACTCGGAAAAGTACCGTCGCTGTTGGTAAAGGAAGACGGAAGCGCGCCAGAGCCAGTCGCGAAATGATGCAAAGTGGTAAAGTCCGTGCCATCGGTGTTCACCTTGAACAACGTGCCAAAGCCGGAATCGCCGCCGGCATCCGTCCCTCCGTAAAGGGTGTCGCCCGATATGGCCAAGCGGCCAAACGGATGCGCGCCGTCGCTGTTGGTAAAATAAGGAGCACCAACTCCCGCCGTGAATGTGTGCAGGTTCGTAAAGCCCGTGCCATCGGTGTTGATCTTAAACAACGTGCCATGGTGCGAATGGCCGCCTCGATATGCCGTTCCATACAGCGTGTTGCCGGACAAAATCAAACCCGCATACGGGACAGCGCCATCGCTGTTGGTGGTATTTGAGAGTGCTGTGAACGTATGCAGGTTCGTAAAACCCGTGCCATCGGTCTTGACGGCGAACACCGTGCCATTCCCCGAACTGCCGCCACCATACGCCGTCCCATACAAGGTGTTATCCGAAAAAACCAAAGCGGAATACGTAAAGGCTCCGTCGCTGTTGGTGACGTTTGGATAAGAACCCGAGCCCGCCGTGAAGTTGTGCAGGGTCGTAAAACCGGTGCCATCCGTGTTGACCTTGAACACCGTACCCCGGTTGGCACTGCCGCCATTCTCTGCCGTCCCATACAGGGTGTTTCCGAACAGAGTCAATCCGGCGAACGGAGAAGTGCCGTCGCTGTTAAAGCCGAGACCAGAGGTAGCGGTGAAATCGTGCAGGTTCGTAAAGCCCGTGCCATCGGTGTTGACGGCGAACAATGTGCCCCGGTTCGCGTTGCCACCATTCGCCGCCGTCCCATACAGCGTGTTGCCTGATAAAACCAGCCTGTCCGCTGGACTGGCTCCATCACTGCCGTGATTGAAGCTATGCAGGGTCGTAAAGGTCTGCGCCGCCACCCGGCCGGCTGGTAAAAAACCGAGGCCAGCGATCAGGGCGGGAACGAGGAATGCGTTTTTCGTTTTCATTTTGAGCTTATTGGGCGGCAGACGAGTGAACGCGGGTGAATGTCACCACGAGGAAACTGACTCTCGCCAGTTCAAGGTTCTGCATTTCTGCGGTCATGGATTAATTGGGTCCACTCCTTTCCAGACCGGAAACCGGCGGGGAGTAACGAAATATCCGTGGTCGAAATCTCGTTTTGCGTTCTTGAGCCATGCCCACCGTTAACAAATGCGAGATTTCAAGCAGGAAGGTGCAAAAAGAATTCTCAAAGCTTCCATATGTCGGCGTGGAACATGCGGGCCTTGATGGACGAAAATAGAAACTATTCTGCGGCAAGGCGCGCAGCCCAGCGCGGGACTACGGCTCCGCCGTGAGCGCCAGCAGGAAAGGGCTGCTGTTGGAATTAGCGGAAACCAAATCAATGCTTTCAATGACGGAATCCGGCGACGGGTTGTCCCAAGTGAACTTGTAGAGCCGCAAGGACTGGCCCGCGGCCTTGACCGCAGGGTTCTTGCCGGTCCACGCCACGACCGCATCTTTCGTTGGTTCAGAAAGGTTTGGATTGAACCACCAATCTCGTACGTTCTCGCCATAGACAATTGTCACCTCCTTTTGCGCGCCGCCTTGATATTGAATTACGTACCGGCCAATCACAGTGCCATCAGCCACCCGCCAGCTCGTGGCCTGTAAGAAATGAAGACGACGGCATTTCTGGCCGACGCGAATGCTTTTGACCTCCGCTGGGTAGGATGCGCCCATTGACCCATTCAAAGCCCCGCCGGCAAGCTGAATCAGGCCGCGCACATCGAACCGAACTCCAGCAAACTCTTGTAGGCCCCTCGGCAATTCACCCAGATTCCTTTCCAGGGTCGTGCCGAACGATGAGGACGGTATCCATCCCTCGGTGAGCAGGCCGTTGTAATGAGGAGTCAGATCAACCAGAGCGGGAGATGCGGCAGGAGGACGAGGCTCAATCAACGAATCGAGTTTGGACTTTGGAATCGGAAACCGACCGAACTTTGACATCGGAACATTGGGAACAATCCGCGTGGCCGCGGCCACTTCGGCTTTGCTGGCTGCGCGAAGCAGCATCACTTGGCCGGCTTTGGCGGAACCGCTTCCGATCGCCAGGAAGCGTCCGTCCTGCGAAAACGCGGCAGACCATACCACGCCAAGGTCGGAAGGAATGGTCAGCAGCAACTCGCCGCTGGAAACATTCCAGAGTTTGGCCGTGCCGTCCCAACTGGATGTCGCGAGCGTTCTACTGTCGGCCGAGAAGACCATGGAATAGATGGCATCCTTGTGCCCGGTGATCGCTCGAAGCAATCGCTTCGTTTTCAATTCCCGCAGCTTGATACCCCGGGTAGAATCTCCCGAAGCCAGTAGGCTTCCATTCGGGGAAATGGCCAGACGGCCAGACGGTTCATTCAAGGTGTCGGTGGCTTGATGGTTTTCGAGGTCCCAGAATTTCAGTTCGTTCCAGCTTCCTGAGACCAGTTTCCGGCTGTCAGGCGTGAAAGCCAGGGTAGGAACGGTTGTGCTGTGCCCGCGCAGGGTAACCAATTCCCGGCCCTCAGCCGCATCCCATAATTTGACGACATTGTCGCTGCCGCCGGTCGCCAGAAATCTGCCGTCCGGACTAAACGCTAGAGACCAAATCTTGTCACAGGCCCCCGGCAGTTTCTGGCGCAGTTCGCGTTTTTCCAGATCAAAGAGGTACACGTCTCCGCCGCCGCTCCCGCCCGCCGCAAGCGTTTTTCCGTCGGGAGAAATCGCCACGGAGATGTCTCCGATTCCCGGCAGCGGAAGGGTCGTGATCAACGTGGCGGAGGCTGTACTCCACAGTTCAACCAATCTGTTTCCACCGCAGGAAAGGATGGTGCCATCCGGGCTGAAGGCAACGCTGTAACCGGGTGCGTTGGTCAGGAGGTCGTAACCTTGCGGGCGGCCGGCATCCCACAATTTCACCGTGCGGTCCCAACTGCTGCTGGCCACCGTTCGGTCATCCGGTGCAAAAGCCACGGCCGCGATCACGTCGGTGTGCCCTTTAAAACTGACCCGCTCCGAGCGAGTAATGAGGTCCCAGCTCCGAACCACCTGGTCAACGCCGCCGGTGACCAGCGTGCGGCCATCGGGCGCAAAAGCCAGACAGGTCATGGGCGGAGCTCGTAACTTCACGAGGGGTTCTTTCCAATTCTCGACGTTCCACAACTGCAATTCCCCTAACCGGTCATACGGGTACCAACTTGCCGTGGCTAGGCGCTTTCCATCCGGAGCGAAAGCCAACGCGAAGACTGACCCGGCAAAATTCGTCAGCGTGGCCGATCGCTCGCCAGTCCGCGTCTTCCAGATTCCCACCTGGCTGTCGGGACTTGCCGTAGCCAGCGACTCGCCATCCGGCGAAAAGGCCAGAGACAAAACCCCGCCCGCGCCGGCGTTAAACTCAGCAATCGTCGCGCGACGGCTCAAGTCCCAGACTTTGACCGCGCCGCGTTTGCCGGTGCGGACGTACCGTTCGAGCGGATTTCCGGTACCCGTGGCCAACTCACCGGAACCGACCGCCAGCAGATTACCTTTGGGTGAACAGGCCACGCAGGTGAGATCGTCGGCCGTTCCTTCAAAGGAGAACAATTGCCGTTTCGACGCGAGGTCCCAGACCCGCACTGTTTTGTCGGTGCTGGCGCTTACCAGCCATTGCGCATCCGGAGAAAAAGCCAGCGCTGTGATCCAGCCGTTATGTCCTTCGAGCGAACCACGCTCCCGGCCGGTGCGCTTGTCCCACAGCCGGATTACCAGATCATCGCCGGCGGAGGCGACGGTCAAACCATCGGGAGAAAACCCGACGGCGCGAACCCGCGAGAGATGGCCGATGAGGTTGAGCTGCTCGCTGTGGCAAAGCCGCCAAAGATAATACCATTCAAAACCGCAGAGGTCCGTCTGGCCGGACGCCGGACGGAGCGAGTCGAGCAAATCCATTACGCCGGTCACGTTGCCCTGCTCGAAGGTCTGATGCGCGAGTTTGATCCGGGCGCTGTAAAGGTTTACGCGGTTCTCCTCGGCCAGCAACTCGGCACGCCCGCGCTCACGGCCTTCGCTGGCAGCATTGCGATCCGCGCGTTGGCGCTCTTGGTCGGCGTGTTGCAGTGCCTGTTTTTCCTTGGTCAAAAGCCAGGTGCTGACGCCAAGGCCAATCAGCAGAGCAGCCATCACTGCGCTCGCGGCCGCAAAGGCCAGCTTGTTTCGGCGAACCAGTTTCCGAAACCGGTAAGCATTGCTTGGTGGGCGGGCAACAACGGGCTCGCTGCCCAAGTGCCGCGCCACGTCCGCCGCTAACCCGTTGGCGGTTTCGTATCTTCGCTGGCGGTCTTTCTCCAAACACTTCATTACAATCCAGTCAAGATCTCCATGGACCAGCCGGCTCAGCGCCGCCGGTTCGGTGTGCCGACGCTTCGCAACCTCGGTGAGCTTCGCACCCAGTGTCTGCAATCGAGTGGAAGGCTTTGGTGGTTCCGTTTCCTGAATCATCCGTCGGATTTCATCCATCGCTGCCGTGCGGAAAGTCTCAGCGTCGAAGGGCGTCACTCCCGTCAGCAGTTCGTAGAGCAGCACGCCTAGCGAATAGATGTCCGCGCGCGTATCAATGTCCAATCCGCTCAATGCCGCTTGTTCCGGACTCATGTACGCCGGCGTCCCGATCATGTGATTGAATGCGGTGAAAAGGGTCTTCGCGGTCAACTTTTGCCCCAACGCTTTGGCCACGCCGAAATCAATCACCTTGGGCACCGGCGCACCATCATGCTCGGTCACGAGCACGTTGCTCGGCTTGAGGTCGCGGTGGATGACGCCTTTCTGGTGCGCGTGCTGTACCGCTTGGCAGACCTTGATGAAAAGCTCGAGTCGTTCGCGCGTGGGAAGATGCTTCTGATCGCAGTAGTCGGTAATTGGAATCCCGCGCACCAGTTCCATGACGAAGTAAGGCCGACCGGCTTCCGTTGCCCCAGCATCCAGCGCACGCGCGATGTTCGGATGGTCCATCAACGCGATGGCCTGCCGCTCGGCCTCGAAGCGGGCGATCACTTCCCGCGTGTCCATACCGGCCTTGATGATCTTGAGCGCCACCTTGCGTTGCACCGGTTCAACCTGCTCCGCCATGAACACGACACCGAAACCGCCTTCGCCGATCTTTTCGAGCAGCTTGTAACGCCCGATCATCGTGCCGGCGCGCTCGATCAAGATGTCAGGCTTCGGGGATTCATTCACCGGAAGCACGTCCAACCCCATCTTCGCCAGACACCCGGGGCAAAGCCCTTGCGGTGCGTTGGCCGGAAGTTCCGCCCCGCATTCCTCACATGTTGGTTTGGTTGCCACGTGTTACAGTTCCGTCAGCCGCCATTGCTATTTACAGACCGAACCACGCTGCAAGGTAACGGTGAGTTTGAATATCAACTCAAGGCCGAGATCACCGCGCGCATTTCTTCGTCCACTTCCTCCGGACTGGACACCGTGTTCGCGATCTCGGTGCGCAGCAATTCGCGGTAGCGCTGGCGCATCCGGCTCACGGCCATTTTCATGGCGGCCTCGGTTGTTCCCAGTTTCGTCGCCAATTCCGCGTAGGATGCCGCCTGCTTTTCTCCGATCAGAAAAACCTTGATCGTTTCGAAAAGTCCTTCCTTGCCGGATTCAACGAACTCTCGACGCAGATGAGTTGTGGCCTGGCTCAGCAGGGTCGTCGCCCACTCTCGTTCGAAGATCTTCTCAGGCGAATGCTCCCGGCTGGATATTTGCAAATAGGGTTGCTCCGCCGTTTCATCGTTGATGGAAACAAACGTGAATTCTCCACCGCGCTTCTGGGCGTTCGCGCGACGCCACACTTTCGCCAGGAAGTGCTCCATGGCTGCGAGTAGAAACGAGCGGAATTTTCCTTTGCTCTGATCCACCGGGCGGAGGAAGTCTTTCGCCAGCAACCGCGCGAAAAACTCCTGCGTCAAATCTTGCGCATCGTGTGCCCCATAACCCCGGCGGCGAACGAACGCGTAGAGCGGCCACCAGTAAGTGCGGCACAATTTTTCCAGTGCGATCCCAACCTCGTTTGGCTCTCCCTGTTTTGCGGAGAGCACGATGCTCCAATGCGTGGTCACGAAGCATCGCGCTGAACCAGCGTCGCCCTGTTCAGGGCCGGAGTGAGGGGGCATGTGTTTACTGTAGGCTTAATGCGCCCACTTTCAATGAAGTTGTGGCCGTGCCGGAGGCCGTCACCTCGCTTATCGAATTTGCCGGATTGCCCCTTGTATCGTCGTGGCGTGCCAGTGGCAGATTGACGAAATGCAGTGCGTGGTGCCGGTCTGGAAGAAGCCCGTTTCATCTTAGTTGCCATTGGCGTTCGGAGTTCCGGCTTCGGCCGGTCGGGCGTTCGACGAAATCTGGGTGAGTGCGTGGCATCGCCGAGAGGCGTGGCAGTTCATGCATGGGCGAACCTTGGACCTGAAGTCAGGCTGGCAAAGGGATGTCGTGGCTACAAGTCGAGAAGTGCCCGTGCGGAATCATTGGCACTCGGAGAGCAAAAAGGCGAACGGTTTCCCGTTCGCCTTTCGCATCACCAAATCCAGAGCTTCAGTACCACGCTAGGTCCGGTTTCACGTCGGCCCGTTGCCAGGCTTCGTCGAACTCACGGCGGACAATCTCGGCGGAATCGGATTTGCCCTGCGCGCGCAGACTCTGTTCGAGGCCGAACAAGCCCCAGCCGTTGCGCGGCCAGCGTTGCACGTCTTCGCGGAAAGCAGTTTCGGCCTCAGCGGGCTTGCCCGCCTTGATCAAAGCCGCGCCGAGCGCGGGTCGCGCCGGAATGGGCCAGAAGGCTGGCTCCATGTACGGCAGCGCGTCCTCGGCTTTCACCGCCTGCTGCAAATGGTCGATTGCCGCGTTCATGTCGCCTTTCGCTTCGGTGACTTTTCCGGCGAGCCAATGCGCCGCCACTGCGAGCATGCCGGTGGCAGGAAACGCCGGATTATTCAACTTCGTCGCGTTGTCTGATTCAATCAGCTTCAACATTTCGGCGTGCTCGCTCGCGGCTTGGTCCGCCTGTTTCCTGGCCGCGAACGCCAGGCCGCGCGAGAAATGCCACATCGCACGATCAATCAGGAAATCATTCGTGGCTGGCGGCTGTGGAATTCTCAGGACTTCATCCCAACGTCCAAACCGCGCCAGCGTCAGCCACGGCAGATGCCGCAGGCGTGGTCCTTCGACCGCTTTCTTCGGGCCGCAATAATTTTCCAGCGCCACGGTCGCGGTCTTTTTCGCAGCGGCGAGAGCGTCGGCACTACGGCCTTGAAACAGCGTGGCGTACCAGAGGAAATGTTCGTTGTGCGGATAATACGCGCCCGGGTAAAAACCCTGCGCTGCGCAGTGTCGGATGTAGGAGCGATCCGCTTTCACCGCAAGGCGGTTGGCGGTTTCCGCGTCCTGATATTGGCCCACGCGCACGTAGATGTGGGCCGGCATGTGGACGAGATGGCCGGCTGCGGGCGCGTAGCCGGTGAGCCGGTCTGCGGAGGGAATCCCCTGTTCAGGATGCGGTCCAGCCTCCACCGCGTGAATGAAGAAGTGATTCGCGCCGGGATGATTCGGATTGCGGTGGATGACATAGCGCAAAGCCGCGAACGCTTCCTCCGTTTCCGGTTTTGGTGAACGGTCTTTGAGCCAGTAATCCCAGGGCATTGTGTCCATCAGCGCTTCGGAGAAAATGGTGAATGCGTCGAGGTCGTCGGGAAACCGTTTCGTCAACCCGCGCATCGCGGCGGCGTAAGCCTTGTCCAGTGCCGAACGATCCTCCACGAACTCCGCTTGATAGCGCGTCGCCATCGCATCAATGTAGGCCTGTTCCTTCGCGCCGACCGTGGACTTGAGTGCGAGGGCCTTTTGCAGGGCGTCCCACGCGCGATCGTGATCGGCTTTGTCCATCGGCTTGTTCACGTGCGGCCCGCTGGCGTAGGCGATGCCCCAATAGGCCATGGCGCAATTGGGATCGTGCTTGAGCGCGCCGCGAAACGAACGAATGGCCTCCGCGTGATTGAACGCGTAGCAAAGCGTGAGGCCCTGATCGAAATACCGCTGCGCCGCTTTCGACGAAGTGGTGATGGGATGGTGGTGAGTGCCCAACCCATCAAAGAGCGGGGCAACGGGTTTGGTGGATGATGTTGGTTCGGCGGCGAAGACGATCCCCGTAAAAGCGAAAAGCCCTGCGACGCCGAACGCCGCGAATTTGGACGAATGATGAGTTTTCATGGCTTTGGTTAATTTGACCAGCGGTGGATTCTAGTCCGACGGGCGGCGGCGTCCATAGAACTTTAGTGGCAGGAGGAACGATTGCTTACATCCATATTGGGGCGAGAATCGAACGTGGGTTGGATCAATTTCCTGCGGTCTAAATCGCAAATGATTTGAGCGGGCGATAGATTTTGATTATGGGCTGGCAGAAGTTCGTGCGGAGTTACCTTGCACTCACATGAATGCTGCTATGAGCCGCTGGATTGGTCTTATCGCGTGCGCTGTATTCGGCGTTGTCGTGCTGCTTTGCGGCTTGCTGATACCGGCGCATCTGCGGGCCGTGGACGCCCTGACTTTGCAAAAGGCCGGACGGGGCACTCCTTCTCCAGTCGAGAAAGGCATGTTGCCCGTGAAGCACAATCCACTGGCTGATCAGATCATATCCTCGACCTCCGTGTAGAGAAACGTCGCGCCGCCCGTCGCGTAATTGGGTACATCTGCGACGGCTGCCTGTCCTTCAGGCGAGGCCAGGAGTTCCTCGAAATCCGCCCGGCTCTCCATGTAGAGGTCGGCAATGTAGTAGAACGGCGCCGGCTTGCCATCCGCCGTGCCTTGCACTTTCCCGATGGTCCATTTCTTCAAGCCTTTCATCCGCCGGGCAATGGGGATGTGGGTTTCGCGATAATACTGGTCGAAGGCGGCGGGATCCTTCGGTTGTCCGTAGAGAACCTGAAGACGAATCATAGGCCCGATGCTATGGGTTGTAATGGTTGTCGTCGAGACTTTCACCGCTGCGGACTCGAACGGCGAATCTGGCCATGTGAGGCCGGTCAGGTTTTGATTCCGCCATTGGCGGCAGTCAGGCACACTGGCCGGACATGGCGCCGCTTGATCTCACCCTGGTTCCCAAAACCGATCCGCTGGAAATCTACCGTTACCGCGACGGATTGTATGCGGTGGACCTGCTCACCGCAGCGGTCGTCCATCTGGATTTCTTCACGTGGCTCGCGAACAACCCTTCGGATGCCGCCGCCATCTGTGCCCACTTCGGCATCACGGCACGGCCGACGGATGTCATGCTGACACTGTTCACAGCGAATGGCTTCATCGCTTCACAAGACGGCATTTTCCACGTCACAGAGCTGGGCAAGGAGCATCTCACCCAGGATTCCTCGTGGAATCTGGCCCCGTATTACGCTTCGTTGAAGGATCGTCCGGTGACGAAGGATTTCCTGACCGTGCTCAAGACCGACAAACCAGCCAACTGGGGCAGCTCCAAAGACGCGCTGAACTGGCACAAGGCAATGGAAACCGAGGCGTTCGCACATTCCTTCACGGCCGCGATGGATTGCCGCGGGCTTTATCTGGGACAGGCGCTGGCAAGGCGCGTGGATTTGCACGACCGCATCCGGTTGCTCGACATCGGCGGTGGTTCGGGCATTTACGCGTGCTCGCTTGCGGCCCATCATCCCCGCTTGTGCGCCACGGTCTTTGACCAGCGGCCCGTGGATCAGATCGCTGCGAAACTCCTAGCCCAACGCGGATTCGCCGACCGCATCGGCGTGTGCGTGGGCGACATGTTCAATGACCCGTTGCCCCGCGACTGTGATGTTCATCTCTACTCCAACGTCCTGCACGATTGGGACGTGCCGGAAGTGCGGCGACTGCTCGCCGCTTCGTTCAGCGCGCTCCAGCCCGGCGGCCTGTTGATCATTCACGACGCGTTCATCAATGCGGACAAGACCGGCCCGTTACCCGTCGCGGCTTACTCGGCCTTGCTGATGCATTCGACTCAAGGGAAGTGCTATTCTACTGCGGAGTATGAGGCGTATCTGGAAGAAGCCGGCTTCCGCGAATTTCAATTCTGCACCACGGCGGCAGATCGGGGCGCTTTGACCGCGAAAAAGCCCGAATGATGACGGAGGCGCAACTTTATGACACCGTAAGTCGGGGACGAATTGTTGGGCTGTGCAGCGAGCAGACTTCGCTGAAAATATTATAAAATATTTGATATCCTGGCGTGGGATACTTGCTGCCGGGCGTGGCTACGTTAATAAACCAAAATTGCTTACATTGTATTTGACAAGATTGGCTCATTGGGGCTTAATAAGCGCGCCGGTACCTGTAAAAGATTGATGGACAACCATGAATAAGACCAAAAGTACGTTCAGCAATGGCCCGCTAATAATTTCGGCCAGACCTAGCCCGGAAACTCGCAATACATCCAACCTGAAACACATCATGAAGAGAAACCCTCTATCCCAAATCGCAACCCTCCTGCTGGGCACGGTTCTGCTGGCTTGGGCCGGCACTGCCACAGCTCGGGACATTGTTGTGGAATTCGTCACCGCCACATTGAATTCGCTCAATACGCCGCCGCTAAATGCCAATGACACGATCTTGGTCAGAAACGGCGGCACTCTCTATGTGGATATTGATGCCGAGATTGGCCATCTGACGATTGGTGATGCCGCGACGCCCGGCACGGTTTCCTTTCCGAGCACTCGCACGCTTACGGTTGCCACAAATATTGTGTTTGGAGCGGATGCGGGAAACAAGCTCGACATGAGCGCTCCGCTGACAGCGCCCGTCTTGAAAGTCGGTGGCCAGTTTCTCCAGTCCGGATCAGGTCAGTTTCTTGCCGGTTCGGGTACGGTTGAATACAAGGGTGTCACGGACCAGACGGTGACCGCCAGAATTGGCGGGGTCGGCGCCACCATTCAGTACAAGGATCTCATTCTCAGTGGTAATCCGGCGGCTGGCAATGCCAACAAGAATTTCGCTGCAGGCGTCTCGATTCAGGGCCTTCTTGACATCCGGGAAAAAGCCAAGCCTGCCGGCTCGTCGGCAACG
>Ga0315910_10003610_pt1 | contig 13132 bp, 11 predicted proteins | sample EdamamesoilMG_FD_204470 | JGI IMG/M metagenome (GOLD analysis project Ga0315910, IMG submission 204470) | Garden soil microbial communities collected in Santa Monica, California, United States - Edamame soil | ecosystem: Environmental > Terrestrial > Soil > Garden | place: USA: California... | reverse complement strand
ACCCTCGAGCTGCCCTGAGAGGACAGCAGCAAGAGCTGTCGTTCCGCCAGCAGCACCAGGCTGTCGCCGAACTCGATGAGATCGAGCGGAGCACCGGCGGTCTCGGGCAGGACTTCGGTCTTCCAGTGGAGTCCGTCCTCGGAGGAGCGCAGCTCGGCTCCGGCCGGTCCCGCGCTGATCCAGTAGAGCTCGTTATCATGAGCGTACCAGCGCAACGTCGCCAGCCCTCCGGACGGCGTGAGATACACCGGCGTGGCGTGCGCCAGCGTGAGCGCTGCTTCCGAGGGGTGCTTTTGCCAGCGGACATAGTCAGGGCCACGTCCGCCGAGCACCTCGACGCCCGTCAGCAGCGCGTCCTTGAACCGCACCATGTAGGTGAGGCGCCAGGCAGCTTGGCCCGGGTTCTCCGGAAACAATGGTCCGACGTCGAAACCGAGCCCGTCCGCGCTCAGCATGAGCGCGCCTGGAGCCGAGCCTCCCGGCCCCCGAACGCTTCCGGAAGCATAGACCCGCTCCTGGTATTCGATGACGTCGAACAGGTGGTATACATCCGGAACGAGCGCGACGCCGGCGCGATCGGCGGTCGCCTGCAGGGGCGGACGGTGGTGCGGGCGCCGCGAGCTGGCGAAGTGGCCGCTCGCGTCGGAGACGAAGACGTAACCTTCGATACCAGTCTTCACGCCGAGGCCCAGGTAGGGCGGGTCGGCGTCGGGGGTGAACAGGCGATCGTGAAGGTTCCTGAGGCGCAGAAAGCCCTGCCCCCCGCCGCCGCCCTTCGCTGGTTCGCCAGGGCGGTTCCAATCGAAGGCCATGTCGAAGGCGGGTTCTTCGTCCGGTGCGTAGCGCGTGATCGAGGCGCCGTCCCAACCGAGAGGCTTCGTGCCGTGCGCCGCGTAGAGTACCGATCCGAACGGCTGTAGATCGCAGATACGTGTGAGCGAGCCCCAGTGTCGACCCACCAGGTCGAAACGACCGGGCTTGGGCGCTACACGTGGCCCGGGATCGTCGTGCGGCCCATCGCCGTTGGGCTCGCTAGGCTCGCGCTCGGCGGCGGCAGCTGGCTTGTGTTCGGTTGCGGCTTGGGCAGTCGCGACGGACGCTGCCACGTCAGTTTTCGGAGCAGTGTTCGGCTCTAGTGGCGGCGCCTCCCGAGCTGGCTGCGGCCCTGGCGCGGTGCTCGCGGGCTTTTGACAGGCGACTGCAACTGCCAAGACGGGCACGACGCTCGCGAGCCGGGCAATCAGGCACATGCTTCAGCTTAGCGCGGGCTGCAAACCCACACTAGATGCGTCAAGCTTTGATTTTGGCGGGGTTTCCGGTTACTCCGCTGACTTGGCCATGCCGCGCTTGGGTTTGCTCGTGGGAGTGCTCGTGTTCGTCACGAGCTGCAAGACGCTGCAAGAGGCCGACGCGGCGATGCAGGCCTGGACTCGCGAACACTTGCACCCCGACGAAGACGAAGATCCCGTCGCGCAGTCGAGCCAAGAGGTTCCGGACGCTGACCCCAGTGCCACGCCCGTCGCCTCCGGGGCGGCGCCTGCTGACTCGGCGGGCGGCGTCTCGCCCGGCGAAGCGCCGCCAGAGCCGTCGCCTTCGACGGATGCAGCACGCGGCGCGGCGGCGGACGCGCTGTTCGAGAGCGGGCACGAGGCGATGTCCAAGGGCGACTACGACACGGCCTGCGCCCGCTTCGCAGAAAGCAATCGCTTGGACCCAGCGGTAGGCTCGCTGCTCAACCTGGCGGCTTGCGAAGAAAAGCGCGGACGGCTAGCGACCTCGTGGCAGCTGTTCAAGCGGGTGATGAGCGACCTGCCTCCGGGCGACGACCGATACCCCATCGCCCAGCGCCGCGCGAGCGCGCTACGGCCGCGCGTGCCGCACGTGACCTTGAAGCTTGCGAGCGACGCGCCCAAGCAGACCACGGTGACTTATGGGCCGATGGTGTTTGGACAGGCGAGCTTCGAAGTGCCGTTGCCCTTCGATCCGGGCGAGCACAAGCTGGTCGTGGGCGCGCCGGAGCGCGAGCCTCGCTCGTACACCGTCGTGCTGAGCGAAGGCGAGACGAAGCTGCTCACCGTCGGCCCCGGCGATCCCAAGTAACGCCGCTCCCGAACCCTAGTGTGGTGAATCTGAGATTCGCCACACAAAATCAACAACGGTTTCCTGTCTCAATAGGATTCCAGAGCCCGAAATTTGCGCGGCCTCGTAGAGGCCGAGCCGCGCAAATTTCGATGCGAATCATGGAGACAGGACACTAGAGCGCCCGGGGGACGAGCTCGCTCGCTTCCGACAGCAGCCAGCTGGTGAACGCAGCGACCGCAGGCCGTCGCAAGTTTTCGCGCGGAGTGACCATGTAGTAGCCGAGCCCTGTCGGCAACGGCGCGATCTTGGGAAACACCAGCTCGAGCCGCCCCTGTGCGAGCTCGTCGACCACCAGCGACCAGCGCGCGAGCCCAACGCCCTGCTCGCGCAGCACGGCTTCGACGAGCATCGCGGAGTCCGTGTATTGGTGCATGCGCACGGCCTTGGGCAGCCGCGCGCGGCGGGCGCGGAACCAGGCTGCCCACGCGTCCGGATGGTCGTCGTGCAACAACACCGCACGCTCCAGGTCTTTCACGTCGCCGAGCGGCTGCCGTTCGAGCAGAGCTGGCGAGGCGACGACGACGAACGCTGCGTCCGCCAACTTCTTGACGACCAGGCCTGGGTAGCGTCCCTTACCGTAGCGAATGCCGATGTCGATCGGATCTACGGAAAAATCTACGAGTCGATCGTTGGCCGAGATGCGCACGTCGACATCGGGGTGTCGCGCAATGAATCGGCCGAGCTTGGGCACCAACCAACGCGAACCAAGCGAAGGTACCAGGCTCACGGAAACGTGAGGCCGTTCGGCGAGCGCGGGTTGTCGCAGCTCGGAGTTGACGCTGCGCAGCCGATTGAAAATCGGGGTGAGCTCGGAGGACCAGCGCTGCCCTTCCTCGGTGAGCGCGACACGCTGTGGCGAGCGCCGGAACAAGGTGATGCCGAGGTCGTTCTCGAGTGTGCGGATCTGGTGACTGATGGCCGTTTGGGTCACCCCGAGCTCGCCCGCGGCGCGCGTGAAGCTCGAGAGCCGTGCCGCGGCTTCGAACGCATAGAGCGCGTTCAACGAAGGTAGGGCAGGCGGACGAACAGCAGCAGCGCGCATCTAAACCTGCTTAGCATGAATTTTTCTCATCATAGATGGGAAAGGATCGTTCGCCGAACCTCGCGCGATAAAGTAGTGCTTAGCCCATGAAACTCTATCGATTCGACTACAGCCCTTACGCACGGAAAGTACAGATGCTGCTCGAGCTCCTGGCGCTCGAGCATGAGGTGATCGACGTCAAATACAGCGACCGCAGCGAACTCGCGACGCTGACCGGCGGCTACATCTACGTCCCCGTGCTCGTAGACGACACCGGAGCCGTGACCGTCGAGTCTCGGAAGATCTGCGAAAAGCTGCTGGTGGGCGCTGCGAAGCAGGCGCTGGTCCCGTCGCCTCTCGAGGGGCCGATCTGGGCGTACGCCGACTTCGCCGATGGCCCGCTCGAAGACGTGCTGTTCCGCATCTCCTCACCGGCCCAGCATCACCGCTTCGAAGATCCCGGCGAGCAGGCCCTGTTCACGCTAGTCAAAGAGCGCAAGTTCGGCGCCGGCTGTGTCGACCAATGGCTGCGCGATCGCGACGTCTTGTTCGACAGAGGTCGCCATTTGCTGGCTCCGTCGCTGGCCACGCTCGAACAGACGCCGTTCCTGTTCGGTGACCGCCCGACGCTCGCCGACGCGGCATTGTACGGCCTGCTCGCGATGCTCGAGAGCGCCGACCCAGCGTTCCTCGCGCGCCTTTCGCCAGCCTTGGTCCGCTACAAGGAGCGCGTCGAGGCGGCACGGCCCTAAGGCTTCGGTCTGGCAATGCGACCCAGAAACCAGAAGTCTCCCAGCAGCTCGTTGTTACCGACGAAAATGGCAGGGAATCAATGCAGTTTGCATGTTCATGCGTTCCAAGATCACCAGCCGCTCTTACATGAAAATGAATTTCACTGTCAAATAGGCCGACGGGCCTCTGATCGGTTCGTCCGCAAAATCCGTCCGCTCCTCGATGCGCTTAACCCGCGTGCCGCTCCGTATCGGAACCTTTGAAGCGCGCCGATGTGCGGGCTGCGGCGGGGGAGGCAATTGGCGTAGCCTAATGATACGGTTCTGCGGTGACCGAAGCCCCTCTTCGACTCGGCGACCGCGTTGCCGAGAAGTATCTACTCGAGAAGGAGCTCGGTCGCGGCGGGATGGGCATCGTGTTCCTCGCCAACGACACGGACCTCGAGCGCCCTGTGGCGATCAAGGTGCTGCTCGAAGAGCACGTCGAAGATCAGGGGGCGGTGACGCGCTTTCTGCGCGAAGCCAAGGCCTCGGTGAAGATCCAGAGCGAGCATGTCGCTCGCGTGTACGAGACGGGACGCCTGCCGAGCGGGGTGCCGTTCATCGTCATGGAATACCTGCAGGGACAAGATCTCGCCGATCGCCTCGAGCTCAAGGGGCCCATGTCGGAGGCCCAGGTTGCCGACTTGGTGCTGCAGGCGTGCGAGGCGCTCGCCGAAGCGCACGCCGCAGGCATCGTGCACCGCGACCTGAAGCCAGCGAATCTATTCTTGGCGCGGCGTCCCGATGGTTCCGAGGCGCTCAAGATCCTCGACTTCGGGATCTCGAAGATCAGCACCAGCTCGGTCTTGACCAAGAGCCAAACGCTCGTCGGCTCACCGTACTACATGTCGCCCGAGCAGCTCGAGTCGGCCCAAGACGTGGACGCGCGGGCGGACATCTGGGCCGCAGGCGTCATCATGTACGAGCTCAGCACCGGGCAACGGCCCTTCGAGGGCAACTCGCTGGCGGCTTTGTGCGTCGCCGTGCTCAACGCAACCCCGAAGCCTCTCGACGTCGTGAAGCCGAGCACGACCCCGGAATTCTTGGCGGTGGTGACGCGCTGCTTGAAGAAGGACCGCAACCTGCGCTTCCAGAACGTCGGCGAGCTCGCCAACGCGCTCGAAGCGCTGCGCGGACCGGGCGTGAAGTCCGGGTCTGCCGAACGCGTCACCAAGGTGCTGCAGAACGCTCGCACCGTGCCCGACATCCCGCGCCGAGAGAGCGATCCCGCAGCGGAACGCTCCTCCAGCTGGGCGCAAACGAATCGCGAGGCGACGGGACAGCAGATGCGGGGACGTCGCATCATGCTGGCGTCGGTGGTGATTGTGGCGGCCGCCGGCGTGGGGGTAGGGCTCGGTCAGCTGGCGCAGCGCGAGTCCGGAAACGAGACCGCGTTCGGGACGCCGCCTGCCGCCGAAGCGCCGCGTGCCATCGATAGCGGCCACGCCACCCCCGCCGTGGTAGCGAGCGCGCCGTCGACGGCGGCTGAGGTCACCCCGAGCGTCGTCCGCGAACCCGAGGTGGCGGAAGCGATCGAAGCGCCCGCGGCGAGCTCCGCCTCGGCGACTCCCGTCGCGCAGGGAGCCACGAAGAAGCGGCCGACGCACACCACCGTAGAGAGCAGCGTGACCCGGCCGCCAGCAAAACCTGCGAAGGTCGAGGCGGCGCCAGATCCCGCGAGCGACCCGTTTCTGCGGCGTCGCTGAGCGAAGGGCGACGAGCGTCACCAGAGTTGGCGCCTCACTGCCTCACCACTAACGGCCGTGTGACGAGAGCATGCGCTTGCGAGCGAGTGGCGGAATCCGACGCTGTACGTTGCCATAGCGGGTCGTCGAGGCGAGGTGGTGCCGGTAATCACGCGAGAGCGCGCGGCGTCCACGTGAGTGGCGGACGCAGTCGGCAACGGAAGCTTCGTGCTCTTCTTGTCGAGGTGAGTGACGTCGCCAAAGGTTGAGCTCTCACTGCCTCACCACTAACAGCCGTGTGACGAGAGCATGCGCTTGCAAGCGAGTGGCGGAATTCGACGATACACATTCACTCATGTCTCAGCGTCCATTAGGTAGCGGACGTCGTTCTGTTGCTTGACACTCCCGCTTCGCGATGAGTAGTGTGTGCGCAACAATAGGGAGGTGACCAATGACGAAGTGGGTACTCGTTGTGTGCGCTAGTAGTGTGCTCGGGGCAGGCGTTGCCGCTGCCCAGCGCACTCCTGGCGCTGGTGAAGTGGCTGAATCAAAGCCTATTCCGACGCATTTGCCGTCCGAGGGCGCGCAGCCGCACACTGACTGCGTCGGAGGTGAAGAGGACGAATTGACAGTCGATTTCGTTCCCGATGCGATCTCGAGAAAGGCACAGGGTTCGGAGCTCGAATACCACGTGGAGATTTCGAGCCGCGGACCCGAGAAAACTCGCGTCAACTACTCGTGGAAGCTCACGAATGACTTAGGCGCTGTGCTTGCCTCCGGCAAGGCGCCGCGTGTGGAAGCCGTTCCTAGCGGCATCCCCCTCACGTCGGTGGGCATGCGCACACCATCGAACCTGGCTGACGGGTTCTATCGGCTCACGTTCACGGTTGCTGGTCTGCGAGCGCGCGGAGCGCAGGTCGACGGAGGGAAAGACGTTTGGCTCGAAGTCGCAGGCGGTGAGTTCTTCGAGCTCACGTCGAGTGAGTGGCGACAGCAATCACGTGCCTATCAACCGACCAGCACGGAGGTGACGCCATGAATCTCGCCAGAATCATTGGGGCGCTGCTAGCGCTCTTCATCTTGAGTGGTGTGAGTGACGCTTTCGCTGGCTCCGGTGTCGTTCGCGGGCGCTTCCGCACCTGGAACAAGAACGGCAACTACTGTCCGACCGGACGCGATTGCACCGGTTCAGTGTATACCCAATCGCAATACGACAACAACCAACCGATTCGCAACGTCAAGGTTTGGGTCTACAACGACACCGTCGGCGCGCCACTCGGCGAGGGCGTTACCGACGACAACGGGTACTACACGATCGCGTGGTCGTACCCGGGTTCCATCCCCAACGCGAGTCAGACATACGTTTACTGGGCCGCGGACCACAAGGAAAACAGGTTCTTCATCCATTACTCGAATGGCACCTATCCCTGGTGGGCGACAGCGACATTCACTCCGCAAAACGGTACGACTGCCGGCAGTCCGCAGCAGCTCGGCACCACGAATCACGGCAGTTCTGCTGCGCCAGACCTTTTCGCCAACGCCTACTTCGGCGCCGAAATGGAGTGGCGCGAAGCGCTCAACTACGTCGGCGTGCTCCAGGCAAACTTCTACTGGCTGGAGATTCGTGGCTTCGAAGATACGATCGACGACTTCCTGGGCGAATGCAGCACGAGTTGCGCCTCAGGTTCGGCGAATCGCGTGCAACTCGACGATTCTGCTGCGCTGAAGCCGGAGGCGCGCGTCATGCACGAGATGGGGCACATCGCGGTGTACAAGGCCAAGGCCTACACGGGGGGCTGGCCAGCCATCTATTGCTATCCCAACACCTCCGGCGACGGGTGCGGATGGAGCTCCACGACCGCTGAGTGGTCTGCTGCGTCCTTCAATGAAGCTCTCGCGACCTTCACAGCCTTCACGGCGCTCAACTATCCGGATGCGCCGGTGCCGACCTACTGCAACTCGACGGGGGCTTGCAACGACACCTCACACAACCTGGAGACGAGTTCAGGGTCGAGCTGCGCCACGGACGACAACCGTCGCCCCATGACGGTCATGAAGTACCTGTGGGACGTTTACGACACGATTGACGACGGTGAAGTCAATGCCGAGGGGCCGGCAGCGTATTGGCAGATGATGGCCGTGCTCGCCTCCTACGGTTCGGGCACCAGCAGTAACAAGGTCGACGAGCCGTGGAACTCTAGCTACTCCGCCCTCGACGCGCGTGATGGTCGAGCCGTTTCGTCCTACGGCTGGAACTACAACAACGCGTTCGGGACCTCGTTGACGGACGCGCGAGACAACAACTGTAACGCGCTCTGAGCGCAGCACTCGCAACGAACGATCGGACCTCCCCCAATGGCTTCATCCCTATCGAGTAAGAAGTCCGGTCGTTTGCTGCTCGGCGTTTTCTTGGCGTGTGGCGGCGCGCTCTTGGGGTACGGGCTGTTCGCGGCTCATGATCGCGAGCAGCCGCCCGAACCCAAGCTCGCAGATGAGCCGCCACCGCGCCGCGCGCCGGAGAAGCGGGGGGTGCTTCCAAGGAGGGGTGACGTGCCGGAGCAGGGTGCGTCGCCGGGTGAAGACACACTGGCTGCAGCTCCGCGAGCAGGTGAGCTGGTCGGGCCACCACAGATTGAGCCGGCGTATTATCAGCGAGATCCGCAAGAGTGGCAGGGTATGCGGATCAACATGGCCTACCGCGTTCCGTGCGAAACGACGTCGACGTGTGGCATGGGTAAGTCCTGCCAGGAGGGACTGTGCGGGCCGTGCCAGGTCGACGGAGACTGTCTGTCAGGGGAAGCTTGCGTCCTGGACCATTGCGTTCCCAACGAAGGCGTTGCGTGTCGGCGCCGTGCCGATTGTGCGGGTTCGGACGAGCTCTGCATGCTGTCCGGGTACTCTGCGGACGTCAGAGGCAATGCATCGATGAAGGCGTCGTGCGTGTCAACGAGTAGCGGTGCAGGGCGGCGCCCAGCTCGCCCCCAGCCCGCCGCGGAAGAACCCGCCGCCGAGGAAACGGCACCCCCAGCAACGGAGTTGGATCTCCTGTTCGAAGACATGAAAAACGAACCCGCGGCGCAATAGGGCCACCCGTGCCACCTGTAGCGTGATTCGTTACGCAGCGGAGTGCCAGTCCCAGGCGGCTAGCCGTGCCGCCGCACGCGGCCCACAGCGGCGGCTTCGCGCTCGATCAGCGCTCGCTTGCGCTCGACGCCCCAGCGATAGCCACCGATGGCTCCGTCGTTCCTGAGCAGGCGGTGACAGGGGACCAAGAGCGCGACCGGATTCTTGCCGGCAGCTGTACCCACCGCCCGCGCCGCGCCGGGACGGGCGAGCTTCCGTGCCAGCTCGCCGTAGCTTGCGGTTTTGCCGGGTGGCAAGCGGCGGAGCTCTTCCCACACCCGGAGCTGGAAGCGCGTACCGACGAGATCGAGCGGCAGATCGGCGGCGACTTCGCCGCGCTCGATCCAACCGAGGATGCGTCGAGCATGCCCGCGGAGCGCGCGGTTCGCCGGCGCGGGGCGAGCCTGGCTGAAGTGTCGCCAGAGATCGGCTTCGAGCGCCGCGGCGTCGCTCCCGAGGGCGACCCAGCACACCCCGCGCGCGGTCGCCGCGACGAGGACCTGGCCAAGCGAGCTCGCTTCGACCAGCGTCCGGATGGTCTCACCTCGCGCCCCGCGTGCCAGCGCTGCGGCGGGCATGCCGAGCGCCGCGCTCTCGGCGTAGAAGCGGCCGCTCGAGCCGTAACCTGCGGCGTAGAGTGCTTCGGTCACGGAGGCCCCCTCGAGCAAGCCTTTGCGCGCGCGCTCCAGGCGCAACGCCGCTCCGTATTGTTGCGGCGTCATCCCCGTCTCTTGCTTGAACTGCCGCTGCAGATGGTACTTGCTCGTGCCGAGGCGCCGCGCCAGCTCGTCGAGGGGTACGGGCGCGGTATCCGCTTCGATCAAGCGCCGGGCTGCCGCAACCCGCGTCGCCTGCAGTTTCGCCGCCTGCTCGGGGCGGCAGCGCTTGCAGGCGCGGTAGCCCGCCCGAGCTGCCTCGACCGCGTTCGCGAAGTAGCGCGTGTTTTCGGGACGTGGCAGCCTTGCGCCACAGCTCGGGCGGCAATAGACGCCGGTCGTCGTGACCGCATACACGAAGCACGCGTCCGCGTTCCGATCACGCTGGCGGACGGCGCGGTACCGGTCCTGGTCCCGCTGATAGCTCGCAATGGTGGTGGGCACGAAGACGAGCCTGACAGTTCGCGCCAGGCGCCGCACTCCGCTTCTTGCGCTCGAATTCTATTTACCGGCGGCCCGCGGCACCAGTTCGTCCACACCCAGAGGATTCCGCGGAATTTTGATGCGCACGAGGCTCCCCGGCTCTTCGGGCAGGTACGAGCTGAGAGCGCGCTCCGTGGGCGGCAACGATGGCCGCAGCGTGCGCCTGAGCTGGGCGAGATCCGAACGCCAGCGGGCCAGCTCTTCGTCGACGATGCGTTCGGCAGCGAGCTCGTCTTCCGCTGTTGGTCTGGTCCCCACCTCGTCGTGCACGCGCCGAGCGACGCTGGTTGCCGCCCAACACAGCGAACCCAACGTCGAGCCTAGCGTGTCTAGCGCCGAAGCCAGGGCCGCGGCGTTGTGGATCGAGAGTGCCGAGGCGCGCAAGTCAGGCTCCGAGCCCAACACGCCTGCTGCTCGGTCGAGCAAACGCTTGGCTGCGGCGCTCCCGCTCAGCTGTTGGGTGCGGAGTTTGCCAGCAGCCGGCTGTGTCGCGAGGCGGATCTGCAGCTCGGACAACACCGGGCGGAACGCCCTCAAGCGATGCTTGGCGGTCGAGTACAGCTCGAGCGCGTCGGGCGCCGAGACCACGATCAGACAGAGGTCTTGGCGAGCAGCTTCGTCCAACCAATGCCGCTGTTCGGCCGCGCTGAACCTGAGCAGCGTCTCGCCGGCGTTGCCGCTGCGCGGGATCACCAGGCAGTAGACAGGGTCTTCGTGCTCCGCGAGCTTGCGTGCTGGAGGTCGCTCCGACACGACTCGAAGCATGCCGCGGGTGGATCGTAGCGTGGGCCTGGCGCTCATGAAGTTTCTCGTCCGTCCTGTAGTTGCAACCCTGAAAACCGGGTCGTGCAGGCCTGCAAGCAAACGCTGGTCCATCGACTCGGACACGCGTCGTCCGCGGAACTTGCACGGATCCGCAGCCTAGTTGCAGCCTGGATCGCGGGTGGGGGGCGCGCGGCGCACCGGGCGCGGACACAGGTCAGGACAGACCCAGTGGGTGACTCGCGACCACCCAATTCGAGCTGGGTCTGACGCTGTCCAGCGCGCAGCGGGGTCCGCAGCGACCTCTGCGAGCGACGCCTGACGGAGCCTACAGCTGGCGTGCGCGCCCTACAGTAAGAACGAGACGCCGACCGACAACGTGACGGGGAAGCCGAGCCGCATGGTCAGCGTCACGGTGTCCGAGAAGTGGAAGCGCCCGCCCGCGTAGAACACGAACGGATCGATGTCGAGGTCGTCGTCGTCGTCGTCGTCGTGATCGTCTTCGCGCCACACCAGCGCTAGGCCGGGCTCGCCGAAGACGGACCACTTCCGGTGCAACCAGAAGTTCCACTGCATCACCAGCGGAAGCACGATCTGGCTCGGTTCGTGGCAGTTGTCGTTGTCCGGGTTATTGTCGTTGGTGTTGCCGTGGCAGTGCTCGTCGCCGAACGCCAGCCAGTCGAGGCCGAATCCGATGCCGACCGAGTTGTTGATCTTTCCGATGAATCCGTTGTCGACGACGACGACCGTACCGCGGAAGCCGGGCCCGATGCCGGTGCCGTCGTCGTGGCTGTTGTCGCGCAGCACGAGGTGTGGCTCGGCCTCGAACGAATAGTTCGGGTGAGCCCCGGGTCGTTTGATGATGCTCTGCGCCTCGGCATGCCCAGCGGCGCAGACGAGTGCAGAGGTCGTAAGAACGAACGTAGCGAGAGAGCGGTATGACAAAGGCATCGTCGGTCCTAGCAGTCGGTGGTCAGTACGAGTTTGCGCATCATAGCCACAAAATCGGACGCGGGATCACCTAGAGCGCCGCTCGATGCCTGAGGCAGGTAGGGGTTCCTCGTACCGGTTCCAGCTGCCCCATTGACGCCCACCAGTCAGGGCCGGACAATCGACCAATGGCCGAAATTGGACCTTGCCCGCGGTGCAGATCGCCACTGTCACTCGCGCGCGCGGGCTCGCGCGACGTTCATGGCTGTGTGCACTGCGGTGGGGTTTGGTTAGATCCAGCCATAGCGCGCCAGGTGGCCCAGGCGCTCGATCCAGAGCTCCGGACGATGGCGGAGATCGCTGATGGCCTCGCGCGCGCGCCCGTCGACGCGGCCGCGCCCGTGCATTGCCCGGCCTGTCACGACCCGCTCCAGCGGTTTCAGGTGACCCGGGCGCGTATCGAGCTCGATGCGTGCGGCAGGCATGGCACTTGGTTCGATCGCGGTGAGCTCGTCAGGGTGGGACGAGAGCTCGTGATCGAACGGGCGTATGCGCCTTCTGCTACAGGGTCGAACGGCGGCCACCTCGCTGCTGCTGCTGCGGTCGGCGTGGCAGGGGTCGGTGGCTTGGTGGCGGCTCAGCAGCTGGCTCAACAGCGCCCGCCTGAAGATCGCGCGGAGATCGTGAGCGAGGTCACGGATGCCGCGCTCGACATCGGCGGCGATACCGTAATTCACGGCATGGAAGTCAGCGTGGACACCGTCGCGAGCGTCGCGGACGGCGCGGACGTCTTGGGCGGCGCCGCCGAGGTGGCGGGCGCAGTCGTCGAAGTGGGAGGCACCGTGCTCGGAGGCGCGCTCGAAGTGCTGGGATCGATCTTCGACGGCTTCGGTTGAGCTTCGCGCTGGCATGTTCGCGCGACGTGTGGCATCTCGCCCCGCGTCATGACTGCAGGCCTCACGGTGTTGTACCGCGACGAGCACTTGCTCGGCGTCGCCAAGCCTTCAGGTCTCTTGGTCCACAATGGCTGGGCGCGCGAAGCCGATGTCGCCCTCAAGCGCGCTCGCGCGCTCGCCGGCCAGTATGTGTACCCCATCCACCGACTCGATCGCGGGACGAGCGGGGTATTGTTCTTCGCGCTCTCGAGCGAGATGGCGCAAGAGATGCAGGCCGTGTTGCGCCGACCTGATACGGCGAAAAGTTACCTCGCGCTGGTGCGGGGTATCACCCACGACGCCGGCGTCGTCGATCACGCAATCGCCCCCAAGAAAGCCGCGGCAAAGCGCGACGCGGTCACCCGCTACCAGCGGCTCGGAACCTTCGAGCGTTACTCGCTGGTGCTCGCCCGACCCATCACGGGTCGCCTGCATCAGATCCGTCGACACATGAAGCACCTGAGCCACCCGCTCATCGGCGATGTGCGCTACGGCAAGAGCGAGCACAACAAGAAGCTCAAAGCACGCTTCGGCCTGGCACGCCTGGCGCTCCACGCCCTGGCGTACGAGTTCACGCATCCGGTGACCCACCAACGCGTCGTCGCGCACGCGCACCTCCCCG
>Ga0315910_10003609_pt1 | contig 13141 bp, 13 predicted proteins | sample EdamamesoilMG_FD_204470 | JGI IMG/M metagenome (GOLD analysis project Ga0315910, IMG submission 204470) | Garden soil microbial communities collected in Santa Monica, California, United States - Edamame soil | ecosystem: Environmental > Terrestrial > Soil > Garden | place: USA: California... | reverse complement strand
GGCGAGCTTGTGGATCTCCAGCGTCGACAGTGTGTCGTCCAAACCCGCATCCAGGTACGAGGCCGCGAGCGCAATCAATGCGGCCCGACCCGGCGTCATGTCAGGTCGGGATGTTCGATTTGGCATCGATTCGGCTCGTGGGGGAGTTCCGGGCTCGAACACCAGCACCCTCACACCTTCGATCGCACCCAGATAGTCTTCGAGGAGCGGCCGAACTTCGGACCACGCCAACCCTCCGGCACCGCATCCAAGCGGAGGAACCGCGACGGACCTGATGTCCCGCTCCTTGATGACAAGTGCCAGCGCCTCGATGCCCCGCCTCACATCATCGAGCCGGGAAGGCTGTCGCCAGTGCCGTTTCGTCGGCACGTTCAGGATCCACTTCGGTTGGAGCTGGCCGGTTTGATGAACAAACACCTGCCCCACTTGGACTTCTCCGGCCTTGCACGCTCGTGCGTAGTCCTTGAAGTTATCCGGGAATGCCCGCTTGAACTGCAACGCCAGCCCTTTGCCCATCACCCCGACGGTGTTGACGGAGTTCACCAAGGCGTCGACATCGGCCGAGAGGAGATTTCCGCTGGCGTGCTTGAGCATGGCGACCGTTCATGCGTAGTACCACGAGCGCGCGATGCTGACGAGCGGTCGGTGGACGAGGGGCGCGAGGATCCTCCTCGCGTTTGCCTCGGGATAGGTGATGAGACCGGTCGATGCCACTCGAATCCGACCATCGGAGCTTTGGACGCGACATGGCCTGTCGCGAAGGTGCGCAGCAAGCAGCGAGCCGCGCCTGCAGGGCGTTGCTCGGCGTCGACTTCGCAACTCAGGGCAGGTGCCCAGGCTCTTCTGGCAGGACCACGTCTGCCCATGGCACGCCGAGCTCGAGCTCGATTGCATCGAAGGGCTCCGCTCGCGCGCGCTCGTCGTCGCGCCAGGTGCCGCAAGCGACCAGCCTACCTCGGCGCGGCGCAGGACCTCCAGCGTGCGCAAGATCGGATCGATCAGCCACATCCACTCCACATGCTCGCGCGCGTAGATCCGTAGTTTGTCGGTGCGGTCGTACTTGCTCGTGGAAGGGCTGAGGACCTTCGCCACCCAGTCGGGTACGAGCGTGAAGTAGGGCTCGTCCGCGACAGCGACCGGCATTCGCTCACGTCGCCAACCCGCGAGGTCGGGCAGTAGGATGTCGGACTGGGAGGTGCAGCTCGGGCTCGTCAAGGATGATCCGTCCACCTGGACTGCCGCGCCCGCGCTTGAATGGCGGGCCGAGCTCCTCTCCCAAAGCGGAGGCCGCGAATGCATGCGGCTTCGGGGGTCGCGGCTGCAGCCAGAGGTCGCCGTCGATCACCTCGGCGATCGGAGCTTGTGTTCGTCTACGAGCTGCATCACCACCATGGTGGTGAACGCCTTGCCCACGCTCGCCCACCAGTGCCGCAGGGGAGCTCCGGCGCTCGTGCTGCGCCCGTGGGTCCATGGCCACCGTCCGCGAGCACCACGGCCGCGGACGGCTCCACGTCGTCCATGCGCCTGCGCGTCTTCTAGCGCGGACTCGAGGGCCACGCGTGTGGCCTCGGGGACCCCGGCTCCAAGCTCTGTGCTGTGCACCAACGCCTCCACGGCGGGCACGAGGGGCGCGCCGCCGTAGTCCTCGGCAACGCTGCGCAGCTCGGCAGGTGGCTTGTTCGCTGCTCCGCAGGCGAGCAGCAGTGCACCACTCGAGACAGCCCGGAGAGTGAATGCCACCTGCATGGGGAGGGCACGCTATCACGCGTGCGTGCGCGACCACTCTGCTGCCGATGCGATCGCATCAGACACTTTCCCACGGCTCCAGTCCCACAAGAGCTGGATGAGCGGCTGGCCGGGGAAGACCAACTCTCTCTTCTCCCACCTCCGTTCCGAACGACAGCCGAGCGGTGTGCGGAACCGCGCGTCGAAGACCGTCTTGACCCGCGGCATCTTCACCGCGACGGGTACGGGTTGTCGGGGTCGTGAGGATCGATCTCGTGACGGTGCCAGAGCTGCCCCATGCCTCCCTTGTTCAGGGGCGCTTGGAGCCGGTAGTTCCCCAGCATGAGGCCTGCCGAGATCGGAAGTCGACTTCCGATGGGGCATTCGCCGCGTGCTGGGCTCGTGCACTGCATCACGCCGCGCTGGCGCTGGGGTGGGAACCGAACTCGCACGGGGTGCCGGCAGCCGAATTCCGGCGTTCGCGAACTCGCCCGAGTTCCGTGCCCCTGCATGTTTGCCCCCGAAAGAACTCAGCTGAGTTCCCGGGGCTGAAATTTCGGCAGGGGAGAACTCCGCTGAGTTCTTCCGGGTCGCGTTTTTGCACCGGGAAAAACTCAGCGGATTATTTCGAGGCCGAAATTGCAGCATGGGAGAACTCGTCTGAGTTTTTCGCGTCGCGGTTTCGCACCGGGAAGAACTCAGCGGAGTATTTCGAGACCGCGATTGCAGCATGGGAGAACTCGTCCTTTCGCGCGGGCGACGAGAAGGCCGGTGCTTTCAAGGCGCTCGCCGTAGGCCTCAAGCACGTCGCCGTCGGGGCGCGCGCCTCGACACTCGAGATAGCCAGGAGGGTGGATGCCACCTGCATGGGGAGGGCACGCTATCACGCGTGCGTGCAGACCACACTGCTGCCGGCGCGTGGACGTGATGGCGGACGATGCGGACGGCATCGCAGCGCCAACCTTGCCTACGGGCCAGGCCAGGCCCTTTTCGCATACGTGAACAGCGCGCGTCCCCGCGCTTCGATGTCGTGCTCGGTCCAATCGGTGCGCCCCTGAAAGTGTGCGTTCAGGCGCAGTGCAGACTGTGCCGCGATTCGCGGGAGCTTCTGTGCCGCCGGGCCATTGCTTACCTTGGCGTTGAGCGGCTGCGTGAGGAGAGTGAGATTGCCAAAGTCGTGAACGAGTTCGTCCCGTCGATCGGTAGCAGCGTCGACATCGGTCTCGGCCGGAAGCGGCCAGTGTTCTTTCCACTTCTGCGGCAACACGTGCTCCACGGTCAAGGTATTGTTGATCGTGATGGACTCCGTCGACGACGTCGTCATGACTTTGTCGAGACGGCGAAGGATCATTTCGACGCGATGTGACTTCAGCTCCTGATAGGCATCGACGGTGTTCCAGCACGATTCGAATATGTCGTCGGAGGGCCAGTCCAGATTTTCGCCGACGCCTGCTGCCAGCAACTCCCTGAATGCCGAACGCGTCCACTGGCCCCTTGCCTCGAAGTCGCGCAGTAGCTGCAAAAATTGACGATTGTAGTTCTTCGTCGGACGACTACAGACGAGGCGTCGCACGAGGAACGACTCGATGTCCACGAAGATACCTTCTCGCTCGGAGGCCGGCAACTCGCCGTTACCCAGGATGCCGAGAAGAAGCGGGTAGACGGTGCTCGTGTCCAACACACGCAGCCGCGTGGCGAAACATCCGAACGCGGAGTCGCGTGACGGCCTGATGAGCGAGTAAAAGTGGTCGGCGTAACGCCGGAAGTCGCGCAGCTCATCCTCGACTGATTTGTACGGCGAATCTCGTTCGATCCATTCTTTGTAGGTGGGAAAGAGCCGGCCGCTGAGCACCTCACTGCCCTGCTTCATCGCCAGGAAGTGATGCACGAACAGGTCAAGCCTTGCCCGCTTGAGACGTCCCTGTCGCTCTTCCGCTTCCCAGAAGCGCACCCCCTCCTCGGTCGCTTGATCGTCAGAGATCTCGAACGGCGACCAGTACTTCGCGTGCAGTTCCGGCGCTTCAGTCTGACCCGCGCGCTGGAAGACGTAATTGCGAAGGAGATCAGAGGCGAGTAGCGGCACGCCTCGAGCGTTCAACGTTTCGAAGATCGACTGCGGGTCCTCTTGCTTTTCGAGCTCGATGGAGACGAACTGCAACCTCTTGTCGAAGACTCGTCGCAGCGCTTTGGCGCGCTCGCCGACCTTCTCGGCGCCTGCGGCTGAGAGCCAGGTGTGAAGGGCGTCGTGGAAGAAGAGATAGGCTTCAACGAACCGCGGTCGCGGCTGCAAAACCTTCCGCTTCAGCACGGTGGGGTGCCTCGCCTCGATCTCGGCTCGCGACCCAGCCGTCGTGACGAAGAGAAACTGCTCAACGTCGCGGCTCGTTGGCCACAGTTTGTATTCTTCGTCAGGTTCCGCCGTCGCGGTGTTGCGCGTCCACGACGTCAGGGCGGCGATCACCTGCTTTTCTTCAGTTCCAGCGGCGATGTCGCGAAAAGCGTGCAGCAAGATCTGAAATGTCGTGAGCCGCTGCTGACCATCGATTACATCGTGGGCGAGAATTTGATCTCCCCAAGAGGGTCGCTGCTGGATGACCATCGCGCCGAGGAAGTGCGGCGGGCTCTCATCCTTAGGTTGCGATGCCTCGATGTCAGCAAGTTCGGCAATGTCGTCCCAAAGCGGCGCCCACTGACGCTCACGCGTCCAGACATACGGTCGCTGGAAGAGAGGGATTACGTAGCGGCGCTCCTGGCCGAACACCATCGAAACTGTCTTCTTGAAGACTTCCATCCTGATCCTTCTGCGCTTTCACGCCGGTTGCGCAGCCAACCGCTCATCCGCTTCGTGCGTCGTCGGCCGCGACTCTGAAACATACGTGGTTCGAGAAGACCGCGATCAACTTTGAAGGGATGGTGAGGCTGGCCTTCGAACACCGCTATCTTCGCCTCTGTGCCTCCTGACCGAAAACGGGACAGAGCCTAGCAAACCTGTCCAAAAATGGGGGAAGCCCAGTTCGTGCCTGATTGCATTCAGCGACGCTCCTGCACGTCGAGACCCCAAAGACCCGCTTCCTTACAGGAAGCAGGGCCGCCACCTCGACCCCTACCCCTCGGAGGGGGAGGGTTGGGGAGTTGCCGCGAGCCAGGTTCCACAGTGATCCTGGCTTGCGGCAGCTCCCAGCACGTTGACACATCGTGGGCGCCTAGGCAAGCTGCCCGGGGTGACGAGCCTCGTCTGCTGGGCGGGAGTCGATGCCCGTGGCACTGCGTCCCTCTACATCGCGAGCGACAGCCGAATCACGTGGGGCGGCGAGAGCCGTCGCTGGGACCTCGGGCGGAAGGTTTTTGCGAGCGCGAACCGCCCCGAGATCTATGGCTACGTCGGTGACGTCCTTTTTCCGTCACTCGTACTTGGGCAAGTAGCTGATTCCTTGGGAGGGATTGAGTTGACTGGCGCCGAGCAGCGGTTCGAGCTGTTCCAGCGCATCTTGCTGAGGAGCTTTTGCGCGTACCCCGAGGCCGAGAAACGCGATTTCAAGATCTGCTTTGCGACGCGCGAGGATGCACTCATGCAATCGCGATTCGAGGTGCGGACTCTTGAGTGGAGTACGAGAACAGGTTGGACGAGCGCAGTCGTCGCCGTCCCGAAAGTGTCAGATACCGTCGTGGTTTGGGGGTCGGGCGCAAGCGCAGTGAATCGCTGGAGGGAGCGCTGGAACTCTACGTCGGAGGGAGGTACGAGCCGCGCGGTCTTTGGCGCATTCTGTGATGCGATCGGGAGCGGCGACGATCGGTTGTCTGGTGGCGCCCCCCAACTTGTGGGTCTGTATCGGAAGGAGGCGGCCCGCGTCATTGGCGTTGTCCATCGCGGAGCGCCATACCTGTTTGGCCTGCCAGCCGACGATTTTGATAGCCATGCGATGCAGCAGGAGTGGAGAAATCACGTCTTCGAACGGTGCACGCCGCGTGGCGACCTGTTGCAGGGAGCGCAGCGGCACCGCCGACCGCGGGGGCTGGCCGGAACGCGTCAAGAAAAATGAGACCAAAGAGTCGATAGTTTAGTGAGCAGCCTCGGTGGCTGATTGGTCTTCCGCTGGGGGAATTCGGGGTGGGTTGATCCACACCTCCGTCGGGGGCATGGCGGGCACGGTTGGCCCGTGGGAAAAGCGTTCGGGGTGGAGAGCGTGCGCTTGTTGGAGCACCAGTGCGCGTGCAGCAACTCGCTCGGATGCAAGGCCGTGGTGCACCTCGTTCGGGGTGAGCATAGCCAACGAGGAGTGACGGTGCTCGTCATTGTACCATTGGAAGAATGCCTGGCAATGGCTACGGGCGTGTTGAATGCTGCCGAAGCGACGTTCAAGATCCGCTCCGATTGGAGCTGGCCGGTCTGATGAACAACACTCGCCCCACTTGGACTTCTCCGGCCTTGCACGCTCGTGCGTAGACCTTCAAATTATCCGGGAACGCCCGCTTGAACTGCAACGCCAGCCCTTTGCCCTTCACCCCGACGGTGTTGACGGAGTTCACCAAGGCGTCGACATCGGCCGAGAGGCGATTTCCGCGAGCGTGCTCGAGCATGGCGACGATTCATGGATAGTACCGCGAGCGCTCGATCCTGATGCTCAAGAAGGAGCTCATTCACCTCGATGACTTCGAGACTCGACAAGAAGCCATCATCGCCGTCTTCGACTACATCGAAACCTACTACAACCGCCAGCGACGCCATTCACACAACGAGTACTTGAGCCCCGCTTCCTACGAAGCTACCATGCGGGGACTTCTGTAGTACGCAAACTCATCGGCGAGATCATTGTTCAGCCGGTGCTGCGTACTATTCGTGCTGCCTCCCCGACGCTGGCTGCTGCCTGTCCAGCTTTGGGTGTTCGTGAAACGACTGTAGGTAGTACATGGGCCGTAATGCGAGCCGTTTTTCGTTTGACCCCCAACGTCGGACGCTTCTATGATACTCGCGGGGAGCTGAAGGGACATGAGCAACACGAGTTCTGTACATGACCTCTTTCGCTTCGTTCGTCTCCGCGCGGTGGGGGAGCGGGATGCGAAGGTTGGGGATCCCCATTTGTCTGATTCCAACCTGTGCGGCGAGCTGTACAGACTGCCACGTGAGGAGCGCGCGAAGCGGGCTCGGCAGTGGCTCGGTGAAAAGGGAACTCGTGCTGCGCTGTCCGACGAGCTGTTCCTGAACCTGCTCGCCGTCGTGCGCGACGTCGCTGAGCGGAGTGCGCCGGTCACCATCGACACATTGCTGCGGTGCCTAGAGGAGCAGGGGCTGTTCGCTGCTGGGCGGTGTGACGCGCTCCGCTCGCTGGCAGCCCAGCTCTCGGACCTCTTGCTCGCGCTGCTCTACGCGCCGCGCAGCACGACGACACCGATCGCGGATATCGAGGAGGTGTACCGGACTTTGCTGCTCCTGATCGCCGCCTTCGACGCGGGCATCTCCGCTGGAGCCGAGCACGAGCTCGTGGAGCAAGACCTGCTCGAGGTGTTTTCGCGTCCGATCGAGATCCCCAAAGCGCTCGCCGCATCACTCGATCGACTGTCTGCTGGAGTCGCCGATCTGCTCGTCGTCAAGCAGCACATCAAGTGCTACGAACCGGGCGAGATCGCGCGCATCGAGAACGTCGCCTCCGGCGAGACGCGCGAGCGCGCACATCGTCGTCTCGACCGGCTCGAGCAGACGTTCGAGACCGAGATCGAGCGAGAGGTGGAGAGCGAGAACGAGCTGGAGACCACCGAGCGGTTCGAGGTCAGCAAGGAAGCCAACCGCACGATCAAGGAGGACCAGCAGCTGAGCTTTGGCGTGAACGTGTCGGCGGCCTACGGTCCGGTGCAGTTCGGCAGCGACTTCGACTTCTCGCGCAGCGACAGCAGAGAGCTATCGGTCAAAGAAGCGACCACGTACGCGAAGGAGATCGTTGAGCGATCGCTCGAGCGCATCCAGGAGCGCGTTCGTCGGACGCAGAAGACGCGCATCATGCGTGAGGTCGAGGAGCAGAATAGCCACGGTTACAACAACGAGACCGCCGAGCACCGTCACGCTATCTACCAGTTCGTCGACAAAATCTTTGAGGCGCAGGTCTTCAACTACGGCAAGCGGGAGATGCTCGATCTGGCGATCCCGGACCCCGCTTCGTACCTGTGGCACCGCCGCGGCCTGCCGAGCACGGACGAGCCGGCCATCGAGGTCCCGTTGAAGCCGGACCCGCTCCCCACAAACGCCATCGGGCAGCTCGAGGTGGAGACGGGTGGCGTTGCGAACTACGAACGGTGGGCCACACAGTATCGCGCTACCGGGATCTCAGCTCCTCCAGAGCGCCGGGTGACGGTTTCGGCGACGCGTGAGTACCCCTCCGAGGAGACGGCCGAGGGCATCAGCGTCTCCTTGCTCGACGTCAAACTCCCGGAGAAGTACAAGCCGACCACTGCCAGGGTTTCGGCGATCGCATGGTCGCCGGACGACACCGTCTTAGACGGCGGCAAGTCGTTCTTTCACCAGCTGCTGACGATCGGCGTCACGGTGCTTGACCGGATCAGCATTTACAACTTCGAGCGCGACCACTCGATGCCCGCGTTCGCCGAGCATCAGCTTGTGAAGTACCTGCGGCCAAACTTCGTCCACGATGCCATCAGCGGCAGGACGGATCAGATCGCCTTGTTCGGCGCGAACGGGGAGACGGAAGTTCAACTCGACAGCGGCTCGGTGGCAGCCGAAGGTGGTCTCAAGCTCGGGATCTTCGCCTACAACACGACCAAGTACGTCGTGAGCGTGAAGATCGACTGCGAACTGACCGAGGAGGCATTGCAGGCCTGGCGGCTCGCGACGTTCGACTCGATCCAGACCGCCTTCAACGAGCGCATGCTCGAGTACCAAGAGGCGCGGAGTCGGTACGAGCAGGAGCTGCGTCTCCGGCAGACCGAGGACAACGCCGAACGCGAGTTCGGAGAGACGCCTTCCCGCAAGGAAGAGATCATCCGAAGCGAGCTGAAGAAGCACTGCATCGCGATCATCACTGAGGACTTCTTCGCCGCAAACGACGTGCCCCCGGTGATGCAGTTCCCGGCGGGTAAGCCACCTCGGTTCGATCTGCAGCGTGCCCACACGCGTGGCGCCTTCGTCCGCTTCTTCGAGCAGGCGTTCGAGTGGGAACACATCCAGTATGTCTTCTATCCGTACTTTTGGACGGGCCAGAGCAACTGGGATAGGCGCTTCGACGAGGATGATGCGTCGCACACATTTCGCCAGTTCATGCAGGCAGGATGGTGCCGCGTCGTCGTGCCGGTGCGGCCGGGCTTCGAGCGAGCGTTTCACTACTACCTACTCACCGGCAACGTGTGGATGGGCGGCGAGCTGCCACGCGTCGGCGACGAACTCTACGTGTCGATCGCCGACGAGATCCGCAGTCAGACCGACGGTGATGTGACCACAGCGGTGCCGTACGGGTCACCATGGCAGGTCCGAGTCCCGACCAGCCTGGTCTACCTGCGCAAGGAGGACACGCTGCCGCGGTGGACCCGGATCGAGCCCGGCGCGGAGGACAGCCCACCCGATCACTGGAGATGGGAGACCGCGCCGGGCGGTGCGTGCTCCGATCCTCGCGAGGCCTGACGATGTCGATCGATCCGACCCGCGGTGTTCCCGAGCCAGAGTACGAGGGCCACGCGAAGAGCTTCGTCGTCGAGCATCGCTATCCGATGCCGCGCGATCCCGGTGCGCACCCACGACTTCACGCGACGCGGACTAGGCTCGTCTCCTATGGTCCCCAGCGTCGCAATCCGTTCGGCGGACCCAGACGTCAGACCGCGACGATCGAGCTCTCCTTTCCGGAGGCGCTGCCCGCGCACAGGCCGTATTTCTACGAGCTCGAGCACGGGCCTTCGATCAGCGAGCGCGTGATCGACAGGCTACGACTCTACGTCGACCGCGACGTCGTCGTGCAGTTTCCGCGAGGGACGGCGCCGCATCAAGTACGAACCACACCGCGCGCCCGTGGTCTGTGGGGCACGTGGTTCGACATCGCAGTCCCGGACACCGGTCGACTGCTGCCGGGGACGGAGCGTCGGTACCTGACCGACTCGGTCCACGTGTACATTCACCGCAACCAGAACCTCGCCGCGATCCCTCAGAGTCGCGACGATACGAGATCCACGATGACCCCAACCCTCCGTCATGGGCCGCTTCGCGCGAGCTCAGCGCCGGCACCAAGGGCGCGCTCCGTCGTGCAGCGGATGAGGCGAGGCGTCTGCGAGTACCACACGACCGGCGACGGCGGCGCAGAGCTCGTCTTGCTCCGTCAGACGGTCACGAGGATCGGAACGGCGACGGGTGCCGGCGATCAGCCGGGACCAGCGCACCGGCTCGGCGTCGTGAGGGTGAGGTACTGGAACCCCGAGCAACGCGGCAAGTACCACGTCCAGTTCGGGCAGTCGCGCGGGGACGGGGATCTGGTCGTTACGATCACGTTGAGCCGAAACACTTACGCCTCCTTCGGGGTCTACGGCGCTGGCGAGACGCTGATCACGCTCGCGAGGGGCCAGTCCTTGTTGGAGCGCGCCCGGGCCGAGTTCGACGGCAACGGTGTGCAGCTGCGATTCATCGAGAGCGATACCGTGCCGAGGCCGCACGACCGACAGTCGCGGACCGGCCGGCCCTGGCACGACTACGTGGCCGGGGATTTGTCCCGCCGGCTGAGTGCGCGCCGCGACCTCGAATTCGACCTCCTCTACGACATCCTGAGCACGGGAGCCGGGTTCATCCCGCTCATCGGTGACGCGTTCGACGTCGGACACCTCGTGTACGCGCTACTCACCGGCGAGGACTTCGTCGGCCGCGAGATTAGCACGACAGAGCTCCTAGTGATGGGGCTCGCCGTGCTGCCCAGCGTCCCCAACCTCGGCGGGTTGACATTGCGCGCCCGCGATCAGCTCGATGGCGCGCGACGCCTAGCTGCGTCGTTTCCAGGAGGGATCGACGCGCTACGACGAATCGTTCACCTTCGTTCGGCTGGACGCTCCTCCTCCGATCGTGCTCGCATCGCGATCGCGAGCAGGATGTTTCGCGATCTCGAGCTGACCGACCTGTTGCGGCGATGAGCTACGCACGCGTACTCGCCGCGCGGATCTCCGCGAACCCGGCCGAGGTCCTCGGTCCCCAGCTCCGGGTGGCACGGCAGATCCTGCATGGCGCGGACCCCTGGGAGGTCCTCGGCGACCCGTCGTCGTCGGTGCGTCGAATGCTGGTCCGCCGCTTCGGCGCTGAAGTCGTGCACTTCCTCGCCCAACTCCACACAAACTTCTACGTGACGGCCGAGATGGCCGAGCACTACTGGCGGTGGCACATCCAGGGCGCCATCGTCGGCACCTACGACGAGCTCACGGCGATGCGTGCAAGCGCCGGGCTCCGACTCGGGCAGCTCTTCGAGGCAGATCACATCCTCGAAGCTCGGATCCACCGCATGATCAGGGATGGAATCCGGGGCCACGTACTGCGAAGCCAGTTTCATCATAGCGCGGACTACGCGGCCCGCGCGCAAGGCCTCGAGCACAGCACGCGTGGCACGCCCGAGTTCGCGATCTCGGACGGTATGGCGTTGCTCGTTCCGTCGAACGAGATCGTTGCGTGGCGCATCCATCGTCAGCTCGCCAGCGGCGTCGGGCCGCAAGCGGTGCGACACATCGCGCCTCAGCTCTACCCGCATCAAGGCGTCGGCTCGAAGACCTCGCGCGTAGCTCAGATCATCCCTTGGGGACTGGAGGGTACGTACGCGTATCGCGAATTGCTCGACGGCAGCGTCTGGGTCGCATGCCGCGAGTTCGGGCTTTCCCAGGAGTACGCGCGGACTATTCAGGGCGACCTCGTAGCTTCGATCCGCCTTGGCGTCCGAGAGGACCCCGAGACCGCCCAGCTCGTGCTGAGATGGCTCCGGCAACAAACCGGGCGCACTCTCACGCCGGACAGCGAGCAGCTGATCCCGGCGCTGCTGCGGGCGCTGCCGATCCGAGGACTCGATGACGACTTCCTGAGTACGTGGAGTTTCAGGGCGCCTATGTATCCGGTGCCGTTCGAGGACGTGACACGCGAGATCTTCGGCCAGTGACTACAGCGCCCGTGCGGCTAGGAATTCAAAGAGGGAAGGGGACGGAGGCGAGGAGCGGGCCAGGAAGGCAGGCAGGTGCCATGCAGATCGGAAGGTTGCGGTCGTTCTGGCTGGGGACGTACGGTGACGTAGGTAAGGTCGCGAAGTTGGCCCGGAAGAGGGAGCGGGAGTGCGCCTGCGGGTCGCTGCGGCCGCTGCGGCTCACGAAGTCAGCCACAGCTTCGGGCTGGAGCACGATAGGGTCGGTTTATGACGGCTTCGTACGACTATGATGTATCGAGCCATCTGGTCGTGGATTGGAGCGATGGGGGGACCGACAACACGACCCAACGAACGGTTCACCAGACAGATGACATGATGCGCTGGTCCGTCGACATTCCGAGCAACCATCTTGCACCGCGCCCCCGTCGATCTCCATCGGGTGTGCTATTGGATGCCAGCGAGAGCGGTGGCGAGGGACGTTGCTGCCATTGCGCGAGGCTCTTCGCCGAGTGCATCCCCATTCCATTTTGAACGCGCGTCAATGAAGCCGGCGTGCTTTCGGATGTGCTCGGCCCGAGAATGGGCGCTGCGCTCGTTCAACCCACCACGACCAGCGTTCCGAGTTGCGCGGGGGTGTCTTGCCGGTCCATGTCGATGACGACATCGAACACCCCGGGCTCATCCGCCCGCGCCTCCACGCCCTCGATCTTGAGTCTCGTAGGTTCACCCGCAGAGTCGACGATCGTAGCGACGCGGATCCCCGTGACCCCCATGAGTCCAAAACAGCAGCCGAGGACCTCACCGTCGTTGTACGTGTCCGGCGACGCCTCGGCGCAAGCGATGAACGCGACGGATCCATCCGAGGTCACGGTGGCATCGGTGAACGTGAATGGCGTCCCGCAAATCGACCCGAGATCGTCGCGAACGACCCGATCGATCGCAGGCACCGGTCCATCCTCGAGCCACCGCAAGACTTCGGCGAGCGGAAGATCGCAGGTCGCGTTGCACGGCTCGATGCCGTCCAAGATCGCTCCGTTGCCGCGCTGGAACAATCGCAGCGTGTCTCCCACGACGACGGCACCCTCAAGGTTGAGCTCGGACCCGGAAAACGCCTGCAGCGCGCGCAGCTTCGCGTAGAGCTCAGACCCGTCGACGATCGAGACGACATCCCCGGAGAGCAGCACCAAGCGTTCGCGCGCAGCGGTGGAACCGGAGCCGAACGCGAGGAGGCGCCCTCCGGCAAGCATCACGCACGCTTCGAGGTCCATCTTGTCCCGCTTGTTGCCGAGTGCCTCGCCGAACGTCCGGCGACCCCCGGGACC
>Ga0315910_10003607_pt1 | contig 13145 bp, 10 predicted proteins | sample EdamamesoilMG_FD_204470 | JGI IMG/M metagenome (GOLD analysis project Ga0315910, IMG submission 204470) | Garden soil microbial communities collected in Santa Monica, California, United States - Edamame soil | ecosystem: Environmental > Terrestrial > Soil > Garden | place: USA: California... | reverse complement strand
ACAGGCCAGCCAGGGCACCAATCCGCCACTGCAAAGGCACGGCAGCCTGGAGCCGCCCATGTTGCTGGAAGCGGCGGCCGTGAAAGAAGGCGAGGCCATCGCAGGCTTTGTGGTGTTGCTGGTGGATCCAGCGTTTGTGCTGGAACGATTCAACCCCGACGTGTCAGGCAGCTACCTGAAGCTCGCTCAATATAACGGCCGCCAGCCTGCCACCGAACTGAAGAAACTGGGTTCGGAAAGCGGCACCGAATTGTCCCCCCACCGGATCCCCGTTGCCGGCACGCTGTTCCGGCTGGAAATGCCCATGGCGGCCTACACCAACCTGCTGGGTACGGGAACCTTGCTTCTGATGCTGGTCCTGGGTGGCTTGCTGCTGGCAGCCGTGGTGTTTTTCTTCCGCAAAAATCGCGCCTGGGAACTGGAACGGGCCGCACGCAAACTGGCCGCCAATGAGGAGGCCTACCAGACCCGGCTGCAGCTGGCCGGGTCAGCGGGGGAATCCGCTGCCTCCGATGCGCCTTCCCCGGACCGGGCAGCGGATGATTCGCCGAGGGCCACCGGCGCAGCGCCCAGTGTTCAAAGCGGCGTTCAAAGTGGTGTTCAAAGCGGTGTTCAAAGCGGCGCACAGTCCAACATCCAATCCGGCGCACAGTCCAATATCCAGCCCGGCGCCCAGGCAAATGGCTTGGCCGAACCGCCCCCCATGCGCTTGCGTTATGACATCGCCGACCGGGCGGCCAGTCGGCTCCAGAGTCGAGCGCCGGGTGAATCGGTGGAGCTCAAAGGCGAAATTTTCCGCGCCTACGATATCCGGGGCGTGGTGGGCAAAACGCTGGATGCGGGGGTAGCCCGCATGGTGGGCCAGGTGCTCGGCACCATGGCGCTGGAAAAGAACGCCGGTCCCGTGGTGGTGGCGCGCGATGGGCGCCTGTCGGGCCCGGATCTTGTGCGTGGCATGATCGAAGGCATTACGTCCAGTGGCTGTGATGTGCTTGATATCGGGATGGTCCCCACCGGCGTGCTGTATTACGCCGCGTTTGAACACGCCAAGGGCACTGGCGTGATGATCACCGGCAGCCACAACCCGCCGGAATACAACGGCCTCAAGATCATGCTGGACGGCAACACGCTGTTCGGTGACCAGATCACAGACATTTACAACCGCATTGTGCGCGGTGATTTCCAGAGCGGCGAAGGCCAGGTTCAAAGCAAGGCCGTAGTACCCGAATACCGCCAACGCATCGCTGGCGATATCCAGCTGGAACGCCCGCTGCGCGTGGTGATTGACTGCGGCAACGGCGTTGGCGGGGTGTGTGCTGCCGACGTCTTGCGCGACATCGGCGCCGAAGTGCTGCCGCTGTTTGATGAAGTGGACGGCCGGTTCCCCAACCACCATCCCGACCCGAGCGACCCGCATAACCTGAAGGACCTGATCGAATCGGTGCGGCTGATGAATGCCGACCTCGGCCTCGCTCTGGACGGCGATGCCGACCGGCTGGGCGTGGTTACCCTGGGTGGCAATATCATTTTCCCCGACCGCGTCATGATGCTGCTGGCCATGGACGTGCTGGACCGCGTTCCCGGGGCCACCATCATTTATGACGTGAAGTGCACCGGCCACCTGGCGAAGGTGATTGAAGCCGCCGGCGGCAAAGCGGTGATGTACAAGACCGGCCATTCGCTGATCAAGGCGCGCATGAAGGAAATCGGCTCGCCTTTCGCGGGTGAAATGAGTGGGCACTTTTTCTTTGGCGAGCGCTGGTATGGGGTGGATGATGGCATCTATGCAGCGGCCCGTTTGCTGGAAATCCTCGCGGGTACCGACGCACCCCCCGAAGCGATACTCAATGCTTTGCCCACCAGCTTCAGCACGCCGGAGCTGAAAGTGGAAATGCAGGAAGGCGAAACTCACGAATTCATTGCCAATTTGCGGGCAGAGGCGCGGTTCGAAGGCGCCAAGGTGAGCACCATCGACGGCATCCGTGCCGACTTTGCCGATGGTTGGGGCCTGGTGCGCGCTTCCAACACCACGCCCATCCTGGTGGTGCGGTTTGATGGCGAGACCGAAGAAGCCTTGAACCGCATCAAGAACGTGTTCCGTGCCAAGATGCTGGCGGTCAAGCCGGACCTCAATTTGCCGTTCTGAGGAAGCCGCGGGTATGCGTTTGGCAATGGCGTGCTGCTGAGCTTCAACAAACCGTTTGGCGTGCTCTGCCAGTTCACCGACCGTGAAGGCCGTAGCACGCTGGCCGAATTCATCGATGTGCCCGGCGTGTATGCCGCAGGAAGGCTGGACCGCGACAGCGAAGGCCTGCTGCTGCTCACGGATGATGGCGCGCTGCAACACCGGCTGGCCAACCCCAAAGCCGGTACTACCAAGACTTATCTGGCTCAGGTCGAAGGCACAGCCAGCGAAAGCCAGCTTGACGCATTGCGCCGGGGCGTGAAACTGAACGATGGCCCGGCCAGGGCGGTGGGAGCGCGTCTGGTGGCGGAGGAACCAGACTGGCTGTGGCCTCGCGATCCGCCCATACGCGTACGCAAGAACATCCCCACCTGCTGGCTGGAAATCGTGCTCGATGAAGGGCGCAACCGGCAGGTGCGGCGCATGACAGCAGCCGTTGGGTTACCCACCTTGCGGCTGGTGCGCACCCGGATAGGCGCATACGAGCTGGGTGATCTCAAGCCGGGCGAGTACCGCAAAGTACAGGCTTGACGCGACTGGCTTTCTACCCGCCGTTTCGTATACTGGCTATGAGGGTATGCCCAGACGCAGGAGCAAGGAAATGAAATATTCGAACCCCTTCACACACCCGGCCCGCGCACTTGCCCCAGTCCTGACGCTGGTCCTGGTCTTGGCTCCCAGCCTTGCGCTCGCAGGCGGCGAGCACGCGGAGCACCGGGCCAAGATCATCACCGGCAATGAAAAGCCCACCGAATGCATTTCGTCAGTGCATGTGAACGCCATCGATGGCGAGCAGGTTTATGTCCAGGCTTTGGGTTTTGACCTGGCTCCCGGCACGCACACATTAACGGCCCGAGCGGCCGTGAATACGTCCTTCTGCGCCGCGGTAGGGCCTTCCAACGGCAAGGAAAAGATCGAACCGCTGGAGGCTGAATTCGAAGCCGGCAAGACCTACTACGTGGGCTTCGACCACAGCGCCAACAACCGCCGCGACTGGAAGCTGGTCATCTGGAAGGTCGAAGGCTGATTAAGGTTGGCCGCCCCGTTCCGGCTAACCGGCGGGGCGGTCAGAATGAATATCGGTCAATAGGCACACTCACGGTAAATGGGGTCCACCGACTGGTTCCATTTGCCGTGGTAATTGGCGAGTTTTACGTCGGATGGCGCAAGGCCGCTTTCGGCGGTCTGCCGGAGGGGTTCAAGGAAGCCGGTTTCATCATCGCCTGAAGAGTTCAAACGCTGGCGGGCGCTGAGGCCGTCACTGGCCAGCGCCAGCAACTCCCGCGCCAGCGACTGTACGCTGCGGCCCCGGACTTTGGCTTTCAGCCCCTGGCGCGGCACATCGTGGCGCAACAGAAGGCGCTCTTCCATGCTCCAGTCACGGCAGAGGTCCCAGGCCGCTTCCAGCGATGGGGCGTGGTACAAAAGCCCCGCCCAGAATGCCGGCAGGGCGCACAGCTGTCCCCAGGGCCCGCCATCGGCGCCGCGCATCTCCAGGAAACGCTTCAGCCGCACTTCCGGGAAGGCGGTGGTGAGATGGTCTTCAAAATCCGTCAGGTTGGGCTTCTCGCCGGGCAGCACCGATAACTTTCCCTTCATGAAGTCGAGGAAGGAAAGCCCCGACGCATCGACGTACTTGCCTTCGCGGTAAACGAAGTACATGGGCACATCGAGGATGTAATCGACGTAGCGCTCAAAACCCATGCCGTCTTCAAATACAAACGGCAGCATGCCGGTGCGATCCGGGTCGGTGTCTTCCCAGATGCGCGAGCGATAACTGGCATAGCCGTTGGGTTTGCCTTCAGTGAACGGCGAATTGGCCCAAAGCGCAGTGGCAACGGGCTGCAAAGCCAGCGCCGTGCGGAATTTCTGCACCATGTCCTGTTCGGAACCAAAATCCAGGTTCACCTGCACCGTGCAGGTGCGCGACATCATGTCCTGACCCAACGTGCCGACTTTGGCCATGTAGTCTTTCATGATGCGGTAGCGGCCCTTGGGCATCCAAGGCATGTCGGCGCGTGTCCATTTGGGCAAAAAGCCCATACCCATGAACGCAACGCCCAGGGGCTCGGCAATGGCTTTCACCTGCTTGAGATGGGTGTTCACCTCCAGGCAGGTTTCATGCAGGTTATCCAGCAGCGCGCCGGACAGCTCCAGCTGGCCGCCGGGCTCCAGCGTGATGGACGCGCCCGTGTTGTCGCTGAGGGCGATGGGCAGGTCGTTTTCCAGCACGGGTGTCCAGCCATACCTGTCGGCAAGGCCGGTGAGGATGGCACGGATGCTGCGCTTACCGTCGTAAGGCAACGGCCGCAGGTCATCTTGTGTGAAGCCGAATTTTTCGTGCTCCGTACCCATGCGCCATTGCTCTTTGGGCCGCGAGCCGCTGGCCATGTAATCCAGCAGGTCGTTGCGGCTTTCGATGATCGGCGAAGGCGCGGAGTTTTTGCTGGGGATTCTGGTAGTCATATGGCCGTTGGTGCTGAATTGGCGACTGGGGGGTGCGGCTGTGGAGACCCGGATTGGAAAGCTCGCTTCGATTGCCTAGGATACACGCTGGCAATGCAGTGAAACAGCAGGCTTCCGGGATGTCCACCTTTCCAAACAATCCGCTGGACCATTCGCTGGCCCATCCGCTGGACTGGCCGCTGCCCCGGTCGCCGGACCATCCACCAGTCTGGCCCGCCTGGCGGCAGGCGGTAAGCCTGTGGCCAACTCGCTTCCTGGCCTGCCTCCTGGCCTGTCTCATGGTGGGCGTTGCGCTGCCGGCCAACGCGCAGACCCTGCGCCGTGGCTTGGGGCCCGAACCCGACTCGCTGCACATCCACCGCGCCCAGGGCCTGGCCGCCATCAACCTCCTGCGCGACGTGCGCGAAGGCCTGTTCACGTTTGATGCGTCCGGCGAACCGGTGCCAGGTGTGGCAGCGAGCTGGGAATCGCTGGACGACGGCTTGCGCTACCGTTTCACGCTGCGGCCCGAGGCGCGCTGGTCTGATGGCAGCGGCGTTAACGCCCATGATTTTGTGCGGGGCTGGCAGCTCGCGCTCGCGCCCGAAACCGCTGCGGTCAATGCGGCCCTGCTCAAGGACGTGAAAAACGCCGCCGCGGTGCTGAAAGGTGAAAAGCCGCCCACCGAACTGGGCGTGAAAGCCCTCAGTGATGGCTTGCTGGAAGTGCGACTGGAACGGCCCGTGCCGTGGCTGGCCGAATTGCTGGCGCACCCGGTGAGTTATCCCTTGCATCCCATGGATGGTGAGGATCCGCGCACCGCAGAGTTCAATGGCGCCTACACGTTCAGTGAGTGGGTGCCGCGCTCGGTGATCCGCCTGAGTGCAAATCCACACTTTCATGCCGCCAATGAGGTGTACTTCAAGCAACTGGAATACTTCCCGATTGAAGATGCCGGCACCGAACTCAGCCGCTACCGCGCGGATGAACTGCACATCACCGAAACCATTCCCGCCGGGCGTTTCGACTGGCTGCAAGAGAACCTGCCGGAAGACCTGCGCATCAGTCCGTACCTCGGCAGCTTCTGGTTGGGACTGAACCTGAAAAATCCCTTGCTTGCCCGCTCGCCCGAGTTGCGCCGTGCACTGGCCCTGGCGATTGATCGGGCCACCCTGGTGCGCGTGGTGCTGGGTGCTGGCGAACTCCCGGCATTCGGCGTGGTCCCTCCGGGGATACCTGGTTACCAACCGCAAAGTCTGGCCCTGGCCGCCGCCACCCAGCCCGAGCGTGAAGCAGAAGCCAGGCGCTTGATACAGGCTTCAGGACTGGAGGCGGATGAGCTATTGCTGGAGCTGCGCTATAACACGTCCAGCATCCACCGCCGGGTGGCCATCGCAGTGGCCGCCATGTGGAAACAGGTGCTGGGCATCAACACCGAACTGATCAACGAGGAGTGGAAAGTCTTCGTCAACAACCGCCGGCTGGGTATTGTCACGCAGGTGTTCCGCGGCGGCTGGATTGCCGATTACGCCGACCCGGGCAGTTTCCTTGAACAATTTGAAAGCCACAGCGAACTGAACGTGACTTTTACTGCCGACCCCGGTATTGACCGGCTGATGGCCGCGGCTGCGGGCATGACCGGGCCCTCGCAGGAGGCCACCCGGATGCAGGAACTGCAGAAGGCCGAGAGCAGGTTGCTGGAATTTTTGCCGGCCATCCCGCTCTATCACTATGTGTCGCGGCATTTGGTCAAGCCGGATATTGAGTCGTATTCGGACAATATCAGGGATATCCACTTGTCACGCTACTTGCGCGTGCGGAACTGAAACGCCCAAACCAAAGGAGCAGTAGTGCGTGTTGCCTTGAAACGCTTTGCCGGACCGGCTCATTTTGTGGTGAGTGCCATGGTGAGGGCCATGGTGGTGACCATCGCCTCGGTCTGCCTGCTGGCCGCTTGCAGTAAGGATGCTGAACAGCCCGATGCGCCACGCAAACAGCGACCTCAGCCGGTGGAACTGGTGCTGGTGGACGGGCGGCCTGCGCCGGAGGTGCTGGACGAGAAGCAGGAGCTGCGTCGCGGCAATGGCGAAGAACCCCGTACGCTGGACCCGCATCGCAGCCAGGGGGTGCCGGAAGGCAATATCCTGCGCGACCTGTTTGAAGGCCTGATTACCGAAGCGCCGGATGGCGAAATCATCCCGGGCGCGGCCATGCGCTGGAACATTTCCGCTGATGGCAAGGAGTATATTTTCTACCTGCACCGCGATCTGAAGTGGTCGAACGGCGATGCTTTGACCGCCCACGATTTTGTGTTCAGCTTGAAGCGGGCCACCGATCCCGGCACGGCATCGAGCAATGCCAACATGCTGCTGCCCATTGTCAATGCGGCCGAGGTGATTGCCGGTACGCTGCCGCCTGAAGCACTCGGGGTTGCTGCACTGGATGATTTCAGCCTGCAAATCAGGTTAGTGCAACCGACGTCTTATTTCCTTGGGCTGCTGACCCATACCATTGCCTTCCCGGTGCACTCGCCCAGCGTGACTGCGCTCGGCGACGTCTTCGCCCGTGAAGGCAACCTGGTATCCAACGGCGCCTACCTGTTACAGCGCTGGGATCCGCGCTCGCAGATCGTGCTGATCCGCAACCCGTACTACCGCGAAGCCGAAAACTCCCTCATGGACAAGGTGGTGTACCTGCCCATTGAAGACCTCAGCGGCGAGGTAAACCAGTTCCGTTCCGGCGAACTCGACTGGACCTATGAAGTACCCAACAACCAGTTTGCCTGGCTGCAGAAAAATTACTCGCAGGAACTGGTGGTGAGCCCCTGGCTTGGCTCGTTCTTCTTTGCCTTCAACCTCAGTCGCGAGCCGTTCAGTGAAAGCCCGCAGCTGCGCCGCGCCCTGGTGCTGGCGATCGACCGGGATGTGCTCACGGACAAGGTGACCCGGTTTGGAGAACAACCTTCGTTCGCGCTGGTACCGCCGGGCATGGGTGGTTACCAGCCGGCCGTGCCGGATTACGCCAGCTGGCCGCAACAGCAGCGCGTCGACGAAGCGCGGCGCCTTTATGAAATGGCCGGCTACAGCGCCGATAACCCACTGCACACCGAAATCCGTTACAACACCAGCGAGAACAACAAGAAGCTGGCCCTGGCGGTGGCCTCGATGTGGAAGCAGGAACTGGGCGTGGTGACCACGCTGGTGAACGAAGAGTGGAAAGTGTTCCTGCAAAATCGCGAACAGAAGGTAGTCACGCAGGTGTTCCGCCGCGGCTGGATCAGCGATTACAACGATCCTTACAGTTTTCTGGAGCTATACCGCAGCCGGGATGCGCGCAACGACTCGGCGTACAGCAACCCGAGTTTCGATGCGTTGCTCGAAGAAGTGGCCAAGGAACGCGTACCGGAACGGCGCAATCGCATGATGCATGAGGCAGAACGCCTGCTGCTGGAGGATAATCCCATCGTGCCGGTGTATACCTACGTCAGCAAGCGGCTGGTGGATCCCCACGTGCGCGGCTGGCAAACCAATGTCATGGATCATCATTACAGTCGCTACATGTACAAGCTCAAGTCCATCGACCAGGCCGAAGGCGGGCAAGACCAACCCGCTGAGGCAACCCCTGTCGAACCGGTTGCCGCGGAGACTGGAGCCGTGAACTGATGTCTTCGGGCTTGTGGCGCTTTGCCGCCAGCCGCTTGCTGGGTGTGGTGCCGACCCTGCTGATGCTGATCACGATTGCGTTCTTCCTGATCCGCGTGGCGCCGGGTGGCCCCTTCGATGGCGAGAAAGCGCTGCCCGATGAAATCCGCCTCAACCTTGAAGCCAAGTACCATCTCGATGAGCCGCTTTTGCAGCAGTATTTCCGCTACCTCGGGCAGATCATCACGCTGGATTTCGGGCCTTCGTTCCAATACAAGGACTGGAGCGTCAATGAACTGATCGCGCTGGGGTTCCCGGTGTCGCTCACCATCGGCGGGCTGGCCATGTTGCTGGCTTTCTTTGTGGGCAGCGCCATTGGCATTGTCGCGGCGATACGCCAGAACAGTGCCACCGATTACAGCATCATGGGCCTGGCGATGGTGGGCGTGTCCATCCCCAATTTCGTGATTGCGCCTTTCCTCATTCTGGGACTGGCGGTATACCTGGGCTGGTTGCCGGCCGGCGGCTGGGAATGGCAGGCGCAGTACATGGTCCTGCCGGTGCTCACGCTGGCCCTGCCGGTGATCGCCTACATCGCCCGGCTGATGCGTGGCAGCATGATCGAGGTGCTGCACAGCAACTACATCCGCACCGCACGGGCCAAAGGCCTGCCCGAATCGCGGGTGGTGTTGCGCCATGCGCTCAAGCCGGCGCTGTTGCCGGTGATTTCCTTCATGGGTCCGGCCACCGCGGGGCTGATCACCGGCTCAGTGGTGATTGAGCGCATTTATTCCATTCCCGGCCTTGGCAGTTACTTCGTGCAGGGCGCGCTGAACCGCGACTACACGCTGGTGATGGGCGTGGTGATTTTTTATGGCTTTGTCATTGTGCTGCTGAATTTTGTGGTCGACCTGTTGTACGCCTGGCTGAACCCGAAGATCCGCTATGAGCAGGGATGAGCACGCCGGCATGACCGCAGCACCCGAGAGCGGCAACCTGCAGGCGGTGGAAGACGCCTTTGCCGCCGCCATGATGGGGCCGGATGTTCCAGGCCGATCGTTGTGGCGCGACGCCTGGCACCGGCTCTTGAAAAACAAGGCCGCAGTGGTGAGCAGCGTCATCATGCTGTTGATGATCGTGGCGGTGCTGCTGGGCCCGCTGCTCAGCCCCTGGGAAGCAGACTTCACCGATTGGGACCACACCTCATCGCCGCCCAGCCTCGAAACAGGTCATTGGTTTGGCACCGATTCGGTAGGCCGCGACATTCTGGTGCGCACGCTGGAGGGCGGACGCATTTCCTTGCTGGTGGGCCTGGTTTCCACGCTGGTGAGCCTGGTGATCGGCATCAGCTATGGCGCTGTTGCCGGCTATTACGGCGGCGCCACCGACCGCATGATGATGCGCTTTGTCGATATTGTTTACGCGCTGCCCTTCATGTTCTTCGTGATCCTGTTGATGGTGGTGTTTGGCCGCCACATCCTGCTGATCTTCGTGGCCATAGGCGCGGTGAACTGGCTGGACATGGCGCGCATCGTGCGCGGCCAGACGCTTGGGCTGAAGAGCACGGAGTTCATCGAGGCGGCGCAGGCCTGCGGCGTGGAAGATGGCGACATCATCCGCCGCCATATCGTGCCCAACCTGCTCGGCGTGGTGATGGTGTATGTCACGCTCACCATTCCGCAGGTGATCCTGGTGGAATCCTTCCTGAGTTTCCTGGGCCTCGGCGTGCAGGAGCCCATGAGTTCCTGGGGCGCGCTGGTGAACGATGGCGCGCAGGACATGGAATCCTCGCCCTGGACACTGGTGTTCCCGGCACTGTTCCTCGCCACCACGCTGTACTGCTTCAACTACATCGGTGATGGCATGCGCGATGCGCTCGACCCAAAGGACAGGTCATGAGGGGCAGATCATGAGCGTCGACCCAGGTAACCTGCTGGAAGTACGCGGGCTGAAAGTCAGCTTTGATACGCCCGATGGCGAAGTCACCGCCGTCAACGGGGTGGACTTCCAGGTTCGGGCTGGCGAGACGCTGGCGATCGTGGGCGAATCCGGCTCCGGCAAAAGCCAGCTGGTGCTGGCCATCATGGGCCTGCTGGCGGAAAACGGCAGCGCTTCAGGTTCGGCGAAATTCCAGGGCCAAGAGTTGATGGGCATGACCCAGAAGGAACTCAACCAGGTCCGCGGCAAAGACCTGGCGATGATTTTCCAGGACCCGATGACTTCGCTGAATCCCTTCCTCACCATCGAGCGGCAGATGACGGAAGTGGCCATGCACCACCGCAAGATGTCACGCCGCGAGGCCCGTGCGCATGCCGTGGAAATGTTGCGCGCGGTGCGCATTCCCGATCCCGAAGAGCGCATCCGCCAGTACCCGCACGAATTTTCCGGCGGCATGCGCCAGCGCGTGATGATTGCCATGGGCCTTCTGTGCGAACCCGACCTGTTGATCGCCGACGAGCCCAGCACCGCGCTGGATGTGACGGTGCAGGCCCAGATCACCCGGCTTTTGGGCGAGCTTCGGCAGAAGTCGCAGATGGCCATTATCCTCATCACTCACGACCTGGCGGTAGTGGCCGACGTGTGCGATCGCATTATCGTGATGTACGCAGGGCAGGTGGTGGAATGCGGCACCGTGGACGATATTTTCTACGACCCCCGGCACCCCTACACGCGCGGCCTGCTGGCTTCAGTGCCGCGCCTGGATCGCGCCGGCGATGGCGAGCTGCATGCCATCCGCGGCAACCCGCCCAACCTCCAGGCGTTGCCGGCGGGTTGCGCCTTCCGTGATCGTTGCGATGACGCCCAGGCCATCTGCACTGAAACCCCGCCGCTTTGGCGCGATGCTGCAGGGCGCTGCAACCGCTGCATCCAGGGACTGCCGGGCGGGGAGATTGTGGACAGCACCTTGCACACCCGCTCGGTGGCAGCCGCAGATGCTTTGGTCGGAACCGGCGCCACTGACATGGAAACTGCGCCATGACCGATCCGGTGCTGCGGGTACAGGACCTGACGCTGCATTACCACAGCGATGGCGGCAACCTGTGGCAACGCCGCAAGCGGGTATTGCGCGCGGTGGATGGTGTGAGCTTTGACCTGGCGGCCGGTGAAACCCTGGGCATTGTGGGTGAATCGGGTTCCGGCAAATCCACCCTCGCTCGCGCCATCCTCGGCCTGGCCAAACCGCAACGTGGCCGTGTGCTGTGGATGGGCGAAGACCTCACCCGGCTGGGCCACGAAGAATTACGGCTCAAGCGCAAGGAAATCCAGATCGTGTTCCAGGACCCGGTCGCCTCGCTGAACCCGCGCATGACCGCCGGGGCCATCATCGGCGAGCCGCTCAGCACGTTTTATCCGCACATGGAGCAGCTGCAGATTGAAGAGCGCACCCGCGGAATGATGAAAATGGTGGGCCTGCTGCCCAACCAGATCAACCGCTACCCGCACGAGTTTTCCGGCGGCCAATGCCAGCGCATCGGCATTGCCCGATCTTTGGTGCTGAACCCCAAACTGCTGATCTGCGATGAGCCGGTGAGCGCCCTGGATGTGTCCATCCAGGCGCAGATCATCAACCTTCTGCGCGATCTTCAGAAAAAGCTCGGCCTGGCGCTGATCTTCATCGCGCACGATCTTTCCGTGGTGAAACACATCAGCGACCGGGTGATGGTGATGTACATGGGCCGCAGCATGGAGCTTGGGCAGAAGCAGGCGCTGTACAGCCGGCCGTTGCATCCGTATACCAGCGCGCTGATGAAATCAGTGCCGGTGCCCGATCCCAAACTGGCGCACAAACTGCGCCAGGACCTGTGGCTCAAGGGCGACATGCCATCGCCCTTCCAGCCGCCCAAGGGTTGCATATTCCACACCCGCTGCCCGTTTGCGGTGAACCGCTGCCAGGCCGATGTGCCCGCCATGCGCCGCCTCGGCCAGGGCGACTGGGTGGCCTGCCACCGGGCGGAAGAGCTGGACCTGTCCATCGGGCTGCCTGCGCTGTGAGGCCATCAGGGCGAAAGACCGCCGGCATCGCGCATGGGTTAAACTAGCCCGCAGCGGCCCACCGGCAGCCAACCGACGGTGTCATGCCGGCCCTCCCACATAAATCCAAGGACGATCCATGAACCGACCGAATTTCGTACCAACCCTGCTGGCAGGCGTCTTTGTGGCCAGCCTGTTGATGCTGGCGCCAGACCTGGAGGCCCGCACCAAGGTGGTGGACCGCTGGCAGAACGAGGAGTTTGAGGAAAGAAAAGCGCAGAAAATCGCGGTCATCGCCGTGCTGCCCGATGGCCTGCTGCGCGAGGCGGTCGAAATCGACGTCGTCAAGAAGCTCAAATCCGGCAAGCGCAACATCGTTGAAGCCAGCAAGCTGCCCGGCCTCAGTGGTGGCATCCGGGGCAAGATCGACACCGAACGCGCCGTGAAAGCGCTCAAGGCTGCCGGTGTGGATGCCGTCATCGTGATGTTCTATTCCGGTGGCGGCGTGAGCGGCACCTATGTGCGCTCCGATTACTGGCTGCGCTATGAAGGCACCGGAGTGGGCTACGCCGGTTATAACTGGGGCACGCCGTATTTCACCGATGTCTACTCGGTGCAGCAGGGCCCGGGCTACTCCGATTTCGCGCAAAGCGCCCTGGTGGAATCGTCCTATTACGACATCGAAACCCAGGTTCCCGTCTGGCGCCTGGTTACGGAAACCACGGACCTCGAACATTCTGATGCGGCCATCGGCATCGCCAAGAAAATTTCCAGCGAGATGAAGAAAGCGGGTCAGTAGTCTGCCGCTCTACACAGCGTTTCGATTGCCATGAATGAGGCAGCCCCCGGCAACCGCCTGCGAGATTTGCTGCGGCGGGGGGCTGGCCAGTTGGGTCTTGAGC
>Ga0315910_10003606_pt1 | contig 13148 bp, 12 predicted proteins | sample EdamamesoilMG_FD_204470 | JGI IMG/M metagenome (GOLD analysis project Ga0315910, IMG submission 204470) | Garden soil microbial communities collected in Santa Monica, California, United States - Edamame soil | ecosystem: Environmental > Terrestrial > Soil > Garden | place: USA: California... | reverse complement strand
CAGCGTTAAAGCGATATAAGGTTTGCTTTTAAGGTTGTTTACTTTAATTGAAACATTTTTTGCTTCAGCGGCTGCATAAGCTATCAGCAATCCTGTAAGAAACTGTGAACTCAATGAACCGTCTACTTCAATATTCCTTGGTTGTAATGGACCCTGAATGGTCATTGGTAGTTTGCCTTTATTACTTTTGATCTTTACTCCCAATTGAGGAAGTATTTCATCAAAGAAATCCATTGGTCTTGTAACAAGACTTCCGCGTCCGTTGATTGTAATTTCCTGGTCGCTTAATGCAATAATTGGTGTAAACATTCTTATGCTTAATCCGCTCTCACCACAATTAACCGAATCTGAGATCGGGTTAATTCCTCCACTTTCAATTTTCAATTCTCCGTTATCTTCTTCCACCCATGCACCTAATGCTTTTATAATTCCAATTGCTGCTTTGTCATCATTGCTATGGCCGGGATTATGCAAAACTGTTTTTCCTTTTGTAAGCAATGCAGCCGCACAAGCTCTTTGCATGGAGCTTTTTGATGCATTGGCCTGGATGTTTCCTGATAATTGCGAGGGGTGTACAGTTACTTTCATTAAAGACTCTGAATGATTTTTTCTAATTGGTTTAATGGTATTGATTTTACTACTCCTTTTCCTATTCGATCCAGCAACACATAATTCATTTCTTTTCTTTCACGTTTCTTATCCATTTTCAGCACATCAAATACTTTTTGTTTATTAAATGATGCATAAGTAGGCAAACCGTACTGTTGCAAAAGAGTTACAACTTTTTCTGTTTGTTTAAATCCTGTAAGCTGTTCTGAAATATGACAGGCATAAGTCATACCGATTGAAATAGCCTGGCCATGTGATAAGTCATACTGATTTTCCAACGCATGACCCAACGTATGACCAAAATTCAACAAACGTCTGTCTCCTTTTTCAAACTCATCTTTTTTTACTACAGCCGCTTTTATCATTGCATTTTTCTGTACGAGATCGCAAATAGATTTTTGTCTGCTACTATAATGCTTCAGTGATTTTGCTTCCAGCTCGGCAAACATTGCTGCATCTTTTATGCATGCATGTTTAATAATTTCTGCAAAACCATTTTCCCATTCAGCCTGCGGTAATGAATTAAGGAAAACCATATCATGCAGAATGAATGAGGGTTGACGAACAACACCAACAAGGTTTTTATAAACACCTACATCAATCCCGTTTTTACCGCCGATGCTTGCATCCACCATTCCTAAAATTGAAGTTGGGATAAACCCAAAACGAATACCACGCATATAAACTGAAGCTGCATAGCCGGTGATATCTGTAATTACACCGCCGCCTACGCCAACTAAGGTTGTCTTACGATCAGCTTCCATTTTTATTAAGCTGTCAACAATTTTATCTACGGTTGCCTGTATTTTAAACTCTTCACCTGCCTGCAGCACCATCGTGTTCCAGTTTTTAAACCGCTTTTCATGTGCATTGTACACATTCTCATCTGTAATAATGATCGTAGAATCAGGATCAGTAATTGTTTTCAAATGACTGATGCCATGTGCGAAATAAAAATCAGTGGATGAACTGCCGAATTTGTATGTGAGTTTCTTCATTTATTATTTTATTTCACGCAAAGGCGCAAAGTTTGCAAAGACGCAAAGAATTGCTGAATAGAATTACTGAATAGAATTACTGAACGTACAAGAGTGCGACGCAAGGGACGGTGATAGTAGCATTACAGCTCGTTACAAAAACCCTCCCCAATTCCTAAAGCACATCGATAACTTAATTCGCCCCTCCAAGGAGGGGAAGTTTGCTACTGCCCACTAGCTACTTGCTACGAGCCACTCACCATTCCCAACTCACCACTCACGAATCAAGCACCCTCTTCTGATGATTGATACTTTCCATATGCACCGCATCAAAATATTTTGTTACAAACTCCTTGCTCAATCCCAGCTTGTCACCTTTTGTGAATGCACGTTGTAAAATTTCATTCCAGCGATTGGTTTGCAGGATGGTGATATTATTATTCTTCTTGTATTCACCAATCTTCTCTGCCAGTTTCATACGCTGACTGAGTATCTGCATCAGTTCATCATCCAAGTGATTGATTTGCTGGCGCAATTTTTCCAGTGCAGCATGATATTCTTCACTGCTTACATCTTCCTTCCGCCAAACCAATGCATCCAGCATTTCTTTTAAACGCTCAGGAGTTACCTGTTGCTTGGCATCGCTCCATGCATTATCAGGATCAATATGGCTTTCGATAATAAATCCATCCATATCCAAATCAATTGCACGTTGCGCAACATCGGAAAGTATATCGCGACGGCCACAAATATGTGAAGGATCATTAATCATCATCAGCTCCGGGTTGCGGCGTTTCATTTCAATTGCCAGCTGCCACATCGGTGCATTGCGATATTCTGTATTACCATAATTACTAAAGCCGCGATGTATCAACCCAATTTGTTTGATACCCGCACGGGCAACACGTTCAACAGCGCCGGTCCAGAGTTCCAAATCAGGATTTACCGGATTTTTTATCAGAACAGGTACATCCACACCTCGCAATGCATCGGCAAGTTCCTGCACACTAAAAGGATTTACTGTTGTTCTTGCACCAATCCATAAAATGTCAACATCAAATGTAAGTGCATCCTGCACCTGTTTGCCAGTTGCCACTTCAACCGTCACCGGAAGACCAGTCAATTTTTTTGCCTGTTGCATCCATGGCAATCCTTTTGCACCCACACCCTCAAAACCGCCGGGTTTGGTTCGCGGTTTCCAGATACCTGCACGCAATACATCTACCCAACCGGTAGCTGCAAGTCGCTGTGCTGTTTGCAACACCTGCTCTTCAGTTTCTGCACTGCATGGACCCGATATAATCAACGGTCTTTTGCCCCAGGCTTGCTGTGTGATTTCTTTCATTGATTGTTCTGCTGTTTGCATTGTACAAATTTAAGTTTTTATGTTGTCATCGGTTTATTTCCAATTAAGCTTTTGTTGCGTCGCACTCTTGTACGTTCTGTTCGCTATTGGGCTAACCTGTACATGATGTCTGTTCTCAACACATATTTTTTACCGGTTAACACTTCTGTCCCTTCATGTGGCAATGAATGAAGAAAAATCAATGCCATACCTGTTTTTCCATTTATTATAAAATCATCAAATGTTGTTTCCCCTCCTTCATAATCTTCATTCAGATAAATCATGAAAGTATAATAACTAGCTTCCGATTCATTCCTTATAAAACTTTCATCAATATGTTTTTTGAACTTTTGTCCTGGCTCATATTTATAAACCCTAAAGAGTTCATTTAACCCTATGGCAACACTTTTGCCAATTTGCATTGGCACTGATCCCGAGGCTTTATCCCATAAAATGTATGACAGGTTATAGTCTGTAAATAACATTCTCTGGTTATTTCTCACATCTTTTACAAGTTTTGCTCCTTTGTCCGTTTGAACTGTAGCTTGCTCGTATCCTTTAGCCTCACTATCATCAATTAACTGAGCACATTCTTCTCTGGAAAGAAAATCATCAATTGTAAAAATGTGATTTGAAATTTGTGTCAGTTTCATTCTATTTATTTTATTATCCTCCTTATCTTATTCGCATCCTCAATCAACCGCATTAAATATTTATCATCTTCCTGTTCGATACTTTCTTTAAATCTTGTCAACTGTGCAATATGTTCTTTCAACACATCGAGCACATTCACTTTATTCTGTAAAAAAATCGGCACCCACATGGCAGGATTACTTTTTGCCAATCGTACTGTGCTTTCAAAACCTGCTGATGCCAGTTCAAAAATTGCATTCTCTTCTTTTTCTTTTTCCAACACCGTATTTGCTAAGGCAAACGAAGTGATATGGGAAATATGACTTACATAAGCCGCATGCAGATCATGCGAAACGGAATCCATTTCCAGCAAATGCATTCCAATTTTTTTATACATATGTTTTGTCCATTCCAGTGCATCATCATCGCTTTCTTCAGCATTACAAATAATCACGGCTTTATTTTCATAGGCGCCACGCACTGCCGCTTGTGGTCCGCTGTATTCGGTACCCCACATCGGATGCGTGGCTACATATCTCCCCCTTCTGGGATGATTTTTTATCAGTTCGATCAATTGTGATTTGGTAGAGCCGAGATCAATTACAACCTGGTTATTTATTTTATCGAGTAAGGCAGGAACAACTTTCAGCATCACATCAACCGGTATTGCCAATATAATCACATCAGATTGATCTATTGCTTCATCAAGGTTCATTGTCTCATCCACCAGTTCCAGTTCTACTGCCTGCTTTGCATGTGCTGCATTTGAATCCACACCAATCAACCGTGAGGACAATTTTTTCTCATGCAATTGAATGGCAAGTGAACCACCAATCAGACCGACACCGACAATTGCTATTTTCTTTCTTTCCATTTTAATAAATATGAATTATGAGTTATGAATTATGAATGTCTCATTCATCATTCTGCATTCTTAATTCTTTTTATCGCTTCTTGAAATCTCTCAACTGTACTGCACAAGCTAACACGTACATATTTATCACCCGCATTCCCGAATATTCCTCCAGGCGTTATAAATACTGCTGATGTCTGCAGCACATCATCACTCAATTCAAATCCCGTTTTATAGTTTGAAGGAATTTTTGCCCATACAAACATACCTGCCTGTTCTTTTGTAAACCTGCATTTTAATAAACGAAGCAATTCAAATACTTTTTTTCTTCGTTCACTGTAAACAGTATTCACTTCGTCATGCCATTCTTTTCCAAGTGATAATGCTTTTGCAGCAGCCAATTGTACCGGCAAAAACATACCACTATCCATATTACTTTTAAACCGAAGCACTTCATCTATTCTTTCTTTTGCCCCGCATAACATTCCAACCCTCCATCCGGCCATATTCTGTGATTTGCTTAGTGAGTTCAATTCAATCACACAATCTTTAGCACCATTCACACTCAAAAGGCTCATCGGGTTTTCGTTGAGTATAAAACTGTATGGGTTGTCATGCACGATAAGTATGTTATGTTTTTTTCCAAAAGCAACCATCTTTTCAAACAACTCTTTTGTTGGCAACTGTCCTGTTGGCATTTGTGGATAGTTCACAAATAGCAGTTTCGACTTACTAAGATTTCTCTTTTCCAACTTTTCAAAATCTGGTTCATAATTATTTTTTGAAACTAATTTATACTCCACGCATTTACCACCTGCCAGTTGCACTGCGCTTCTATAAGTCGGATAACCGGGATTCGGCACCAGCACTTCATCTCCTTTATTTAAATAAGTCATGCAGATATGCATGATGCCTTCTTTACTTCCAATTAATGGCAGTATTTCTGTATCCGGATTTAAATCAACATTATACCATTTCTTATACCAGTCACTTATTGCTTTGCGCAAAATAGGTGAACCTTTATAAGATTGATAAGCGTGAACATTTGGTTTTGCAGCTTCTTCCTGTAATGTTTTTATCACATCCGGATGCGGCGGCAAATCCGGGCTGCCAATACCAAGATTAATGACATTGCGTCCCTGTTTATTCAGATCATCTATCTCTCTCAACTTTTGAGAGAAATAATATTCGCCAATACCTTCTAATCGTTTTGCTATTTCCATAAGCCTCTTTTATAAACTCCATAAACTTTTATTCCTGCTGTTAATGGTTTAATCTCATCAATTACTTTTTCAAACTGTTCGGCTGAATCAAACTCCATATCTGCATGAAAACTGTATTTGAAATCACTACCCGGAATAGGAAAACTTTGCAGCTTACTCAGGTTGATTCCTCCTTCAGCAATCTTCGTGAGCACTTTTGCCAAACTTCCTCTTGAATGATCGGTGTGAAAATTCACTGAAGCTTTATCGGCATCATTTATTCTAGCTGCATTGTCTTCACGCTGTAAATACAAAAACCTCGTGTAATTATTTTTCAGCGTATGAATATTCGGCGCAATTACATCAAGGTTATACAACTCAGCGGCAAGCTTACTTGCAATAGCTGCAATATGCTTGCTCTTATGCTGGTGAATATGTTTTGCACTTAAAGCTGTATCATCTGTTTCTACGAGCTTCCATTTATGCTTATCAAGAAAATCATAGCATTGCTGCAACGCCATCGTATGTGAATGCACTTCACGGATATCTTCCAATTTTACTCCTGGGTTTACCAATAGATTCTGGCGAATCTGTAAATAGATTTCACCAATGATTTTAAGATTGCTTTTTTGAAGTAGATTATAATTTGCGAGTATACTTCCTGCAATGGAATTTTCAATGGCCATAACACCGCCATCACTTTCTTTTTTATTGGATGCAATCTTTACCACATCGCGGAAAGTATCACAACAAATCACCTGCACATCTTTTCCAAAGAATAATTGTGCAGCTACCTGGTGAAAACTGCCTTCATAACCTTGTATTGATACTCTTGCCATAGCTATAAAACAAAAATCCCGGCTTATCTGCCGGGACTCTTTTATTGTGTTTTTGGTTTACCTGTTTATTTAACCAACAAAAGCATTCCCGGCTTCTTTCCAAAAAAGAAGTAATAAAAATAATAACCGAAATATGCTTTCACTGTGTTCATGCTTCAAATGTAATCAGCAAATGCTGAGATTCAAAATTTAAATTGAGATTAATTACGGCGGCCACCACCTGATTCCGCATCATTCATTCTTATTTTTCTGCCGCGGTAATTTTTACCATCAATAGACTTGATCATTTTTTTAGCAGCCCCTGCTTCTATCTCTACCCAACTGTTCATCTCCTTCATATCAATTCTTCCCAATACTTCTTTCTTTAAATCACTCATATCAAGAATGAATTGCAAAAAGCTTGCTTTATAAAAACCATCCTTGGTTCCAAGGTTTACAAACAAACGTTGATAATTACCATTGCCACCGCCAAAAGATTTTCCCCTCGGTTCTCTTGAAAAAGATTCTTCGCCCCGATTTGATCTTTCTCTTCTTTCTCCACGTTCACCTTTTCTATCTCCTCGCCTGTCTTCACGGATATTCAGGTCGGCTGCGTTTTCATAATATTTTAAAAATCGGTCAAATTCTAATGCTGCAACACGTTGTAAAATTTCTTCTTTTTCAACAGCAGCAAATTTTTCTTTTAAGTCAGGCAAATAGGTTTCATAATCACCATGACTGATATCCGCTTTCAGCATCTTATCTATAAAATGGAAAAACTGTTTACGGCAAACATCTTTACCCGCCGGTATATCCATTTTATGCACCCGTGCATTTAATATTTTTTCAATCTGGCGAAGACGGTAAGTTTCTTTTGGGGTAACAATAGAAACTGATATACCGCTTTTACCTGCACGACCAGTACGACCACTGCGGTGAGTATATACTTCAACATCATCGGGCAATTCATAATTGATAACATGGGTAATGCCTGTAACATCAATACCTCTCGCTGCCACATCAGTAGCAATCAGCAGTTGAATACTTCTATCCCGGAACAAGCCCATCACTTTATCACGTTGCTGTTGGGTAAGATCGCCATGGATTGCATCAATATCATAACCTTCTCTTGTCAGGCGTTCAGCAATATCCTGTGTATCCATTTTTGTCCGGGCAAATACAATTCCGTAAATGCCGGGATTGAAATCAATAATTCTTTTTAGTACTTCGTAACGATTATGATGCTGTGTTGCGTAATATTGGTGATCGATCGTGGCAGCACCTGCATTTGTTTTACCAATTGTAATTTCAAAAGGTTTATCCATATACCTTTTGCTTACACTTCTTATTTCAGGTGGCATGGTAGCGCTGAATAGCCAAATGCTTTGCCTGTTGGGTGTATTTTTTAAAATAAACTCTATATCGTCTTTAAAACCCATGTTCAGCATTTCATCTGCCTCATCAAGGATTACATAATTTATTTTTTCAAGGTTGATTGCTTTACGCTCAATCAGATCAATCAAACGGCCGGGAGTAGCAACTACTATATGAGTCCCTTTTTTTAGACTCCTGATTTGTTCGCCGATTGATGAACCACCATAAACGGCTGTAACTGCTATATGATCTTTTTTATTTTTAAATGTATCCAGGTCTTTTGTAATCTGTAAGCACAATTCACGGGTAGGGCAAACGATTAATGCCTGCGGGAATTTATCTGCTTTGTTTAGTAATTGCAATAAAGGCAAGCCGAATGCGGCTGTTTTGCCGGTACCTGTTTGGGCCAGACCTATAAAGTCCTTGGTGCCTTGTAATAAAACCGGGATTGCTTTTTCTTGGATGGGGGTGGGTTGCGTAAACCCTAATGCTGAGATGGAATGTAACAGTCCTTGCTCAATGCCTAATGCTTCAAATGTTGTCACTTGTATTTTTATTTTATTAATCGAACGGCGGGCAAAGTTAACCTAAATAAAAGGGAAAGATTGAATTAGGGTCTATTATTCCAATTTTGAAAAGGGATAAAAAAAGCCATCCGCCTTTCGGGGATGGCCTCTAACGATTGCTTGCCATATAGAAATTCTTACTTAGCTACGCTAGTGTCAGCTTTAACTGTAGTATCTACTCCAGGAAGTGTGTCTGTTGTTACAGGAGCCACTGGAGCAGCAGTATCAGTTGTAGTTGTTTCAGTTTCTGTTGCTTTGTCATTGTTACAAGCTACAAATACAGTAGCTACAGCTAATACTAAAAGAATTTTTTTCATGTTTTTTGTTTTATAAGTTTAAAATCGATTTGAGGTTAATACCGGGGTAACCAAAAAGTAACCCCGATTTAAATAATTTTTTTTGAGCCCCTCCGGGTTACTATTTTTAGAAAAAAGTATAAAACCTAGGATAATTGAAACCTGAGATTAACGAAAAGGAATTGTTGACAGGATTAGCCCGGAATGATCGTAACGCCGTGGAAATCATATATCGTGACAATTTCAACATGGTTCAGTCACTGGTGGTAAACAATAATGGTTCGGCAGATGATGCCCGTGATATTTTCCAGGAGGCCATGATAGTTCTTTTTGAAAATGCGAAAAAAGAGGGTTTTGAGCTCAATTGCCAGATAAAAACCTACATCTATTCTGTGAGCCGCCGACTTTGGCTAAAACGGCTCCAGCATCTGGGGCGCTATGCAACGGATGTGGGCAATATCGAAGCAACTGTGCCGGTGGAAGATGAAGTGGAAAATCATGAGCACAAGAACACTGAATTTGAAATGATGGATGTTGCAATCAGCAAATTAGGTGAACCTTGCAAAAGCCTGATTGAAGCTTTTTACCTGCAAAAGAAAAATATGCAGGAGATTGCGGCAGACTTTGGGTACACTAATGCAGACAATGCAAAAAACCAGAAGTACAAATGCCTGATGAGATTAAAGAAAATATTTTTTACTCATTATAAAAATGGAGATAAGTGATGGAAGATGTAACGTTATTGCAAGCTGTTGAAAAATACCTCCGGGATGAAATGACTCCTGAAGAAAGAGCCTATTTTGAAACCTTACGCAAAACAAACACTGAAGTTGACCAGATGGTGGTGGAGCATAGTTTGTTTCTTCAACAACTGGAAAATTTCAGCGAAAGAAAAGAATTTAAGGCTACCCTTCAGCATACTCACACTGAACTCAGCGATAAAGGCGATATCAAACCTGCAAGTCTTGAGGGTAAAGCCAAAGTTGTCTATCTCTGGAACCGTTATAAAAGAGTGGCCGCAATTGCAGCAAGCATTGCTATTGTTACTACTCTTGGTGTTTCGATGCTCGTAAATACTGTTTCCCCTAAAGCTGATAATTCAAGTTTACAATTATTGGGTATGAAGGTTGAAAAGCTCGAAAGAAATGACAGAGCTTTAAACCAGCAGTTAAATGATGTAAAATCAAGTATAAAATCCAAGATTGGACCTGATGCTCAGGTTAAAGGTGGAGGTACGGGTTTTTTAATTGATGGGAAGGGATTTATTATTACCAATTCACACATTTTGAATAACGGTAAAACAATTGTTGTTGTAAATAATAAAGGTGAACAATTCCTTGCAGAAATACTAAAGCAGGATTTGACAAAGGATATTGCAATTTTGAAAATCAAAGACAAAGACTATAAACCTATTGTAACAGTTCCTTATGGTTTTAGAAAATCACCAACCAGACTTTCTGAACCGGTGTATACATTAGGATATCCTAAAAATGAGATCGTTTATAGTGAGGGCTATATGAGTGCCAGAAATGGATTTGATGGTGATACACTCACTTGCCAGTTAGGCATAGCTGTCAATGATGGTAACAGCGGCGGACCGGTAATCAATAGTAACGGTGAAGTAATTGGAATTTTAAGTAAAAAAGAAATCAATGCAGAAGGTGTTGCTTTTGCAATTCAATCAAAGTATTTTCTTAATCTTATTGAAGAGCTGAAAAAGGATACTAGTTTTCAGCATATAAAAGTTAATTTCAAGTCAAGTGTTGCAGGCCTTGACAAGGGCCGCCAGGTCGAAAAAATTCAGGATTGTGTATTCATGATAAGAAGTTATTGATCAGCAAAAAGTAGAATATAAAAAAAGCCCGATCCTTGTACAGGGCTTTTTCTTTATCTCCATAATCTTTCAGGATACTCTCCTGCTGCAATCAGTTTATTCAGGCTATAAATGACTCCGGGTGCATCTTCCTTATAGGTTACACCAAACCATTGTGATGAAGTTGGTATCACTTTTACATTACCTAATCCCGATTGAATAAAATAATCAGCTACGATAGGAATGAAAAACTCAGACTTCGGATTATGTCCGTTATACTGTAAAAATTCTGTAAACTGTTTTTGTGCCAATTTGAAAAAAGAATGAGAGAAGCACCAGAAGTTCATTGATACAATTGTATCGGGAGTTACTTCTATTTTCTCTCCGTTTTCTTCATAGAAGATCTTACCATTCTCAGGATAAATTTTTGTCCTTTCATTGATAGCAGTAAGAAAACTATTTTCATCCACACTGCAAACACCGCGGCTCACTGTACCATGTTCAGATAATGTTTTGGGTAACTCGTACCCGATTATTGAATACAAATTATCACTGCATTCATTTTGTAAAAAATTATTCGCCTTTTTAAATGAATCACTGCCATAAAAATCATCAGCATTAATCACAGCAAAATTTCCTTCTACGGCTTTAAGGGCACATAATACTGCATGCGCAGTTCCCCATGGCTTGGTACGTTCAGCAGGTATTTTAAAATCATCTGTAAAAGACTGCATATCCTGGAAAACGTATTCGGTTTCAATTTTCCCTTGCAGCTTCGGTTCAAAAATCGCTTTGAAGTCATCAGCAAAATCCCTGCGAATAATAAAGACTACTTTTTTAAACCCAGCACGGATAGCGTCATAGATTGAATAATCTATGATTGTCTCCCCACCGGGCCCAAAACCCTGCACCTGCTTCATGCTTCCGTAACGTGAAGCCATCCCGGCGGCCAGTATCACTAAAGTTGATTGCATGTATAAATATTTTGCGGCACGAAAATAGATAAATTCGTTGTTCGATGCGGGATTTACAATTCAATAATATTATAGAACAGCCGGTTTTTCAAAGCCTGTGTGAGGAAAAAAATATTTCTGCGACGGTTCTTCGTTTGGATCTCATTCATCCTGTTATTTCCGGAAACAAGTGGTTTAAACTTCGTTACTATCTGGATGAAGCAAAGCAACAAAACAAGCAAACGATTGTAACGTTTGGTGGTGCTTGGTCGAATCATATTGTTGCTGTTGCATGTGCCTGTTCACTCAATGGACTAAAATGTATTTGCATTATCAGGGGTGAAGAACCGGCTATTTATTCTGATACATTAAAAGTTGCTGCTGAGCATGGAATGAATCTCTATTTTATTAGCCGTGATGATTACAGGCAAAAGAAAATACCTGCTGAACTAAACAAAACTGATGCTTACATTATTCCTGAGGGTGGTTATGGAGAAAAAGGTGCTGAGGGTTTTGCAACTGCATTAGATTATTGTGATAAAAGCAATTTTACACATTTCATTTGTGCTGTTGGTACAGGTACTATGATGGCTGGTATTATTAAAGCAGTCTTAAACGAACAACAAGTAATTGGGATTCCTGTTCTAAAAAATAATCCGGAGTTATTGCCAGCAATAAACATATTACTTAAAGAGAATGATCTGCAAAAGAATTACAAACTGGTTGATGATTCTCATTTTGGGGGTTATGCAAAGCATACACCTGAACTTTTACAGTTTATGAATTCATTTTATAGTGAATCAGCAATACCAACAGATTTTGTGTACACAGGCAAATTGTTTTTTGCTGTTAAACAATTAATAGGGGAAAACTACTTTGATCCCGGAAGCAGGTTGTTGGTTATTCACAGCGGAGGATTACAGGGAAACAACTCACTTGCAGCAGGAACGTTAATATTTTGAAAATGGTTTTGCGAAGGCCTTATCTTTGCTGCACTAACAAAAGAAATCCAATACTGAATCGTTATAACTGAAATGAAAAGACTAGTACCTGTAATTTCCTTTTTATTTATTTATTCAATAGTTGATGCGCAGGATACACTTCCAAATTTCTCTGTACGCAATATTGGCAATAATAAATATGTTGTAAGCTGGGTCAACACATTGAAAGGTGTGAAACAAATAAGCATCCAGCGATCTTTTGATAGCCTGAAGAATTTTAAAACTATTCTTACTGTACCTGATCCTACTGTACAGGAAAATGGTTTTGTAGATGCTAAAGCAACAAACGACCACATGTTTTACAGGCTTTACATTATGCAGGAAAGAGGTGTTTTCTTTTTTAGTCCAATAAAAAAACCGGTGTTCGACAGCTTAGCTGCAAAAAAGAAACTAGTCATAGATAATAAGATTGATAAAATGCCGGTAATAGGTGTTGACTCAACAAAAATGCCGAATATAAAAGCAAACGGTAAAGAAGTAACCAGCAGCTTTGTTGCATCAAAATACGTGTATACACTAAATGATGGTTATGTACGTATCAAACTACCTGATGGATCAAAAAAATACAGCGTTAAGTTTTTTGATGAGAAAGATGTACAGGTTTTTGAAATAAAAGATATACCAATGAAGAGTTTTAAAATAGATAAATCAAATTTCTATCACTCCGGCTGGTTTAAGTTTGAATTGTACGAAGATGGAAAGTTGTTT
>Ga0315910_10003605_pt1 | contig 13150 bp, 11 predicted proteins | sample EdamamesoilMG_FD_204470 | JGI IMG/M metagenome (GOLD analysis project Ga0315910, IMG submission 204470) | Garden soil microbial communities collected in Santa Monica, California, United States - Edamame soil | ecosystem: Environmental > Terrestrial > Soil > Garden | place: USA: California... | reverse complement strand
GCCGCATGCCGGGCGCAGCAGTCCGGAGATGGTGCGTGTCGTCATGGGGGCGCCGCAGTGCGGGCAGTATCGAAATGCCGGTTCCCCGCGTGACATGGCAGGAGCTTAGCAGGTTGAAGCAAAACGAGAGATTTGCTTCAACCTGCTAAGCGGTACAGGGATGTACCGCCATTTCAAGGACGCAAGTCCTTGAAATGTAAGCGCGGTGAAAGCCACGTCTTTCGCCGCGCGCCGTGATGCAAAGCCATGGAGGGCTTTTGCATCACCCTGTTAGCCGCCGGGCTTCCTGCCCACGCGCAGGCTGATGGGCCAGCGCACCGGGACGGTGGCGTTTCCGTCGGGCCAGGCCGCACGCAACCGCGCGCGGATCAGTTCGACGGGATCAGTCCCGTTCGCCTCACGAAAGTATTTCACCGCGGACCACGTGCCCAGGTGCGCCAGCAGCTGGTCCAGTGTCCATTCCGTTACATGCCCGAACACCGGTGCAGGCAAGTCAGGGAAGGGGAACGGCAGATCGCGATAACCGCTGTCCACGTGGATCCGTTCCGGGGGCCAGTAATGTCCGACGATGGGTCCGTGGAATTCATTCATGCAGGCATCCACTGCCGGGTTGATACGGGGCAATCCATAGGTCCAGACCGCGAGCACACCGCCTGCTTTCAGCACGCGTTCCACCCCGGCATGAAAACGCGCAGCGTCAAACCAGTGGGCAGCCTGGGCCGCGGTAACCAGGTCCACGCTGCCTGGTTCGATCCAGGGATCGGTTTCCGCGCTGACGCGATAGGTGATGTTCGCCCGCGCATCCGCCTCGGCCAGTTGTTGCGGGCTGGGATCGGTGCCCAGTACCCGGTGAAATCGCGCGGCCAGTTCGAGCGTGGCCTGGCCGTTGCCGCAGCCACAGTCCCAGGCCTGTTCACGCGCGGGGCATAACCCGGCGAGGAAATCGAACAACGCCGCCGGGTAACCGGGCCGGTGCCGGCGATAATCGGCGGACTGGCCGGAAAAGTGGTCCGCGAAACGCAAATTTGAGGTCTTGGGCAAGGTTCAGGAACAGGGGGGGGTGGGCTACATGGTTGCATCGCTGTGCGGGATGGGGAAGTATTTCGCCGCCGCAGGTGCATTTGCGCCTTTTGGCCGTGATTGGAATGTCGAAAAAAGTCTTATATCATGATAGGTTACAATAACAGTCGAAGAAGTTGGTTGAGCTGCATTCCACGACGGAGCAGGCATAGAAGATGAGTCGCGGTGACGGAATGGGGGTCACGCTGATGTTGGCGGCATGTTTGCTGGCGGCAAAGCCCGTCCACGCGGACATATATAAGTATGTGGACAAGCACGGTCGCGTCATCCTCACGGACAAGCCCTCGCACACCGGCTATAAACGGCTGGTAAAGACCTGGAAGGGCTGGGAGGAAGCCAAGAGCCGGATTGCACTCAAGGATTTCGAGAAGAACCGGTCGCGATTCTCCACCACCATCCGCCAGTACGCGGACCGCTACCAGTTGCCCCATTCATTGCTGCACGCAGTCATCACCGCGGAATCGGCCTATGACCCGGAGGCCGTGTCCCGCGCCGGCGCCGTGGGCCTGATGCAATTGATGCCGGAGACGGCGCGGCGCTACGGTGTCAGCAACCGCCGCAACCCGTCGGACAACATCAATGGCGGGACGCGCTACCTGCGCGACCTGCTGTTGATGTTCAACAACAATGTGCAACTGGCGCTGGCTGCCTACAACGCCGGTGAAAACGCGGTCAAGAAGTACGGCAACAAGATCCCGCCCTACACTGAAACCCAGAATTACGTGAAGAAGGTCATCAGCTACTACCAGGAATACCGCAAATCCATGACCTGATGGAACAAAAGGGTCTGTCCTGTCGTTTTTCGATGTCCCATGCCTGAAAGCAAACAGCAGAATTACGCCGGCGTATTCGACAATCGCATCGGTTTCGGTGACCGCCCGGCGTTGCTTTGCGTTGATTTCGTGCGCGCGTATACGACCGCGGGCTCGCCGCTGTACGCGCCTGACGTGATCGGGGCGGTACGGGAAACCGTTGATGTGCTCGCCGCGGCCCGCGCTGCCGGCATCCCCGTCATGCATACCGATATCTGCTACACGCCCGGCGCATTTCTCGACGGCGGCATCTGGCTGAAGAAGGTGCCGGTCCTGAAAATGATGGTGCCCGGCAACCCGCTGGCGGAGATCTGCGCCGACGTACGGCCCGCGGCCGGGGAGCCATGCTTCACCAAGCAGTATGCCAGCGCCTTTTTCGGCACCAGCCTGGCGGCGACGCTGACCGCGGAACGCGTGGACACGGTGCTGATGACGGGTTGTTCCACCAGTGGCTGCATCCGCGCGTCGGCGGTGGACGCGGTCCAGCACGGTTTCCGTGTCATCGTGATCCGCGAATGTGTCGGCGATCGGCATCCCGAGCCCCATGCGGCCAGCCTGTTCGACATTGACAGCAAGTACGGCGACGTGGTCGGAAAGGCCGAGGTCATGACGTACCTGGGCAGGCTGCCGCCACGGAATTGAGCCCCGCGTTCATGGCATAATCAAGAGTGTCTCACCCGCTAAAGGAGATTCGACAATGACGATCAAGAAAGGCGACAAGGTTCCGGCAGGCAAGTTCATGGTCATGAAGGCTGATGGCCCGGGGGCATTGACCACCGACGAATTGTTCAAGGGCAAAAAGGTCGTGGTGTTCTCGGTACCCGGCGCATTCACCCCCACCTGCACCAAGCAGCATCTCCCCGGTTTCATTCAGCAGGCCGACACGTTCCGCACCAAGGGTGTCAACACCGTGGCCTGTCTTTCGGTGAATGACGTGTTCGTGATGGATGCCTGGGGCAAGTCCGCCGGCGCCGAGGGCAAGGTGACCATGCTTGCCGACGGCAATGCCGAGTACACGAAGGCCCTGGGCCTGGAACTGGACGCGTCGGGATTCGGCATGGGCATCCGCGGCCAGCGTTTTGCGATGGTGGTGGAGGACGGGAAGGTCACCGCCCTGGAAGTGGAGCCGGCGGCAAGCGGCTGCAGCGTCAGTTCGGCGTCGGGGATAATGAGCAGGATCTGACCAGCTATTCCGAATTCCGGATCAAACCGGAACGGCTATGGTTCCACCGCGCGCCGCCGCAACGGGGCGAAGTCCCTGAGTTCCCATGGGCGGATGGCGAGCAAAAAACCCGTGTTGAAGCGCGTGCCCACCGGCAACGCGGAATCCTGGTGTTGCGCCCCGGCGAATTCACGGGCGATGGTCTCCATGCGCCCCCGCAGTGTCTCCAGCGAGGTCTTTGACAGCATCCCGGTGAGAAACAGCCGCATCTCGCCGGGCCGGGTGAAATGCGACTTGAGGAAGTCGCGTTGCGCACGCTGTTCGAAGAAGCGTTCAATGGGACCGCGCGCCAGCCAGCGGAAATCCTGCGCCACCATGCGCCGGATGCGATTGTGGGGCAGCAGTTCAACAAGTCCGAGCCGATCCAGCCGCGCCAGGTAGCGGACGCATTCCTGCCCGGAGATGTTGTAATAGCGGATGATCTCCTCGAACGTCCATTCATTCTGGACACAAAGCGCCACCAGCAGGAACTTCAGGTCCGATACCAGTTCCTTTTCCTGGTCGGCGCTCAGGCTGCTGATCCGGGTCCGATCTTCATCCACCAGGCGCACCAGGTCAGTGAAGTCCAGCTGCATCAGGTCGCAGACGGACTCCAGACGCTGCAGCGTGAAGTGTCCGCGGGAAAACATGCGCTTCACGCTTGCGTGACTGAGTCCGAGGTGGCGCGCGACCTCCGCGTAGGTGAGGCCACTGGCCTTGAGGGCCTTCTTCAATGTGTCGATGAGTGCGCTGGCGCGTGCCATGGCGGGTGCCTGCGGAGTGGAGGGTTCACCAAAAAGTAGCATATATTGAGACTATCTGGTCGCATTTTTAATACAAATGCGAAACAGGTGCATAAATACGCGCCCCGCGCCTATATTCGCCGTGGCCTGAATCCCAGGCTTGAGGAGTGGAGGCAGCTATGCGGAATTGGAAGGTTGGCATGTTGACAGGGGCCATGGGAGTCGCGCTTTCGACATCGGTGCCGGCCGGCGGCGCGTCCCAGCACTTCAGCAATGCGTTGGCGAATTCCCTGGAAGCAATAGCCCAGGGCACGGTGGCGGGATTGAAACTGGTATCCGGCGCCGTTGCCGTGCCGTTGCTGATCAGCGGCGAGATCGGAAGAGTCAGTGGTCAGGCCGGGGAGGAATTGTGGCAGGAAGCAAACACCCCCATCGGCACGCCCCTGGTAATCACCGATGAAGTGATCACCGCCGGGCCAACACCGGCCCAGGCCATGCAATCCCCGCCGCAGGAGAAGCCGCGATGAAACAACCGTTCACCGGAATCAAGTGTGCATTAATGATCCTTTTGCTCGCGCCCGGCGCCGGTAACGCGGGCGGATCGGCAAAGGACGTGATGGTGCTCCCGGTCGAGGACGTGGTACGTCTCGCCAAGAAGGTGGAATCCGTCGCCGCGGAAAACGGTGCGCGCGTGTTCCTGGTGGCACGCGTCGGCAGGCCGGCGAACGAGCTGCCGGAAGGAGTGGAATACACGCATGTTTCCTTCGGCGTGTATTCGTCAATCACGACCTCGGACAACCGCGTCGTCCCGGGATACTCGTTGTACAACCTTTACCAACGCAGCGACGAACCGGCGAAGAGTGACCTGGTCGTGGACTACCCGGTGGACTTTCTCGCCCCGGCCCACGTTCTCAAGGCAGGCGTTCTGATCCCGACACCGGAATTGCAGCAGCGGTTGCTGGACGTGATCTCCTCCGGTGACTGGAAACTGGTGCACAATCCGGAATATTCGGCACTCGCCAACCCGTACAACGGCAGGTACCAGAACTGCACGGAGTTCGTCCTCGATGTGATCAATGCCGCGATCTACCGGACCACCGATCCCGAACAGCTCAAGGCCAACACCCGCGCTCACTTCCAGGCGCAGACGATTCGCATCAATCCGCTCAAGCTGTTCTTCGCGTCGATTTTCAAGCCGGACGTTCGCCTGGGCGATCAACGGGGCCCGATCCAGTCGGTCACATACCAGAGCATTGCGGATTACCTGGGCGCCAATGGTTTGCTGGAAAAGTCAATGACCGTGACGCTCTGATCGAGGGATTTCGACCGCGGCCGGCGGGATTCCCGCCGGCCGTTTTCTTTTCCCGGCGAATTGCCGGTGATCCATGCGATCCGCGCCCTGAATTGTTGACCTGAACTACGGCGCAGCGCACACTACCGAGCATAAAAACTAAGGGGGCCCCGTGCCGGTGTCTGCACTGACACCCGCCGATCCTGAGGGCATCAATCCTCCTTGCACTGGCTTCAGCAGAAAGTAGTACTCCAATGGCTTAACCTGGAACCCGACGAGATGCGCCCGGCGGGGCTTTGCTTCGCCATCTCGTTCACCTGGGGTTTCGCCCAGATGCTGAACTGGACCGCCGCCAACACGCTGTTCCTTCAGTATTACGACGCCGCGCAACTCCCAATCATCAGCATTGCCAGCGCGGTGCTGATCCCGCTCTCCGGCCTGGTGTACATCAGGCTTAGGCGCCGGCTGCGGTTCTCGCACCAGTTCCTGATCTTCGCGTCGCTGTTCGTGATCATGCCGGTCCTGTTCCGGTTCCTGCTTGCCGGCGAGGGGTCGCGCTGGCCCAGTCTCGCGTTCGCGGTGTGGTATTACATGGATGTCGCTTTCGCTGCGCTGCTCACCGATTCGTTCGTGAACAGGATGTTCAACCTGCGCCAGGCCAAGCGCGTGTTCGGACCCATCTCCACGGGGTCCGACATGGCAGGTGTCCCGGCCGGACTGCTGATCGGCGTGATGGTCGGTTACTCCGGGGTCGAAAACCTGTTGTTGTTCGCCGCCGGCATCAGCGCCATCGTGCTGGTGCTTTTTTACTATGCCATGCACGCCTACAAGACCCGCGTGGAGTCCGGCGACGTGCAGGAAGAGGTTGACGACGGGGACGGTGGTGCGGCGGTGTCAATCAAGGCACTGCTGCGGAACCCGCTGGTGCTGTGCATCCTTGGCATCGAGGCGCTTTACGAATTCAACCTGGAATTCATCAACAACGCGTTCTATTCCCAGACCGAGCAGTACATGTCGAACCCGGAGGCCATGGCCGCGTTCCTCGGCACCTTTTTCGCCGTCGCCTCGGTGGTGTCATCGGTGGTGCAGATGCTCGCGTCATCGCGCCTGATGCGCGTTTTCGGCATCGGCGGGTGCCTCGTGCTCGGGCCGTCCCTGCTGGTGCTGACACTGCTCGCCTTTGTGGCCAGTTCCTGGATCGGCTTCGCCCCGGCGTTCGTGTTCAGTTGCATGGCGGGCGCCAAGTTCGTGCAATACACGGTCATGGCGAATGTCAGTGACGTGGCGCAGTTCACGCTGGTGCGTTCGTTGCCTCCCATCGTCCAGGACCGGGTGCTGGCATTGTCGGGCACGGTGCTGTCACCGGTGCTGGGCGGGTTGTCAGGGTTGTCGCTGCTGGGCTTGATCCACCTGTTCGGCGCGAACGCCGCCAACATCGCCGCGGTGACCACCGGCATCCTCGTCATCATCATCGTCATCGCGCGCCAGGCCGCAAAGGCCTACAGCAACAACCTGAAACGGATGTTGAGCGAGCGCGCCATATCCGGTGTGGAATTGCCGCTGAACGATGCGGGCACCGCGGAGATGCTGGTCAACATGCTGGCGGATCCGGACCCGCGCACGGCCATGTGCGGGCTGGACCTGCTGGACCGGCAACCGCGCGAGGAATTCAAACCGGCACTGGCCAAGGCGCTGCGACATGTTGATGCCGCGGTCAGGGCCCGGGCTGCGACTGCGTTCCAGCACCAGGCCGGACCGGCCGACCAGGCCGCCCTGGCGCAGGCGCTGCAACAGGAGTCGGATCCCATGGTGCTGGCGGCATTGTTGCCGCCACTGGCGCGGGCCGCGGGCAGTGAGTGTGTGAGTCTTCTGCGTGGGTACCTGGACCACGATGATGCACGGGTGGTGCAGGGCGCCCTCGTCGGTCTCGCGCGTCATGGCGGCGCGGATGGAGTGGACAGCGCGGGGCGCAACCTGGAACAACTACTGTCCAGCACCGATCCTTCCCGGCGCACCTTCGTCGCCGAGACGCTCGGCAAGATCGGCGCGTCTTCCCTGGATGGACTCATCATGCCGTTGCTGAAAGACGAAAACCTGGAGGTCCGGCGCAAGGCCATCGAGGCGGCGCGGTTCCTCCACAATCCGCTGCTCGGTGCGCCGGTGGTGGAAAACCTGGGTCAACCGGAACTCCGGCCGACGGTGGTGGAGACGCTGATCGAAGGCTCCGAGGTCCTGTTGCCGCCGGTGGATGAACTGTACGAGCAGTCGCGCAACAAGCTGGAACTGCGCGCGATGATCCTGCACATCTACGGGCGCGTGAAAACGGCCGAGGGTATTCGCCTGCTGGAGAAGCGACTGCTGGAGACCGAACCGGAACTCCAGCAGGAGGCCGTCATGGCTCTGGCGCGCAGCAATTACCGGCCCGGTGATGCCGGGCGCAGGATGATCGATGCGCTGATCCTCCATTACGCGAGTTGCGCCACCTGGCTGTTACGGTGCCTGATGGAAATCGAGCCATTCGCCGACGAGATATTGCTGCAACGCGCGCTGCGGCGGGAGTTGCACAAGAAGCAGGACGTGTTGTTCACCATGCTGGGATTCCTGCATCCGGCGGACGTGATGCGCCACATCCGGTTCGCATGCCTGTACTCGAAATCCGAGGACAAGGTGGCCGCGGCCATCGAGTTGCTGGAAACCATGCTGGAACGGGGCTGTCATGCGCCATTGCTGCCGATATTCGAGGGCGCTTCCCTGGATCGGCGCGTGGCGATGCTGGAGAAGACCTACCCCGGTCGCGCCGCCGGCGTGGCGCAGCGGCTGCGCGAAGTGCTGGCCGGCGACTGCGGCAGCGGCAATCGCTGGGTTGCCGCGGTGACGCTGGATTTCCTGCGCACGCAGTCCCAGCTCGCGAAACAAGTCGAGATCCCGGAGAACGCGCATATCGCCGCCGCGCGCTCATGGATACAGCCCCCGGCGGAGGGGGTGGGCCGGCGCATGTCGGTCATTCAGCGCGTCGCCGCGCTGAAGCGCACCGCCATTTTTGCCGACGTGCCCGAGGAAGTGCTGTCCGAATTTGCACCCGAGGCAGAGGAGCGTACGTTCGCCGCCGGCGCGCCTATCATCCGCGAAGGCGAGGTCGGCTCCACATTGCAGGTAGTGGTCGCAGGCAAGGTTCGCATCCATCGGTGGACGTTGACACTGGCCGAGCTGGGTGAGGGTGGTGTGTTCGGGGAATTGTCGGCCCTCAGCCCCGAGCCGCGCAGTGCCGACGTCAATGCCATGGAGGAAACCCGCATCCTGGAATTGAGTGCGGTTGCCGTCGAACGCATGATCGCGACCCGCGGCGAGGCGGCGGAAGGCATCATCCGCGTGCTATGCCAGCGCATCCAGACCTCCATCACGGAAAAGACCTACCACGAAACGGGAACCTTCCGCGTGCAGCAGGCCGTCTCCACCTCAGCGCGCCCGACGCGCATGCTGCTGGAGCTGGAAAAGGTGATCTGGCTGAAGAAGGTGGAGATATTCCGCACGCTGTCCGATACCATCCTGCTGCATCTCGCCCGCCTCGCCACGGAACAGTGGCTGGACGAAGGCGACACGCTGTTCAGGAAAGGGGATATGGGCACGGCCATGTTTGTCATCGTCGAGGGCGAGATTGCGGTGCACGATGACGGCAAGCTGATAGCGACGTTGCGCCCCGGCGAGATCCTCGGGGAACTGGCATTGCTCACGTCCGAGGCGCGCAGCTCGTCGATTTCCGCGAAGAAACCGGCACGTCTGCTCAAGATCACCCAGAGCGTCATGCAGGAATTGATGTGGGATCATTACCACATGACACGCGGCATGATTCGCATCCTGGTGACGCGCCTGCGCACCATGATGACGGTCCAGAAAATCGACGACAGCGCGGATTCACTGCCCGCCATCGATCCCGATTTGCAATAGCCCGCGCGCCGGATTCGACCGGTAGCAACGGAGAGACATTCTTGAACCAACTGCTGTGCGTGCGCAAACGGCAGGCGCAGCCGCCGAACAATTGGAGGCAGATTTGGCTACGCAGACCTTGAAGTTCCTGTTCATCTCGCTTGACGGGCTGATCAGCGATATTGCCTGGCAGGTGGTCAAGGAAGGCCACGATGTCCGCTATTTTATCGAGCACGAGAGTGAGCGCACCCTTGGCGACGGGTTCGTGCCGAAGGTCGATAACTGGGAGGAGCACGTCGACTGGGCGGATGTGATTATCTTCGACGATGTGCTTGGACAGGGTGAAAGGGCCAAGAAATTGCGGGATGCCGGCAAGCATGTCATCGGCGGCACTCCGTACACGGATAGACTCGAGGACGATCGATCATTCGGCCAGGAGGAACTAAAGCGCCACGGGATCTCGATTATTCCATTCAGGGAATTCAGCGACTTCGACACTGCGATAAAATTCGTCGGAGAAAATCCCGCCCCCTACGTGATCAAGCCATGTGGCGAGGCACAAAACATCAAGCGCCTGCTCTTTGTCGGGCAGGAAGACGACGGCAAGGACGTCATCCACGTCCTGCAGTCCTACAAGGCGGTGTACGCGGATACCGTCAAGATTTTCCAGTTGCAGCGGCGCGTGCGTGGCGTGGAGGTCGCGGTCGGGGCGTTCTTCAACGGCACCGACTTCATGCTCCCGATCAACGTCAATTTCGAACACAAACTGCTGTTCCCCGGGGACATCGGGCCATCCACCGGAGAGATGGGAACGATGATGTACTGGAGCGGCACGAATAGAATCTTCACTGCAACACTGGCGAAGCTGCGCGATCGCCTCGCGGAAGAGCACTACGTCGGGTACATGGACGTAAACTGCATTGTCAATGGCCAGGGTATCTATCCGTTGGAGTTCACAGCCCGTTTCGGTTACCCCTGCATCAGCATCCAGGCCGACGGACTGTCCATGCCCCTGGGAGAGTTCCTGATGGGAATGGCGGATGGGTCGCTCAGGGAATTCAAGACGAAGAAGGGATTCCAGGTCGGACTTCGCGTCGTCGTACCGCCGTTTCCCTACAATGATCCGAAGACGTTCGAAGCCAATTCAAAGGACCGCGTGGTGATCTTCCGCAAGCCGAATTACGACGGCATTCATATCGAGGATGTGAAACTGGTCAAGGGCGAATGGCTGGTCACGGGCCACACCGGTGTTATTTTGATCGTGACTGGAATGGGAATCTCCGTCAAGCAGGCCCAGGCCCAGCTTTACCAGCGCGTGAAAAACATCCTTATACCCAATATGTACTATCGCAAGGATATCGGTGACCGCTGGTACGAGGATCACGACAAGTTGCATTCCTGGGGCTATCTGCGGGAGAGCTAGCGGGTTGAAGCACGGTCAAGCCGGTACGTCGTTGACACCCAGGAATGCCCTCGCCTCGGCCAGGGTCCGAAACACCCCCACTTCCTTGGTGCTGCCGGGACTGATGGACCGGTAGGCCTGGTACATCCGCCCCAGCCCGAATACCAGTGCATTCGGCGCGACGATTGCAAGCCTGGAACGGTTCCCGGCGGGATCCATTTTTGCGGAGACTGTCGCCAGTGACTCGAGGACGGGCCCGAGCGGGCCGGTATCCGGCAATTCCTTCACGTCCAGCATGTCAATGAGTTCGTTGTAGCCCGCCACTTCCGGGCGCGACCAGGCCTCCTTCTGGTAGGCAAACAGATCCTTCCCGACGACGGTTCCCCGCCACGTGGCGACAACCACGCGGCGTTCGTGGTCTATGGAATAGATGATCGGCATCGCGTTGCTCCGATCCACCCGGCTTGATTAGGCGCAGTATATTGACTCGGGAATCGCCAAGGAAATGTCACCGCACCTGACCCATGGGAGGGAGGTCTCCACTACCCCGGGCCGGGCGGCCCCTTTAACTCGACCATGTTGTTCTCGGGGTCGGTGATGTAAACCGAGGGGCCGTCGCCTTCCGCGCCGGAGCGCTGCACGACCTGGCCGATGTCAATATCAAATGCGGCAAAATGGCGGCGCAGTTCCGCCTCGTCAAAGGGATCCACGCGCAGGCAGAAATGGTCGACGTTCCGGCCCTCCCTGCCCGGCGCAGCGCCGCCGGCCCTCCCGAGCCGGCCGTCCACCGGTACCAGATCAATCAGTGAGCGGCCGGCGCGGAGCTGGATGAGCCCGATATCATCCTCACGGCGATCGAGGGTGCACCCGAGCGCGCCGCAGTAAAAGCGCAGCATGTTATCGGGGTCCACGACGCGCAGTACCACGTGATCAAGCTGCAGGATGCGGAACATCGTTTGCTCCATGGTGCTGCCGCCTGCGGGGCTACCGCTCCGCCGGCGGAATGGTCCTGATAGCGGCGGCAAATTTCCGGTGCGCCGCCGCATCCACCGGCCGGTGCCTGGCCCTGGTCCCCGCAGGGTCCTTGCCAAGATAATTGTCGCCCTTCCAGTTCCTGGCCGGCCGGATGGGCCGGGGCATGAATCCGCCACCACAGTTCGGGCAGACGTTGTCAAGTACGGTTTCAACGCAATGTGTGCAGAACGTGCACTCGTAGCTGCAAATCTGCGCCTCAAGCGAGTCAGGCGGCAGCGGCTTGTTGCAGTTTTCGCAGGCGGGTCGCAGTTCGAGCATGTCAGTGAACCAGAATAGGCGTCGCCGGACTCGAAGGGGTTTCATCCGGTATTTGAAAAAAGGTGCTGCGGCATGCTCTTCTCCGCATGCCATCTTTCCTTCCAGCCGCAATCTCCTGGCCCCAGGTCAAAAATATCACAATTCAGGCCGGCGGCTGCGTCAATATTTTTCGTTGCGGAATAAGAAAGACCGAATCGTCGCCAAACTGTCTTGTATTCAATTCCATCAGGACATCCAGGTCTTCACGTTGCCCGTTCCGGATGACTGCCCCATCCGACTCGATCTTCCGGGGAGACATTTCCTCCCGGATTGCCATGCATTCCGCGCTGTCCTTGAGGCATTGAATTTTCATTTGTTTCGAATGCTGCCGGCAGGGTGCATGGTGGTGATGCCCTGCCTACACGATCATGCGGCGGAAGCGCCGCGCGGCCAGCAGCAGCACGACGACGCCGAATACGAACAGCACAAGGGCGTCGAGCCACAGCTCCGCCGCGCCGGCGCCGCGCAGGATCACGCCACGGCTGATGTTGACCATGTAGGTGGCCGGGATGACATGGCTCAGGCCGTAGAACAGCAACGGCATGTTGTCGCGCGGAAAGATGTAGCCGGACAGGAAGATGCTGGGCAGCATGATCATCATCGCCAGCTGGATGGCCTCAGCCTGCGAGTTGGCCTTGGTGGAAACGAGAATGCCGAGTGTCAGGTTCACGAACAGGTAGCTCATGGAAAACAGGATCAGCAGCAACGCACTGCCGTGCACCGGCACGTCGAACACGTAGTTCATGAACAGCAGCAGCGCGCACATCTCGCACAGGCCGAGCACAAAATAGGGCGTGATCTTGCCCAGCATCAACGCCAGCGGGCGCACCGGCGTCACGATCAACTGCTCCAGCGTGCCGCGTTCCTTCTCGCGCACCACCGAGAACGCCGTCAGCATCGTCGTCACGAACACGAGCAGGATGGCCAGCATCCCCGGCAGGAAGAAATTCGGCGAACGGGACGCCGGGTTGAACATGATCTTCGGGCGCACTTCCACGAGCCGGGCCGTGTCCTCGCCCAGCAGCCGGCGCAGGGACTCATCCAGGGCGATCTGGCCGGTTACGGTCACCGCCTGTCCGGCGACGGAGGAATCCGAGCCGTCCACCAGCACCAGCACCTCCGCGCTTTGTCCGCGCAGCAGGTTGCGCGCAAACTCCGGCGGAAACTTGACGGCGACCCGTGCCCGGCCCGCTATCATTTCCTCGTTCATCTCGTCGTCCGAATTCACGTGCCGGTATACATGGAAGGTGTCGGAATTGCGCAGCCGGTCAATGAATTCACGGCTGGCGCTGGTGCCGGACAGCCCGTCCGCCTGGGACAGTCCGCTCTGGTCGAATACGACCGTCGGCACCAGGCGCACGTTGG
>Ga0315910_10003604_pt1 | contig 13150 bp, 11 predicted proteins | sample EdamamesoilMG_FD_204470 | JGI IMG/M metagenome (GOLD analysis project Ga0315910, IMG submission 204470) | Garden soil microbial communities collected in Santa Monica, California, United States - Edamame soil | ecosystem: Environmental > Terrestrial > Soil > Garden | place: USA: California... | reverse complement strand
TGCCTTCACCACCTGGCAGAACTCGAACGAGACCGAGGTCTACGGGCTCTCCACGTTCCTCATCGCGCTGATCGCGTGGATCGGCCTGCGCTGGCGCGCGGCTCGGGGGACACGGCGTGCCGTCGAACTCGAGCTCCTGATGGTCTTCCTCCTGGCACTCTCGGTAGCGAATCACCTGCTGGCGATGCTGGCGGGACCCGCGGTGATCGGCTTCATGGGTTACACCCTGTGGAGCACGCGTGATGGCGACGCGGATGTGCGCCGGCGCGAGTGGTCGCGCCTTGCGGTCGTCGCCGGTTCCTGGGCGCTGCTCCTGGGCACGGGCCTCGGCAGCACCAGCCTCTTCGTGCTGGGCGCGGTGGCGTTCATCGCCGCCGGTGCCTTCGCGATTACGACCGGTGCCGGCTGGTTCCCGGTGGCGTGCCTCGCGCTCGCGGTAGTCGGCGTCTCGCCGTACCTGTTCCTCTATCTCCGCTCCGCGCAGCACCCGATGCTGAACGAGGCGCAGCCGGACACCTGGGATGCCCTGCTGGCCGTGATCCGGCGCGAGCAGTACGGAGTGCGGACACCCTTCGACGACCCGACCGTGATGCACGGCCCCGAGAATCCCGGCCGGAGCCTCACGATCATCTGGCTGCAGGTTCAGAACTACCTGCTCTACTGGCTCTGGCAGTGGGGAAAGAGCCTGCGCTATCTCGGGGCGCAGATCGTGGTGTTTGTCGCGATGCTCGTTCTCGGCGTGCGCGGAATGACCGTGATGCGCCGCAGCGACCGGGGCGTCTGGTGGCTGCTCATGCTCACCTGGCTCATCACCGGCGCGGGGCTCGTCGCGTACATGAACTTCAAGCCGGGCTTCAGCCTGGGATACGACCTCTTTCCGCGGACCGGCGACCACGAGGTCCGCGAGCGGGACTACTTCTTCATCGTGAGCTTCGTGGTGTGGGGGTTGTGGGCGGGAGTTGGGATGGTTGATGTGCTGCGGAGGGTGCTTGTACGGCGGACGGAGAAGGCGGAACCGTCCGTCCTCTCCGCCCTCTCCGTCCTCTCCGTCCTGTCACTGGGCCTCGCCTCCGCACCCATCGCCGCGAACTGGCGCGACGCATCGCGCAGCACGGGAGCCGACCGCACCCTCGCGGCCGACTTTGCCTACAACCTCCTCAACACCGTGCCGCCGTACGGCATCCTCTTCACCTACGGCGACAACGACACCTTCCCCCTCTGGTGGGCGCAGGAGGTTGCCGGCATCCGGCAGGACGTGACGGTCGTCTGCCTCGCGCTCGCGCAGACCGACTGGTACATGCGCCAGCTCCGCGACAACCCGGTGCGCGATTTCGACGAGTCGAAGGCCCCGGCGGTCTGGCAGGGCCTGAATCCGGTGAAGCCCACCTGGGCGCTGCACGAGATGTCGAACGACGAGATCCTGAGCGCCTCGATGCCGGTGATGCTTGACCAGGACCTCACCGTCCAGGTCGGCCCACTGGCGACGACGCTGCCGAAGGGCCGCGTCCTCTATCCCAACGACATCGTCTCGCTCCGGATCCTGCAGCAGAACATCGGGCGGCGGGCCATCGTCTGGTCGCTGACCACGGGCAATTCCTACCAGGGCCTCGACCGCTACATCGTGCAACAGGGCTTGGGGTACCGGCTCGAGCCGGCCCAGCCGGACCTCTCGGGGCAGGGGCCCGTGGTGTCGGGTGGCATCGGGGATCGTCCGTTCGACTTCCCCCTGACCAACACGCTGGCGTGGGATACCTACCGCTATGGGGCATTGCTGACCGGGGACACGCGACACCTCGAGTCCACGTCGGCGAGCTTCGCCTCGAGTCTTTCCCTCCCGTTCACCCTGCTGGCCTTCGAGTACGACCGCCGTCGCGACACTGCGGCCGTCATCCGGAACCTCGAGCGGGCCGATCGCGTGGCCTCCAACGAGGCCATCCAGGCGGCCATCCGGAGCATGCGAGGCCGGTAGGTTTTCGGCGCTGCCATCGTACCCCCTGCCCGGCTAAATTTGATGGTTATGTCGGACCCGGGCCTGCCCGCGCGCGTCGCCGCTGTCAGGGAAACCATTGCGACCCATCAGGCCAGGGCCGGTCTCAGCCATGACGTGACCATCGTGGCGGTGACCAAGACCCATCCGGCCTCGGTGGTGCGCGCGGCCCTCGAGGCCGGGCTGCCCGATGTGGGCGAGAACCGGGTGCAGGAAGCGCTCGAGAAGCAGGGCGGGCTCGAAGGCCTGCCGCTCCGCTGGCACCTGATCGGCACGCTCCAGCGGAACAAGGCGCGGCATGCGGCCAGAAGGTTCGCGCTGATTCACTCGGTGGACCGGGCCGACCTCGCCGCAGAGATCGCGCGGCGCGTGGCACCAGGAGCGCGGCAGGACGTGCTGCTCCAGGTCAACTGCTCGGCCGAGCCCCAGAAGGGTGGCGTGGAGCCCGTGGATCTCGGCGCGCTGATCGAGGCGGTGGCAGCACTGCCGGCGCTCAACCTTCGGGGCCTGATGACGATGGCCGCGATCGATGCGCCGGAGCCGGAGCTGCGACGGACGTTCGCGATGCTGCGGACGCTGCGCGATGAACACCGGGCCCATGTGCCCGGGCTGGTGGAGTTGTCGATGGGCATGTCGGGGGACTTTGGCATCGCAGTCGAGGAGGGCGCCACCATGGTGCGACTGGGCTCAGTGCTCTTCGGGGAGCGCAAATGAACGACGCGAGCTTTCACCTGACGCCGAACGATGTCCGCGGGCACCAGTTCACGCGGACGATGCGTGGCTATGACCGTCTCGAGGTAGATGCCTTCCGGGACCGGGTCGCCGACGAACTCGACCGCCTCCTGCGCGAACGGCTGCAGACCGAGGAGCGGATCCGGAACGCGACCGAACAGCTTCGCGCCTTCCGGGAGCGGGAGCGCGCCCTGAACGACGCGCTGATCGCGGCGCAGCAACTCCGCGCCGAGGCGAAGCAGGCGGCCGACCGCGAGCGCGACATGGTGTTGCGTGAGGCGCGCGCCGAGGGCGAAGGCCTGGTGGAGCGTGCGCGTGGCGACGAGCGGCTGGTGCGGGAGCGGGCCGAGGCGGCCGCGCGGCAGTTCTCGGCCTACGTCGCTGCGTTCCGTGCCTTGCTCGAGCGGCAGATGGCGGAACTCGACGTGCTCGAGGGACATGCCAAGACCATCGTGCAGGTGCAGACGGAGGCGCTGACCGCCTCCCTGTCGAACGAGGAAAATGGCTATCGCTGAACCAGTCGCGCAGGTGCGCGCGGCAGCTGATGCGGTCCGGGCACGCAGCAAGCTCGTGCCGGAGTTCGGCATCATCCTGGGGACGGGGCTCGGGTCGCTCGGAGCGTCGATCAAGGTCGAGGCCGAGATCCCCTATGAGGAGATCCCGGGATTCCCGGCGAGCTCGGTGGAGTCGCACGCAGGGAAGCTGCTGCTTGGCACGCTCGCGGGTCGCAAGGTCGCGGCACTGCAGGGGCGCTTCCATCGCTACGAGGGCTACACCCTCCAGCAGGTCACCTTCCCGGTGCGCGTGCTGCGGGCACTCGGTGCGGAGACGCTCGTGGTCTCGGCCGCCGTCGGCGGGATGAATCCGCTCTGGCGCCTGGGTGACGTGATGCTCATTGCCGACCACATCAACCTGATGGGCGACAGTCCCCTGATCGGGCCGAACGACGAAGCGCTGGGGCCGCGCTTCCCCGACATGTCGGCGCCCTACGACCCCTCGCTGGCCGCGGTCGCACGCCGCGCGGCACTCGAGCTCAAGCAGGTGCTCCGTGAGGGCGTCTACGTGGCGGTGACCGGCCCGGCCCTGGAGACTCGCGCCGAGTACCGGATGCTGCGCGCGATGGGCGCCGACGTCGTGGGGATGTCCACGGTGCCCGAGGTGATCGTCGCGCGCCATGCCGGCATGAAGGTGCTCGGGCTCGTGGTGGTCACGGACCTCTGCCTGCCCGATGCGCTCGAGCCGGCCGACATCACGAAGATCATTGCCGCCGCCGAGGCGGCCGAGCCGCGCATGACCGCGCTGCTCACGAGGATCCTGGAGCTCGCTGCGTGACCTTTCCTGCCTGGCCCGAACTCAGCTGGAACGAGCTGGAAGAGGAACTGCTCGCGACGTGGAAGCGCGAAGGCCTCTTCGAACTGGCGCAGGCGCGCACTCGCGGCGGGCGGCCGTTCGTTTTCTACGAGGGCCCCCCGACCGCGAACGGGCGCCCCGGCATCCACCATGTCTTTGCCCGCTCCATCAAGGACCTGGTCTGCCGCTTCCGTGCAATGCAGGGAAGGGACGTCACCCGCATCGCCGGGTGGGACACGCATGGACTGCCGGTCGAGATCGAGGTCGAGAAGGAACTCAAGCTCGACGGCAAGAAGGAGATCGAGGCGTACGGCGTCGACCGGTTCAACGCCCGGGCGCGCGAGAGCGTCTTCCGCTACCAGAAGGAGTGGGAGGAGCTTTCCAGCCGGATCGGCTACTGGCTCGACTACGACCACCCGTACATCACCTGCAGCAACGACTACGTCGAGTCGGTCTGGTGGCTCCTGAAGCAGTTGCACCAGAAGGACCTCCTCTATCGCGGGCACCGGGTGCTGCCGTACTGCCCGCGCTGCGGCACGGTGCTCTCGAGCCACGAGCTGGCGCAGGGTTACGAGGAGGTGCACGACAAGTCCATCTACGTGACATTCCCGCTGGCCGATGGCAGCGGGCGCGAACTGGTCGTCTGGACCACGACGCCGTGGACGCTTCCCAGCAACGTCGCGGTGGCAGTGCACCCCGACCTCGACTACGGCGAGTACGAGAAGGACGGGCGGGTCTTCGTCATGGCGACGACGCGGGCCTCGCACCTCTTCGGCGATGCAGCCCCGCGCAAGGTGGTGACCGGAGCGGAGCTGGTCGGCCTCTCCTACAGCCGCCCGCTCGACGTGGTGCCGATGCCCGCCGACCGGAAGCACGGCATCGTCGTGCCGGGCGCGTTCGTCACCGCCGAGGATGGTTCCGGCATGGTGCACATGGCGCCGGCCTTTGGTGCCGATGACTACGCGGCGGGGCAGGCACATGGGCTGGCCCTGGTCCGTCCGGTGGCGGCCGATGGCACCTTCACGGGCACGACCTGGCCCGAGCTCGAGGGCAGGCTCGTCACGGCGGAAGAGACCAACGAGCTGATCATCCGGCGGCTCAAGGAGCTGGGCCGGCACCTGCGCACCGAGCAGTACATCCACAGCTACCCGCACTGCTGGCGCTGCAAGAGCAAGCTGATCTACTACGCCCGCGACTCGTGGTTCGTGCGCACGTCGGCGGTGAAGCAGCGGATGCTGGAGTTCAACCGGCAGGTGAACTGGCACCCGCCCGAGGTGGGGGCCGGCCGCTTCGGCGAGTGGCTCGAGAACAACGTGGACTGGGCGCTCTCGCGCGACCGCTACTGGGGCACGCCGCTCCCGGTCTGGGTCTCGGACCGCGACCCGAAGCACGTCGAGGTGATCGGGAGCTACGCGGAGCTGGCCGAGAAGGTCGGACGTCCGCTGCCGGAGAAGTTCGACCCGCACAAGCCGTTCATCGACGAGTACACCTGGCCCGCGCCGGATGGCGGCACGATGCGCCGCTCGCCCGAGGTGATCGACACCTGGTTCGACTCGGGCTCGATGCCGTACGCGCAGTGGCACTACCCGTTCGAGCACAAGGCAGAGTTCGCGTCCCACTTCCCGGCGGACTTCATCTGCGAGGGCGTGGACCAGACCCGCGGCTGGTTCTATTCGCTGCTCGCGATCGCGGCGACGGTGTTCGAGGCGACGCCCTATCGCAACGTCGTGGTGAACGAGCTGGTGCTCGACGCCGACGGCCAGAAGATGTCCAAGTCGCGCGGCAACGTGGCCGATCCGTGGGCGGCGATCCGCGAGTTCGGCGCCGACACGGTGCGGATGTACCTGCTCGCCTCGAGCCAGGTATGGGCCACGCGCCGCTTCGACAAGCGGGGCATCGCGGAGCAGGGCGGCTTCCTGCGCACGCTTCGCGACACCTATCGGTTCCTGCACCTCTATGCGGGCGAGTGGCGTCCGGGTGACGGCGCGGACGCGCCACGCACCGAGCTCGACCGCTGGATGCTGGCGCGACTCGATGCGCTGGTCACCGACGTGACGGCGGCGTGGGAGGGCTACCAGGTCACCGACGGGGTGCGCCGTATCTCGGCCTTCGTGGTGGACGAACTCTCCAACTGGTACGTGCGGCTTTCCCGGCCGCGCTTCTGGGCGCCGGGCAAGGACGCCGATCCCGCGGCGGTCGCCACCCTGCATTCCGCCCTGGTCACGGTGTCAAGGCTCCTGGCCCCGGCGGCCCCCTTCGCCTCCGACTGGTTGCACCGCGCATTGACGGGCGCATCAGTGCATCTTTCGGCCTTTCCGGAACCGGCCTCCCGGCGGGATGAGCGGCTGGAGGGGGCGATGGAGGCAGTGCGACGCCTCGCGAGCCTCACTCGCGCCGCGCGGGAGAAGCAGAACCTGCGGGTGCGCCAGCCACTGGCGCGGTTGCAGGTGGCGGTGCCGGCGGCCGTCGATGGCGAGACGTTCGCCTCGCTGCTCGGCATCCTCGCGAGCGAAGTGAACGTGCGGGACGTGCGCCGCGTCGAGTCCGACGCCGACCTGGTCCGGCTCAAGGCCAAGCCGAACTTCCGTGCGCTGGGGAAGCGGTTCGGCAAGCAGACGCAGGAAGCGGCGAAGGCGATCGCGGGCCTCGATCCTTCGGCCCTGCGCGCGCTCGAGGCGGGGACGCCGGTGGCGCTGGACGGCCTCGGGGAAGTGACCCTGGCCGAAGTCGAGATCGAGCGCGAGGTGGCGAGCGACTGGCTGGTGCAGAGCGAGGGCCAGTACGTCGTCGCCCTTGATCCGGCGATCACTGATGACCTGCGGGCCGAGGGACTGGCGCGCGAGGTGGTGAGCCGGGTGCAGCGGATGCGGAAGGAAGCCGGCTACGAGTACACCACCCGCATCCGCCTGGCCGTCTCGGGCGGCGATGCGGTGGAGCAGGCGGTCCGGGCGCACGGCGGATTCATCGCCGAGGAAACCCTCGCGCGGGAACTCGTGGTCGGCTCGCGGGTGAATGTGCCTGATCTCGAGCAGGAGCTGGACATCGATGGCCTCACGGCGCTGGTGGGCATCCAGCGCGACGCAGGTTCGTAACGTGCATAACCACACTGGACGGATGCAGACTCTATGATGGCGAAGAAGGATCTGGAGTATTTCGAGAAGCGGCTCCTCGAGGAGCGTGCCCGGGTGCTGAAGCAGCTGGGTTACTACGAGGACGCGTTCAAGCAGGGCGACCAGGCCTCTGACGGCGACCTCTCGTCCTACAGCTTCCACATGGCGGACCAGGGGACCGACGCCATGGAGCGCGAAAAGCAGTTTCTCTTTGCGTCCCAGGAAGGGCGGTATCTCTGGCACGTGAACTACGCGCTCAACAAGCTGTACAACACGCCGGAGAAGTACGGCTACTGCGAGGCGACCGGGAAGCCGATCCCGTTCGAGCGGCTCGACGCGTTGCCGCATGCCCGCTTCTGCATCGAGGCGAAGGAAAAGGAAGAGGATGCCAAGCGCCGCTGAACGGCGCCTGTTCGTCGTGACGGCTGCCGTGGTGATCATCCTCGACCTGATCACCAAGGCAGTGGCCGAAGCGCACCTCTCGGGGGTGCGCGGTGTGCCGGTGCTGGGAGAATTCTTCCAGCTCCGCCTGGTCTACAACCAGGGCGCGGCCTTCGGGCTGCACCTCGGGCCATTCTCGCGCTGGTTCTTCCTCGGCTTCGCGCTGGTCGCCGTGGTGGTGCTCAACTCGCTCTCGCGCTCGGCGGCACAGGGCGACCGGTTCCGCCAGCTCGCCTGCGGGCTCGTGGCCGGCGGCGCGGTGGGCAACCTGCTCGACCGGGTGCGGAGCGCTCGCGGCGTGGTGGACTTCCTCGACTTCGGTGTCGGCGGCTGGCGCTGGCCCACGTTCAACGTGGCCGACATCGCGGTGACCTGCGGGGCGATCGCGCTGGCGATCTCGTTCTGGCGCGAAGACCTGCATCGCTCGGAGGCACCGAGCGCCGGATGACCGGCCCCGTGGTGCTCTCCTTCTGCGTGACTGCAGATGCCACCGAGCGCCTCGACCGATTCCTCGCTGACCAGTTGAGTCTCTCCCGCACCCAGGCCGCGCGACTCGTGGCCGAGGGTGCGGTTGTCGTTGGGGGCAGTCCTGCCCGCGCGTCGCGCCTGCTCAAGCGCCGCGAGACCGTGTCGGTCACCATGCCCGCGTCGGAACCACCGCGCCACCTCGTCCCGGCACACATCCCCCTCGAGATCGTCTACGAGGACGAGCACATCCTCGTCATCAACAAGCCGGCCGGCCTGGTGGTGCACCCAGCCCCAGGCCACTGGGATGACACTCTCATCAATGCGCTCATTGGTCGCGGGGTTACGCTCGCCGAGGCGTCCAGGCGTCCTGGCGTCGAGGCGTCAGAGGCCGCGGCGATGCGGCCCGGGCTGGTCCACCGGCTCGACCGCGATACCAGCGGGCTCATGGTCGTCGCGAAGACCGACCTGGCGCACCGGCGGCTGGGGCATGCGATTGCGCATCGCCGGGTGAAGCGCACCTATGCCGCGCTCGCCTGGGGGCACCTCGACGCGAGCCCGACCGAGATCGATGCCCCGATCGCGCGGCATCCGCAGGACCGGAAGCGCATGGTCATCCGGGACGACGGTCGCGCCGCCCGTACCGATGCCTTCGTGATCGCGCGCTTCGGCGTCTGCGACCTCCTGCGGCTGGAGCTGCACACGGGGCGGACCCACCAGATCCGGGTGCACCTCGAGCACATCGGCCACCCGATCGTGGGCGATCCCGTCTATGCCGGTGGCGGGAGCCGGCGAATCCAGGGGATCGCGCGCGGCCTCGCCGACCGGATCGAGCGGGCCACCCCGCGCCAGGCGCTGCATGCTGCAGGTCTTGCCTTCCGCCATCCCGAGTCTGGGCAGCCGATGCATTTCCGGGCCGAATGGCCGGCCGATCTGGAGGCCGCGCTGAGGCTCGCGGCGGGCCCGGAAGTCGTTGCCCCACAACACACTCTTGCCTATCTTCGGTTCTACGACCGAGATGCCTGACGTCCCTCCGCTGCACGCTGTCGTGTTCCGAGTCGGTGGCGTGGTCTGTGCGCTGCCGGCAGGGCTTGTACGGGAAATCCTCCCGGCGGCCACCGCGACCCGGGTTCCCGGTGTCTCCGCGATGGTCGAGGGCCTGGTGAACGTGCGGGGTACGCTGGTCACGGTCGTGGATGGCCACCGGTTGCTGGCGCAGCCCCGCGCCGCGGATGCCGAGACGTCGCTGCTGCTGCTGGATCGCGGTGGACGCATGGCGGGACTCACGGTGGGAGAAGTGCTCGACTTCCTCGAGGTGCCCGACGCCGCGGTGGCCACGCGCGACGAGCTGCCCGGGGTGGATCCTTCGGTGGTGAAGGCCGTGGGCGACTGGGCTGGCCGCCGGTTCGTCCTGCTCGATCTCGATGCGTTGCTCACGCCGCTTCTCGGCGGCTGACCGCGCATTACGTCACCGGTTCCGGTCGGAGGTGATTCGTGGGGCACAGCGTCCTTGTCTGCGACGACGCGATCTTCATGCGGACCATGATTGCCGACATCCTCGCGTCGGCCGGCTACGACGTGGTCGGTGAGGCCGAGACCGGCGCACAGGCCGTCGAGAAGTACAAGCAGCTCAAGCCCGACCTCGTCACCATGGACATCGTCATGCCCGACATGGGCGGCATCGATGCGGTGCGTGAGATCTGCAAGGGCGATCCCGATGCCAAGATCCTGATGTGCAGTGCGATGGGCCAGCAGGCGCTCGTCGTCGAGGCGATCCAGGCGGGGGCCAAGGACTTCGTGGTGAAGCCCTTCCAGCCTTCGCGCGTGCTCGAGGCGGTGCAGCGGGTCCTGGGCTAGCGCGTGGATGTCGCGAAGTACGCGGCTCTCTTCATCTCGGAGAGCCGCGAGCACCTGCAGGCGATGAACCAGCTCCTGCTGGCGTGGGAGCGGGAGCCGCAGGCGACGGCGCCGGTCGAGGGACTGTTCCGCGCCATCCACTCGATCAAGGGGATGGCCGCGACCATGGGCTTCACGCCGCTCGCGGACCTCGCCCACCGGGGCGAGAACCTCCTCGATGCGGTGCGCGCGGGAAAGTTCGCGGTGAAGACGGAGCACTTCGAGCTCCTCTTCCGCACGGTCGATGCGCTGGAAGCCGGCGTGGCGGCCTCGGCCGCCGGGAAGCCGCTCCCGCGTGAAGGCGATGCGCTGGTGAAGGCGCTGGATGCGGCAGTGCGGCGCGGCGGAAAGGGCGGAGAAGCCGGAGAGGGCGGAAAGCGGGGCGGCCGGAAGATCAGCGGCAAGGGCGGGAAGGAAGCGGTAGAGGATCAGGCCGAGCCCTCGACTCCCGACCCACGACCCTCAGCCACTGGCCCCTTGCTCGACATCCGCGTCGTGATTCATCCCGGCGCGATGCTCAAGGGGGCCCGCGCCCTGCTCGCGCTCCGGAAGGCGGAGGCGATTGGCGAAGTCTCGCGGGTGCGGCCGCAGGCGGGCGAGTTCGAGCGCGAGGACTTCGACGGCAAGGTGGCGTTCCGGCTTCGCACGTCGGCCGCGCCGGCCGAGGTGGACGCCGCGATCCGCTCCGCGGGCGATGTCGCCTCGGTGGGGATCGACCTCGCGTCGGACGAGCAGGTGGTGGATGCGTCGGCGCTGCGCCAGATCCGCATCGACCTGGGCCGCCTCGATGCGCTGATGAAGCTGGCGGGCGAGCTGGTGGTGGCGCGGAACCGTCTGCTCGACCTGGCACGCGATGCCGGCGATCCCGAGCTGATCCAGCTGGGTGAGCGGATCTCGCGGCTGGTCGGCGCGGTGCAGGGTGAGGTGCTCGAAGCCCGGCTCACGCCGGTGCGCGAGGTGTTCGAGCGCTTTCCCCGCGTCGCGCGCGACCTCGCCCGGGACCTGGGCAAGCAGGTACGGCTGGAGCTCGAGGGTGGCGAGATCGAACTCGATCGCGCCGTGCTCGACGAGATCGCCGACCCGCTGGTGCACCTGGTCCGGAACGCGATCGATCACGGCATCGAGCTGCCGCGCGATCGCGCCAGGGCGGGGAAGCCGGCCGAAGGGCTGGTGCGGCTCACCGCGCTGCGCGAGAAGAACAGCGTCGCGATCCGGATTTCGGATGACGGGCGCGGCATCGATCGCTCCCGGATCCTCGGGAAGGCGAAGGCCGAGGGCCTGGTGGACCTCGGCGCCACGACGCTGACGGACGAGCAGCTCCTGCGCGTGCTGTCCCGTTCCGGCTTCAGCACGGCGGCCGTGGTGAGCGACGTGTCGGGACGCGGCGTCGGGGTGGACGTGGTGATGACGCGGATCCGGTCGCTGGGCGGATCGGTCGAGCTGGAGAGCAACCCGGGTCATGGCACGACGTTCGTGCTCCGGGTGCCCCTGACGCTCGCGATCGTGCGCTCCATGCTCGTGCAGGTCGGCGCGGAGCGCTACGTGGTGCCACTGACGTACGTGAGCGAGACGCTGGAGTTCACCTCGCTTCCCGCCACCTCGCTGGGGCAGCGGGAGGCGCTGATGGTGCGGGACCGCGCGGTGCCGATCACGCACCTCGCGACGCTGTTTGGCACCGAGGGCGCGGTCGATGGACAGCGGCGCCGCCCGGTGGTGCTGTTGCAGGTCGGCGAGCGGCGCGGGGCGCTGGTGGTGGACGCGCTGCTGGGCCAGCAGGAGATCGTGGTGGAGCCGTTCGAGGCCCCGGTGGGCATGCCGGGGTGGTTCGGCGGGGCGACCATCCTGCCGGATGGCACGCCGGCGCTGATCCTGGACGCCGCGGCACTCGTGTAGCGGGAGAGGTCATGGAAGACGTGCGGACCCTGAAGGCCTCACAACTTGATGCGCTGCGCGAGGTCGCCAACATCGGGGCGGGCCACGCCGCGACGGCGTTGTCGCAGATGACGCAGCGCACCATCATGATCGCCGTGCCCGAGGTCAACGTCCGGCCGCTCGAGGACGTCGCCGACCTGTTCGGCAGCGCCGACTCGGTGATCTCCGCGGTGCTGATGCACATGATGGGCGACCTCACCGGCCGCACCATGATCCTCTTTCCCGAGGCATCGGCCCGGAACCTCTGCGACATCCTGCTGCACCGCCCGCCCGGCACCACGAAGGAATTCGGCGCGATGGAGCAGTCGGGCATCAAGGAAGTGGGCAACATCCTGGTGAGTGCCTACCTCACCGCGCTCAGCGACTTCATGGGAATGATGCTGGTTCCCTCGGTGCCGAGCCTCGTGGTCGACCAGGCGGGGGCGATCCTGACGACCACCTACCTCAACTTCGGGCACGACCGCGACTTCGTGTTCTGTGTCGAGACCGCCTTCCAGGTGGCAGGGGCCGCTGAGCAGCTGCATGGGCACTTCCTGCTCTTGCCCGACCTGCCCTCCCTTCGCGCCATCTTCGACGCCATCCGCGTCTCCTGACCGCGATGCCGGGCCCCGCGCTCACTGATCGCGAACAGGCAATCCTGCGGTCGTTTGCCGGGCGCATCGATCCCTCCGATGCCGGCGCCCACAACAACCTCGGCGTGCTCTACTACCAGAAGGGGCTCGTTCCCGAGGCGATCGCCGCGTTCTCGCGCGCCCTCGAGCTCGATCCCCGCATGCAGGTGGCGCAGGACAACCTCGACCTCGCCTACCGGCAGAGCGGGCACTTCGATGCGCGCATCGCCGAGCTGCAGGAACGCCTCCGCCGGAATCCCGACGACCGCGATGCCCGCTGGGAACTGGGCCGGGCCTATGCCTCGCTCGGCCAGCACGACCGCGCCGCGCAGGCCTTCGAGGCGCTGCTCGCCGTTCGCCCGGGCGATGTCCCGGCCCTGATCCAGCTCGGCCTCGCCGAGAAGAATCGCGGCCACATCGAGGCGGCGAGCGGCTGCTTCGCCTTCGCCGCCGAGCTCGACCCGGCGAGCTCGGTCGCGCGCTTCTACCTGGGCGAGACGCTCTACAATCGCGGGCTCAACGAGGCGGCCCTCGAGTCCCTCGAGGCGGCCATCGCGCGCAACCCCGAGTACGCCGAGGCGCACTACCTCCTCGCGTTCGTGTGCGGCGACATGGGGCTGCACGAC
>Ga0315910_10003603_pt1 | contig 13150 bp, 11 predicted proteins | sample EdamamesoilMG_FD_204470 | JGI IMG/M metagenome (GOLD analysis project Ga0315910, IMG submission 204470) | Garden soil microbial communities collected in Santa Monica, California, United States - Edamame soil | ecosystem: Environmental > Terrestrial > Soil > Garden | place: USA: California... | reverse complement strand
GCAGGCCGCCACCAGGGCCCCTAGCGCCAGGTGCATGCCCGTCTCGGGCACCCACGGGCTGCGCCAGATCGCCAGCACGAGCGCCAGCAGGATCGCCGCCGTCCAGCGCCCGCCGAGCGCGCGCCGCAGGAGCGTGTGGCCGCGCCGTGCGTCGAGCGCCAGCGCCAGGAGCGCCCCGAGCAGGATCGCCGGCAGCAGCGAGAGCACCAGCGTGCGCAGGAAGCTCCCCGCCGGCAGGGCCAGGTCGAAGAGGCCCGCGCGCGTCAGGGTGGCGGTCGCGAGCAGGCTCGCGGCCGCGCCGGCCGCGGTGCGCGCGTCGCAGTGCTTCAGGAACAGGGGCCAGACGAGATAGAACTGCTCCTGGGCCGCCAGCGACCAGGCGAAGTAGAAGATCACGCGCTCGCCCTCGAGCCCGACGAGGAGGTTCGAGGTGAAGGTCGCGAAGGCCGGCAGGTTCTCGAAGAAGGCCGCGCGCGTCGGGCCCGGCGGCTCGAGCCAGGCGACCAGGGCCACGTAGCCGGCCAGGGCCGTGAAGTACAGCGGGTACAGGCGCCGCGCGCGCCGCGCGCGGAAGCGCGTCACGGCCACCGTGCCGGTGCGCGCCGCCTCGCGCAGGAGGATCGTCGTCACCAGGAACCCGCTCAGCAGGAAGAACAGGTTCGCCCCGAGGCGTCCCGGGCCGCCGACCGTGTGGTGCCAGACGACCGCCAGGATCGCCAGCGCGCGCAGGCCGTCGAGCGCGCCGAAGTGCCGCACGGCGCGGTAGCGCGCGTGCTCGTCGGGCTCAGCGTGCGCCGCCGAGGGCAGGCGCAGCGGCTCCTCGCGCGGTGCCGGCCGCGCGGGCGCGAGCGGGCCGGGGGCGAGCAGCTCGCCGGCCGAGGGCACGGCCGTGAGGCCGGCCGCGACGGCGTCGGTCGGGCGCTCGGGGATCGCGGGGTCGCTCGCCACTCGGAGGCCCTTCATCGGCCGCGCGTGGGCTGTGAGCGGAGGGTGAACCGGCGGGGCCGCTACGCGCGCGGCATCCGGCCGCCGGCCGCGCGCTCGCGCGCCAGCTCGCCCTCGACCGCGCGCAGGTAGGCCTTCAGGTCCTTGCCGGGCTCGTCGCTGAAGCGCTCCTCGAGCAGCGTGACCTCGCCCATGCGGTCCGGCCGGAAGTTGCGGAAGTCCCGGCGCAGCTCGCACCAGGCCCCGGCGGTCCAGGACCAGCCCCAGAAGGCCAGGCACAGGGGCCGCACCGTGCGCTCGCTCGCGCGGCCGCTCTCGTCCCGGTAGCGGAAGCGCAGCTTCTGGCGCTGGTCGATGGCGCGCCGCAGGGTCTCGAGGTGCGCGCGCGCCTCGCGCCGCAGCGAGCGCGAGACGTGCCACTCGGGTCGCGCGAAGGCGCGTCGCAGGCGCTCCGGCACGACCGCCTCGACCTTGGTCAAGAGGCTGCGCGCGCGCGCCGCCAGGGCCTCGTCGCCGAAGGCCTGCACCATGCGCGCGCCCAGCACCAGGGCCCCGATCTCCTCGGCGTCGAACATCAGCGGCGGCAGGTCGAAGCCGCGCGGCAGGGCGTAGCCCACGCCGGCCTCGCCCTCGATCGGCATGCCGCTCGCGATGAGGTCGGCCACGTCGCGGTAGATCGTGCGCGTCGAGACCTCGAGCTCGCGCGCGATCTCGCCGGCCGTGACCAGGCGTCGCGCGCGCAGGAGCTGCACGATCTGGAACAGGCGGTCGGCGCGGCGCACGCGGGGAGGGTACGGCATGGAGGAGGAGAACCGACCGCGGAGCCGCGGAGAGCCGCGGAGGAGCGCGGAGGCGGAGATCGGGCGGGGGCCCGGATGGGGGTGGTGGCGCCGTGGGGGATCGACGCTCCCTGGCTCCGCCCTTCCGGCCCCGCGACCGCTCTTGCCGCGCGCTCCCGCGTCCGCTCAGCCGAAGCTTGGATGGTCGGCGGTCGGTCCGTAGAGCGGTGGCAGCGGCACGCCGAGCAGGCGCAGGTAGACGGTGAGCTGCCCGCGGTGGTGCACCGCGTGGTGCACGAGGATCTGGCGCAGCGCGTCCTTGCGCGCCTGGGTCATCAGCACCGTGGCGCCGTTGCGCATCGTCCAGCTCTCCTCCAGGAAGCGATCGTCGCGCCCGCGCAGGGCCGCCACGCTGGCGGCGTGGTTCGCCTCGAAGGCCTGCAGGAGCTCGGCCCCGGTGCGGGCGACGAAGGGGCGGTAGTCGCCCATGGCGGCGAAGTCCATGGCCGGCTCGAGCATCGCGCCGGTCCAGGTCGGCGTCTCGGCCACGTGGCTGGCGAGCTGGCCGAGGCTCATCGACTTCTCGTGGGGCTTCCAGGCGAGCTGGGGCTCGGGCACGCGCGCGAGCAGGGTGCGCGTCAGGGCGGCTTCGGCCTCGAGGTCGGAGACGAGATCGGCGGCGATCGACATGGGCTTCCTTGGGCTGGGGTCGGGTGCGGGAGGAACGAGCGTGTCCCTCTGCCAGCGTTCTACGCACCCCCTCTTGTCAGCGTGCTGTCAGCAGACTCCGCGCCCCTCCACTCCGTCTCCGCGCCTCCGCGGTCGGCCTGCTCTGCGAGCCACGGCTTGCCCGCCGGCGTCCCGCCGGAGACGATCGGCGCATGGGACTCCTCTCGCTCGTCCTCGCCTTCCTCCAGGAGCCGACCACGCTGCCCGGCCCGTACCGCGCGGGCCAGGAGGCCCGCTGGGCGATCGAGCAGGCCGGCAAGCGCATCGGCGACGGCGTCGCGCGCTACGAGGGCGAGGTCGCCCTGGCCGGCCTGCGCGCGCACCTCTTCCGCGAGCAGGTGCGCCTCGAGCTGCCGGCGCCCGGCAGCACCCTCGAGCAGCGCTTCACCATGGAGCTGTGGACCGGCGCCGACGGCCATCCGCTGCGCTTCGACTTCCGCGCCCAGGTCGGCGACGCGCGCACCGTGGTCGAGGGACTGGTGGTGGAGGGCCAGGTCGAGCTCAGCGTGCTGCAGGGGCCGGTGGCGCGCAGCCAGAGCTTCCCGGTCGCGCCCGAGGCCTTCCTGCTGGCGAACAACTTCGTCGGGCACATCGAGCTGGTGCTGGCGCTCTCGCCGGTCGAGACCTCGCGCACGGTCACGCTCTTCTCCGTCAACCTCGGCCAGACCTTCCCCTACGTCCTGCGCCGCGTCGAGGAGCTGCCCGAGGGCGCGATCCTGGAGGACTCCCTGGGCGAGCGCCTGCACTTCGTGGCCGGCCGGCTCGAGCGCGTCGAGATCCCGGCCCAGGAGATCGTCTTCCTGCGCACCGAGGAGCCCGTGGCGCGCTTCGAGATCCAGCGTCCCGTGCGTCCCGGCGCGGACGAGGGCCTGGAGCGCGAGGAGGTGCGCATCGACGACGGCGCGGTGTCGCTGGCGGGGACGGTGACGCGTCCGAAGGGGGCCACGGGTCGCCTGCCGGCCCTGACCTTCCTGTCCGGCTCGGGCCTGCAGGACCGCGAGGGCTTCGCCGCCGGCATGGACCTCGGCACGCACGAGATCCTCGACCACCTGACGCGCGCCGGCTTCCTCGTGCTGCGCGTCGACGACCGCGGCGCCGGGGAGAGCACCGGGCCGATGGAGGACCTCACCTTCGACGACCTGGTGGCGGACGGCCGGCGCGTTCTGGAGCACCTGCGCGCGCGGCCCGACGTCGATCCCGAGCGCATCGCCCTGCTCGGCCACAGCGAGGGCGGCGTCAGCGCGCCGATCCTGGCGGCCGAGGGCGGGGTCGCGGCCGTGGTGCTGCTGGCCGCGCCCGGGCGGCCGGTCGATGTGCTCCTGCGCGAGCAGCTCCTGGCCGGGCGCGCCGCCGCCGGCGCAGGGGCCGAGGAGCTGGCGCGCTTCGGGGCCGACATGGACGCCTTCCTGACCGCGGTCGCGGCCGGTACGCCGCCCCCCGCGGCCGGCCTCGCGCCCGAGCTGGCAACCTTCGTCCCGCGCCACGCCTGGCTGAGGAGCCACATCGGCCGCGATCCGCTCGCCGTGCTCGCGCGCGTCGCTTGCCCGGTGCTCGTGCTCCAGGGCGCGCGCGACGTGCAGGTGCTGGCCGACAGGGACACGCCGGCCCTGGCAGGAGCCCTCGAGAAGCACCCCGACCACGAGGTGCGCGTCTTCCCGACCCTCGACCACCTCTTCAAGGTCGCCAGCGATCCGCCCAGCTCGCTCGACTACCTGCGCGCGCGCCCCGTCGACGCCGAGTTCCTGGGGGTGCTCACCGCGTGGCTGACGGCGCGCCTCGCGCCGGAGTGAGCCCTGTGGAGGCCTCCGCACCCTCCGGCGGCTTCCACACGACGCGCTGGTCGCAGGTGGCGGCCGCGGGTGGCGACGACGAGGCCGCACGCGCGGCCCTCGAGGCGCTGTGCGCGCGCTACGGCTATCCGCTGTACGCATTCGCCCGGCACAAGGGCGCGAACCCGGCCGAGGCCGAGGACCTGGTGCAGGGGCTCTTCACGCGCCTGATCGAGAAGCGCGAGCTGCGCGGGCTGGCGCGCGAGAAGGGCCGCTTCCGCGCGTTCCTGCTGGCCGCGCTGCGGCACCACTGGTCGAACGAGCGCGACCGCGAGCGCGCCCTCCGGCGCGGCGGAGGCGCCGTCCTGCGCGCCGTGGACCTGGCCGGGGCCGACGAGCGCTTCGCGCGCGAGCCGGCGCGCGAGCTCACGCCCGAGCAGCACTTCGAGCGCACCTGGGCCCTCGAGGTCCTGCGCGCCGCCACCGGACGCCTGGCGGAGGAGTACGGCGCCAGCGGCCGCGGCGCGCTGTTCGAGGCCCTCAAGGGCGAGCTCGAGGGCGCCCACGCGCCGCACGCCGAGGTGGCGGAGCGCCTCGGGCTCTCGCCGGGCGCGGTCAAGGTCGCCGCGCACCGCCTGCGCGAGCGCTTCGGGGAGACCCTGCGGACCCTGGTGGCCGACACGGTGGCGAGCCCGGCCGCGGTCGAGGCCGAGCTGGGGGCACTCCTGCGCGCGCTCGAGGCTTGAGAGTCCGTGAAGGAATCCCTCGCCGCCTTCGAGCTCAGCAGGATGCGCCGTGGGTCTTCCCTGCTCGGCGATCCGCAGGATCGCCGGGCTGCGCCTTCGGCGCACCGGGAAGCCATGGTTGCACCTCCTCCGAGTACTGCCGCGAATACGCGTCGTCGGCGCGCCTAGCCACGGCGCATCCTGCTGGCACTCGGCTGGCGGGGGATTCCTTCACGGACTCTGAATCGGTGCCGGACGTGTAACCTCCGCCGCGGCTCGCTTCTCTTGCGAGCGACGGAGAGCCCCGCTTGACTGCCGCCACCCCCTGCCCGCGCTGCGGCGCCCCGCGCGACCCCGCCGAGAGCCCCCAGGGCCTGTGCCCGCGCTGCCTCCTGGCCGAGAGCCTGGGCCTCGAGGGCAGCGTGGTCCTGACCGAGGGCGCGCCGGTCGAGCCGCCGCCGACGGTCGCGGAGCTGGCCCCGCACCTGCCGCAGCTCGCGATCGAGGGCCTGCTCGCGCGCGGCGGCATGGGCGCCGTCTACCGCGCCACGCAGAAGAACCTCGCCCGCCCGGTGGCGCTCAAGGTGCTCGACCGCGCCATCGCCGCGCGCCCGGGCTTCACCGAGCGCTTCGAGCGCGAGGCGCGCGCCCTGGCGCGGCTCACGCACCCGAACATCGTCACGGTGCACGAGCACGGCACCAGCGGGCCCTTCACCTGGCTGGTGATGGAGCTGGTCGACGGCGCCAGCCTGCGCCACCTGATCCGCCAGGGCCGCATCGCGCCGCGCGAGGCCCTGGCGATCGTCGTGCAGGTGTGCGAGGCGCTGCAGTTCGCCCACGACCAGGGCGTCGTGCACCGCGACGTCAAGCCCGAGAACATCCTCGTGGACCGCCGCGGGCGCGTGAAGATCCTCGACTTCGGCCTGGCCAAGGTGCTCGGACGCGACGGCGCGCTGCTCACGCGCACCTCGCAGGTCATGGGCACGCCGCACTACATGGCGCCCGAGCAGTGGGAGCGGCCCTTCGAGGTCGACCACCGCGCCGACATCTTCGCCCTCGGGGTGGTCTTCTACGAGCTCCTGACGGGCGAGCTGCCGCTCGGGCGCTTCGCCCCGCCGAGCCAGAAGGTCGCGCTCGACGTGCGCCTCGACGGGGTCGTGCTGCGCGCGCTCGAGAAGGAGCCGGAGCTGCGCTACCAGCGCGCGAGCGAGGTCCAGACCGACGTCGAGCGCATCCGCGCCGCCGGGCGCGACCCGGCTGCGCCGGAGCCGGCCGCAGCGGCCTCCGCCGCCCCGACCACGCGCCGCGGCCGTCGCGTGGCCCAGGAGGCTCGCCTCGATGCCCGCCGCGACGAGCGCGTGGAGCGCTCCGGCCCTCGCCGGCTCCGCGCGAGCCTGCGCGCCGGCCTCGCGGAGCTCCTGGCGGGCGTGCCCACGCCCGTGCGCGTCCTGATCCTCGTCCAGGCCCTGACCTCGCTGGCGATCCTGCTCGCCTGGCTGGCCTTCCTCTGACCCTCCTACGACGACCCCCATGCAGATCACCGGCACCGGTCCGTTCCTCGGCTTGCTCGCCGTGCTCTCCTCCCTGCTCGGCCTCGTGACGACCGTGTTCTGGATCATCGTCGGCTGGCGCGCGATGCGGGCCCACGAGGAGATCGCGACGCTCCTGCGCGAGAAGCGCGAGCAGCCGTAGGGCCGCGCCCAGCGAGGCGCTACCGCGCGCGCAGAACGCGCACCGTGTCGTCCATCGGCAGGGCGAAGAGCGCCGCGCCGTCGCGGGCCCAGGCGGTGAACCACACGCCGGCCGAGTAGGTCGTGCGCAGCAGGACCTCGGCCGAATCCGCGCGCAGGAGCTCGAGGGTGCCGTTGGCGAGGCCGGCGGCGAGGCGCGTGCCGTCGGGGGAGTGGGCCAGGTGGTGGACGCCGCTGGCGGCCTCCTGCGGCGGGCCGAGCGGGGCGCCGGTGCGCGCGTCCCAGCGGCGCAGCTCGCGTCCGCTGGCGCTCAGCAGCTCGCCGCCGCGCGGGTGGAAGCTCAGCGCGACCTGACCGGCGGGATGGCCCTCGAGCACGCGCACGAGCGAGCGCGCCGGCACGTCCCACAGGCGCACGCGCCCGTCGGGATGGCCCGCCGCCAGGCGCGTGCCGTCGGGCGAGAAGGCGAGGTAGCCGACGCGGCCGCCGTCGCCGGCCAGGGTGGCCCGCGGCTCGCCGTCCGGGACGGAGTGCAGCACGAGCGCGCTGCCGGCACCGGGGGCCGCCAGGAGCTTCCCGTCGGGGCTGAAGCGCGCGCACAGCACCTGGCCGTCGAGGCTCGCGAGCTCGCGCACGAGCGCGTGGCTCTCGGCGTCCCACAGCACGACGCGTCCGTCGTTGCCGGTGCTGGCGAGGAAGCGCCCGTCGGGGCTCCAGTCGATGCCGACCCCGGACTCGCGGTGGCCCGTCCAGCGCGCGAGCTCGCGGCCCGTCGCGACCTCGAGGAGGCGGATCGGGCCCTCCCAGCCCGTCACCGCCGCGCGCTCGCCGCGCGGATCGAGGGCCAGCGAGTAGGAGCTCGGCGCGCCGCGCCAGACGTCGCGCTCGGGCGCGAGCGCGGCGAGATCCCAGCGCCGCAGCGTCCCGTCCGCGTCGCCGGTGAAGAGCTGCGTGCCGTCGGGGCTCGCGGCCACGCTCTGCACGCTGTGCTCGTGGCCGAGGTACTCGGCCAGGAGCCGCCCGCTGGCGCGCTCCCACAGGCGCAGCGTCAGGTCCGCACCGACCGTGGCCAGACGCGTACCGTCCGGCAGGTAGACGACGTCGTTCAGCTCCTTGACGCTCCCGAGGGACGTCGTGTCGAGCGTGCCGAGCAGCTCGTGCGTGCGCGCGTCGTAGCGGCGCGCGCGGCCGTCGGCGTAGGAAACCACCAGCTCCGCGCCGTCCGGCGCGAAGGCGAGGTCGCGCACCGCCTGGTAGTCGTCGTTCTTCGGCGGGAAGATCCGCGCCGGCGCGTCCCACTCGCCGACCCGCCACAGGGCCACGTCGCTGTCCCAGGTCCCGGCGGCGAGGAGGCTGCCGTCCGGGCTGAAGGCGAGGGCCGCGATCGGCTTGACGCCGTGCTCGAGGTGCTCGAGGCGCTCGCCGCTGGCGGCGTCCCACAGGTTCACGACGCCCCACACCCCGCGCTCGGGGCTGCGGTCCCAGGAGCTCACGGCGAGCAGGTGCTCGGGGCCGAAGGCGAGGGCCGCGACGCCCTTGCCGTTGCCGGGGAAGACGCGCTCCTCGCGGCCGCTCTCGACGTCCCACAGGCGCACGGTGCCGTCGGACGAGGCCGTGACGAGCGCGCCGCCGTCGGGCGAGAAGGCGGGCGACCACACCGCGGCCGTGTGCCCCTTCAGCGCGTGCCGCACGGCGCCCGTGCGCGCGTCGACGAGCTTTGCGGTCCCGTCGCCCGAGGCCGTGGCGACCAGCGTCCCATCGGGCGAGACGGCCAGGTCCGTGATCGCGGCGTCGTGCAGGGCGTGCACCGCCGCGCTGCGCTCCGCCAGCAGCGAGAGGTGCTTCCACTCGAAGCCGCGATGCTCCGCCGGCGCCTCCGCCAGCCAGCGGCGCGCCTGGTCGGTCTCGTGCAGGCGCAGCGAGGCCTCGGCGGCCTTCACGGCGGCGCCGTAGAGACGCCAGTCGAGCGGACGTTCGGGCGCGCCCGCGGCCTGCAGGACGAGCGCGGCGAGGCTCACGCGCCCTCGAGGTGCGCCTTCAGGCGCTCGAAGGCCGCGCTCCAGCCTGCGCGCAGCTCGTCCGCCTCGCGGCGGCCCTGGATGCGCGTGTGGTTGAGCGTGAGGCCGGTCTTGCCCTTCCCCTTGTCGGCGAAGAGCACCTCGACCTGGCTGCCCGGCGCGCGCGTCGCGTGCTGCCAGGCGAGGCGCAGGTCCTTGCCCGGGCGGATGCGCGTGAAGCTCGCGCGGTCGCCGTCGGCGTTGGCGAGGGTGCCACCGTCCGTGAAGGAAACCTCGGTCTTCGGTCCGAGCCACCGGTCGAGGTCCTTGCTCGTGCCGAAGGCCTGGAACACGCGCTCGAGCGGGGCCGCGATCGTCTTGGTCGAGCAGATCGAGTAGCCCTTCGGCTGCCCGTCCTTCTCCTTCGCGCCGCGCGCGCGCTCGTACTCGACCACCAGCGTGACGCCCCACCACTCGTCGATCTTCGCGCCGTCGTAGATCGCCTGGACCAGGTCGCGGCGCCCCTTCGCGAGCCCTCCGAGCGCGTCGAGGTGCTCGAACCACTGCGCGAGGGTCTTGCCGGTCCGCTCGCGGACGGTGGCGTCGTTCAGGTCGGGCGTGTCGGGGACGGGGGGCTGCATGGGGATGGGTTCAGGAGAGCTCGGTGGAGTGCGACGGGACGTCCTCGCCCGTCGCGGTCGGGGTCCAGGCGCGGCCCTCGGCCAGCAGGCGCTCGAGGTAGTCGCGCAGGGTCACGATGGCCGCGTCGTAGGCCTCGAAGTTCCGGTAGGTGCGCGCGAGCATCACGGCACCCTCCATGGTGGTCAGCACGAACACGGCCAGCTCGCGCGGCACGATGCGCTCCGGCAGGCGCTCGCGCGCCTCCTCGAAGCAGGCCTCGATCGCCGCCAGCCAGTTGTCGAAGTTCTCGGCCAGGAGCCGGCGGATGTTCGGGTGCGTGTTGCCGAGCTCGAGCACCAGGTTGCCGATCGGGCAGCCGTGGTCGAACTCGGTCACGATCAGCATCTGGCGGTAGCCCGCGAGGAGCCCGAAGACGCGCTCGATCGGATCGCTGACGCGCTCCCAGATCGGCTGCAGCACCTCCGGGTAGAGCAACTCCTTGCGCCGCGCGAGGGTCGCCGCGAGCAGGTCTTCCTTGGTGGGGAAGAAGTAGTAGAGGCTGCCCGGGTTGGCGCCGGCGCGCTTCGCGACCTGGGCCAGGCCCGTGCGCTCGTATCCCTGGAAGACGAAGAGCTCCATGGCCGCTTCGATGAGGCGCGCGCGGGTGTCGGGGGGCGGCATGGCCTTGGTTGGTTGGCCAACTTACAGGCCCTTTCGCCCCTGGCAAGGGCCTTTCTGCGATCTCAGCTCCCGACCTCGGCCACCGAGCCCTCCTCGGTCAGCTTGCGCGTCCCGGCGCCCCCGCGCCAGCCGCGCCCGTCCCACACCAGGCGCGAGCCCTCGTCGAGGGGCACGGCGATCAGCGGCCGGAAGCGGCGCGAGAGCAGCAGCACGCGCCGCGGCTCGTCGAGCTTCAGGCGGTGGCGCGCGTGGGGTAGGGGCAGGATCTCCGGCACGACGCCGAGGCCGGTCTCGAGCACCTCGGCCGAGCCCTGGCCCTGGGGCGGGCTCTCGTGGAACAGGACCACGCGCTCGGAGAGGGCCATGGCGCCGGCGGACCAGGTCACGAGCGCGCGCTCCCCGAGGAGCTCGGGGAAGGCGAACAGGCGCAGGCAGTCGAGCAGCACGGCTACGTGCCCGCCGGCCACGCACACGACGGAACAGTCCTCCAGCTCGCGCTCGACCTCGGCCCGCTGGTGCTCGACCGCCGGGCGCTCGAGCGGCTTCCAGCGCGCCACGAACTCGTCGCGGATCGCGCCCACGCGTGCCTCGTGCTCGGCGTCGAGCGTGCGCAGCGTCTCGATCGCCCCGGCGCGCTCCTGGGCCAGGAGGTCGGCCGCGTTGGGGCGCGGCTCGCGCCGCAGGAGCTCGCGCGCCGCGTCGAGCGCGTGGGCCACGCGGATGCGATAGAGCTCCTGCACCTCCCGGAGGCGCTCCGTGCGCCAGCGCGCGCCGGTGCGCAGCTCGCGGTCCGCGTGCAGGGCCGCGTCCGTGCGCGCGTGGAGGTGCAGGTTGACGCTCCGCTGCCACAGGTGCTCGTGCAGCTCCTCGTCCTCGTCCTCGCGCTCCTCCCAGCCGGCCGTGACGGTGGCGATGCGGGCGCTGCCGGCGAGGTCGAGCTCTTCGAGCGTGGCCCCGAGCGTGCGGTTCAGGCGCTGGGGGCCGAGGACGGCGAGGGTGCGCGGCACGGCCGCAGTCTCGCCTGTCGAGGGAGCCGAGGGTAGCTCCCATGCAGGGGAGCGCTCGCGACGCTGGCCGCAAGGCGCCCCAGCACCCCTGGTGGAATCGGTCCACTGGGGGTAGCCTCCTTCCGGCGTTGCGGCTTGCCCCAAGACCAGGAGCCCCAGGGAGGGCGACATGGGCTGGAACTCACGGTTGTCGATGCGGCCGATCGGACTGGGCCTGGTGCTGGGGAGCCTCGCCGGGGCCCAGACGCTGAGCGAGGTGCGTGGCGACGTGCGCGACCGGCTGGGCGCGGGGCTGCACGCGGTCGGGGACTTCGACGGCGACGGCACGCCCGACGTGCTCGTGGGCGCCGACCAGAAGGGCAAGGGGAGCGCGCTGCCGGGCTACACGCGGGGGCGCGTCGAGATCCGCTCGGGCCGCGATGGGAGCGTGCTCTTCCGCGTCACCGGCGACGACTACCTGGCGCAGACGGGCCAGGCCCCCGGCGCCGGCTTCGGTGTCGAGGCGATCGGGGTGGGGGATCTCGACCATGACGGCGTGGGCGACGTCCTCGTCGCCCACGGCAACCCGAAGGCGCTGCGCATGGCGGCCGCCTTCTCGGGCGCGAGCGGTGCGTTCCTGTTCGAGGTGGTCGACCCCCACGCCAACACCGACTTCGGGTCGCCGATGCTGCCGCTCGGGGACGTGCTCGATCCCGCCGGCAATCCCAGCCCGGACGGCACGCCCGACTTCGCCATCGGGGCGCCGGTCAACCCCATCAGCCAGGGCATCTCGACCTATCCCGGACGCGTCTACTTCTACTCGGGAGCCACGCCGCAGAGCGGGCCGGTCTTCTTCGTCTCCGGGGTCTTCCCGCGCATCGCCTTCGGACACTCGATGACGCTCGTGGACGACCTGGACGGCGACGGGATCCCGGCCCTCGCCGTCGGCGCCCTGGGTGGTGACTACGTGGACATCCTCGACGGCCCCGGCTACTCGTCCGTCCTGGTCCTGAACTCGCCCTTCGCGCCCGGCTCCGGGTTCGGGGCCCACGTTGCCCACCTCGGCGATCTGGACGGGAACGGGCTCGGCGAGCTCGCCGTGGGCGCGCCCGCAGCCCGCGGCTTCGATGGTCGCGTCGTCGTGTACACGCTCGATCCCGCCGGTGCGTCCGAGCTCGTGCGGCTGGCTCCGCCCCTGGCGATGCCTGGCCTCGGCTTCGGCACGACCATCGCCGGCCTGCCGGTGGATCCGGCGACGAACCGCGGCCTGCTCGACCTCGACCACGACGGGCAGCCCGACCCTTTCCTGGACTGGAACCACGACGGCGTGCCCGACATCGTGGTCGGAGCCAACGGCTTCCGCGCGCCCGGGGACGTGCGGGCGGGAGGCGTGTTCCTGCTGCGGGGAGCGATCGGGCAGCCCCCGCTGCCGGACCATGTGATCCACCAGGGCCCGGCGGCCCTGCGCGGATTCTCGTTCCTCCCCAGCAGCGTGGCCGAAGCGGGCGAGACCCTCGGGGACCGCGACCGGGTGCTGCTGCTCGGGAGCGCGCTGGGTGAGAGCCAGCCGCTCCTCGCGCTGGCCACGCCCAACGACGAGAGCAGCTCCGGGCAGCTCGCCGTCCTGCGCCCGGCCTTCGCGCACTTCGACGACGACACCTTCTCGCTCGCGAGCGACGGCGTCGGCACGCGCCGCGAGCTGCGGCTCGACTTCGGGCCGGCCCACGCGGGGCGCACCTACTACCTGCTCGGCACGACCGCCGGTGCCCATCCCGGTCTCCCGTTCCAGGGCTCGACGCTGCCCGTGAACGACGACGGCCCGGGCGGGCTGCTGCGGCGCCTGGCCTCGCTGCAGCCGGGCGGAGCGCCGCTCGCCTTCTCGCAGGTGACCGGCACGCTCGACGGCTCCGGCCGCGCGACGATCGGCCTCGTGGTCTCGGCCCCGACCGCCGGCCATCCGTGGTTCGCCGTGCCGCGCCACGACTACGTCGCCGTGCTCGCGCACCCGACGCGGCCCGCGCGGCTCGGCCTGGTGGGCGCGCCGACGGCGCTGCACATCGAGTAGACCGCTGCGATCGTCAGCGCGTCCGGCGCTCCAGCCCGTCCGCCGACAGCAGGAACAGGCTCGTGTCCGTGGCCGCGAGGCCGAAGAGGCGCGGGCCCGGGTAGCGCGCGAGCTCCGTCCCGGAGTGGGGCGCGAGCACGCGCAGGCCGCTGGCGCCGGGCA
>Ga0315910_10003602_pt1 | contig 13151 bp, 12 predicted proteins | sample EdamamesoilMG_FD_204470 | JGI IMG/M metagenome (GOLD analysis project Ga0315910, IMG submission 204470) | Garden soil microbial communities collected in Santa Monica, California, United States - Edamame soil | ecosystem: Environmental > Terrestrial > Soil > Garden | place: USA: California... | reverse complement strand
AGATTCGGTGACCGAGCGCGGGGCACGACATCTCCAAGAGCTCATCCATGCCGTCGCGAGTGGCTACCGTGCCGTGCTCTTGTTCTGCGCGAGCCGCAGCGATGCGCGCTCGGTCGAAGCGGCACGCGACATCGACCCGAACTACGCGCGCTGGCTCGTACGCGCCCGCGAGGCAGGTGTGGAAGTGCTGGCCTACAAGTGCCGCATCACTCAACGCGGCGTTTGGCTCGATCGCCCACTAGCTGTCGTAGGTGTGTGATTTAACCGCTCGCTACGCCGAAGAATAATCACACACGCGCGGGGCCACGACTGGAGCGCTTCAGACCATCGGCAGGAACGATGTGCCAAGCCTTAGTCACTCAAATGTCTCCTAAACGTCATACCGCGACTGATACGAATACTACGTCCGAAACCCGCAACCAGGCGGCTTGATGGTTTCCAACCATGCCGCTCGCCCGAGCGCTCTGTGACGATTCTGTAACATCGAGGCGTTGAGGCCGATCGGGTGCTGCCGCGGGCCCATTCAGCGCTACGTTCCCCATCGCTTTGAGGAGATCCATTCTCGTGCATTCCCCCCATTTTCTTCGTTCGTTCCACACGCTCCTCGCGGGCCTGGTCTTCCTCTTGGTGGGTTGCGCCAAGCAGTCGGAACCGACCCCTTCTGCGTCCGTCAAAGGCGCAACGCCTGAGCCCCCTGCTGCTGCCACGAAGGTGAAGCTGATCGGGTCTGGGGCTTCGTTTCCGGCGCCCATCTACGACCGCTGGTTCAAGGAGTTCACCAAGAAAGACGAGCTGATCACCGTCGATTACCAGAGCGTCGGCAGTGGTCAGGGGGTCAAGGCCTTCGTCGCAGGGCACACCGACTTCGGGGCGAGCGATGCGGCCATGACCGACGAGGAGATCAAACAAGCCAAGGACAACGTCCTCTTGCTGCCGATGACCGCTGGCTCCATCGTGCTCGCCTACAACCTGGAGGGCGTCACCGACCTCAAGCTGAGCCGCGACGCGTACACGGGGATCTTCCTCGGCACGATCAAGAAGTGGAACGACCCGAAGATCAAAGCGGCGAACCCGGACGCCAAGCTGCCCGATCTCCCCATTGCCTTGGTGCACCGTTCTGACGGCAGCGGCACCACCTTCGTGTTCACTCAGCACCTCGCTGCGATCAACGAGGCGTGGAAGACGAAGCCTGGCGTCGGCAAGTCAGTCGAGTGGCCCACGGGCATCGGCGCGAAGGGTAACGAGGGCGTCTCCGCGCAGATCAAGCAGACTCCCGGCGCGATCGGGTACATCGAGTTCGCCTATGCGGTGCTCTCGAAGCAACCGATGGCCGCTCTGGAAAACAAGGCGACCAAGTACGTCGCACCGTCGCTCGAGTCTGCAACTGCGTCGCTCGGTGCCGTCGAGCTCCCCGCGGACATGCGCGCCTGGGTGACGGATCCCGAAGGCGAGGGTTCCTACCCGATCGTCACCTACACGTGGATCCTCGCCAAGAAGAAGTACGACGACCCTGCAAAGGCCGCCGCCCTCAAGAAGGTGCTCGCGTGGAGCCTGACCGAAGGCCAGAAGCTGTCGCCGAGCCTCCACTACATCCCGCTCCCCGACAAGGTTGCGACCAAGGTTCAGGAAGCGGTCGCGCAGATCAACTGAGCCTCGCCAGGTGATCCGATGAGCGCTGCTGACACAGATCTCGGCCTTGCACGTGTCCCTGCCGCCTCCGGCTCGGGCACGGTGCCGCTGTTGCAGCGCGTCGTCGATCGCGCCTTTCGAACGATGACGATCAGCTTCGGCGTGCTCGTCATCGTTCTGCTGGTGGGCATCGTGTATCAGGTGCTGATCCACGCTTGGCCCGCGATGGGCCAATGGGGCGTGGAGTTCTTGACGAAGCCCACGTGGGATCCGAACACGAACTCGTACGGCATCCTCGCGGAGATCGCCGGTACGCTCTACACCTCGTTTCTCGCGCTGATCTTCGGTGGCATCCTCGGCCTCACCGTCGCACTGGTCACCAGCCAGGGGTTTTTGAGCCCACGCTGGGAGCTCATTTTCAAGAACCTGATCGAACTGCTCGCCGCCATTCCCAGCGTCGTCTACGGGTTGTGGGGCATCTTCGTGCTGATCCCGACGATCCGACCGATCGCGCAGTGGCTGCACGACTCGCTTGGGTTTCTTCCCTTCTTCAGCACTCCGTTCAAGGGTCCCGGCATCCTGCCTTCGGCGCTCGTGCTCTCGATCATGATCCTGCCGACGGTGACCGCGGTGTCTCGTGAGGCGCTGGCGGCGGTGCCGGCGCGGCTACCGGCGGCCGCGTACGGTCTCGGGGCTACCCAGTGGGAAGTCATCTGGAGCGTGATGCTGCCCACCGCTTCTGGGGGTGTGTTCGGTTCGCTCGTGCTCGGACTCGGGCGCGCGCTCGGCGAAACCATGGCGCTCGCCATGCTGGTCGGCAATGCGCAAGAGTTCGGCTGGTCACTGCTCTCGCCGGGCACCACGCTGGCGGCGCTGCTCGCCAACCACTTCCCCGAGGCCGGTGAACTCGAGGTGAACGCGCTCATGTACGCGGCGTTGCTGCTGCTCGCGATCACCCTCCTCGTCAACGCGCTCGGGACGTACATCATGTTCCGAACCACACGTAACTTGCAGGGGCTCGGCTGATGTCTGCCTCGCCCAATCCCGCAGCGGCCGGCGCGGAGCTGGAGTTTTCGCTGAAGAATCGGCGCACCTGGGTCAATCTCGCGCTCACCATTCTCGCGATCGGGCTCGCCATCTTCGCCGCATTGCCGCTCGCTTCGGTGCTGGTCATGCTTCTCACACGCGGCGTTCCCGTGCTCAGTCTCGCGCTCTTCACCGAGCTGCCCCCAGGCGCGGGAACGGTCGGCGGCGGCATCGGCAACGCCATCGTCGGCACCATCGTGGTGGTGCTGGTAGCGTCCGCGTTCGCCCTGCCGCTCGGCTTCATGGCCGCCGTGTATCTCGCCGAATACGGTGGTTCATCGCCGCTAGCCACCGCCGTGCGCTTCTCGGGCAAGATCTTGACCGGCATGCCCTCGATCCTCGCCGGCGTCTTCGCTTACGCATCGGTCGTGACGCTAATGGGCTCTTTCAGCGCCTGGGCAGGCGGGATCGCGACCGGAATCCTGATGGTGCCCGTCGTCATGCTCACCGCCGAAGAAGCGCTCAGGATGGTGCCGAACAAGATGCGGCACGCGGCGCTGGGCATGGGGTCGACGCGCGCGCAGATGGTGCTCCAGGTGGTCATTCCGACGGCCTTGCCCGCGATCATGACGGGGGTCATGCTGGCCCTGGCGCGCGCCATGGGCGAAACCGCGCCGCTGCTGTTCACCGCGCTCTTCAGCAACTATTGGTTCGAAGGCCTCGGTGAACCCATCGCGTCGCTCGCGGTGCTCATCTACAACTTTTCGGGCAGTCCGTTCGAGAACCAGGTCGAGTTGGCGTGGGCCGCTTCGTTGGTGCTCGTTGTGCTGGTGCTGCTTGCCAACATCACGGCGCAGTTCGTTTTTCGCCGTCAGAAGGTTCAGTGAAATGACACGCACACAGGTTTGGGAACAGGGACCAGGGGGAGCAAAGGAATGACGACCATGGAACCCGTATCGGTGCAGGCGCACAGCGCGAGCGAAGTGCGTACGATGAAAGTGAAAAAAACAGCCTCCGGCGAGGCGAAGACAGCCATGGAGTGCGAGCTGAAGAAGCTCTACTACGGCGAGTTCCTTGCGGTGCGTGACACGAACATCCCAATTGCCTCGCGAGAGATCACTGCCTTCATCGGCCCGTCCGGCTGCGGCAAGAGCACGGTGCTGCGCTGCCTCAATCGCATGAACGACTTCGTGACGGGGTTCCGCTTCGAAGGCGCCGTTCGCTACCAAGGCCGCGACATCTACGCTCCCGAAATCGACCCGGTAGCCGTGCGACGGCGCATCGGCATGGTGTTCCAGCAGCCGAACCCCTTCGCGATGAGCATCTACAAGAACGTCGCCTATGGCCTGAAACTGAACGGCTTCAAGGGCAACATGGATGAGCGCGTCGAGAAAGCGCTGCGGGGTGCCGCGCTGTGGGAAGAGGTCAAAGACAAGCTGCATCAAAGCGGGCTATCGCTTTCCGGCGGTCAGCAGCAGCGGCTTTGCATCGCCCGAGCCATTGCCGTGGAACCGGCATTGTTGCTGATGGACGAACCCTGCTCGGCGCTCGACCCGATCGCCACCCGGCGCATCGAAGAGCTAATGCTGGAATTGAAAGAGAAATACACGATAGCCATCGTGACCCACAACCTGCAGCAAGCCCAACGGGTGGCCGATCGAACCGCATTTCTTTTCGTGGACACCACGCGCGGGGGCCGTACGGGCTACCTGATCGAGTATCGTAAGACGGATGAGCTATTCTCGGATCCTCGCGAGGAAAGGACGAAGGAGTACATCCGTGGCGAATTCAGTTGAGCCGCTACCCCACAAGCCCCCAGCGAGAGTGGCGCTGGGCAGCACGGTTCGTTGAATTCAATCGATCCGCCCAGCCCTACCTCGGAAGCTTTCCAAAGGCTCGGGGATACCATGCGTATCCGGCCGGAAAGCGAGTTCCCATCGATCCGAACTGAGTTTTCGGCCACGTTGTTCAGTGGAACGCCGGGCGAATGGGTGCGTTACCTCTCCCTGTCGATGGCGGAGCGCTACGACAGCGATGTGGCTGCGACGTTGCGTTGCGAGCGAGTCACCGGGCGCCTGCGTTTCGAGCCTAGTGCGGCGGACGGACAATGGCTGTGTGATCTCCTCGACCAGGGCATTGCTGATCTGCGCGCCCAAGTTCGCCACAAGCGCGAGGTCGAAGCTCAGCTCGAGTGGGTGTTGTTCGAACGGGCCGAGAACCTGAGAGCCCCCTATAGGCTACACACGAGCAAGTACCTGCCGACGGTTGCCACCCGTGAGGTCGGTTGGGATGTGCGCTCTCCCCGCATCTCCATCGTGTTCGGCCGCGACTACGCGCTCACGGTGCGCGAAGCTCTGGAATCGTGCGCGCCCGGCGGCGGGACTCGGGTCGGCATCTGCTGGCCGCTCATATCGCGGCTCGCCGCGCACCTGGCGTTCCCGCTGAAGCCGAAAGATCGGTTCCTCTCCAAGATTAGCGCCGTCGCCCGGCTCGCTTACATCGGCGTCAACGCTCTCTACCAAGAATCGAGCGAGGGACAGCTGATTCCGAACCCTGCCGGCCAAGCTCTGGAGCAGGTCACGAGTCAAGCTACGGGCTTTCCCGTTCATGAGCTGAGGATACGGCACCCGTACTTTCGCATGCTGCACACGGTCGGGTTCGTCTTGCGTGCCAAGCCCTACAAGCACTACGAAAACGAACTCCGGATCGCCGCTCGAGAGTACCTCGACCGTACTTATCTGCGGCTCAGTCTGTCGGGTGCGATGCCAGGGCTCGAGTCCTGGCGCGAGGCAATGCCGCTTTCCGGGAATGGGAAGAAGGCGCAGCCCGCGCCCAGCGTTGGACGCTATGGGATAGCGGACGCCGACGACTACGAAGCTTGGATCAAGGTTGCCAAACCCTTCAAGGAGCTTGGTTACTCGTTGCTCAGGCAGATCGGCATGGGCGACTACGGCCGCGTCTACGAGGCCCACAACGCCGCCAATGCAGCGTTTCCGGAACGAATCGCCCTGAAGGTGGATCGAATCCTAGGCAAGAAGAGGCGTGCCATACTCGACGCGGAGGCCGCGATTCATGTCGGTCGCGACCTCGCCAGCGCGCCGCACCTGATTCGCCTGTACGACACGGGAAAACTGCAGGGGCGTCGCTACACCTATCACGTGCTGCAGCTGGTCGAAGGAGACACGCTCGATTCGCTGATCGGCGCGCTCGAAATGCGACACATGAGCATCCCGGGCCCTCCGCCAAAGCGTTTCAGCATCGCCGACGTGCGGAACGAGTTTGCCCGCCGCCTAGGCTTCATCCAAACGAAGGAGTGGCGGCGCGACAAAGGCGGCTTGTCATTTCGTCATGGTCTATCGCCCGCGATGTTGCTCGATCTGCTGACCAGCGTGCTGCTCTGCCTCAGCGAGGTGCACGCGGTCGGCTACGCGATGAACGACTTGAAGAACGACAACATGATGATGAGCCGGCGCGGTCAGATCAAAGGCATCGATCTGGACTCGTTCTCGCCCGTCTCGTCTCCCGTCGACAAGTACACCGATTTCATGTTCCTGGCCGCATCACTGGTGCTGGTGGTACTGCATGCGCCGGCTCCTGGTGGCCAACACCTCGGGGACGACTGGCACAAACTGACCGAGAACAAGAAACTGCTCACCAATGCCGTGCGCAACGCATGGCCCCGCGAGGCGGTCGAGACGTTGAGCGAGGGGCGAGTCCAGGCGGACCAGTTGACGGAGGTCCTGGTCCGCCTGATCCTCCGCAGTAAGTCGCTCGACTACGCCAACGATCCCAAGGCCTTCCATCGTGACATCGCGGCGCTCACCAGTGTCAAGCGTGGCATGCTGGTCGAAGACCTCGTGATCGACTGAACGCCAGCCGCTACAGCACACCGGTGCGTCGCAAATACTTGAGCGTTCCGATCACGGTAACCGCCATACCCAGCATCACCAGCCAAAAGCCATGGCCGTTCTCGGCGAGCGGCAAGCCTCCCACGTTCATGCCGAAGATGCCGGTGATCAGCGTGATGGGTAACAAGGTCGTGGTGAGGATGGAGAGCAAGTAGAGGTTTCTATTGGTGGCTTCGCCCATGTGTCCAGCGATCTCTTCTTGCAGGAGGCGCGCGCGTTCGGTCACCAGCTCCAGATCTTGCCCCACGCCTTCCAGGCGTTCGACGACGTGACGCAGCCCCTGCCGCTGTTCGCTATCGACCCAGCCGAGCCTGCGCGACAGCGACGAGAGCGCGCTGCGGTTGGCGTTGACGTGACGCCGAAGCCGCGCCAAGAGCCGTCGCACGCGCCCGAGTTCGCCGCGCTGATCCGAGAAGCGCCCCGCAAGAATCGCGTCTTCCGCGTCGTCCACGGTGTCGCTCAGCTTCACCGAAACGCTGGCGAAACCTTCGACCAACTCGTGAACCAAGACTTCGAACAATTCAATCGGAGTTTCCGCCTCCACGCCCGCGAGCAGGCGTTGGCGCAGCCGGTCGAGGCTGAGCATGCGGTGCTCACGACAGCTGATCAGTCGGTCTTCGTCGACGTAGACGCGGAACACGCCAAAACCGTCCGGATCGGAGTCGAAGTCGTGGTGCAGGTCGCCCAGCACGGCGACGAAGCTGTTGTCGAACGCCTGAGCATGCACGCGCGCTGCGGGCTCGAGCAACATGTCGCGCGCGTCATCGTCGATGCCAGCGCGGTGACGTAGGAATTGGCGCGGCCGGTTGTCCCCCAGTGTGAAGTGCAGCCAGAGGCTGCCCGGCGCCCGAATCAGCTGCTCCGGCGAACCATCCAGAGCCTCGCGGGGAGCCAAGCGAAACGCGCACAACAGCCCCTCACGGTCGTCCGGTGCGGCACTCCTGAAAGACTGCGGCGGCGCAATCATCGGCAACGACGCTACCCAATCTCACGCACGACGCAAGTAGCACGACCGCCAGAAGCAGCTTTGGACATCAGTTTGTCACACAACCTTCCTCGACCCTCCCGCTGCCAGAGAGGTATGCAACTACGCTAGCCCCGGCACCAAGGAGAATCCGATGATCGAAGCCGCGAGCCCGCTCATAGACGCGCTCCTCGACGACTACGAGGAAGAACTCGAGTTAGAATTGGGTGATCTGCTGATGGACGCGATGGCGGCCACGGATGCACCGCCACCCATGTCTACGGCAGAGATCACGTCAGTACGGATGGATCGCCGCGTCTACTTCCGGGAGCTCTTTCGACTGCAGCGCGAGCTCGTCAAGTTGCAAAAGTGGGTAGCGGCGACAGGCTACCGCCTGGTCGTGCTCTTCGAAGGGCGCGACGCCGCCGGCAAGGGCGGCGCCATCAAACGCATCACGCAACGCCTGAACCCTCGAGTCTGCAGAGTGGTTGCGTTGCCGGCTCCAAGCGACCGCCAACGAACGGAGTGGTACTTCCAGCGTTACGTGAATCAGCTACCTGCTGCCGGCGAGATGGTGCTGTTCGATCGGTCCTGGTACAACCGCGCCGGGGTCGAACGCGTGATGGAGTTTTGTACGGCCGACGAACTGGAGGAATTCTTCCGCACAGTGCCGGAATTCGAGCGCATGCTGGTGCGCTCCGGAATCAGGCTGCTGAAGTACTGGTTCTCCATCACGGACCATGAGCAGCACGTGCGCTTCTTGGGTCGCATCAGAGACCCCCTGAAACAGTGGAAGCTCAGCCCCATGGACCTCGAGTCGCGGCGTCGCTGGGAGGACTACACGCTCGCCAAGCAAGACGTCTTCAAGCGGACGCACATTCCGGAGGCCCCGTGGTGGGTCATTCCAGCCGTGGACAAGAAGCAAGCCCGGCTCAACTGCATGGTTCACCTGCTCGGTCAGGTGCCCTACGTCGACCTGCCCGCGACCGAAGTCGACCTGCCCGATCGCGAGCACCACGCCGACTACAAGCGCGACCCGTTGCCGGAGGACATGATTGTCCCCCAGGTCTACTGATCAGTGTGGACGCCGCGTTCGGCTTTGCCGTGGCAAACTCATGCGAAGCGCACGAGTGGAATCGTCGCCAAACGAACGTGAGTCCAGAGTTCCGCTCCTATTCCCGCCCTTGCACACGTTGATCTCGAGCCGGAAGCGATTCTGCTCGTAGCGGCGCACTGACAACTCACTGACTCTCAGCGTGCAATCTTTCCAGCACGTTGGAGTTAAAACTTGAGCTGGAAGCGCTTCCAATTCTCGTTGCGCGCGAGGGTCCACTTTGCAACGCTTCGAAGCGAAAACGTCATGTCCCACACCTACTCCTCTGCTCTTCGCTTCGGGTCCCACTCAGCGCTCTTGGGTGCTCTGACTTCAGTCGCGTTGTTCGCGTCTGCTTGCTCGTCCGAGTCGACCCACGTGAACGAAGACCTCAGCACCACAGACCAAGGCACGACCGGGTCGACCACTGGTCTGCCGAGCACCACCGGTGCAGGCACGACGCAGACGACCGCGGGCGCGACCGTAACCAACACGGCGACCGTTGCCGGGCCCTCGACGACCACGAACGGCACCACGGGCAACCCCCCGGTCACCGGCACTCAAGGCTCGACCAGCGCCGGCCCCGTGACGACCGCGACCAGCGGCGGTCCCGTGACGACGTCGGGCTCGACCGGCGTCGGCGGCATGACGGCGACCGCTGAGACGACGGGCAGCGCCACCACCGGCAGCGACCTGCCCCCAAATCCCTCCGGTCTACCCGAGCCGGGAGACGGCGGCGTGGCGCAGCCTTCCGGTGCGGCCGGCGGTCTCGTGGTGCTGCCATGGGCCGGCTACAAGGGCGCGATCAGCTACAGCTTCGACGACGCAAACAGCACCCAGATCAACAACGAGACGCAGCTGATGGGCCTGGGCGTCCGCTTCACCTGGTACCTGCAGACCGGCAAGCAAGAGGCGGGGAACGCCTTCTACCAGCGCGCGCTCGATGCGGGTCACGAGCTCGGCAATCACACCCAAAGCCACGGGTCGGGCGCTGCCGACAGCGACGTCAACCAGGCGCAGACGTTCTTGATGAACACGTACAGCGTCGTGGGCTACACCATGGCCGCGCCCAACGGCAGCACCAGCAACTACAACGGCATCTCGGGCCAGCTGTTCATCCTCGATCGCGGCGTCAGCGATTCGTTGATCGGAGCCGACGACAACACCAACATGCAGAACTTGCCGAGCTGGATCCCACCTCAAGGCGCGGGCACGGCTCAGTTCAACCCGAAGGCGGACGCGGCGCAGAGCCAAGGCAAGTGGCAAACCGTGTGCATCCATGGCTTCACGGGGGGCTCGGATGGTGCCTACCAGCCCATCGATCTCAACGGATTCGTCAGCCACGTCAACTACGTGAAAGAAAAGGGCGACGTCTGGATCGGGACCATGCTCGAAGTCGGCGCCTACTTCCTTGGCCGCAAAGCAGTCAAGGCTGCCCAGCCCCAGGCGCAGGGCAGCGATCAGGTCTACAGCTGGACGCTTCCCGACGTATTTCCTCCGGGCCAATACGTGCGCGTGACCGTGGATGGCGGCACCGTGTCTCAGGACGGCGTGGCACTGCCGTGGAACGAGCATGGGTTCTACGAGGTTGCGCTCGACGCCGGTAGCCTCACAATATCCCAGTGAGACTCGCTGGGGCGCTCAAGCAGCCCCTCCCCTACTTCGTGCTCCTCGGCACGCTCGTCTTTCTGGTAGACGCTGGGTTCTCCGCGACCCCGAACAGCATCGACGTCTCCCCCGAGGTGCGACACGAGGTTCGTGCGCGGCTCGAGCAAACGCTCTCGCGACCACCCACTCCCGCCGAGCTCGAACAAGGCCTCGAGCAGTGGGTCGACAGCGAACTCTTGTTCCGTGAGGCAACGAAGCTCGGGCTCGACCAGAACGACTCCGTCATCCACGACCACCTGGCCCAAAAGCTCAGGCACATCGTGCAAGAGCGCACGGTGCTCCCCGAACCGTCGGAGTCGGAGTTGCGGGAAGCGCTCAAAGCCAAGCCCGAACGCTACATGGGTCCGGTGACCTTCGACGTCACCCATGTCTTCATTTCGCGGTCGGCCTCGGGTGCGAAGTTCGAGCCCCGCGTGCAGGAAACTCTCGCTCAGCTGGCTCGCGGCGCCGAGCCGCGCAGCGTGGGCGACCACTTTCCGCGCGGGCCCGAGTTTCGAGGCCTGACGCGGCTGCAGTTCGAGCAGATTTTCGGGGCGAACCTGAGCGCGGTGCTGCGCGCGGACCGCATCGGCGCCTGGCAAATGCTCGAGAGTGCGCGCGGGGCCCACCTGCTCCGGCTCGATGCAGTCTCGGACGGCAAACCCAACTTCGAAGCGCTGCGCCCGGCACTCCGCGCCGACGTCCAAGAAATGAAGAAGCAGGCTCGGGTAGCCGCGTACCTGAAGGAGCTGAGAAAGAAGTACGCGCTCGATGCCCCGACGGCCCGCTAGTCGCATCGCAGCGCTCCTCGCGCTGTTCGTGCTGGCGCTCGCGGCGCGCCTCGGGGCCCACGAAGCGACGCCGGGGGTGATCGCCCTGAAAGAGGTCGCGCTCGGCCGCTATCTTCTGCAGTGGACGCCGCCGTCGCCCCCTGTCGACGACCTAGAGGTGCGCTTTCCCGCCCCATGCCGCTGCGACGGCAAGGCGACGCTGGTCACGCGGGAGGTCGTGCCCGGCGTGCCCGCGCTGCTCGATTGTGGCTCCCGCGGGCTCTCAGGCAGCATCACCTTCGAAACCGGCGCCGCCTCGCTCGGTCGCATCGCCGTCAACGTGGAGTGGCTGAAGGGCCCGCCCACCCTGCTCTTGAGCTCGGGCACCCCGGCGAGCGTCACGCTCCGGAGCGCTTCGGGCACCAATGGTGCGGTCGAGGTACTCGGCCAGTACCTCGCGCTCGGCGTCGAACACATCTGGTTCGGTATCGATCACCTGCTGTTTCTGCTCGGCTTGCTGCTGCTCGTGCGGGGTCCGAAGCGCACGCTGCTCACTGTCTCGGCATTCACGCTGGCTCACAGCCTGACGCTGGCGGCGGCGGCGCTCGAGCTCGTGACCATCCCCACGGCGCCCGTCGAAATCTGTATTGCGCTCTCGGTCTTGCTGCTCGCGGTCGAGACCACCCGCAGCTCCGACACGCTGACCCGCCGCTGGCCCTGGCTCGTGGCCTTCGGGTTTGGTTTGCTCCACGGACTCGGCTTCGCGTCCGCCCTCGCCGAGATCGGCCTGCCGGCAAACTCCGTCACGCTCGCGCTCTTGGGATTCAACCTCGGCGTGGAGCTCGGTCAAGTCGCCGTGATCGGCGCCGTAGTACTCGGCCAGCTCGTGGTCGGGTCGCGGGCTCGGGTGCGGGCCCTGCTCGCGCACGCTGCCAGCTGGGTGCTGGGCGTCTGCTCGGTCTATTGGCTGCTCGAGCGCGTCAGCGCCTGGCTCGGAGGGCTCGGCGTGTTGGGATAGTGTGTTGAACCGGGCGGCGCTGCTACTGGTTGATGCACGCGATGAATTCGGTCTGCTCGCTCGAACAGGTCTCGACGACCGGGATGCCGTTCTGACAGCTGATGCTCTCGCCTTCAGCACACGCCTGGAACGCAGCGTACTCTTCACCGCAGTCGCTCGCCGCCAGGCCCTCGCAATCGCTCACGCACTCGTCCATGTCTTCGGGGCCGTTCTCGCAATCGGCTTCCAGGGTCGCCTCACAACCGCGCTCGCAGATGCTGCCGCCAGCGCCGGTCGTGGCTTCGCCCGTCGTGCTGCCGCCGTTGCCCCCGTCGTCGCTGCTAGCCCCCATCATGCCGCCGGCACCTGGCATACCCCCGCTGCTCGTCGACGTGGTCATCGTCGCATCGGACGTGCTTTCTTCTTCGTCCTCCGAGCACCCGAACACGAGCGGGAGAACCGCGAACACCAGGCTGATCCTGCGCATCATGACTGCCTCCTCCGAGCTCCGCTCATCACACTGCGAGCGGCTGCGTTCGAAGCATCGTACGCGGCGCGGACGGACGCAACGGGCTCGGCAAGCTCGGCGCTGGGTAGGGAAGCGCCACACAGCTTGGGCACCGGTGCGGTCGCAGGGTTGATGGTGAGTGCGGAGTGGGAGTAGACTCGCCCGCGCTCGAGCATGGCGCGCACTCCTCTGTTCTCGCTGCTTCGGCGCACGCTCGCTGGAGCCGGCACGAGCCCACGGTCGGGAGGCACAGAAGCTTCCCGCGTAGGGTCTCGCCGCAGATTTCTGGCGGGCACGGGTGCTCTCGGCATCGGCTGCGCTGCCCGCCCGCGCGCAGCCATGCCGCCAAGCCAGCCGGCCCCCGTTCCGAGCTCGCGGCGGGTCGCAATCATCGGGGCGGGGCTGGCCGGTCTCACGTGCGCGCGGCGTCTGCAGCAAGGCGGCGTGAGAGCCCAGGTGTTCGAAGCGGCGAGCCGCGTCGGGGGGCGTGTCTGGACCAGCGGGCAGGGGCTCGAGGGCGGGCAGGTCGCAGAACTCGGCGGTGAGTTCATCGACACGGGTCACTCAGCGCTCCGGAACCTGATCGGCGAACTCGGACTCGAATGTGAC
>Ga0315910_10003601_pt1 | contig 13152 bp, 11 predicted proteins | sample EdamamesoilMG_FD_204470 | JGI IMG/M metagenome (GOLD analysis project Ga0315910, IMG submission 204470) | Garden soil microbial communities collected in Santa Monica, California, United States - Edamame soil | ecosystem: Environmental > Terrestrial > Soil > Garden | place: USA: California... | reverse complement strand
TGTCCTTACGCTGGCCTTCAAAGGTCTTCTCCAGCCGGCCATGGGCGTCGACCTGCCACTTGGTCGTCCAGTCCAGGTCGCAGGCGTTGTAGCAACGCTCGTGGGGGCACACGATCGGATCGACGGCACCGTTCCAGCCGTCGCGCTTGAGGTTGAACATCGGCGGCCGCCGGGCGTTGTAGTCGGCCAGGCAGCGGTAGACGTCGCCGTTGGGATAGAGGTGAAAGTAGCTCACGCCGGACGAGCACAACACGTCGCCGACGATTTCAAGTGTCATGAAGAACGCTCCCGCACGACGAGCCGCGGGGAGCCCCCTCCGTGCAGAGGGATGAACGGCAGGACCAGAGCGAGCCGCTTCGGGCTCGGTCTTCAGCCTAGCACATTGCCGGAGTCATGCGAGCCGTTCCGTATCTTTCGCTCAGTACCCCGTTGCCGTCGCGGTGACCTTCCCGCCGCTGGCCTGCTGCACGATCCGCACGCCGGCACTGGCCCCGATGCGCGTCGCGCCCGCTTTCACCATCGCCTCGAGCGAAGCGAAGTCCTTGACGCCGCCGGCCGCTTTCACGCCCATCTCGGCGCCGACGACGCGGCGCATGAGCGCGACGTCGGCGGCGGTGGCGCCGCCCGGGCCGAAGCCGGTCGAGGTCTTCACGAAGTCCGCGCCGGCCGCCTTGGTCAGCGTCGAGGCCGTGACCTTTTCCTCGTCGGTCAGCAGTGCCGCCTCGATGATGACCTTGCTGATGACGCCCGCGTCGCGACAGGGCGCGACCACCGCCTCGATGTCGCGCTCGACCAGGTGGAGGTCGCCGGACTTGAGCGCGCCGATGTTGATGACCGTGTCCACTTCGCGCGCGCCGTCGAAGATCGCGCGGCGCGTCTCGTAGTGCTTGACGTCCGGCGTCGTCGCGCCCAGCGGGAATCCGACGACCGAGCAGACGCCGGACCGGCTGCCCGACAGCAGGCGCGAGGCCAGCGCGACCCAGCACGGGTTCACGCATACCGTCGCGAACCCGAACTCGGCCGCCTCGCGGCAGAGCGTCTCGATGTCCGTCTTGCTCGCATCGGCCCTGAGCAGCGTGTGGTCGATGAGCGAGGCTACCTGCCCTGCCGGGCCGCCGCTGGCGTGCAGCCCGAGCCTGGTCGCACCGGCGTCGAGCACGTCGCGCACGCGATCGGGACAGCACTCGTAGAGCACGCCGTGGCAACGGCACGGGCCGCTCGGGGCGTGCGCGCCCGCGCCCGCTAACTCCTCGACGATGATCTCGACGAGCCGCTTCAGTTGTGCCTGGTCCATGCGTGAGTCCCGCATCGGGCTGAACCCGAACGGGGCGCGCAAGCGCGCCCCTACGTTTCCAACCTCGCAATCTTTTCGAGCCGCGCAATGTAGCGAGGTTCACGCATGGGCGTTTCGAGGAACCGCAGTACGATCGCCTCGGCCTGCTCCGTCGTCAGCAGCGTCGCGCCCAATGCCAGCACGTTGGCGCCATTGTGTTCCCGGCTGTAGCGCGCGAGGGTCTCGTTGACGCACATCGCGGCGCGCACGCCACGCACCTTGTTGGCGGCAATCGCCGAGCCCAGCCCCGCGCCGTCGATCACGATCCCCGCGTCGGCCTCGCCCCGCGCGACCGTACGCGCGACGGCTGCGGCCGTGTCGGGGTAGTCGACCGGAGTCCTGTCCAGGGTACCGATGTCATGCACACGCAGGGCGCGTGAGCGAAGCCACGTCACGAGGTGCGCCTTGAGATCGAAGCCGGAATGGTCGCTCCCGATAGCGATGAGGCGGATGTCGGCCACCGGCACCAGCGACAGGCCCGGCGGCGTCGCGCGCATGTCTTCGCCGATCACCGTGATGCGCCGCTCGCGCAGCGTGTCGGCGGCCAGCGGCGTGATGTGGCCGCGTGCGGCGAGGCGCACGGTCGAGCCCGGCTCGAGCACGCGCGCATCAGCCTCGGTGATGATCTCGAACCGCTTCGTCTCCATCAGTGACGTGTGGTAGCCTCGCTCGCCATGAGCGCGCCCCCTATCTTACTGTCAACGGCCGACATACAGGAGCGCGTCACGGCGCTCGCCGGCGAGATTGCCCGCGACCACGCCGGCGCCGAGTCGCTTCACCTGGTGTGCGTGCTCAAGGGCGCGTTCGTCTTCCTGGCCGACCTCGTCCGCGCGCTGCCCATGCCCTGCACGCTCGACTTCATGGCCGTCTCGAGCTACGCCGCCGGCACGACGACGACCGGCGAGGTGCGCCTGCTCAAGGACCTCGACGTCGCCCTCGACGGCCGCCACGTCGTCATCGTCGAAGACATCGTCGACACGGGGCTGACGCTGACCTACCTGCAGGAGATCCTCCGCGCGCGCGGCCCGAAGACCCTGAAGACCGCGTGCCTGCTGAGCAAGCCATCGCGCCGCAAGGTCGATGTCCCGGTGGACTACATCGGCTTCACGATCGAGGACCGCTTCGTGATCGGCTACGGGCTGGACTACGGCGGGAAGTACCGGAACCTGCCCTACATCGGCGTTTTGGACTAGCGAGCCACCGCCGCACGCACCTTCGCCGAGAATGCCTCCGCGTCCGCCAGCACCGCCGTTTCGTCGAGCGACAGCACCTTCCGGTCCTGCATCAGCACGCGTCCGTTGACGATCGTCGTCTCGACGTCGTCTCCATGGGTGGCATAGACGAGGTGTGACAGCACGTCGTACCGCGGCGTCTGCCGCGCGCGGCGCATGCCGACGACGATGAGGTCGGCGCGCTTGCCGGGCTCGAGCGTGCCGATGTCGTTCGACATGCCGAGGGCGGCGGCGCCACCGCGCGTCGCCATCTCGAGCACGGCTGCTGCGGGCACGGCGCGCGGATCGCCGGTCTGAAGCTTGTGGAGGAATGCGGCCTGCCGCATCGCCTCGAACATGTCGAGGTCGTTGTTGCTGGCCGCGCCGTCGGTGCCGAGGCCGAGCGCGACGCCGGCTGCCAGGTACTTCGGCACCGGAGCGGTCCCGCTGGCCAGTTTCATGTTGCTCTCGGGGTTGTGCGACACGCCGACGCCGCGAGACTTCAACACGGCGATGTCGGCGTCATCCACCCACACGCCGTGCGCGGCCAGGGTCCGCGGCGCCCAGAAGCCGATGGACTCCAGGTACCCGGTCGGCGACAGCTTCGCCTGCTCGCGCAGGATGCGCACCTCATCGGCGGTCTCGGCCAGGTGAATGATCATCGGCACGCCGTGGGCGCGCGCGAGGTCGCGGCAGGCCAGCAGCGTGTCCCTGTCCAGCGTATAAGCCGAGTGAGGCGCAATCGCGGGCGTGATGAGCGAATCGCCCTTGAAGGCCTTGATGAAGGCTTCACCCCGCGCGAGCCCGGCTGCTGGCGTCGGGGCGTCCGCGACGGGAAACCGGATGATCGTCTGCCCCAGCACGCCCCGGAGGCCGGCCTGCTTTGTGGCCTCTGCAATCCCCTCCTCGAAGTAGTACATGTCGGCAAACGTCGTCGTGCCGCTCTGGATCATCTCGAGCGCGGCGAGCCGCGTGCCGATCCGCACCATGTCGGGCGAAACGGTCTTCGCTTCGGCCGGGAAGATGTACTTCTCCAGCCACTCCATCAGCGCGAGGTCGTCGGCCAGCCCGCGGTACAACACCATCGGCGCATGGCCGTGCGTGTTGATGAGGCCAGGCAGCACGACCTTGCCCGTAGCGTCGATGACCTGGCGCGCCGAATACTGCCGGCTGATGTCGGCAGGGCTGCCGACGGCGACTATGCGCTCGCCGTCAACGGCCACCGCGCCCGGCGACAGCACCCGCCGTCCGCCGTCCATCGTGACCACGGTGCCGCCGGAGACGACAAGCGAGACGGTCGAAGCCTGCTGCCCTGCCCCCAGCGCGACCATGCTGGCAACCAACGCGATTCCCGCACCCAGGACCTTCATCCGGCCAATCCTATCAATCAGCAATCGTCAATCAACAATCGGCAATGTATAGTCCATCCGTGCCCGTCCACGTCGTGAACCACCCGCTCGTCCAGGATGCCCTCGTCACGCTGCGCGACCGCCGGACGGGCGCCGACGAGTTCCGCCGCACCGCGCAGCGCATCAGCGTCCTGCTCGCCGTCGAGGCCCTGCGCGACGTGCCCACGAAAGACGTCGTCGTCGAGACGCCGCTCGAGCAGGCACCAGGACGCCAGGTGCGCGGCGACGTCGTCGTCGTGCCGGTGTTGCGCGCGGGCCTGGGCATGCTGGATGCGGTGCTGGAACTGGTCCCCAACGCGCGCGTCGGTCACCTCGGGCTGCAGCGCGACGAGACGACGGCCGTGGCGTCGCAGTACTACGCGAAGCTGCCGCCGCACCTCGGTGAGAGCTACGTGCTGATGATCGACCCGATGCTGGCGACGGGCGGAAGCGCCGTCTCCGGCCTCGATCGGCTGATCGCAGCCGGCGCGCGATCGATACGCATCGCCTGCATCGTGGCCGCGCCGGAAGGCATCGCCGTCGTGCAGACGAGGTACCCGGACGTGGCGATCTACACGCCGGTCATCGACCGCGCGCTCAACGAGCACAAGTTCATCCTGCCCGGCCTGGGCGACTTCGGGGATCGGCTCTACGGGACGATCGACGCATGAAGACACGACCCACCGCAAACCCGGCGACGTCGAGCTCCGACGAGGCGTGGCGTACTTCGATCACGCACATCGAGCCCAACCGGATTCTCGTCCGCGGATATCCGCTCGACGAGCTGATGGGCCGCGTCAGCTTCGGCGACGCGATTTACCTGCTGCTGCAGGGCGAGCTGCCGCCGCCAGCCATCAGCCGCATCATCACCGCGATCCTGGTGTCGTCGGTGGACCACGGCGCGATGCCGCCCTCGACCCTGGTCGCGCGCAACGTCGCGACGACGGGGGCGCCGCTCAGGGCTGCCGTCGCGGCCGGCGTCCTCGGCTTTGGCTCGTATCACGGCGGCGACGTCGAGGCCTGCATGCAGACGCTCGACCAGGGCCTGGAGCTCGTCCGCGGCGGCGCCAGCTTCCAGGACGCCGCCGAAACCGTCGTCCATGGCCTGCTGGCCGAGGGCAAGCGCGTGCCCGGGTTCGGCCACCGGCTGCACCGGCGGGATCCGCGCGCCAACAAGCTCCTTCAGATGGCGTACGAGCTCGACGTCGAAGGCGAGCATGTCCGCCTGCTGCGGGTCATGGAGCGGGTGCTGGGCATCGCCAAGCGGTCCGAGGCCGACCCTATCCCCATCAACGTGGACGGGGCCATCTCGGCCATCTGCGGCGACATCGGGCTCGATCACGAATTTGGTGCGGCCCTCTTCATCATTTCCCGGGTCCCGGGGCTCATCGCCCATGCCCATGAAGAGCGGCTTCGCGAGCGGCCGATGCGCCAGATTGACCCGAAAGACGCGGTTTACGACGGCCCGGGCGAGCGTCGGCTGCCCGAAGGCCGGAAGTAGGCCGGAACTGTAGGCCGGAACTTTAGTTCCGGCAACAGGCCGGCAACCCCGACAATGGTCGAACCTCATGTGTGCAGGCGCATCCGAGCCTGCTAAGATGACGGCTTCAAAACCGGCATGATTGGTCAGGTCATCTCCCACTATCGTGTCGTCGAGCAGATCGGTGCCGGCGGCATGGGTGTCGTATATCGCGCCGAAGACACCCGTCTCGGGCGTTCGCTCGTACTGAAGTTCCTGCCGCTGGCGCTGTCGCGCGACCCGATGGCGCTCGAGCGCTTCGAGCGCGAGGCGAAAGCTGCCTCGTCGATGAACCACCCGGGCATCTGCACCGTGTACGACATCGGCGAGTACGAGGGCCAGCGCTTCATCGCGATGGAGTACCTCGACGGCCAGCCGCTGGACCGGTACATCGGCGGCAAGCCGCTGGCGGTGCCGACGCTGCTCGACCTCGGCGTCCAGATCACCGACGCGATGGAGCTGGCGCACTCGCACGGCATCCTCCACCGCGACCTGAAGCCCGCCAACATCTTCATCACCAGGCGCGGCATTGCCAAGGTGCTCGACTTCGGCCTCGCCAAGCTCGCAGCCGGCAGCGCCGGCAGCTCGGCGCTCGACGCGACGGCCGCCACGGTCGCCGCGCAGATGCTGACGACGGTGGGGATGGCCGTCGGGACCGTCGCATACATGTCGCCTGAGCAGGCGCGCGGCGAAGAGCTGGACACGCGGTCGGATCTGTTCTCGCTGGGCGTCGTCCTGCACGAGATGGCGACGGGGCGCCAGGCGTTTTCGGGACCGACGGCGGCCGTCGTGTTCGACTCGATTCTCAACCGCACGCCGCCGCCCATCGTGTCGATCAACCCCGAGGTGCCGCTCGAGCTGGAGCGCATCATCGACAAGGCGATCGAAAAGGACCGCTCGCTTCGGTATCAGCACGCGGCCGACCTCAAGTCCGACCTCGCGCGGCTGAAGCGCGATCGCGAGTCCGGGCGCGTGTCGATTGGCGGGCTCAGCGAGTCGCGATCGGGAATCCGGCCGGCGGCTGTCGTCGGAAGCGGCGCCGTGCCAGCAGCGGCGCAGAGCAGCCAGGGCATGTCGGCGGCCGACAGCGAGACCGTCTTCATCGCCGTCGCGACGCCGCCGCCCGTGCCGGCCGCAAGCGCCGGGTCTCTGCCAGCCGTGCCTGCGGCGCCCGCTGTGACGCCGGCCGCCGCGAGCGCGGCCGCGCCAGCCGCAGCGGCCCCAGCCGTCGCGCCGAAGGCGTTACCCGCTCCGAAGACGCAGAAGAAATCGAGCACCACAGCGCTCGCCGCCATCGCCGGCGGCGTGCTCGTCGTCGCGGCGGGCGCCGGATTCGTGTTGACGCGATCAGGGGCCGAGCCCGCGACGCCGGAGACCACGGTCGCGACGGCGCCTGCTCCGGCACCCGTGCCGGCACCGGCGCCGACCGACGCGGCGGCGCCGAGCGACCCCACGGCGACGACCCCGACTGATCCTGCCGCGGCGAGCGCAACGCCGGCGACGCCGACCGACGCCGCCGCGCCTCCGCCCGCTGTGCCGCCAGCCGCTGCCGTACCGGCACCGCCACCTGCGCCGCCGCCGGGGACGGCCAAGCCATCGGCTCCGCCAGCGACGCGTACGGGCACGACCAGCACGGCGACCAGTTCCGGGCGCAAGCCGCCATCGACGCCGGCGGCGCCTGCTGCCGCTGCGCCTGCACCGTCGCCTGGCCTGGCAGCGCCGGCGGCCTCGCCTGTGTCGTCGGTGCCAGTGGCGGATCCGGTGTCGCTGGCAGTCACGGCGGCCCAGCAGTCGATCGAGCAGGGACAGTTCGACGCGGCGCTCAACAGCCTGCAATACGCGCTCGGGCAGCGGCCGACCAGCCCCAGTGCCGCGCAGGCGAACCTGCTCATCGCACGTGTCTACGACCGGCAGCGGAACGCGGACGCGGCACTGGCGGCGTATACGCGAGTGCGCAACACGTACCCGAAGGATCCCGCGTCGGCCGACGCGCTGCTGCGGATGGCCGACCTGGTGCAGCAGGGCAAGGCACCCGATCGCACGAAGACCGCGCGGAGCTACCTCGATCAGGTCATCGCCAACTTCCCCGCCAGCTCGGTCGCGCCTCGCGCGCTCTCGCAGCGCGCCGCGATCGAGGAGCGGGAAGATCTGAAGGTCACCGACCCGGTGCTTCAGAAGGTGGTGCCGGCGGCGCTCGTGTCGAATCGGCAGCTCGTCGAAGCCTTCCCGCATACGCCGCCCGCGGAGACTGCGTTCGTGCGGCTGGCGAAGTACTACGACGACATGCGCCGCTACGATCTGGAGGCGCAGGCGCTGTCGCAGCTCGGCCAGTACTTCCCCAAGACGAAACACGACGTGTGGTGGGAGCTCGGCGAGGTTTATGAGCGGCGGCTCAAGGACATCCCCAACGCGAAGGACGCCTACTCGAAAGTTCCGCAGAGCTCGCGCCGCTACCGCGACGCGCAGAAGAAGGTCAAAGAGCTGTAGCCTGGCGCGAGTGCGACGGACGTGCCACGTGCAGCGTGCGCTTGGCCGGTAGAGGGAGCTGGGCTCCCCGCGGGCTGCAAACCCGTTGGGTGCGGCCTTCCGGCCGCCTCGCTGGGTTCGATTCCCAGGCCGGTCTCCTCGACTGGGTTGCCCGACGGCGGAGGGTGGGCTAAGATCGAAATTCTCTCCTAGGGCGCGCTTGGCTCAGCGGTAGAGCATCGCCTTCACACGGCGGGGGTCGGTGGTTCGAATCCACCAGCGCGCACCAGTTCACACAGGTCCATTCCGGCGACATAGGTAACGGTCCCAGCGGGCTCGGAACTGACCGGCCGGCTGCCGGAGTCAGTGCGCGGCGCGGCCGCCGCCGGAGCGCGACGCTCGAACTGAAGGTAGGATACGGGTCCCGGAGAGGCATCCATGACTCGCAATCCTCCTTCGCTGTCACGACGCGCGTTTCTCGCCGGGGGCCTGGCGGCCACGGGGATCGGCAGAACGGCGGGCCTGTCCGCGCTCGCGCGGTCCTCGGCGCAATCGCCGGTGGCGTTTCCAGCAGGCTTTCACTGGGGCGCCGCGACGGCGGCGCACCAGGTCGAGGGCGGCAACGTCAACAGCGACATCTGGGTGCTCGAGCAGATGACGCCGTCGATGTACCCAGAGCCGTCGGGCGACGCGTGCGACTTCTACCATCGGTATCGCGACGACATCGCTCTGGCCAGGTCACTCGGGCTGAACGCGTTTCGCTTCTCCATTGAATGGGCGCGCGTGGAACCCACCCAGGGTGCCTTTTCCAACGCGGAACTGGATCACTACCGTCGGATCACCGCGACCTGCCGCGAGCAGGGGCTGACGCCCATGGTGACGCTCTGGCATTTCACCTCACCGCGGTGGTTTGCCGCGCTCGGGGGATGGGAGCACGCGGGCGCCGGCGATCTCTTCACGAGGTACTGCGAACGCACGGCCAGGCACCTCGGCGATCTCGTCGGTGCGGCGGCAACCTTCAACGAGCCGAACATCCCGATTCTGCTCGAGTGGCTGTTCAAGGCGATGCCGCAGAATCCCTTCGCCGGTGCCCCCGGGATGATGCAGGCGGCGGCAAAGTCCATCGGCGCCGAGAAGTTCTCGTTCTTCATGCTGGGCGACTCGAAGATCACACAGGCGAACATGCTGCCGGCCCACCATCGCGCGGTGGCGGCCATCAAGGGGACCGGCGCGACGTACCCGGTGGGCGTCACGCTCGCCATGGCGGATGAACAGGCGGCCGGCCCTGACAGCCGCCGCGACGAGAAGCGCGAGGCGCTCTACGGCCCGTGGCTCGACGCGGCGAGGAAGGACGACTTCATCGGCGTGCAGACCTACACGCGCGCCCGCGTCGGACGCGACGGCGACCTGCCGCCGGAACCAGGCGCGGAGCTGACGCAGATGGGGTACGAGTTCTATCCCGAGGCGCTCGAACAGACGATCCGCTACGCGGCCTCACGAGCGAAGGTCCCGGTCTACGTCACCGAGAACGGCGTGGGCACGGAAGACGACACGCGCCGCGTCGAGTACATCACCCGCGCGCTGCGCGGCGTCAGCCGCTGCCTCGCCGACGGCATCGACGTGCGCGGCTACTACCACTGGTCGTTCCTCGACAACTTCGAGTGGAACTTCGGCTACCGCCCGAAGTTCGGCCTGGTGGCCGTCAACCGCCAGACCTTCGAGCGCACCGTCAAGCCGAGCGCCAGGCTGCTGGGCGAGATCGCGCGGCGCAACGGCCTGTAGTCAGCCCGCTCGATGTCCGGGGCCGCCCGGGAGAGCGGCCCCGGCCCGTGCTGCCGCGCTATCGTCCGCTGGTCCCTCGCTGGAGCGATTCCATCACCTGATCGAGCGAGAAGCTGCCGACCTTCTGGCTTGGCGGGAACTCCTTGAAGGTGGCGAGGAACCGTCCGACGTATTGCTGCGCCGGCACGAGCAGGAACACGTGCTCCATCCGCCACCGGTCGTAGTCCATGCCTTCGTGATCGGCCGTCTCAAACGGATCGGAGCGGAGGTTGAACAACTTCGGGAGGCGCAAGGTCACGAACGGGTCCTGCCACACGTCCATCCCATGCGCGCGTTGCTCCGCGAACACGAGCTTCCACTGGTCGTAGCGCAGCGCCACAAGGGCGCCGTCGTCGTTGAAGTAGAAGAACTCGCGGCGCGGGCTGGGGCCCTTCCCGGCGAGGGCATCCGTGATGTTGTAGCCGTCCAGATGCACCTTGAACGTCTTGTCGCCGACCTTCATGCCCTTGAGCAGCTGCTCCTTGACGTCGGGCACGCCCGCGGCGGCCATCAGCGTGGGCACCATGTCTTCGTGCGCGAAGATGTCGTTGAGCACGGTCCCGGGCTTGACGACGCCGGGCCAGCGGATGGCCGTCGGCACACGGTAGCCGCCTTCCCAGTTGGTGTTCTTCTCGCCGCGGAAGGGCGACTGGCCGCCATCGGGCCACGTGAACTTCTCCGCGCCGTTGTCGGTCGAGTACATCACGATGGTGTTGTTCTCGAGTCCCAGCTCCTTGAGCTTGTCGAGGACCTGGCCGACGTGGCCGTCGTGCTCGACCATCCCGTCGGGGTAGATGCCCAGTCCGGTCTTTCCCTGGCTCTCGGCCTTGAGGCGCGTCCAGATGTGCATGCGCGTCGAGTTCCACCAGAGGAAGAAGGGCTTGTTGGCCTTCTTGGCATCCGTCATGAAGCGCAGCGCCTCCCTGGTGACCTCCTCGTCGATGGTCTCCATGCGCTTCTTGGTGAGCGCACCGGTGCTCTCGATCTTCTGCGTGCCTCCAGGATTGGCCCAGCTGTGGATGACGCCGCGCGTGCCGAAGCGTTTGCGCAGCTCGGGATCCTTGAAGTAGTCGGGGTGTTCGGGCTCGTCCTCGGCGTTGAGGTGGTAGAGCGAGCCGAAGAACTCGTCGAAGCCGTGCGCGGTCGGCAGGTGCTCGTCGAGGTCGCCCAGGTGGTTCTTGCCGAATTGCCCGGTGGCATAGCCCTGCGCCTTGAGGAGCTCCGCCAGCGTCACGTCGCGAGCCTGCAGTCCTTCCTTCGCCCCGGGCAGGCCGACCTTGAGCAGCCCCGTCCGGAAACCCACCTGGCCTGTGATGAAGGCCGCGCGACCGGCGGTGCAGCTCTGCTGCCCGTACCAGTCCGTGAAGAGCGCACCCTCCTTGGCGATGCGGTCGATGTTCGGCGTCTTGTAGCCCATCATCCCCTGGTTGTACGCGCTGACGTTCCAGTACCCGACGTCATCGCCCCAGATGATCAGGATGTTCGGCTTTGCGGCGGGCGCCGTCTGCGCCTCCGCACTGAATGCGAGCGAGGTCAGCGCAAGTGCGAGGACCGCACCGAATGTCGTGTGTCTCACCGCAAGTCCCTCCGGATTTCCGTTGTCGTCTTGCCGCGGCTGCGGGTCGCAGCCGTGCACGGCATCTTAGCGAATGGTGAACCTCGCCGGCCAGGCACGATGTTCGCACTGGTCACGGCGGGGGTGACTCTCATGACCGAGCCGACCATCACGCGTGCGCAGCTCATCGAACGCCTGAACGAAGATCTGGCCCGCGAATATCAGGCCATCATCGCGTATGTCGTGTATTCGCAGGTGCTGAAGGGCGCGGAGTACATGAGCATCGCCGATGAGCTCGAAGTACACGCCGGGGAAGAATTACACCACGCGCTGACCATTGCGAAGCAGATCGATTACCTCGGCGGGATGCCAACCGCCACTCCGAAGCCGGTGAAGCTGTCCGACGACCCTCGCACCATGTTGCGCGCCGATCTCGAGAACGAGAACGAGACGATCCGCCACTACCGCGAGCGCGTGAAGGAGTGTGAGGCTCTGGCCGAATACGCCATTGCCGAGGACATCCGCGAGATCCTGCGCCAGGAGCAGGAGCACCAGATCGATCTCGCCACCGCACTCGGCGAAGACGTCCCCGACGTCAGCAAGAAGCCACCGGCACGCCGAAAATAACTACCGGCCTCGAATCTCGGCGAGACGCTTCTTCAGGTACTCCTCGTATTCCTTCTTGAGCGCGGGGTCCTTGGGCGATCCGTAGATCTCGCTCGACTTGTACTTGCCTTCGTCGAACTTCTTCTTCGTCCACTCGTCGTGGATGTGGATCTCGTCGGCGCGGTCGAGCACGTCGTTCACGTGCGCTGGCGGGATGAAGTACACCCCTTCGCGGTCGCCGACGACCAGGTCGCCAGGCATCACGGTGACGTTGCCGATGCGGACGGGGATGTTGACGCCGGTCAGCATCACGTTGCCAATCGGCGTCGGGTGCACGTTCCTGAAGTACGCCGGCATCTGAATCTGTGACAACCCCTCGAGGTCCCGCACTGCCCCGTCGATGACGACGCCGGCCGAGCCCGTGGTCTTGTGGATGTAGTAGAAGAGGTTGTCGCCGATGATGGTGCCGCCCTCCTCCTTGCCGAAGAGGTCCACGACCAGCACGTCGCCCGGGCGCAGCTGATCGATCACGAACTGGTTCGACGGCCGCGGCAGCCCCGCCTTCGCGTTGCGCTCGTTCAGCACGGTCTCGACGTCCGGCCGCACGGGCATGAACTGCGCCGTGAACGCGCGTCCCACCAGCTTCATGCCGGGATGCAGGATGCGGAAGTGCCCTTCGTACTGGTTCCGGAAGCCTTTGCCTGGCAGCACCGACCAGATGTCCTCCGACGACAGCCCGCGCGCACGCGCGATCTGTGCGTCTGGCACCATCGGCCGGCCGTCGTCGAACCGCTGGAAGGGGTTCTGTGACGTGAGCTCGATCAGCTGGTCCTTCGTGAGCGAGAACACCTGCGCCGGCGACGGCACCGGCAGGACGAAGGCAACGGCAAGAGCGACCGCCATCGCGGCCAGGCGTGCACGACGGGACATACGCGGGCTCCTCCGCGCCTGTTGTACTCGATCCGGGTATGCTGTGGGCCCATGAATCGACTCGTGTCGCGTGCTGCGCTCGCCGCCATCGCTGCCACTGCGATGGCGCTGGACTCAGAGACGGAGGGTGCGCGGCTGCGACAGTCGCCGCTAGGCCAGGCCCTCACGTTTCACGCGTCCTTCGACGGCGGCACGAGCGCGTCGTTCGCGCTCGGCGATCCGGCGCTCTACTCGGCAAGCACGCGCAAGGCTGCTGCCGCTGCCACGGCCGGCGCACCTCCAGACGCCATCGCGATCGCCCCAGGTGCCGGACGCTACGGCGA
>Ga0315910_10003600_pt1 | contig 13155 bp, 5 predicted proteins | sample EdamamesoilMG_FD_204470 | JGI IMG/M metagenome (GOLD analysis project Ga0315910, IMG submission 204470) | Garden soil microbial communities collected in Santa Monica, California, United States - Edamame soil | ecosystem: Environmental > Terrestrial > Soil > Garden | place: USA: California... | reverse complement strand
ATTGCTGAAGCTGACGCCCGCTGTAATACCTGGGATACCACGAAGGAGAAACTCTGTCGGTCTTCCCCAGTCATTGCGCAAGAATCGGTTTTCCTGGAGGTATAAGCCGCGTCGAACCGCTGTCACCCGCCGCATCGGGGTTCCGCCGCCAAGAGTAGCCTGTCCGGATGCCGCACCCATGTAATCGTATGCGACCAACTGGACGCGGAACGAATTCGTATCCGACGACAACAACGGGCCCGCCCGGCCACTCAAGGTGTCGATAACGGTTCCGTGGTCTCCTAGCCAGACGCCGTGCAACCAATGCTTAAGCGAGGCCTTGTGCAAATCCTCAACCGCAATGTTAAGCACGTTGGTCTTGCTAGCGGCGCCCATCGCCGCATATTGCTGGCGGTTCCAATGAAAGGTGTTGCGATAACGTGGTTCTGGGTTGAACTCCCCACCGTTTTCGTAATTGTCATGCAACCCGATTCCTTCGGGAGATTTGTCGCGATAGACAAATAATTGTTTGGCGCCGTTGGCTTCGGTGACTTCCATCGCGCGGTTCAACGAACAATATTCATTACTACCTTCAGATGACTTGAATGAGGTCTGACCGTAAGGGGTGGTCATGTTGGTGATGCTGCCATCCGGCGCATATTTGAATGAGGTCACCATGCCAGCCATGTCTGTGATGTTGGTCAACCATCCATTTGTATCGTAGAAGAAGCGCGCTACCCGGTTGTACGGATCCGTCACGGAAGTGATCAAATGTGGGAAGGCGGTGTTCGTATGTCCAAAAGTGCAGTACTTCCCATCCTTGTCCGAAGCACGCCAGAGGCGTTGGCCGATGGAACTGTCAACACAGGTAAAGTTCGTCCAGTCATAGGTCCGGGAACGAAGGTATTGATCGGTGCGATTGGTCAGGAACAATCGGTATTGGCCGCTGCCCACGAAGACATATGGTTTACCATAGAGGTTTTTCTTACCGAGCGGCGACTCAACGGCGCAATGTAACACCGCCCCGCCAGCCCCAGTCACCACGGACCCCCTACGCCCGGATTTGTACTCTGGCGTCTGAAGAAGATCGAAGCTTGCCTGGCCGCCTCCGCATAGGGAGTTGGTAAAATGGGTCGGCGTGGTATTAGTATTCATTTCCACGAACCCGATCCAATTGCAACGCCACTTGTCACCGAACCCGCCAACTTTGTTGTCTTGCGCCTGGGCCCGATGATTGTAGCTCAGTTTGAACATGACCTTCCGGCCATTGGAATTGTGATAATAAAGCGGCACATCATGTAACCACAGCGACGTGTAAGGGCCAGAAACCCGCCAGCGCGGCATCCCGATTGGCTCCCCAGAGTCCCCATCACCGGAATCATCGTCTGATTCGTCACAATCGTCTCCGCCTTCGCCCGCTGGTCCATCCCCGGCTTCGGCTGGCGGCGGTGGGCAATCGTCGTCCTCATCCTCATCCGCGTCGTCTTCCTGGTCATTCATGTCATTTGGATAACCCTTGCCCCGAACTCCCTTTGCTTCTTCGGGAGAGAGCCGGTGCCACGTCGCGGGCAATACAGCTTCGGCGACGATGAAGTTGCCGCTCGCTTCAGCCTTGACGGTTTCTTTGCTCATCCACTTGCCGCCGCCAAAGGTCGGATCCACCACAAAATACTCATTACCGTTCTGCTTGAGCACCGAGGCATAGTGGTTCAGTTTCCAATGGATCACACACGGCATAGGAAGGTCATCTGTTTCTCCGCGCCATCGGGCAGCCACCAAATTCATGCCATTGGTCTTTCCGATTTCCAGAAGATCGCTCATGCGAAAGCCGCCATCGGGTGATTCCAACCGACGAATGGTGTTCACCACCGAATGGCCGGACTCCGAAGCATTCGCCACATTTGCCAAGGCAAACGAACCACATCGATAAGCGACCCCGGGATTCATCCGCATGGTCCCCATGGCAGTAATGATGGCTTGGATTCGCTGCGAATACAGCCCTTGGTCCAGCTTGTTTCGCTGTGCCTCCTCGATCAGCGGGCGAAGCTCATCGACCCGGCCAAGGCTCGCCAGCAGATGCATCCGGCCCACCGACACTCTGCCAGCTAATTGGTCAACTTTCGTCGCTTTGTCGTCCTGCAACAACTCTGCTGCTGACTCCCATCGCTCCAAGGCCAGGCTATACCGACCAATCTGCTGGTAATATTCAGCCAGATGCATGAGGACAGCAGGACTCCAGGGAGACTTGGGATGCGTTTTGACAAAATCCTCAAATGCCGCAAAGCCAACCTTGTTTCCGCGAGTCTCGAAGACTTCGGCGGCTGCCAGCAGATCGGCTGATTCACTCTCGCGTGGCGGGGTCTTTCCGACCCACGCCAGAGAAGTCGTGAACAGCGGCTTGGCTTTGATCTTCATCTCGCTGGATTGTTCCTGCCCATTCAAGTCCAAGCTCACCATACATAGACCGAGGCAGACCATGCCTGATACCAGATTCGTTTTCATAAGCTCCTGAGGTTTGAACCAGTCCTTGTGATTTACGGAAGATTGGAAGACCGCTTTGGTTCGGTGATCCAGATTCTCAACCCGAAGTCCCCGGCGTTCTGCCAGTCGGTTTCCCCTGAATCCACGACTCCATTGCCGTTGAAGTCCTCCCAGTAGTCAGGTATTCCATCGCTGTCATAGTCCAATGGAACACCGTACCCGTCCGTGGCCACGTAGTGATAACCGATATCCAGATGCGCGGTTGCTTCCTTCGTTTGATCCGTCAGCATGGTGTAGTGGTAGAGACCAATTTGACTGGCGTCAGTCAGGCTGCCCACGTCGATCAAGGTGCTGTCCGAGGGCAGATAGAAATTCCCCAGCCAGCTGGATTGCCAATTGAACGAGTTGGTGACGAGGACATCGTTTGCACCCGTCGGGTCAGTCCGATTCTGGCCATACAGGAATGCATTGTAATCGTAGCGCGTCCAGTTCGTGTCGTACTTGTGAACATCACCTGTGGCTGGAATCGAGGTCCCTTCGAACACGGTGTCTACGATGACCACCGGCACCAAACCAGTGCCCGGGCTGCCCCAACTCTCCGGCCAGCGGTTCATGTAATACGATCCCCTGTGCACTGTGCAGTTCCGAAGGACAAAGTAGTGCGCCACACCGCCCTCCAAGCCAGGATGCGATCCATACAATAGGCAGTTGGTCAACCCCACGGTCACAACCCAACCACGTGTCTGCCCTCCGTAGAGCTCACAGTCTTGGAAGTTGGCGACCATCGCGCCGTTATAGCCGCTCACATAACTCTGTTCGTCCGCCAAAGTGGCGCAGCGCGTGAACCGCATCGTGTTGGTCGGTATGAGGGCATATACGGTCGCGAAGCTATTGATGGCGCCGCCGGAGTTCAACGCCCCCGCCCAGTTTCCGTTGGCTTGTTCCTGCACCGTGTTGTTTCGCACGAAACCGCAGGGGGATTGCACGTCGCCCGCAAAGACCATATTCCGGCTGTTATCGAGACGGATGCCATATGGAGATGAGGTGCGGAACCAAGCCACTCGGGTACCAGCCTGGAATGTGAGATCCACTGCGACCGTCGTTCCGCCGAACGCGTAATCAATCGGGTCATAATGGAAACCGAGGTCCGGTAGGTCCGTGTCGCGCTGTGCCTGCGGACCCAAGGTGAGTGGCGAGGAATACGTGGTGTTCGAGTAGACAATCGGTGGGTAGGTGGTCCTGGTCAGCAATGCATCCAGCAGACTTGCATCGATGTTGGTCGTGCCGACGTTGCGATACACACTGTTGGTGGCCAGATAATGTGCGCCGGCCCCCACGATTTGAAACACGCTGCCTCCGCTTGTGGCTGTGCCAACAGTTTGTGTCGTACAAGTCCCGAGATTCGTGACCGCCACTAAGAGGCTGTTGGTCAGAAAAAGGTTTGCTCCAATGTTTTGGTTCAACCACGTCGCAATGTGCGTCGTCAGGTGTTCGACCCGGCCGGTAGAACTGCTGCCGGTGAAATTGGTCAACACTTGATAACACAGGGCATTGCGCAGGCTGACTTCTGCATTGGTGAGTGCGAAGCCATTCCCGCAATTCACCAATTGCACGTGATTCAAGACGTGGCCGGCACCCCCGTTGATCGCCACGGCCGTCTTCGCACTGTTCACGCGCAGGTTGCTCAACACCAGATTGGTGTTGGCGGTGACGGAGTTGAAATACAGGGCCGTGGCCGCGGAGTAGTAGGTGGTGTTACCAGTCGAACCGGAGATGTTTTGCCCGGCGGTGTTGTCATTCTTCGAAATCATCACCACTGGCCGATAGTGTTCACCTCCCCAAGTCACAGGTGTATTGACGGTAAGCACGACGTTGCTTGCATATTTGAGCACGGTCCCACCTTCAAACGTCGTGTTGGTGCCATACAGGCTTACGTTGCCAGAAAGGTAGTAGGTCGTGTCCGAATACCAGGTGTAGTTGGTCTGGCTGGTGTTGATCGTGGAGTAATCCAAGATCAATTGTGGTTCATTGTGCCCACGACCACTCTTACTCGCCATGGCTAGATGCTTTGTGCCCGTCGGCCGAGACTGCAGGGTTGGTGCGGGTATTGCCCCTTTGGCCACCAGCCGCTCCGGCTTGTTGGGATCCATGGACTGACGCGAAGGGGGGAGCTGCGCGAAGAGGGGCGCCAATGCCGGCAACGGTATGGATTCGACTAAAAAGGTCCGCCCCTCGGTCTGATGCCATCGCTTCTGTACTTCCACCCGATCATCGGATGTTTGTTCCCCAGCCAGGAACGCCGAACCGGTCGGCATCGCAATGTCACCAAAGTCCAGATCCTGATCGGTGATGTCGGGGTCCACCATGCTGGCGCGGACGACAGCATCCATTTCCCGATGCACATGGCGCGATTTGATCCGGGGTAAGGGTGATTCAAAAAACTCCGTCCAGATCTCGATTTGAGCCGTATCAGGCGAGAACCCCGCCCGTCGGAGCAGGTTCAAATTCAATCGTTCCGAGAGGATCACATCCTGGTGAAACCCGTCCTTTTGATAGACATGCCGGATGGATGCTTGGAAACCGTCAAAGGCGTTCGTAAACAGAATCACGTTCGGCGCCACCAATTGCCCCATGGCATTGGTGACATCGCCGGCCCAGATACGCTTGCCGCTGGCGCGATCATACAACCCGATGGCGACCGGGGTGCTTACGAGCCGCTGGCCTGCGGGGGTGATCATCTCCACGGTGCCGTTGGCGTCATTCAACACTGGCGAGATGCGCACTTTATGCTGACCTTGCTCCGCCACGGCATATCCTTCCGGCGTGATCGTGAATTCTTCCCGGGTCTCCCGCCATTCGCCATCTTGGAGATAGTGCATGCCGGTCTCGAGTTCCACGTATCGGTGAACTCGAGGCATTGGTCGCCCACCCAATCCGGTCTCATACTCCAGGCGTTCCCATACCCGGTTGTGCGGGCCGCGTTCCGCTACAGAGTATTCGCGCGCGGCAACCACCGCTTTTTGTTCGGGAGTTTGGGAAATTGCGACCTGAGATGTTCCTTGGATCGCGAACACGGCCACCAACAAAATCAATCGTGCTTTCATCGGAGCGTCCTTTGCTTGTTAGTCTCTTGAGTTGTGCATGCCACCAAACCTCCCGCGGCGGCACTCCTGCATTGCTGACGCTGCTACTTAATCACACTTCACCTACCGTGGAAGCACGTTGACCTGTCTAAACACGACATCGCTTGTCTGGATGCGACATTGAACATGTCGACTTGGACAATGCCACCCATCCACAGCCTGTTAATCGTCTAATTGGAATAACGCGATGGCTCGATTATCAAGTGCACGTACGCGTATCCATAAGCTAAGGATAATCGTGCTGACAGCATTCAATTGGTTTGATCGCTGAGCACACCTTAGAAATTAGCCGGAAGGTCGTGCATCCACTTCTGCTTTCAATCCCCACGCGGACTAATGCTGATTAGCGCGCCGCGGAGATCTTGATCTCGATGGTATTACTCTTGAGACCGGACAAGGCAGCACGAGGGTGCTGGAGCAGTATTGACACGTTCGTTGCAGTGAAGCGAAGGACCAACTGAAGATGCGCAGGGATTCGAACTCTTAGAAGCCGTTACAGTGCATTTTCAGAAATGCCTAAACTTGGCCTGACTTGTACAAAAGATTTATCAACCTAATTCTGCACTGGACCGTTGTTCGTCCGCAGATGAAAATCCCGAACGGTATCGCATCAATACTCGCGGTTTTCTGGATGCAATTAACTGTCCGTCACTTTCAACTGATTAGCGGGAACATAATGCAACTCCTACCGACATTAATGGTTTACCAATTTACAGGCTACAGCGAGTGAATTGACCTCGTCACGTGGGAGTATAAGTTCGGCATTCCCCGAAGAGAGAGTCACGCCGGAACCCGTAATCACCTTGAAACTCTGGTTCGAGAAAACGCACGACCAAGATTCCAATCCGATAATAATATTGAGCCTGTTGTTGGTAGGCGTGCCTTCCCGAAAACGACCGGGGATAAACCTAATAGCCTCAACATCCAAGCTAGTGAGTTCCCATTTGCCATCGACGGACCGATAGGCGAAATAATCTGTGGAATCAGCTAAAGCGCGCGTCTTCGTATAACGAACCAAGGATACATATCCATGTGAAGTCTGAAGCCTATCAAGACATACCCACGGTCCTGCTTTACCAACAGGTTGCAAGAACGAAATCACCAAACACACCGCTAGGCCAGCGCAACCTATAATCAGCAATGGCATCCTTCTTCTCATTCCCACCATGTGTAACCAGGTGGCGTGACTTCTTTCGCACCGCGTTGGAAGCCTGACCTTGGCAACGGATAAAATCTACTTCCTGGATCAGAGAAGCCGGGCGCGCGCGCGTTTGGCCCACTGAGCGAAGGTGTCCATGCCCGGCTATCGTAGTCATTTCTTCCGTTATGGCAGTTCTCGTCGTCGCAATTGGCATCTTCTGTATTTTCAATCCAATAAAACTTTCCGTTGCATGTCATTCCATCACAATCATCGTCAATCTGGAAGTTCATGATCCCGTAGTAGTCGGTGCCCGCCGTGCATTCACCAGGCATTAGTGGAATCCATTCCCCCTCTACCAAAGCCCATTCAGTTCCCCCTCCTGCGGATTTTGAGTTACAGCAATGGCCGTCGCCAGATATCGTATTTTTTATGAAACCCCATGCCGATAATAGCCCAAAAGCATCAACCCCAATAGTGGGCCTATTTCCAACAAACCCATACAAATTCTTCCCTCCCCGCTCCCCAATCGGATCCCTCGTCCCCCACCGCTGCCAGTTGGGTGAGTAGAAGCGGTAACCGTAGTAGTAGAATGCAGGCGCACCTACATACTCCTTGCTGCTGAACCGATACACATTCGCACTCGCCAGACTACCGCTGCTGCTGAGCGTGTTACCATAGGGATCATAACGGTAGCTTGCCTGCAATGTCCCGCTGCCATCCACCAAGGCGGTGATGTTCCCATTACCGTCGGCAAAGTAGTAATTGTGGTTCGTCCAGTAGCCATTGCCGTAGGTGTGCGAACGCGCCAGCAAGCCACCAATCCCGCCCGCACCTTCGAGACTGCCGGAAAGGTCAGTGCCTCGCGTGTAACTCACCGTAGGCACATTGCTGCCGTCACGTTCCTGGATCACCCGCCAGCCGTCATAGAGGTAACGTGTCTCCGAGACGAAAATCCACGAGCCGCCTTCACTTGGAGCGAAAGACTCTGGCTCAGGTTCCCAATCGTATTCCTTTCGCACCCGCAGACGATTCATGCCATCATAAGTAAACTCGGTCTTCTTGGTGACCATGTGCCCAACCGTCACCACTTCAATCAATTGATTCTCCGCGTCATAGCCCAGGGTTTGCCCTTCATTTAGCGCGATGGTCAGATTGCCATTGTCGTCATAACTACAAGCGCCGTCGGGCGCGCTGGTCAACTGGTTCTCGCCATCCACACTGAACGTCTGTAACGAAGCGTTGTTGGTCCGGTAATTCAGATTCCACGCCGTGTCGTAGGCATATCCGCGATCTTCGCTCGCCGTCGCGCTGTCGGCCACTTTCAACTGCCCAATGCCGTCATACTGATAGTCGTAAGTGCTGCCGGAGTAGAAAGTCTGTTGCGTGCGCTGGTGGCCCGCGTTGTAACTGTAACCATGCGACTGGAGCGAGTCGCCGTTACTCTTTTTGAGCCACGTACCTTTCAATCGGGCAATCGCGTCGAAATCGTTGGTGATCGAACCGCCGCCGGGCAGCGAGATTTTCCGGATAAGTGAACCCGCCGAGGCTACAAGACCGACGCTGGTGTGGGTGTAACCGAACGTACCGGCCGGTGAAGCGACATTGGTGAGCCGCCGGGCGAGATCGTAACCGAAGGCATTGGTCCACCAACCCGTGGGTTGCTGGAGCCCAAGTCCGTAACGCAGGCGCTTGGCATAGCGGTTGGTCACGGTGTCACTAGACCACGGACCATTCTCCGAGGCAAGCCATCCTCCAGGAAAATATTCATACCCGGTCGTGCCCACGGCATCCACCATGTTCGTTAGCCGGTTGAGCGGGTCGTACTTCATCGTGATGGAGGTGGTTGGTGAGGGATACACGACGTTGGTCAGATTCCCGATTTTGTCATACTTGTAGGTGGTCGTGCCTTTCGCCGGCGTCCAGCGATTGGTGAGCCGACCGTTGGGGTCGTATTTGTAACGGAATACTTCCTGGCTGGATTGATCCAGCTTGTTGGTCACGCGCCCGTACGGGTCGTAGATCCACGTCGTTATCTGGCTCTTGCCATCCTTCAAGGTGAGCAGGTCGCCAGCGCTGTTGTAGGTGTAGCTGATGATTTCACTGTTGGCGTTGGTCTCGAACGTCTTGCGCCCCGCCACGTCATAGACAAAGCGCGTCGCCTTGCTGAGAGCATTGGTGAAGCTCGTGGGGCCACTGATGTTGAAGCTGTACACGTTCGTCTCCCCGCCGCCTTTCCAAAGCCGGGTTGTCAGTCGGCCCAGTTCGTCATAAACGTTTGTGGTGGTCACACCATTGGCGTCGGTCACCCACATCGGGCGGTCCTCGATGTCATAGACCGTGTTCTGAATATCGCCCTGATAGCTCGTCACATTGGTGACCATGCCCTGGTTATTGTTGAAGAGCAGCCATCGGGGGCCGGTGCCATCGTCCGTGGCGGTGAGTTGGCCGAGTGCGTCGAACTCGTTGGTGATGCCCGTGCCATCGGGCAGAACCGTGAGCGTAAGTCGGCCTTGAAAATCGTAGTTGTAGGTGGTCGTTTCCTGTTGTGCGGTGCCGAAGGCCGTCATCACGGAATCAAGTGAACCACATGGACAATGGTTGTACAAGGTGACAATGCCATTGGCATTTGTAGCTGCGCTCCGTCGTCGGGTTTCGTTGTAACCGAAGGTCGTCCAAAAACCAAGCCGGTCCTTCGTCGCTGTCAGATCCAACGCCGTATAGAAATTGGAGACCGTCGTGCCATCGGGGTAGCTCAACGCGGAAAGCCGCTGAAGCGCATCATAATAGCTGGTGACTGTCAGGCCGCGTTCGTCGGTATGCGTGCGCACGAGACCGTCCTCATAGGTGTAACTGTTGGTGCGTCCAATCTCCAGATCAATGGTCTTGTCCAACCAATCTGCATAATCGCCTGAGGGAAAGTAAATATTCGTGGTCGTAAGGCCGCTGGGTCGCCGAACGCTGGTGAGTTGCCGATCGCCATTGTACGTGAACTTCGTTTCCTCACCCAGTGCGTTGTAGCTGGCATCGGGTTGGTGATATATGTTGTTGAACCAGTTGCTTACCACTTGCTCACCGCTCACCCCAACATGAAGAGTCAAATCTAGATCATTTGCTGCATACACGTAACGATTGGTTCGATAGGCCACCGTGCCGTTGGGAAGGCTATAGGACGAGATGCGCCTGGTGACGAGACCCGCAGCATTGCGTTCGGTGAAGTCAAACCGGGTCTCGCCACTGGGCAGCACTTTCGCCACACAGCGAGGAAGTGTGGTCACACCGATATTTGTCCCGTAGGTTTTCCCGGCATAATCATACCACGTCACTTGGCCATAGGTTGAACCGTCAGGACTCGGTGCCCGCTCAGTGGACAGGGCGCGGATCGCCACTGGTTTTTCGAATATTGCACTGGCAGTTCCATCCAGCAACCAATGACGTTGCCGCGCAAGCTTGTAGTCCGTGGACGTCAACGAACCCACGGTCCCAGTTGAAAGCTCAATGTATTGCCGCGGTCCCCAGTAGTAACTGTTGCCACGGGATTGATCCACATTGTCAAAAGTGTTGGGTAGACCACCAGCCAAGTTTGGGACCGGCGACCAGTCACTGGGCACCACAGCACTGCCGTCGAGCCGGAATACGTACAAGCTGGTGCCGCCATCTGGTTGCACGATGCGCACCCAGCGGTTGGGCCCAGGGTAATCTTCGTACATGGCGCTTGCATCGCTGACCGCCGTCCCACCGTACTCGAACGTGGTGGGGCCATAAGGGGTGGTCAGGGTGCTCAGACCGTAACCGCCATAGGTAAAGGTACTAGGCAGTCCTCGCACGTCGGTGATGTTAGTCAGCACGCCGCTGGAATCGTAATAGAGGTAGCAGGTCCGACCATGCGGATCGGTTATGGAGGCGATGCGGTTCGGGTAACTGGGATCAGAGTTATAGCCTATTGAATTAGTATTCCCGTCGCCATCGGTAATGCTGTCCAGCAAGATAGTAGTACTGTCGGGGAAACTGTAATTAAACGTCAGTGCATGCCCCGAAGCATCAATCCGCTGATTAAGAAATATCATGCGCGTTCCGGCGCCGTTGGTGAAATTGACGCTATAAACATCACGCGCACCATTGGGATGGTTGATCTGCCAGACTGAATAGGATTGCGGCGAGACTGTGCGGGTCGTGTAAAGCTGCGACCTATTTGTAGTGTTGTAACCGAGCAAACCAGCGCCGCCGGTGTGCTCCGCAATGTCCAACTGTCCCTGCCAATTTGTTTGCACGAGCAGGAACGCACGAAAGGAACACGACCAATCTGGGCCGAGACTGAATACGCCATCGTCATCGTCATGCGGATAGCTACCTCGTTGCCGGTAAGAGGCGTGAAAATCTACTTTGGGGCCGAGCGCTGGTTGGTACCCAAGCGGTCGATCTTCCAGCCGCAGATTGATCCGGGGTTCAGAAACCCACCAATAGGGCATCCCTACTCCAGTGGTGTGAAGACCCCCGCCACCACCCGATTCTCCACCACAGGGGCCGCAAGAACTTCCGGGGGCACCGCCCGGTGGATTGCCGCCTGGAGCTCCAGGTGGTTGACCGCCGGGTGGACACCCACAATCATCATCGCATCCCGGAGGATCATGCAGGTCGTCGCAACTGTTTACCGCCCATGGTGGACATTCAAGCCAAAGCGGTCGACTATTCGGATCGCAACAGCTTTCGGCGGCCATCATTGGCGGTGGAGCCACAAGGCACCCCAAAAGTAGGATGGTGGTAACAGTGTGCCACGGGCTGGTAGCACGAGTGATTGCCCTATTTTTTGGATGGTGCATAACTAAATCAGGCTCTGGCTTTGGTGATGGGTGTTCAGAAATAGCGACGTAAGCTGAGCGACATTGACCGGATTACTAGAGTGAAGCTGCCAGCTTCAACTCGGGGTGATACAGCGGCACGATTCTGGCCTGATTGGCAACCTCCGTCGCGCGTGCCCAGAACACTCCGCGGCCATCAATCTCGCGCAAGGGTTCGGTAATACCCCGCTCCAGCCGGAATTCATCCACAGCTTGGCGGCAGCATGGCAGGTGATAGTCATCGATGATGACGAAGCCACCCGGCGAGACCTGGTCGTAGAGAGAATCCAGAATCTGCCGCGTGCTCGCGTAGAGGTCGCCATCGGCGCGGAGGAGAGCGATCGGACCAGTCTGCAAGGTTGGCAGGGTGTCGCTGAACCAGCCCGGAACCAGTTTGATGTCGTCCGACCAGAGGTGAAACCGTTGGAAGTTGTCGCGGACGGTCTGCTCGGAGACCCCGAGGACATCGTTCCATTGCCAGTGCCGATCGCCGGCGTCGGCCGCATGTTCCGGCTTTGGCAGACCTTGAAACGAGTCACATAGATAGATCCGGCGGCGGACCTCATGCGCAGCCACCACTCCAGCCATGAAGATACTGGCACCACCGCGCCAAACCCCGCACTCTACCAACGCCCCAGGCACCTCGTTGCGCAGAATCTCTTCGACACAGTCGCGCACATTGTCCAGACGTCGCTGACCCACCATGGTCAAGGCATTCACTGGCCAGCTCAGGCCGTTCTCCCGTTCCTCATCCCGCATCGGGACACTGAACGTCAGGCCCAGACATCGGGCGAGATAACGCCAAGCTGTGTACGGGGCCCGGCCATCGCGAAAACTATGGCCAGTGAGACAATCTCGTAAGGTGTCCAAGTAAAGGTCCAGGGTCGGTTGTTTGGTCGTGATCATGGCGTATACGTGTTGTGGTTATTGTTGCAAAGGTTGAGTAACGGAAATGAGTAGCCGCCAAACTGAAGGCAAATGCCTGATGGTACATGGTAATGCATGGGCTCATTCTCTTGGGCACACCGCCAAAAACTTCAGTTGACGGAAGTCCTCGTTACTGACCCTGCTACTCAATCACACTTCTACAGCGAGGGAAGCGATTCGACTTGTCTAGACACGACATCGCTTGTCTGAATGCGACATCGTAGCGCCGCCGCAGCAAAACAACTGGGAGCGACGCCAAAATATTTTTTGAAGTTATGAGTGAAGTGGGCGGTATCCCGGTAATGAAGGGCGTAGGCAGTTTCCTTTACGACCATCCCTTCCCGGAGCAATTGCGCCGCGCGTTGCATGCGTACTTCCAACAGCCAGGCGCGCGGCGTCTTTCCATGGCTCGTCAAGAAGAAACGCTCCAGCTGCCGGACGGAGACCTGACACCGGATCGCCAGTCGCGTCGTGGAATAATTGCCGGAATGCGCGGCAGATTCCCAATCGGCAATTTGTGATAAGCGACTCGACATGTGCTGGTTCGCAACCGACCGCGGGTGACAGAGTCCGAACGGGACGTCTCCTTGGATAGCGGAGCTTGTAGGGCAAAGACCCGACGGAGTCAAGGAATAAATATGCGTTTATC
>Ga0315910_10003599_pt1 | contig 13156 bp, 10 predicted proteins | sample EdamamesoilMG_FD_204470 | JGI IMG/M metagenome (GOLD analysis project Ga0315910, IMG submission 204470) | Garden soil microbial communities collected in Santa Monica, California, United States - Edamame soil | ecosystem: Environmental > Terrestrial > Soil > Garden | place: USA: California... | reverse complement strand
GGACGCTGCCGTTCTCGATCGGCGCATTGAGGTCGGCACGGATCAGCACGCGCCGACCTGCGAGGTCGAGCGCCGACATCGCGAGCGGTGCGGTCATGCGGTACTCAGCGCGCGGCCATGAAGGCGACGGTCGTGTCGAGCATGCGATTCGAGAAACCCCATTCGTTGTCGTACCAGGCGCAGACCTTGACCTGCTTGCCGCCCAGGATCCGCGTCAGGCTCGAGTCGTAGATCGACGAGGCCGGATTGTGGTTGAAATCGACCGAGACGAGCGGCTCGTCCGTCCAGTCGAGCACGCCCTTGAGAGGCCCGGCGCTGGCCGCCTTGACCGCGGCATGAATCTCGTCGACGGTGGTTTCCCGCAGCGCCTGGAATGTCAGGTCGACGACCGAGACGTTGATCGTCGGCACGCGCATCGAGAAGCCGTCGAGCCGGCCGTTGAGCTCGGGCAGCACGAGCCCGACCGCGGCCGCGGCACCGGTCTTCGTCGGGATCATCGACTGCGTCGCCGAACGGGCGCGGCGCAGGTCCGAATGGTAGACGTCGGTCAGCACCTGGTCGTTGGTGTACGCATGAATCGTCGTCATCTGGCCGTATTCGATGCCGACGGCCTCGTGCAGCACCTTGGCGAGCGGCGCGAGGCAGTTCGTCGTGCAGGAGGCGTTCGAGATCACCTGATGCGAAGCCTTGAGAGTCTTGTGGTTGACCCCGAAGACGACGGTCGCGTCGACGTCCTTGCCCGCCGGTGCGGAGATCACGACTTTTTTCGCGCCCGCGGCGATGTGGGCGCCCGCCTTCTCCTTCGTCGTGAAGAGGCCCGTGCACTCGAGCACGACGTCTATGCCGAGCTTGCCCCACGGCAGCTTCGAGGGGTCGCGCTCGGCGCAGACCTGGATGCGGTCGCCGTCGACGACGAGCGAATTGCCGTCGACAGCCACGGGGAACGGAAACGGACCATGCGCCGTGTCGTAGCGCGTCAGATGCGCGTTGGTTTTCGCGTCGCCGAGATCGTTCAGCGCGACGATCTGGATTTCCTGGCGACGCTTGGCCTCGTAGAGAGCCTTCAGAATATTCCGCCCGATTCGGCCGTAGCCGTTGATCGCGACTTTGATGGGCATGCCCGCCTCCTCAAGTTTCCCGAATCACTTCCTGGCCAGGAGTTTCCTGGCCGCATCGACGACCGCGGCGGCCGTAAAGCCGAAGCGGGCGAACAACTGCCTGGCGGGCGCCGACTGCCCGAACGAATGCATGGCAATGACGCCGCCACGATCGCCCGCGTAGCGCCACCAGCAATCCGCGACACCAGCCTCCACCACGAGACGCACCGTCCCCGGCGGCAGGACATGCTCGCGGTAAGCCCCGTCCTGTTCCTCGAAGCGCTCGACGCAAGGCATGGACACGACGCGCACGGCAACGCCGCCGGCCTCGAGCTGGCTGGCCGCGGCGATCACGAGCTCGAGCTCGGACCCCGTCGCGATGAGCACGATCTCGGGCCTGGCATCGCCGTTGCTGACGATGTAGGCGCCGCGCGCGATCATCGCGACCTGATCCTCGCCGCGCGCGACATGCGCGAGATTCTGGCGACTGAGAATCAGGGCAGTCGGCCCATCGCTGCGCTCGATCGCGCTCTGCCAGGCCACGGCCGTCTCGACGGCGTCGGCCGGACGCCAGACGTGCATGTTCGGCATCGCCCGCAGGCTCGCGAGATGCTCGACCGGCTGATGCGTCGGGCCGTCCTCGCCGAGCCCGATCGAATCGTGAGTCAGGACGAAGACGACTCGGAGCCGCATCAGCGCCGCCATCCGCAGGCTGTTGCGCGCGTAGTCCGTGAACACGAGGAAGGTCCCGCCGTAGGGCAGGAGGCCGCCGTGCAGCGCCAGGCCGTTCATGATGGCGCCCATGCCGAACTCGCGCACGCCGTAGAACAGGTAGTTGCCGCTCGCGTCCGCGCGCGTGATGGTCTTCGAGCCCGAATACCAGGTGTTGTTCGAGCCCGTGAGATCGGCCGAGCCGCCGACGAGCTCGGGCAGCAGCGGTCCGAAGGCCTCGAGCGCGAGCTCGGAAGCCTTGCGCGTCGCGACGCTTTTGCCGGCCGCCTGGGCATGGGCGGCGATGCGCTCCGCCGCCGTCGCAAATCCTGACGGCAAGTGGCCATGCATGCGGCGCTCGAACTCGGCCGCGAGCTCGGGGTAGGCCCTCCGGTAAGCGTCGAGCTTGCGGCGCCAGGCGGCTTCGAGCGAGCGGCCGCGCGGCCGCGCGTCCCAGGCCGCGCGCAGGCTTTCCGGCACTTCGAATGGCGGATGCGGCCAGGCGAGGGCCTTGCGCGCCGCGGCAACCTCGTCGGCGCCGAGCGCCGCGCCGTGCGTCGCAGCCGTGCCCTGCTTGTTCGGCGCGCCCCAGCCGATGATCGTCTTGCAGCAGATCAGCGTGGGCTGTTCACTCTGCGCGCAAGCGGCCTCGAGCGCAGCGGCGATTGCGACGGGGTCGTGTCCGTCGACCGGCCCGATGACCGACCAGCCGTAGGCACGAAAACGCTGCGGCGTGTCGTCCGTGAACCAGCCGCGGGTCTCGCCGTCGATCGAGATGCCGTTGTCGTCGTAGATCGCCACCAGCTTGCCGAGGCCGAGCGTGCCGGCCAGCGAGCAGGCCTCATGCGAGATTCCCTCCATGAGGCAGCCGTCGCCGAGAAACACAAAGGTGCGGTGATCGACGATCTCGTGACCGGGGCGGTTGAACTGGCTCGCAAGAATCTTCTCCGCGAGCGCCATGCCGACGGCGTTCGCGAGTCCCTGGCCGAGCGGTCCCGTCGTCGTCTCGATGCCGATGTGGATTTCGCGCTCGGGGTGACCGGCCGTGCGCGAGTCGAGCTGCCGAAAGGCCTTGAGCTCCTCGAGGCCGAGCGGAAAGCCCGTCAGATACGCGAGCGAGTACAGCAGCATCGAGCCGTGGCCGTTCGACAGCACGAAGCGGTCGCGATCCGCCCATTCCGGATGCTCGGGACTGAAACGCAGGAAGTCGTTCCAGAGGACTTCGGCGATATCGGCCATGCCCATCGGCATGCCCGGGTGACCCGAGTTTGCCGCCTGCACGGCATCCATCGACAGCGCCCGGATTGCGTTGGCGAGCTCGCGCCGGGGCGGCCTTCGGGCCGCGGCCGTCTTCTCGCTACTGGCTGCCATGGATTATTCGGGTTGGCCTGGCAAATCGGGGCAGGAATTGTCGCTTAGGCCGCGCGCGGCACGCAACCTGAGCCCGGCGGCGATCTGTGAGACAAATCCGGCGGATGCGGAAGGGCATTGTTTAAGATGTCCGCATCGGGCAAGTATCCGCTTCGCGAGAATGATGCCGACCAGCCAGAAAGCCCCGCTGCGACTGCTGCAGATCAGCGATACGCACCTGCACGCGACGAAAGCGAGCCGCATGCGCGGCGTGAATACCTACGACAGCTTTCGCGCCGTCCTCGACAAGGCAGCGCGGCACGGCTCCTGGCCACCGGATGCGGTGCTGGTCAGCGGCGACATCGTGCAGGACGAAAGCCGCGCCGGCTACGAGCTGTTCCGTGACGAAATGGCGGCGCTGGCCGTCAAGACGTTTTGCCTGCCCGGAAATCACGACGATCCGAAGCTCATGGACGAGATCCTCGCAGGCGGCAACTTCCAGTTCTGCGGCAGCGCGAGGCTCGGGGGCTGGTCGCTGATCCTGCTCAATACCTTTCTGACGGGCGAGGATGCGGGCGGGCTCGGGACACGCCGGCTGGATGCGCTCGCGGCGCAACTGCGCGAGCACGCGACCCAGCACGTGCTCGTCTGCATGCACCATCACCCGCTGCCCATGGGCAGCGCCTGGCTCGATGGCGTCGGCTTGCGCGACGCCGATCGTTTTCTCGAGCTCATCGATGCGCATGCGAACGTGCGCGCGGTGCTCTGGGGTCACGTTCACCAGGCTTCCGACCGCATGCGGGGCAAGGTGCGATTCCTGAGCGCGCCGTCGACCGGCTCGCAGTTTCTCCCCGGCAGCGACTTCTTCGCGATCGACAACCGGCCGCCGGGGATGCGCTGGCTGCAGCTGTACGACGACGGGCGGATCGATACGGAAGTCGCCTGGGTATAGGGCTCTCGACTGCGCGGCCCTGCGGGCCGCTTGTCTGCCGCCGGACGACGGCGGGCCGCTGCGCGGCCCTTGTCTTGGGGCTCTCGACTGCGCGGCCCTGCGGGCCGCTTGTCTGCCGCCGGACGACGGCGGGCCGCTGCGCGGCCCTTGTCTTCGATCAGACTTCGACCATCTCGAAATCTTCCTTGCCCGAGCCGCAATCCGGGCAACGCCAGGACAGCGGCACGTCTTCCCAGCGCGTGCCGGGCGCGAGCCCCTCCTCCGGCAGGCCCTTGGCCTCGTCGTAGATGAAGCCGCAGATGAGACACATATAAGTCTTCATCCGTCAGGGACCTCCGGAGCTCTTCGCGCTCTCGAACGCCTGCTGCAGCAGCCGCGGCAGTCCGCCGAAACTGCCGTTCGACATCATCACGATCTGGTCTCCCGACCGCGAGTCCGCGAGCACGACATTGATGATCTCGTTGACGTCGGATTCGACCCGGAGCTTGTCGCTTATCCGGGCGAGCACGGACCTCGGGTCCCAGCGCAAACCTGCCGATTGCAGCACATAGACCTGATCCGCGGCCGCGAGAGAGTCGGTCAACGCGTCGGCGTGCACGCCCATGCGCATCGTGTTCGAGCGCGGCTCGACGATCGCGACGATGCGACGGTCGCCCTGCTGCGCGCGGAGCGCGGCCAGCGTCTCGCTGATCGCCGTCGGATGATGGGCGAAGTCCTCGTACAGAGCGACGCCATTGAACACGCCGCGCTTTTCGAGGCGGCGCTTCACGCCCTTGAACTTGGACAGGGCCTCGAGTGCGAGCCCGACGTCGATCCCCGCGTGCGCCGCCGCGCTGACGGCGGCGAGCGCGTTCTCGAGATTGTGCCGCCCGAGCAGCGCCCAGCCGGCTTCGCCGACGCGCTCGCCATTGCGCAGGACGGTGAATCGGCTTCTGGCACCGATGAGATCGTATTCGGCCGACCAGTCCGCGGCCTGGTCGGTCGCGGTGAAAGTCTCGACCGGCGCCCAGACGCCCATGCCCAGCAATTTCCGGATGGCCTCGCTCCTGGCATTGACCGTCACGAGACCCTCGCTCGGCACGGTGCGCAGGAGCTGGTGGAACTGCCAGAGGATCGCGTCGACGTTGGGATAGATGTCGGCGTGGTCGTACTCGATGTTCGTGATCGCGAGCGTCTTCGGACGGTAATGCACGAACTTCGCCCGCTTGTCGAAAAAGGCCGTGTCGTATTCGTCGGCCTCGACGACGAAATAGCGCGAGCGCCCGAGGCGCGCCGAGATCAGGAAATCGCGCGGCACGCCACCGATCAGGAAGCCTGGCTCGAGCCCGGCATAGTCGAGAATCCAGGCGAGCATGCTGCTCGTCGTCGTCTTCCCGTGCGTGCCGGCGACGGCGAGCACCCATTTGTCCTGGAGGACGTTGCGCGCGAGCCATTCCGGCCCCGAATAGAAGGGCCGGCCGGAATTCAGCAGCGCTTCGACGGCCGGATTGCCGCGGCTCAGGATGTTGCCGACCACGACGCAGTCGAGGTCGCCGGTCAGTTGATCCGCGGAGTAACCTTCCTGGAGCTTGATGCCGAGCTTGCGCAGCTGCGTGCTCATCGGCGGATAGACGTTCTCGTCGGAGCCCGAGACCTGGTGCCCCGCGGCCTTCGCGAGCGCGGCGATCCCGCCCATGAACGTGCCGCAGATACCGAGAATATGGATGCGCATCAGGCCGTTTCCACCGTGACCTGCTCAGCGGGCGGGGCGAGCAGCTGGCCGATGTTCATCGACGTCAGGACGAGCAGGATTTCGAGCATGACGCCGACGATCAGCGGCTGGCTCAGGGAGCGCGCGAGTATGGACCCGGCGATGAAGATGAACCAGAAATCGAACGCGAGGCTGATCCAGACGAATGGAAAATCGACGATGTCGAAGCCCAGCGCGACGCCCGCGACGCCGACGGGCAGAAAGGCCAGGCTGATGACGATATCGACGCCGAGGACCGCGCTCAGCGTCTGCCGGTAGCGGCGCTCGAGACGGAAGAAACTCAGGACCGCATACACGAAGGCGAAGAAGAGCACGATATCCGCGGAAAACCGGATGAGAAACTGCGGCGTAAGCCCGCCGAAGAGCACGAGTGCCTTGGCCAGGGACACGAGAATCTGCAGGGCGAGCAGGAAAGACACGAGAAATGCAGAGTCCGGCAAGCTGTCCGGGCCGCGACGCCGCAGCGCGATCTCGGCCACGGCCGTCATCAGTTGCCACACGCTCTGTCTGCCTTGAGAGACACGGGGAGGATCATACCCTATGCCATAATCGCTCCTTCCCATGAACCGCGAGCCGACGGAATCTCTGCTGATCGCCGATGATCAGGCCTTACGCGAGATCGCCGACCGGCTCCGCGGGTCGCGACTTTTCGCCCTCGACACCGAGTTCGTCAGGGAGAGCACTTACTATCCGGAGCTCTGTGTCCTGCAGGTAGCGACGGACGAAGTCGTCGCCGCAATCGACTGTCTTGCGCCCATCGACCTCGACCCCCTGTTCGAGATCCTGCTCGCCGACGATGCCGTATGGGTGCTCCACAGCGCGCGCCAGGATCTCGAAGTGCTCGCCAGCCGCGCGGGCCGAATGCCGCGCAAGCTCATCGATACCCAGATCGCCGCCGCCCTCATCGGATCGCCGCTGCAGCTCGGCCTGCAGGCAATGCTCCGCGAAGTCCTCGGGATCGAAATCGGCAAGGAGCACACGCGTGCGGACTGGAGCCGGCGGCCGCTGCCCGACGCGGAGCTCCGCTACGCGCTCGACGATGTCCGCCATCTGTTGCCGGCATGGCGAGCGCTCGAGTCGCGCCTCGGGTCCGCCGGCCGCATCGGCTGGCTCGAGGAAGACTGCCAACGCGCGCTCGCGCTGCCGATCCAGCCCGACGCCCCGACGATTCTCGATCGAACCAAGGGCGCCGGAGGCCTGCAGGGAAAGCGGCGGGCGGCCGCCCTCGCCCTGGTCGCCTGGCGCGAAACGCGCGCGCAGGAGCGCGACCGGCCGCGACGCTGGATCCTCGCCGACGAAGTCCTCGTGCGGATCGCAACCGGGCTCCCGACGACGCTCGAGGACCTGAAGCGGATCCCGGAGCTGCCGCCGAAGCTCGTCGCAGGTTCAGGTCCGGCGCTGCTCGCGGCCATCGAAGGCGCGACCCCCCTGCCCGCGACCGAGCCGATCGAGCACGTCGACAGGAGTCTCGTGAAGCGGCTTCAGGAAACCGTGAAAGAGCGCGCCCTGGCTCTCGGCATCCCGCCCGAGCTGCTCGCGACGCGCAGGGACATCGCGCTCGCCGCATCCGGGAAGCCGACCGAGGCGCTGGCGGGCTGGCGCAGCACCGTGCTCGCGGGACTGTTTGGCAGTACTACCTGAGCCCCAGAGTGCTGACGAGACTCGAGTAGACCGCCTCGACCGCGCCTTCTGCCGTGACCGTCCGTAGCAAACCGGCCCCGCGGTAATAGGCGATCAGCGGCTCGGTCTGCTCCGCGTAGACCTTGAGACGCTTCGCGATCGTATTCTCATTGTCATCGTCGCGCTGCAGGAGCTGTCCGCCGTTCCGGATGCAGTCGTCGAGCTCGGCCTTCGGCGAGAAATGGATGTTCAGCAATTTGCCGGTGTTCGAGCACGTCCGGCGCCCCGTCAGGCGCTTCATCAGGAGATCGGTGGACACATTCATGAGAACCGCCGCATCGAGCGCAAGCCCGAGGTCGCGGAACACGACGGCAAGGTCCTCGGCCTGCTGCCGGTTCCGGGGATAGCCGTCGAGGATGAATCCCTTCGCCGCGTCCTTGCGTGAAATCCGCTCGCGGATCATGCCGAGCACGATGTCGTCGGAAACGAGGCTGCCCGCGTCCATCGCCGATTTCGCGCGCAGCCCGAGCGGCGTCTTGTCGGCCACTGCCTGGCGCAGCAAGTCGCCGGTGGAAATCTGCGGCAACCCGAATTCGTTCTGCAGGTTCCTGGCCTGCGTGCCCTTGCCGGAACCCGGTGCGCCGAGCATGACGATGCGCATTCATCGCTCCCCTGAAGCGTCTGCCGAGCGCGCTACGCTAGCGGGCGCGACCGGGACCGTCAATTCATCTGCTATTCTCGCGCAGGTCGAGGATGCCGGTTCGCAACGAGGAGCCTATGAAGGCGAATGCGTTTTACGCACAGTCAGGCGGAGTGACGTCGGTCATCAATGCGAGCGCCTGCGGCGTCATCGAAACGGCGCGCAAGCACAAGTCGCGCATCGGCAAGGTCTATGCCGGCCGGAACGGAATCCTGGGCGCGCTCCATGAGGAAATGATCGACACGTCGGCGGAGTCGGCCGCCGCGATCGCCGCATTGCGACACACGCCCGGCGGCGCATTCGGCTCGGCGCGCTACAAGCTCAAGGGGCTCGACCAGAACAAGGCCGAATACGAGCGGCTGATCGAAGTCTTCAAGGCGCACGACATCGGCTATTTCTTCTACAACGGCGGCGGCGACTCCATGGACACCGCCAACAAGGTCGCCGAGATGAGCCGCAAGATGCGCTTCCCGGTGACCTGCATCGGCGTTCCGAAGACCGTCGACAACGATCTGCCGTTCACCGATACCTGCCCCGGCTTCGGCTCGGTCGCAAAATACGTCGCCGTGTCGACGAAAGAGGCGGCGCTCGACGTCGCCTCGATGGCGCTGACCTCGACCAAGGTATTCATTCTCGAAGTCATGGGGCGGCACGCCGGATGGATTGCGGCCGCCGGCGGTCTCGCCGGCGAGACTCCGGCCGATGCGCCGCATGTCATCCTGTTTCCGGAGATTCCATTCGACCAGGCCGCCTTCCTCGCACGCGTCAAGGCTTCCGTGGCGAACTTCGGCTACTGTGTCGTCGTGGTCTCCGAAGGCACGCGACATCCCGACGGGCGCTTCCTCGCGGATGCCGGAACCAGGGACGCCTTCGGCCATACGCAGCTGGGCGGCGTCGCCGCCACGGTCGCGGAGATCGTTCGCAGCGAGCTCAAGCTCAAGTATCACTACGCCATCGCCGACTATCTGCAGCGCTCGGCGCGGCATATCGCGGCGAAGACCGATGTCGCCCAGGCCTATGCGGTCGGCCAGAAGGCCGTCGAGTTCGCGCTGGCCGGGGAGAACGCCATCATGCCGATCATCGTGCGCAGCTCCGACAAGCCGTACCGCTGGACGATCGACCGCGTGAAGCTGTCGCGGGTCGCGAATCGCGAGAAGACGATGCCGCGGAGCTTCATTACCAGGGACGGCTTCGGGATCACGGCGGCCTGCCGGCGCTATCTCGAGCCGTTGATCCAGGGAGAGGACTATCCACCCTACCGCCAGGGCTTGCCGAGTTATGTCGCGCTTCGCAATCAACCGGTCGCGAAGCGGCTCGCGGATTTCGTGATAAAGTAGCCGCCGCCTTCGGGGCGGTGGGCGTTGAAAGAAAAGAAGACTTCGGTTCAACCCCGTCCAATCTTTGCCGGCGCCCGCCCCGGGTCAAGGCTCCTTGGGTTGATCGTTTTTGCAGGGACGGCGTGCCGACGCGCACAGCGTCCGTGGAATTGTTGGGAGAAAAGAGCGACATGAACTCGAATCTTGCACTCTGGCTGTCGTTGGGCGCGGCGGCGCTGGCCGTCGTTTACGGAATACTGAGCACGCGCTGGATTCTCGCCCGCTCTCCGGGCAACGCGCGCATGCAGGAAATCGCGGCGGCGGTGCAGGAAGGCGCCAGCGCCTACATGAACCGGCAGTACCGGACGATCGGCATTGTCGGCGTCCTGCTGTTCCTGGTGCTCGGTTTCGCGCCGGGCATCGGCTGGGCCACCGCCATCGGATTCCTGATCGGCGCAGTATTCTCCGGGCTCGCCGGTTACATCGGCATGTTCGTTTCGGTTCGCGCCAACGTTCGTACCGCGCAGGCCGCGACTGAAGGCCTGAACCCCGCGCTCACGATCGCCTTCCGCGGGGGCGCCATCACGGGACTTCTCGTCGTGGGCCTGGGCCTGCTCGGCGTCGCCGGCTACTACCTCGTTCTGATCCAGGGGCTCGGTTTCACGCAGGATGACGCGCTCCACGCACTGGTTGGCCTCGCTTTCGGCGGCTCGCTGATCTCGATCTTCGCGCGTCTCGGCGGCGGTATTTTTACGAAGGGCGCGGACGTCGGCGCGGACCTCGTCGGCAAGGTCGAGGCAGGCATCCCTGAGGACGACCCGCGTAACCCGGCCGTCATTGCGGACAACGTCGGCGACAACGTCGGCGACTGCGCCGGCATGGCCGCGGACCTGTTCGAAACCTACGCCGTCACGCTGATCGCCACAATGCTGCTCGGCGGGCTCATGGCCGCGGACTTGGGTCTAGATGCCACGAACGCCGCGCTCTTCCCGATCCTGCTCGGCGGCATCTCGATCATCGCCTCGATCGTCGGCACGTTCTTCGTCAAGAGTTCGAGCGGCAAGATCATGCCGGCGCTTTACAAGGGCGTGATCGTTTCGGGCGTGATCGCCGCGATCGCGTTCTATCCGGTCACGACGATGCTCATGGGCGACGAAGCGCTGAACCTGTACTTCGCCGCGCTCATCGGCCTCGCGCTGACGGCCGGGATGGTCGTCATTACCGAGTACTACACCGGCACGAATTTCAGCCCCGTGAAGAAGGTGGCCGAGGCCTCGACGACGGGGCATGCCACGAACATCATCGCCGGTCTCGGCGTATCGATGAAGGCGACGGCGCTGCCCGTCATCGCGGTCTGCCTCGCGATCTGGGGCGCCTACGAGCTCGGCGAGCTCTACGGCATCGCGATCGCCGCGACCAGCATGTTGTCGATGACCGGCATGATCGTGGCGCTCGACGCCTTCGGCCCGATCACCGACAACGCCGGCGGCATCGCCGAGATGTCGAAGCTGCCGAAGGAAACCCGCGTGGTCACCGACGCGCTCGACGCCGTCGGCAACACCACCAAGGCCGTGACCAAGGGCTACGCGATCGGCTCGGCCGGCCTCGCCGCCCTCGTGCTGTTCGCCGACTACACGCACAGCCTCGAGCGCGCGGGGCTTACGGGTCTTCGCTTCGACCTTTCCGATCCCAACGTGATCATCGGCCTCTTCATCGGCGGCCTCGTGCCGTACCTCTTCGGCGCGATGGCGATGGAGGCCGTCGGCCGCGCGGCGGGTTCGGTCGTCACCGAGGTGCGCCGGCAGTTCCGCGAGATCAAGGGCATCATGGAAGGCACGACCAAGCCGGACTACTCGACGGCCGTCGACCTGCTGACCAAGGCCGCGATCAAGGAGATGATCGTGCCGTCGCTGCTGCCGCTCCTGATCCCGGTAATCATCGGCGTTCTGCTCGGGCCCGAGGCGCTCGGCGGCCTGCTGCTCGGCACGATCGTCACGGGGCTGTTCGTCGCGATCTCGATGACAACGGGCGGCGGCGCCTGGGACAACGCCAAGAAGTACATCGAGGACGGCCATTTCGGCGGCAAGGGCTCGGACGCCCACAAGGCCGCGGTCACCGGCGACACTGTCGGCGACCCCTACAAGGACACGGCCGGACCGGCGATCAATCCGCTGATCAAGATCATCAACATCGTCGCGCTGCTGGTCGTCCCGCTGATCGCGAACCTGTAGGCGCGACGACGCCGTCAGTGCAAGCGGCCGAGCGGATGGGGCCGCTCGACGGCGTAGCCCTGGATGAAGTCGACGCCGAGCTCGCGCAGGACGTCGACCGCCGCCTGGTCCTCGACCTGCTCGGCGATGACGAGGAAGTCGAGGCTGCGGGACAGCTTGATCGTCGCCGCAAGCATGTCGCGGCTCACGCGACTTTCGGCGATATCCCGCGTAAACGAGCCGTCGACTTTCAGATAGTCGATGGCGAGCTGCCGGAGCTGCGAGAAGGAGCCGATGCCGCTCCCGAAATCGTCGAGCGCGAAACGGCAGCCGACGCCGTGCAGCACGTTGATGAACCGCCTCGCGTGATCGAGGTTGTTCATGACCGCGATCTCCGAGACCTCGAAGCAGATTTTTTGCGGCTCGACGCCCGTGTGGTCGAGCAGGTCGATCACGTACTCGAGAAACTCGTCGTCGGCGAGCGTTTGCCCCGAAAGGTTGATGCTGCAGCTTCTGCCCTGCGGCAGGTGCGGCACATCGCTGGCAATACTGCTGAGCGCCGCCCGCACGACCCAGCGGTCGAGATGCGACATGAGCTGATAACGCTCGGCCGCGCCCAGAAACTGCGATGGCCCGACGATCTTGCCAGTCTCGTCACGCAATCGCAGCAAGAGCTCCGCGGCCGGCCCTGAATCGACACGGCCGCGGGTCGCGATGATCGACTGGGCATAGAGCTCGAACTGATTCTCCTTGAGCGCGTTCTGCACGCGCTGCAACCACTGGATTTCGCCCCGCTCGCGCGCCTTCTGCTCGTCGCGCGCCGAATACATGTGAACGCGGCCCCTGCCCTGCTGCTTCGCGATGTAGCAGGCCGAGTCGGCGGCCGACAGGGCCGTTTCCGCAGTGCCGCTCTCCTGATCGATCTCCACGATGCCGATGCTGATGCCAAGATCGAATACGCGATCCTGCCAGCTGAATTTGTAGTCGCTCACGGCCTGGCAGACGTCTTCGGCAATCTGCCGCGCCTTCTCGAGCGGGCAGCCGACGAGCAGCATCGCGAATTCGTCGCCGCCGAGCCTCGCGACGGTATCGGAGTCGCGTACCTGATCCTTGAGCAGCGCTGCAATCTCGCGCAGCAGATTGTCGCCGACCATATGCCCGCAACTGTCGTTGACGGCCTTGAAGCGATCGAGATCCAGGTAGCAGACGACGTGGCTCGCATGCTCCCCGCGCGGCGAGTCGAGTGCCTGGTTCAGGCGGCGCGCGAACTCGGCGCGATTCACGAGCCCGGTAAGCGGATCATGGCTTGCCTGGTACGACATCTCGCGCGCGATGCCGCGCATTTCCGTGACGTCGTGGAAAATGACGACGCAGCCCGCCGTCTCGCGCTCGGGCCCGCGGATCGGCGACGCCGTGAGCTCCGTCGAGAACTCGCGCCTCGAAAGCTTGG
>Ga0315910_10003598_pt1 | contig 13156 bp, 13 predicted proteins | sample EdamamesoilMG_FD_204470 | JGI IMG/M metagenome (GOLD analysis project Ga0315910, IMG submission 204470) | Garden soil microbial communities collected in Santa Monica, California, United States - Edamame soil | ecosystem: Environmental > Terrestrial > Soil > Garden | place: USA: California... | reverse complement strand
CGCTGCTCGCGGCCGCTCTTTCCGGCGCGCTCGGTTGCTCGGATCTGCCGCCGGCGCTGCCGAGCACGGCGGCGCACGCGCGCTTCGCCTCGCGCGTCGAGCTCGTGGATCTCGTGATTGCCGACCGTGCCAGAGCCGAGAAGGTCCGGCGTCTCTACGCCGGTATCGAGGAGCTGATGCTGACGGTGAAGCGCACGACCGCCAGCCAGCTGGTGGAGCTCGGCGTCGACGACCCACCGCGCACGGACGCTGAAACCCGCGCGGTCGTCGCCAAGGTTCGCGCAGCCGACGTGGCCGCCTTCAAGCGTTACATCGGCCTTCAAATGGAGCTCCGCCGCTCGATGAACGCCGAAGAGTTCGCCAAGCTCGACGCCATCAAGTGAGGATCGTCGCACGATGTTCTGGATCGCCCTTTCGCTCCTGATCATGAACCTCACCGGCGAAGGTGACGACACCTACGCCTTCCGCAAGATCCTCGAGCGCGGACGTGAGGCCGTCGAAGAGAACGTGAAGGACCCGGCTCGGCAACAGGCCGCGGTCCAGGCGGTCGACCGCGCAGGGACCGCCTTCGTGAAGCACCGAACGCGCGTCGGCAAGATCAGCGAGTGCATCGAGCGGGCCGACCGCAAGTACGTCGTCACCGAGGCGGAGTACGAGGCCTGCATCGCGGATATCGGTCCGGCGTGGGACGCCGCGAGCGAGGATTTGATCGAGCTCGAGCGCGTGTTCCGCTCGTCGCTCACCCCCAAGGAACTCGTGGTCGTGCGGCGCGCGGCCGAGTAGTGAGCCGTGCCCTCGTTCCGGCCACTGCTCGTTTTCGCGACGATTCTCTCGTTGTCAGCGGTCGCTCGCGCCGAAAACTATCGCCGGCCCGGGCTCGGCGGAAAGTGGTCCAACCGTCACCTGACGGCGCCGCTGAACAGCCTCGCCATGATGTTCGGCCCGGGCCAAACAGTGCTGATGGGTGACCGCTTCGCCGAGCAAAACGTGGACGCCGGTCCACAATTCGTGCGGACCCCCGCCGGCGAAGACGAGTGGTGGGTGCGCGGCGCCGTCGGTTTCGGGCTGACGAAGGAATGGGAGGCCGGTGCGGTGTTCCTGCCGTTCAAGGTAGCCCCGGACTTCGACTTCTCGCAGATCACGGTCTACGTCACGCGCGGCTTTCGTTACGAGAACTTCGACTTCGGGCTCAAGCTCACGTTTCAGACTCCACGCCCGAACAAGGACGACATGCGCGTCTGGGTCCTGAATCCCGGCGTGCCGATCCTCTACCGCTCGGAGTTCTTCCGGTTCGACGCCGCGTTCTACCTGCCGTTCGCCACGCGCGAATGGTACGCCGGCCTGACCATACCGATGCGCCCGACGTTCAGTCTGACTCCGCACGTGTTCGTCGGTATCGAAACGGGCTTTGCCCAGCGGCGCTTCGACTATGAGAGCGACTGGAAGGTCCCGCTCGGTGCGCTCGCCGGTTACACGGCGCTGTTCGGGAGCCGCGTCGTCGATATCACCGGGATGTTCTCGTGGGACTCGTTCTTGTCGCCCAATGCCGACGACGCAGGCGACCTCGTGGACGTGAAATCCTATCGAGCTGGGCTCGGCTTCACGGTTCATTCCATCATTCGCTGATGGTCGTGGAGCCCCTCGAGACGGCACCGACTGCGCTCTCGCCCTGGCTCACGGCCGCGGGGTTGCTCGTCGGCTTCGCGACGGCGTGCGGGCCGAGCTCCGGCGAGCCGGCAGCGGGAACCGGAGGCACGGCAGGCGCCGGCGGCTCGATGCCGACGGACTGCACGGTCACCGTGACCCGTTCGGAGCTATCGCCCTACATCGCGACGGTGGGCATCGTCTCGTTCACCTCGAGCTGGCAAAACCCGACTTCTGCCGAAATTCACTTCGGCCCGGACACGGACTACGGGTTGGTGGCGCCCGTGGATCTGACCGAGGACGGTTATCGAACCCTCCTCCTCGGAATGACCCAGAACCGCACCGTGTAGAAGCCGCCGGTCTTGGGGCCGCTCCCGCCGTTTTCCGCGCCGAGGGTGTACGCGTTGTAGTTGATCGAAGCGATGCCTCGAGACGCGAGCTCGCTCGCAAACCCAATGCCGCCGAAGCCAATCACGGCGGGATAGGGCGGCGTGCCCGAGTTCGGGATCGAGACGGACACGCTGAAGGTGGTGGTTTTGCCGCCTTCGTTCACCGTGACGGAGATCATCGAATTCGACACGCTGCCCGTGGTGCCGTCAGGGGACGAGCAGCGTCAGATCCACGGCCTCGGCCATCTTCTGGTAGCCGGCGGCGTTCGGGTGGAGCCCGTCGTTGTCGTACATCGTGGCGATGTTGTTCTGGTCGCCCGCGTCGCGAATGGCGGCGTCGAAATCGACGATCGCGTCGAAGTAGCCGTCGGTACGCACCGATTGATTGACGGTGGTGCGCACGCTGTTGTCCTCGCCCATTGGTGTGATCGGCGAGCCGAAGATCTTGATGTCCTCCATGTGCCCGGCCGTGACGATCTCCTGGTACGCCGCGGTGATCGTATTCGCCTGTACGCCGCCGTTGATGTCGTTCACGCCCTCGAGCACGATCACCCATTTCACCTTCGGACGGGTGAGAACGTCACGCCGGAAGCGATCCTTGCCGGCATCCATGTCCACGCTGCTCGACGTGAGGCTGTTCGCGCCCATGCCGAAGTTCAAGACGCTCACCTTGTTCTTGAGCGTGGCGTCGGCCTGGATGCGTACGGTCAGGTAGTCCGTCCAGCGCTGGAACACGTTCAGGATACCGTAGCCGTCCGTGATCGAATCCCCGAGCGCGGCGAGCGCGAAAGCGTCCGCAGGCGCCATGACCTCGATCGCGTTGATGAAGTACCAGCGATCGCGCGTGCCAGGGCTCGGCGGCGTGGCGGTCGCCACGGTGTCGCCGTCCGTGAAATACGAGGTGGTTCGCGAGCCGGGGTGCGTGGTGAGCTCCGTCGGAATGCCGCTTCCGAACTGAATCGAAATGGCCGTCAGCGTCATCGCTTCGAGCGGAAAGTCGACGCCGTCGGACCACGCGGTTTGCCCGGCTGGGATCGTGATGCCCGCCATGCCGCCGAAGGTGAGCGCCGTGTCCGACCCGGCGTCGATCGAGCCGCCGGCGGTGCCTGCGAGCGCGAGGTGCACCTTCTGGATCTGGAGCGGCTCGGCTCCCTTCTCGTTGCTCAGCTGCAGGCGCACGTGCCCGCCGGTGAACGTGGGCCACACGAATTGCCTGAGCGTGTTGTTCGGCAGGGGCTTCGCCGGCTGGTGATCGGCCTTGCCGTCCTCGTAGCCCTGGATCGTGGTCGCCCACGACGGCAACCATTCGAGCGTTGCCGAACCACCGGAGCCGCTCGCCCCGGCAACGCCGCCGGTACCGGAGCCGTCGTCACCGGCGCTGCCCGCCGTGCCGCCCATGGCGCCTACCGCGCCGGCACCGGACATCCCGCCAATCCCGCCGGCACCACCGGTCGCCCCGCCAACACCGCCAACACCGCCCACTCCCCCCGATCCGCCGCCGCCGCTTCCCGCCGTGACGGAGCCGCCCTGCCCGCCTGTTGGCATTCCTGCGCCGCCGCCGCTCGATCCTGCCGTACCCCCAGCGCCCCCGGTAGGCTGACCCGAGCCGCCGGAGCCGCTGGTTCCAGAGGGCTCCGGGGTGGATTCGATCGAGCAGGAGGCAAGCGCAAGGAGCGCAAAGGGAAGCAGGGTCCTAAGCATGCCCATGGATTCTTATCCGAGGCGGTTGTCCGCGCCCGAAAACGCAAAGTTTTCGCGAGGGTTTGGGGGCCGCGAGCGTTACTGCGCCACGCAGTACTGCTGCATCGTCGCCCAGATCGCGCCCGCTGCGGCCTCGGACCCGGCGGCCGTGGGGTTGAGACCTGCCGGCGTGATGAACTCGTCGTAGCGCCCCTCGAAGGTGGGCCGGAGGTCGACGAAGTGACACGGCGCGGCACTCTCGGCACACGCTGCCTCGAGGAGCGGCCGAATCACGTCCATCTTCGCCCGGAGCTCTGTGTTCATCGCGTCCGGGTAGAACGCGTACACGACGTGGGCGACACCGTCCGCTGCCATCTGCTGGAAGAGCTCCGATGCGGCCGTGACGGCCGCGGCAATGACGGGACACGACGCATCCGGCGGGTCGGCACACGTGCCGTTGAGCACGTCCGCGCCGCCACCGTTCATGATCACCACGGCGACGCTTCCCTCCTCGACGGCCCGTTCGAACTGACTCCGGATGCCGTTGCCGCCGAGAGCGAGTGAATTATTGAGCGACGTTGATTCATCGCGATAGCGCTGCCCGGCCGGAAGCGCGCCCGCCGCACGCGCCAGCTCTTCCACGCCGGCGGTGACCTCGTGGGTCAACGCCATGAACGTGTCGCCGAGCACGACGACCTGATTGCCGCTCACCGCGCCGGTAACGCAGCCGTCGGCGCCGCCTGCTCCCGCGTCCCCGGCAGTGCCGCCGGTTCCCGCCGTGCCCCCCGTTCCACCCGTGCCCCCGCCGCTCGAGCCCGTGCGGCAAAAACCGGCCTCACAGCGGTGCGATGCCGAGAGGCTCCGGCAGTCCGCGTCCGTGCCGCAGCTCACGTCGCACCGAGCGGCCCCCGGCGAACCTTCACACGCCGTCTGCGAGCCGCTCGTCGCGATGCAGTCCGCCGGCGGGTAGGCCGAGCAATCCGAGCTCACCGTGCACTCCCGCGTACACACCCCGCACAGGCAGGTGAGACCGTCGCCGCATTCGCCGACGCTCGCCTCGCAGCGCTTCAAGAAATGCGTTTCACCGGTGATGTCTCCGGTTTGTGCTTCCGAGCACGCGGACCCGGCGACGACGATCGCCACCACGGCGCCGGAAAGGGACCGAAGGAGGCGGGACGACTTCGATCTATTTGACTGGGTCATTGGTCTCGGCGGTCAAGCTCTGGCCGGCGTAGATCACGGCACGGTTGAAGGATTCCGGGCGCTCCGCGTCGAAGGCTTCGGCGCGGGTGCGAAGATCACTGAGCTCGCGGCGCAGCCGCGCGAGCGTACCGTACACTTCCTCCGCCAGCGGGTGGCCATCCCAAACATCGATGGTGTAGGTGCTTCCTCCGGTGCGCTCCGCAAACTCGGGGGGTTGATCTCCGCTCAGGCGCGAGAGAACGGCCGTGACCATTGCTTTGTAGTGATCGAACACGGCGGCTTCCCAGCCGGCGGGCGCACCGAGCGGGATCACGAGGCCGCCCGCTTCGTAGTGCGGCGTTCCGTCGCGCTCGACGCGCTGGACTCTCCCGGATTCGACCAGCCGCGTGAGGGACCTTTCAATCGTGCTCGGCTCGACTTGCGCGCGCCCGGCGATCTCCTTCGCGCTCAACGGTGGCTCGCGGTACATGAGCGCCATCACGAGCTCGTCTGAGCCCTCGTCGCCCCGTTGCTGCTGCAGGGCGACGAGCTCCTCGTCCGAGGCGGCGCGAAAGGTCGTGCTCGCGCCGAAGCCGGAAGAGAAAACGAGCTGGCTCTCGCACAGATCGTGGAGCACCGCGCGCACCTGGCGCTCGTCGTCTCGGGAAAAGCGCGCCAGAATGTCACGCCGGGAGACCAGGCCGACGCCCTTCACGTACTCGAGCACGATTTCCCAGAGTGAGCGCCCCCGCTCGGTGCTGCTTTCGCTCAGTCGTTGAATTTTCCGCCGATACGTTCGCAGGCCGAGCCCGAACATGTCGGCGCTGACCTTTCGGCTGACGCCCTGGCGCTCGAGCTCGGCCACCAGATCCAGGAACACCTGGTTCGCAATCTGCGCGAGCGGCGCGCGCAGGCCGCGGGCCGTGGCGAGCTGCGCGATGAGAATCGTCGTCTGCCGGACGATCGCGTGGATCAGGAGCTCGATCGTCATCGATGACCGGAGGGACGCTCAATTCTAGCAGCGAGCCGTCATGATGGGGGGGGACAGCGCTGCCCCCTCGACGACCGCGCCGGGGGGACGAATATACCCCCTCCTCCGAGTGCAGCCGGCGGGGCAAGGAGTGCGGGTGGACCATCAACAGCGTCTCGTCCTGGGAAAACGATGGTCGATGAACCGCGCCGCGCAGTGAGCGGCCGATCAGGAGGTTTCGATGATGCTCGAGCGCGGACGTGAGTGGATGACGGGAGCCGGCGCGCTGTTCACCGCGACGGTCGCGATGACACTGTCGCTAGGTTGCATGGTGGAGGAAACGCCGGCGGAGGGCACCGGCGGACAGACGCCGAGCGGCGGCGCCGGTGGATCGGGCGCGGGCGTCGGAGGTGTTGCAACGGCCGGAAGCGGCGGCGTTGCCGGAAGCGCGAGCGGTGGTGGCGGTAGCGGCGGCGGAGGAGCGATTTCGGGCACGGGCGGTTCGAGCGGCGGATCGGCTGGAACCGGTCTCGTCTCGGGCGGTGCGGGCAACGGTGGTGGAAGCGGTGCCGGGATCGGCGGCAACGCAAGCGGAGCGGGTGGCTCCGGAGCTCTGGCCGGGAACGGTGGAGCAGGCAACGGTGGTGGCGGCAATGCCGGTGGTGCAGGCAGCGGTGCGGGCGGCGGAAGCTCGGGATCCGGGGGCGGCAGCGCCGGTGCGACGGCGAGCGCCGGCTGCGGCAAGTCCGCACCCGCGAGCGACCGCTACAGCATCGACGTCGACGGCGAGATGCGCGAGTACATCCTCGAAGTTCCGGACAACTACAATTCGAATTCACCCTATCGCCTGATCTTCGGCTGGCATCCGCTCGGCGGCTCGGCGCAGCAAGTGGCGAGCGGCAACTACTACGGCCTGGTGGGTGAAGCGGACGGTCAGGCGATCTTCGTCGCGCCCGAGGGCTTGCCCTTCAACGGCCAAAGTCTCGGTTGGGCCAACCAGGGCGGTGGCGACCTCGCGTTCCTGGACGCCATGATGGCGCGCTTCCGCGCGGAGCTCTGCATCGACGAAGGTCGGGTCTTTTCGACCGGGTTCAGCTTCGGCGGGATGATGTCGTTCGCGGTCGGCTGCCAGGCGGACGGTTGGATGCGAGCGATCGCGCCGCAGGCCGGCAACATCCAGGTGAGCGGCTGCGAACAGGGCACTCGACCGGTCGCCGTGATGGGCTTTCACGGCGACGACGACACCGTCGTCTCGATCGACGGCGGGCGCGCTGGGCGCGACGTATTCCTCGAGCGCAACGGGTGCAGCGATCAGACCATGCCCGTGACCGCGGGCTGGTGTGACGGCCTGAACCAGAGCAACCAGCCCTGCACGTGTGTCAGCTACCAGGGGTGCGCCGCCGGATACCCCGTGACCTGGTGCGAATTCAACGGGCCCCACACACCGGCCCCGAACTCCGCCGCCACGCTCTGGAACTTCTTCGCGCAGTTCTGAATCCGCTCGGGGGCCCGGCAGCAGCACCACCGTCTCACCCATGGCAAGCCCCGCCCGCGTCTCCCTGTCCCTGGTGGCGAGCCGAGCCCATCGCGACGTGAGCGACGCCGAGCTCGCCGAAGGGCTTCTCGCTCGCGAGGATTGGGCGCTCGCCGAGGGCTGGCACCGCTTTGCGCCGATGGTGCTCACGATGGCTCAGCGCGCGCTCGGGTCGAAGAGCGACGCCGAGGACCTGGCTCAGGACGTCTTCGTGCAGGTGTTTCGCAACGTGGCCACGCTACGCAAGCCGGCGAGCCTGCGGAGCTTCGTCTACTCGGTGATGGTCCGCGTCCTCAGAACCCACTTGAGGTACCGGCGGCTCAGGTCCTGGCTTTCTTTCCAGAGCCCGGAAATGCTGCTGGACGTTCGTCACTCGACGCCGGATTTCGAGGGGCGCGACCTGCTCAGGAACTTCTACGTCCTGCTCGACCGCCTCTCGTCTCGCGACCGGCTCGTCTTCATGCTGAGGCGCGCGGAATCGATGACGATCGAGGAGATCGCCGCCGTCATGGGCCTCTCGACCTCGACGGTGAAGCGGTCGCTGGCGCACGCCTCGAAACGGATGTCGGGCTGGATCGACGATGACCCCGGCATGACCCACCTGTTGCACGAGCACGGCGGGGGCCTTGGCTGATGCGGAACGAGCAGTCCGCATCTCGGCGCCTCGCCGTCCTGACCGAGCTCGCGCGATCGGCCGTGAAAGCACCGACCGCCGGGGAGATCGATCGGGGGTTAGCCGTCCTGCGAGCGCGGACGAAGGTGGAGGCGCGTCCCCCGTCGCTCAGAAGGGGCCTGCTCGTCACCGTCGTGCTCTCGCTCGCGGTCTCGGGTTTGGCCGTGATCGTCGCGCTCTTGCTGGGAGGCTCGAACGTTTCCGTCTCCCCCGTCCTCGTGTCGCGCGTCGAAGGCGGGAAGATCCTCGAAGGCGGATACCTCTCGGAGGTGGGCCACGCCGGCGTCCGGCTTCACTTCAGTGAAGGCAGCAAGTTCTTGCTGGCGCCGGGTACGCGAGGGCGGTTGCGTGCGGTGAGCGCAGAGGGCGCGCGCCTGGCGCTCGATCACGGTTCGGCCTCGTTTCAGATCACGCGGAATCCCGACCGGCGCTGGTGGGTCGAGGCGGGTCCGTTCGTGGTCGAGGTTCAGGGAACCGAGTTCACGGTGACCTGGGAACCGACCAGCGAAGAGTTCGAGGTGGAGCTTCGCCAGGGGCGCGTCGTGGTGAGCGGTCCGCTCGTGGGCGACGAGCTTACCTTGCGACCCGGCCAGAGTTTGAACGTGAGTCTAGCAAACAGGGAGACAGTGATCAGTGAGCGACCCTCCCAGAGGCCGCCCGAGCCGGTCGCCTCCGGGGTGGTGCCGCCGGCAGTCGCTCCAGCGGGTCCGCTCCCGAGCGCCGCTCCGCCCGTGCCTTCGGGTCGAGATGCGGTGAATCCAGACTCGAGCGGTGGGCGTCGCTGGCGAGAGGCGCTCGCGAACGGCCAGTGGGACCGCATTCTCGCGGACGTCGAGCACGAGGGCGTCGAGGCAAGCCTCAGAACGCTGTCGAGCGACGAGCTCTTCGCGCTCGCCGACGCCGCCCGCTACCGGCGTCGCCCGGACCTGGCTCGCGGCGCGCTTCTCGCACAGCGCTCTCGCTTTCCGAGCTCGCCGCGCGCGCTCGACGCCGTTTTCTTGCTCGGTCGTGTCGAAGAAATGCGTGCCGGCGGAAAGGCGGCGGCGCTCGAGCGCTACGACGAGTACCTGGCCCGTGCCCCCGCCGGCACGTACGCGGCAGAAGCCTTGGGTCGCACGATGATCCTGGTGAAGGAGATGCAGGGGCCCGCCCGCGCGCGTGAAGTTGCCAGGGAATATCTGAGGCGCTTTCCGAACGGGAGCTATGCCGAGGCTGCGCAGAGCCTCGCACGAGCTCCCTAGGCCGCACGCCATGAAGGTACTGGCGCTCATCCTGTTCGTCGTTGGCGCAACGTGCTGGGTCGGGCCTGCGAGCGCTGCGACCGTCGCGCTCTTCCGCCCTTCGCGAGACGCTCCGGCCATCAATGAAGCCCTGTTTCGCTTGCGGGGTGAGCTACTGGCCGTAGGTCTATCGGTCGCGAACGCGGATCGACCGCCCTTTCGCCCCACGGATTCACTCGAGGCACCCGCCTGGTTCGAGCAAACCTCGGCAGCGCGAGGGATCGACGCGTTCATCGACGTGGTCGGCGACGACACACCGGTGGCGGTCGACATCTGGATCTGCGAACGCTCCCCCCACCGCCTCCGGCACTCGCGGGTGGTGCTCGAGCCCGATGCCGAAAACGCCGCGGCGACGCTGGCGATCCGCGCGATCGAGGTGCTGCGGTCGAGCTTTCTCGCCAAGGACTTTGCGGACAACGGAAGGCCCCGCACACCCGCCGCCGCTCCGGTCGCCGTCACGAAGGCGGAGCAGCGGCCCGAGCGCGCCTCCCGCTTCGGCATCGAGGCGGGCGCGACCGCCCTCACGAGCTTCGACGGGGTCGGCGGCGCCGTGTTGCCGCTCGCGCGCCTGAACTGGGCATTGTCCTCGTGGCTCGCGGCCCAGGTGACCGGTGCGGGATTCGGCACCCGGCCGCAGGTCGAGACGGCGGCCGGCAGCGTCGAGGTCGCGCAGCAATTCGCTCTGCTCGGGCTCTGCGCCTGCGCGTCGTCCCGCGCCGGACTTCGCCCGATTGCCGCGCTCGGGCTCGGGGCGATCCACACGGGGCTCGACGGCGAGGCCGGCTCTCCGAACGTCGGTCATCAGGTGGGACGCTGGTCGCTGCTCGTGGATGCCAGCGTCGGTGCGCGGCTGAACCTGTCCGAGCGTTTGCACCTGACGTTCGCGTCGCACGTGCAGGTGGCGACGCCGTACGTCGCCATCCATGTCGTGGACACCGTCGTCGCCACGACGGGTCGACCGAACTTGCTGCTCACGCTGGCGGCGGGAGCCTACCCGTGAGCCGCTTCGCCCCGATTTCCTGGTTCCTCTTGGCGGTTTTCCCGGCGGGAGCCGGCTGCACGCGCGCCGACCTCTACCCGATCACGCGAGAAGCAGACGTCGGGGCCACCGATGCAGGCGCCACCGATGCTGGCGCCACCGATGCTGGCGCCACGGATGCCGGCGCCACGGATGCCGGCGCCACGGATGCCGGCGCCACGGATGCCGGCGCCACGGATGCCGGCGCCACGGATGCCGGCGCCACGGATGCCGGCGAGAGCGACGGCGGCGGCGCGCCCCTCGCGTGCCCCGGCGTCGTCGTCCCGCCGGGCGACAGCAGCCAGACCGTCGTGGTCGACGGCGTGACGCGCAGCTACCTCCTTCACGTCCCTCCGTTCTACGACGGCCGGAAGGAGGTGCCCTTGGTCGTGGACTTCCACGGCGTGGGAGGAACCGGCATGAGCGAGCGCACGAGCTCGGCGTACCCCGCGGCGCTCGATCCGGAAGGCGTGGTCATGGCATTCCCGGACGGCGTGCGCGGCCCCGCCGGGACAGCCTGGAACGTCGGGCCCTGCTGTGTCGCCGGCGTCGATGACGTTGCCTTCGCACGCGCGCTCGTCGATCAGGTCCGGGGCATTGCATGCATCGATCCCGCTCGGGTCTACGCGGTCGGGGTCTTGACGGGCGGCGGCATGGCTCACTACCTCGGCTGTCATGCGGCCGACGTGTTTGCCGCGGTAGCGCCCGCCGCCTTCGATCTGCTCGCCGAAAACGCGAGTGACTGCACTCCGGCGCGGCCGATCACGGTGATCTCCTTCCGTGGTACCGCGGATTCACGCGTTCCCTACGAAGGCGGCCCGTCGTCGCTCGTGCCGGGCATGCCGCTCACGTTTCTCGGCGCGCAGGGGACCTTCGAAGAATGGTCGGCCATCGACGGTTGCGTGGGACCGGCCTCGGCTCCCGACGCCGATGGCTGCTCGGGGTACGCGGGCTGCGAGGACGGCGTCGAAGTCATCCTCTGCACCAAGCAAGGAGGACGCGAAGAACCGGGAGATCCGAGCATCGCCTGGCCGGTTCTCGCGCGCCATGCGCTCTGACGGTCACGCCCGCGGCGTGCGCTTCATGGGCCAATTTTCGAAGCTGATGCAACTGTTTGATTGAGGCCCGACGGCCGCTGACGGCTACGAGGAGAACAGCCTGATCACCATCGAACAGTCGAGACGAACACTCGTGATGGCCGCCACGCTGGGCATGGCCGTCGGCGCCTGCGGCGACACGAAGGGCGAGAACGGAGGTGGCGCCGGCAGCTCGATCATGTCCGGCGGTTCGCCGTCACTCCCCACCGGAGGCATGTCCGGCGGTGGAAGCGGAGGCGCAGCCGGGGCAAGCGCTGGTGCGCCCACGGCCGGGGCCCCCGCGGGTGGAGCGGGCAGTGGCCCCGGTGGCACGGGCGGCTCGCCGTCGATGGCAGGCGCCGGCGGCGAAGGTATCGGTGGCGCGATGAGCGCCGGAACGGCCGGTGCCGGCGGCTCGAGCCCGGCGGCGGGCAGCGGCGGGAGTAGCGGTGGCGCGGACGCCGGCAACGGCGGCAGCAGCGGCTCGCCGTCGATGGCGGGCGCGAGTGGTGCGTTCACCGGCACCTGCACTGCGTCCGAACCAGCGGGCAGGCAGGCATCGGGCAGCGGGCCCCACGACGTGATCGTCGAAACGAACTCCGATCCCGGCATCGACGAGGGCACCATTTTTCGACCCGCGGACCTGGGAGGAAGCGAGAAGTATCCGATCTTCGTCTGGGGTGAGGGTGGCTGCTCGCAGGACGGGCTCTCGAATGCGACGGCGATGGCCGAAATCGCGTCCCACGGCTACTTCGTCGTCGCGGACGGCACCCCGAACGGCATGGGCAACCGCGGCATGGATCGCTCGCAGCTCGAAGCGATGGGCGCGCCGCTCATCGCGTACATCGATTGGGCCATTGCCGAAAACGCGAAGCCTTGCAGCGGCTACTACGGGAGTCTCGACACGACGAAGATCGCTTCCAATGGTTTTTCGTGTGGTGGCCTCATGGCTCAAGGCACGATCATGGATCCGCGCATCGTCACCTGGGGCGTCACCAGCAGCGGGATGGCGGGTGCAGGGCAGGATTTCTACGATCTGGTCCACACCCCCGTCCTCTTCGTGGAAGGTGGGCCCGCGGAAGTCGCCTACGACGGCGGATTGGAAGGCTACGAAGCGATCAGCAACCTGGACGTTCCCGTGCTCTGGTTCAGCAAGGACCTAGGTCACGGTGGCGACCTGTTCGACCCCGACGGCGGGGATTTTACCAAGCTGAACCTCGCGTGGCTGAACTGGTGGCTCAAGGGAGACGAGTCCGCGACAGGCAAGGGCATGCTCACTGGAGCGGCCTGCCCCTACTGTAGTGACCCCGAATGGGAAACGATGGCTGAAAACGTTCCCTGAGGGAGCGGCGCTTCAGAGCTCCGTCAGGGGATGTTCGCCGACATGTAGTCCCAGCCACTGTCGGTGCAGAACTCGCAGGTCGAACCGTAGAGAAAACCTTTGCCCGTGGCGCCTTCGTCACCTTTGAGCTGCCAGTTGAGCCAGGCCAAGTTGACCAGATTGAAGTCCCCCCTGCCTTGGGAGAGGTCCCCTCCGTGTCCGGCGCTCGTCTTGGAAAAGTAGACGATCGGAATGCCACGTGAGCTGATCTCGTCGTAGTCCCGGAGGCCGTTCTCGTAAGCGATATCGCTCGAGCCGCCGTTCATGACCTTGAACGGCGTGTGGATCGCATCGTAGAGCGCGCCGTTCGCGCCCATGAGCCCGCTGCT
>Ga0315910_10003596_pt1 | contig 13159 bp, 10 predicted proteins | sample EdamamesoilMG_FD_204470 | JGI IMG/M metagenome (GOLD analysis project Ga0315910, IMG submission 204470) | Garden soil microbial communities collected in Santa Monica, California, United States - Edamame soil | ecosystem: Environmental > Terrestrial > Soil > Garden | place: USA: California... | reverse complement strand
CGTTCGACACCGTGTGGGGCCGGATGCCCGGCCGCGAGCGCGCGAAATACATCTTCCGGATCGCGCGCCTCCTGCAGGACCGCGCGCGCGAGTTCGCCGTCGCCGAGACAATGGACGGCGGCAAGCCGATCAAGGAGTCGCGCGACTTCGACGTGCCGATGGCCGCCGCGCATTTCTTCTACCACGCCGGCTGGGCCGACAAGCTCGACTACGTAGCCCCCGGTCGCGAGGTCGCGCCGCTGGGCGTGGTGGGGCAAGTGATCCCGTGGAATTTCCCGCTGCTCATGCTTGCGTGGAAAATCGCGCCCGCGCTCGCGATGGGAAACTGCGTCGTCCTCAAGCCCGCGGAGACGACCTCGATCACGGCGCTCAAGCTCGCCGAGATTTTCCGCGACGCCGACCTGCCGCCGGGAGTCGTCAACCTTGTCACCGGTTTCGGCGACACGGGTGCGGCCGTCATGGGCCACCCGCTCGCCGCGAAGGTCGCGTTCACCGGCTCGACCGAGGTCGGCAAAATCATCATGCGGTCGCTCGCGGGCACCGACAAGAAGATGACCATGGAGCTCGGCGGCAAGGCGGCGAACATCGTGTTCGACGACGCGCCGATCAACCAGGCGGTCGAAGGCATCGTCAACGGCATCTTCTTCAACCAGGGTCACGTGTGCTGCGCCGGCTCGCGCCTGCTCGTGCAGGAGACGGTTGCCGACGAGGTGCTCGCGCGACTTAAGAACCGCATCAAGGTCCTGCGCGTCGGCGACCCGATGGACAAGAACACCGACATCGGCGCGATCAACTCGAAGGAGCAGCTCGGCAAGATCACCGAGCTCGTCGCGTCCGGAGTGAAAGAAGGTGCCGACTGCTTCCAGCCCGCGTGCAAGCTGCCGTCGAAGGGATACTACTTCCGGCCGACGGTTTTCTCGAATGTCACGATGAGCCACCGCATCGCACGCGAGGAGATCTTCGGCCCCGTGCTGAGCGTGCTCACGTTCCGGACCGTCGACGAAGCCGTCGAAAAGGCGAACAACACCGCCTACGGCCTCAGCGCCGGCGTCTGGACAGACAAGGGCTCGCGCATCCTGAAGATGTCGACCGAGCTCAAGGCCGGCGTCGTCTGGGCGAACACCTACAACAAGTTCGACCCCACCTCGCCGTTCGGCGGCTACAAGGAGAGCGGCTTCGGCCGCGAGGGTGGCCGTCAGGGGCTGCTCGACTACTGCAAACTCGTCTGACCGTGTCGTGTCTCGCGATGTCTTCCAGCCTCCAGGTGACTGCCCGGTCTGCGGCGAAGAGGTCCAGATCGGCGCAAGGTCGTGCCCTTCGTGCGGCGCCGACGAACGCACGGGCTGGAACGACGACGCGACGCGCTACGACGGACTCGATCTCCCCGACGAGGCCTATGCCGAAGAATCCGACGGTCCTCCGCGAAAGCCATGGCACCAGAGCGCACTCTGGGTCGGCGTCGCGGTTGCACTTCTCGTCATCCTCATTGTCGCGTTTGTTTGATACCGATCACCAAGTCATAATGCGCCTTCGTTCTCATTCTCGTAATCGTTCTCGTTCTCTCGGTGGAGCGGTGACGCGAGAGAACGAGAACGATTAGGATTACGAGAACGAGACATAGAGAGAATCCCATGACCCGACTCCCCATCACCAAAACCCCGAAGGTCTATGTCGGCGGTGCGTTCATCCGCTCGGAGAGCGGGCGCACGTTCGCGATCAACGACGCCGGCGGGAATTTCTTCGCCAACATCCCGCAGTGCACGCGCAAGGACCTGCGCAACGCCGTCGAGGCCGCCGCGAAGGCCGGCCCGGGCTGGGCGAAGCGCACGGCCTACAACCGCGGGCAGATTCTCTACCGGCTCGGCGAGATGATCGAGGCGCGCGCGCCGGAAATGACCGAGGCGATCATGATCGGCGGCGCTTCGAAGAACGCGGCCGCGAAGGAAGTCGCCGCGACGGTCGACCGGCTGATCCACTACGCGGGCTGGACCGACAAGTACGAGCAGGTGCTCGGCAACGTGAACCCGGTCGCCTCGCCTCACTTCAACTTCACCGTCACCGAGCCGATGGGAGTCGTCGGCGTGATTGCGCCGGATGAAGCTCCGCTGCTCGGGCTGATCTCGCTCGTTGCGCCCGCGATCACGAGCGGCAACACGGTTGTCGCGCTCGCGTCGGGCGCGCAGCCGTTTCCCGCAATCGTGCTCGGCGAGATGCTCGCCACGAGCGACCTGCCCGGCGGCGTGGTGAACCTGCTCACCGGCTTCCGCAAGGAGATGGTGCCGACCTTCGCCACACACACGCATCTGCGCGCGATACTTGCCGTGGCGAGCGCCGACGAGCGCAAGCAGCTCCAGCTCGCCGCTGCCGAGAGCGTGAAGCGCACGCGGCTCTGGAAATCCGAGGAGAAGAACGACTGGTTCTCCTCGAAGGCGCAGGGTGTCTACGCCATCCGCGACACGCTCGAGTTCAAGACCACCTGGCACCCGATCGGTGCGTGAGGTTTCGAATCCGAAGTTGAGCGTTGCCGCTCAGCCAACCGGCTGGCCCATGCGGCGCAGCCAGCGGTAGTGCGATACGAGCCCGGCCCAGAGGGTCTTGTGCTCGTTGTAGCGGATGCCGAACTCGCGGCACGTGCTCTCGACGATCTTCGAGATCTCCGGGTAGTGCACGTGGCAGATCTTCGGGAAGAGGTGGTGCTCCACCTGGAAGTTCAGCCCGCCGAGCAGCCAGCACAGCAGCTTGCTGCGGCGCGCGAAGTCCACCGTCGTGAGGACCTGATGGACCATCCAGTTCGTTTCCATCTTGTTCGTCTCGATGTCGGGCATCGGGAAATCGGCCTCCTCCACGCAGTGCGCGAGCTGGAAGACGATGCTCAGCACAACGCCCACGATTCCCGCCACGAGCGCGTAGAACAGCAGGACCTTCCACCAGCTGTGGAACATCATCGGCAGCACGAACGCCAGGGTGAAGAAGACCACCTTGCCCGCGATGAAGATCAACAACTCCCTGCCGCGCGGAAGCGGGATCTTCTGCCCGCCGATGTCGCGCATGATCAAATCGCGGAAGTCGCCGTAGAGGTGCCAGCGGATCGTCATGAACCCGTAGAGCGCCCACAGGTAGAAGTGCTGCACGCGGTGGAAGAAGTAGCGCGGCTGGTGGGGCGTCACTCGCGCAAACGCGCCGAGGTCCACGTCGGCGTCGTGGTCGGTGATGTTCACGTAGATGTGGTGCGACGCCACGTGCTTCCAGTGCCACATGTAGGAGCTCGCGCCGATGAGGTCCATCGACATGGCCATGATCTTGTTGATCCACGGATGGTCGGAGTAGGCGAGGTGGCTGCCGTCGTGCTGGATGTTGAAACCGATCAGGCCGGCGGCGGCACCGAGCACGATGGCCGCGAGGATCGCGTGCCACCAACTGGCCGCGAGAAAGACGAGGACGATGTAGGAGCCGACGAATGCGCCGAGGATCAGCGCGGTCTTCAGATACATCGTCGGGTTGTCCCGCGGGTGCTTGCCGGTCGAGGCGAAGAACGCCTCCACGCGCTTGCGCAGCTCGCCCGGAAAGGCGTCGATCGGGCGGAACTTTGGTCGTTCACCCGATCGCTCGGGCATTGGAAGAGAAATGGAGTCTTGGGCGGACATTGACTGTTGTGATCTCGATTCGTGGCGTCAGGCCGACGCGTCTTCCGAGGCTGAATCCCGCGGGCATCGTTGCAAGCCCGGGAATCGCCGTGAATTTCACGGGCTGCCATGCCCGAGCGAGCCTGTCTCGGCGAGGCGCTCCACGAAGATCATGCAGCGGCGCTCCTGCACCTCGGGGCTCTTGGCCTGCAGGATGTAGCGCACGAGCTGCCGGCGGATCGCCACGCTGTGCGCGGACCACAAGCGTCCGAGCTCGGGTCGCAGCGCAAACGCGCGCGCCATCGGCGCGGGGAGCTCCGGTTCGCGCGACTCGAGATCGGGCTCGAGCGTGAATGAAACAACGTCGCCCGCCTCGACATCCGCCGCGCGCAGCAGCTCCACCTTGAACGCGAGCTTGTAGCAGCCGGGTTTTCCGGGGAGCAGCGTGACGCGGTCGATGTCGTCGTTGAACCGCAGCAGCGCGTCAATCGTGCGCGACTTGCCGAGCCGCGCGACCTTCGCACGCGGGATGTCCACCCAGCGGACCTGGGTGACCTTGTAGAGCCGGCCGGTGAGTCGGATCCGCGTCATCGCGGTTTCTTCTGTTTCCGGAGGAACGCATCCAGTTCGCGCGCGGTCGGCATCGATGGAGCGGTGCCGGGCCGCGTGGTGGAGAGCGCGCCGACGGCGTTGCCAATGCGCGCGGCGTCGAGGATTGATTCGCCCCTCGCGAGCGCGGCGGCGAGTCCGCCGACAAATGCGTCGCCTGCGCCGGTTGTGTCGACGGTCCGCACTTTGTGCGCGGACAGGTGCGCGAAACCTTCGGCGGTCGAAACGAAGCAACCCTTGTCGCCAAGCGTGATGATCACAGTCGGCACTCCCAGCGCGCGGCACAACGTGTGGAGTGCCGCATGCGGCAGCGCCGCGAGCCGAGCCTCGGTGAAGTCGCGCACGCCGGTCGCGGGCGCGCGGTTCACGAGCGCGGTGAACTCGATCTCGTTCGGCACGACGATGGCAACGTGTCGCAGCATCGCCGGATCGAAATCGTCGCGCATCGGAGCGGTGTTGAGGATCGTCGCAACGCCGGCGCGCCGCGCCTCGCGCAGCACCCACGCGGTGGTGGCGAGGTTGCTCTCCAGTTGCGCGACAACGACCCGCGCGCCGCGCAGCGCCGCGCGCGGCACATCCTTGCGTGCGAGCGCGAGGTTCGCGGCGAGGTCGAGGATGATCTGGTTCCGGCCATCCGCATCGACGAGTATGCCGGCGGTCGCCGTGGCGTGCCGCGGTTTCTCAACGAGTCGCGCGGCGATTCCCTCGGCGCGATAGAAGGCGCGCGCGCTTTTCGCAAACACGTCGCGGCCGACAGCGCCGACGAACAGGGTCGGCACGCCGAGCCGGCCGGCGGCGACCGCCTGGTTGGAGCCCTTCCCGCCGGGGCCGCCCGCGAACGCGCCGACGGTGGTTTCGCCCGTGCGCGGAAACGCGGGGCATCTCCAGCAGAGATCCTGCACGTAGCTGCCGACGACGACGACGCGGGGTTTCATGCAGTCGCCGATTAGGGAGGGTGGCGAGCGGAGTGACAACCACCGCGTTGCGCCGGGACATGCCCGCCCATCCGTGCTCCCCCGCCGCTCGTCCAAATGCGGCGGCACCACGCCAATGCGGGGGCATCGTGTGGGGTTGCTGCAAGCAGCGCCGCCCGCATGATCGCCATCGCAACCATGGAAAAGCCGAGAGAAACCGGATCCGACGCCCGGCGCTACGTGATCGCACAGATCGCGGGGTGGGGCGGGTTCACGGTCATCTACATGCTGCTGATGCAGCTCACGCAGCCGATGCGGCTCAGCTCCGTGTGCCTGTTCATCGCGCAAAACTTCATCGGGCTTCTCGTCTCCCACGGCTACCGCACGCTGATCAACAAATGGGGTTGGAAGAAACTTTCCTGGGGTGCGCTGATACCCAGGGTGGTAGGCACCGTCCTGGCGATCGCGCTGATTTGGACGATTCTCGACTGGCCGCTCTACCGCTACCTTTCCGAGGGCCCGACGCTCGAGGGCATGAAGCTTTCGAAGACGGCGATCTTCGTCTTCAGCACGTTCAACGGCTTCTGGCTGTTCATGGTGTGGTCGCTCATCTACTTCGGCTACCACGCCCTCAATCGCGCGCGCCGCGCCGAGGTCGACCGCTGGCAGATGGAGTCGACCGTGAAGGAGGCCGAGCTGCGCGCGCTCAAGTCACAGGTAAACCCGCACTTTATTTTCAACAGCCTCAACACCGTGCGCGCCCTCATTCACGAGGACCCCGCGACCGCGGAAACGATGGTCACGCGGCTCGCCGCGCTGCTTCGCTATGCGCTTCAGGCCGGCCAGCTCGAGACCGTATCGCTCGAGCGCGAGCTCGCGATCGTGCGCGACTATCTCGCCGTCGAGAAGATCCGCTTCGAAGAGCGGCTGCGGCCCACGTTCGAAATCGACGACCGCGCGCTCGGCCTCGCGGTGCCGCCGCTCCTGCTGCAGACGCTCGTGGAGAACGCCGTCAAATACGGCGTGGGCGGCGACCCCTCGGGCGTCGACATCGTCGTGAGCGCCTCGGTCGAGGCGGATTCGCTCAAGCTCTCCGTCGCGAACACCGGCCGGCTCTCCGCCGGCGGCGCATCCACCGGGCTCGGCCTGCGCAACGCGACCGAGCGGCTGCGGATGCTATTCGGCGAGCGCGCCGTGCTCCGGCTCGGCGAGAAGCGGCCGGGCTGGGTCGTCGCCGAGATCGAGATGCCGGCGAAGGGAGCGGTGCGCGCCGGCGTGGAGGTCGAGGCATGAAGGTGCTGATCGTCGACGACGAGCGCCTCGCGCGAAAGGAGCTGCGGCGTCTGCTCAAGGCCCATCCGGACGCCGAGGTGATCGGCGAGGCGGGCAACGCCGACGAGGCGCGCTCGTTCCTCGCGGAGTCGAGGCCCGATATCGTCTTCCTCGACGTGCAGATGCCCGGCGAGAACGGATTCGAGCTGCTCGAGTCGCTCGAGACCGTGCCGCACGTGATCTTCTGCACCGCATACGACGAGTATGCTCTGCGCGCGTTCGATGTGAACGCGCTCGACTACCTGCTCAAGCCCGTCGATCCCGCGCGCCTCGCCGCCGCGCTCAAGCGTGCGGAGATACAGCCGTCGCCGGCCGCGGGAGACGACGCGGCGCAGGCCGATCTCCCGCCGCGCACCGGACCGCTGCATCCCGACGAGCGCGTGTTCGTGCGCGAGGGCGACCGCTGCTGGTTCGTGCCCGTGCGCTCGGTGCGGCTGCTCGAGAGCGAGGGCAACTACACGCGCCTGCACTTCGAGGAGCACCGGCCCGCGGTCTTTCGCTCGCTCAACGCGATGGAGGAGCGCCTCTCGCCGGACACATTCTTCCGCGCGAACCGCGCACAGGTGATCAACCTCGACTTCATCGAGAAAATCGAGCCGTGGTTCAGCGGCAGCTACGTCGTCACGCTCCGCGGCGGCGAGCGGGTGGAACTTAGCCGTCGCCAGTCGCAGACTTTCCGCGCGAGGATGAGTCTGTGAAGACAAGAACCTGGAAGGAAAAGCACCAGAAGGAACCCGTTTCCCCCGAAGTGAGGAGGGCGCGCATATGGATCGCCGTGGCAGTCGGCGTCGGCGCCGGATGGGCGATGGCGGCTGCCACCAATCTGGCCGCGGGCATCGCGATCGGCCTTATGTTCACCGCATTCCTGCTTATCCGAAGGGGGAGAATCCAGAAGGACGGATTCCAATGATCGACGCCAGGAACCTCTCGAAAGTTTTCAAGGACAAGAAGCGCGGCGTGCTGCGCGCGGTCGACGGCGTGAGCTTTCGCTGCGAACCGGGGCGCATCCATGCGCTCCTCGGCGCCAACGGCGCGGGCAAGACCACCACGCTGCGCATGCTCGCCACGATCCTCACGCCGACCTCGGGCACAGCGACTGTCGCCGGGCACGATGTGGTGCGGGAGTCCACGGAGGTCCGGAGGGATGTGGGTTTCCTTTCCACGGCCACCGCGCTCTACGGCCGGCTCACGGCGCGCGAGATGGTCGAGTATTTCGGCAGGCTGCACCACCTCGACGAAGCGCTGCTCAAGGAGCGCATCGACGCGCTGTTCACGCGGCTCGACATGCACGGCTTCTCCGACCGCCGCTGCGACAAGCTCTCCACCGGCATGAAGCAAAAGGTTTCGATCGCGCGCACGCTCGTGCACGACCCGGCGGTGATGATCTTCGACGAGCCCACGCTCGGGCTCGACGTGATGTCGGCGCGAACGATCGTGGGATTCATCCGCGACTGTCGCGATCGCGGGAAGACGGTGTTGTTCTCCTCGCACGTGATGAGCGAGGTCGAGAAGCTGTGCGACTTCGTCGACATCATCCACCGCGGTCGTCTGCTCGCGGGCGGCACGCCGGCGGAACTGAAGGCGCGCCACGGTGTTCCCGACCTCGAGGAAATCTTCGTGAGCGAGGTCACCGCCGCGGGCGGGGCGGAGGAGGCGGCATGAACTGGCGCGACATCAAACTCGTTTATCTGAAGGAGCTGAAGGACACGCTCCGCGACCGGCGTGCGATCATCTCGATGATCGTCGTGCCGATCGTGATCATTCCCGTGATGATGTTCGGCTTCTCGGCGGCGATGATAAAGACGGTGAAAAAAGCGGAGTCCGAGACGCCGACCGTCATGATACTCGGTGGCGAGGACTCCCCGGTCATCGTCGGCAAGCTTCGCGAACTGAAGACGATCAAGGTCGTGCCCGCGTCCGACGATTACGCGGCGCAGATCTCGGACAAGAAGCTGAGGGCGGCTGTGGAGATTCCCAGGGGCTTTGATTCGACTGTGGGCACCGCCGACACGCCGGAGGTGAGAATCTACAATTACGACAAGGAGATCAGGTCCGAGCTGGCGGCGAGGGCGGTGGACCGATTCTTCCGCGAGTTGCGCGACACCAACGTCAAGGAGGCGATCGTCGCGCGCGGGCTGCCGGCGAACTTCGTGACGCCGTTCAACATCCAGACAAGGAACGTCGCTCCGCCCGAAAAGGTGGGGGGAAACCTGTTCGGCGGTTTCGTTCCCTACATCTTCATCATCCTCTCCCTCACGGGGGCGATGTATCCGGCGATCGATCTGACTGCCGGCGAGAAGGAGCGGGGCACGATGGAGACGATACTTTGCAGTCCGGTCGGTCGCCTTGATCTGGTGCTGGGGAAGTTCCTGCTGGTGATGACCGCGTCGCTCGGGACGATCGGTTTCACTCTCCTGTCGATGGCCGGCAGCTTCATGATCGGCGGGCCGATCATCGGAAGGATGGCCGGAGCCGGGACCGCAAACGCTGGTGGTGCGGCGGCCGGCGGAGGGCTTCCGTTTTCGATCGATCCGGCCGGCGTGCTGGCCGTTTTTTCGCTCGTGATACCGGTGGCTGTGTTTTTTGCAGGGCTTTTACTTGCGATCGCTTTGTTCGCAAAGAGCTACAAGGAAGCGCAGACCTACGTGTCGCCAATCATGATTCTTGCGATCGTTCCGGCGATCGCAGGCTTCCTCCCCGGGGTCGAGATGAACGTCAGGCTTGCGCTCGTGCCGGTGCTGAACATTTGCCTCGTAAGCAAGGAGATCCTGAGCGGCGTCTACAACCCGACGCACATCGCAATCGTGTTCGGATCGATGTGCACCTATGCGGCTGCTGCGCTCGCGTTTTGCGTGGCGATGTTCAAGCGCGAATCGGTGCTGTTCCGCGGCTGATACACCGGATTTTCACATTGTTTGAGCACCCCGGCGGGGCAAACGCCGCTTGTCTTGCCGTGCTCCGAAGGGTTACAAAATCGGCTCTCACCCGGCTGTGAACAAGAAGATCCTGATCATCCACGGAGATCGCAAGGCACGTCGCATGTTGACGTTCCTGCTTGCCGACTCGGGATTCGACATCCGGGCGTTCGCAAAGCCCTCGGAAGCCGCCGCGCTGGCGCGCCAGGAACTGCTCGACCTCGCCCTCGTCGACCACGAGACGCGCGGTAAGGACAAAACCGACATCGTCGAATCGCTCAAGGCCGTCCAACCGACCGTGCCGATCCTGCTTCTCGCGGCCGACCCCTCGCTCCAGCTCATCATCAATTCGATCCGGGTGGGCGTCTCGGAGATCGTCGACAAGCCCGACAACCTCCGGGAGATCCTCGAGAAGGTGAACGGAATCACCCGGCCGGGCGCCAGCCTTGGCGACGCCGCGGACGATGCCGACCTCAAGGGCGCACTCGAGGCGATTGGCGACAACGCCCCCGCCGGCACCGTGGAGAAAGGCGCCGCCCCGGCCGCGAAGTCCGCCGACACAGGCGCGATCGCGAAGCAGGCCGCCGACCTCAAGCAGCAGGTCATGCGGCTCTCCAAGGAGCAGGGCGATCTCGAGGTCCAGACCGACCGCGCGAAGCGCGAACTCGAGTCGGTCCGCACCGAGGTTGCGGCACTCGAAGGCAAACGCACGGAGTTCGAAAAGTTCGAGGAGCAGGCCCGCCAGGCAAAGAAGACGCTTGAAGCCCTGCGCGCCGAGTCGGCGACCGTCGAGAAATCCGTCAGCGAGATCGAGGAGCAGCGGACGCTTGTGGCCCGCGAGCGCCGCGAACTCGCGCAGCAGATGACGCTGCTCGCGCAGGAAAAGTCCGCCACGCAGGGCAACGCCGAGTCAGCCAAGCGCATCAAGGAACTCGAGGGCGCCCTCGCCGCCGAGCGTGCCGCGCTCGAGGACCAGAAGCACCGGAACGAATCGCTTTCCAAGGATCTCGCCAAGCAGGCCGCCGCACTCGAGGAAGACCGCAAGCGAGTGGCCAGGGATTCCGAAAAGGCCGCGGTCGCGGCGCGGGAAGCCGCCGCGAAGCTCGACGAGGCTGCCGCCCTGAAGAAGGAAATCGAGGCGGGGCTCGCCAAGAAGGCCGGACTCGACGATGTCGCTGCCGCGCTCGCGAAGCGCGAGGCCGCGGTGAAGGAAGCACAGGCGAAACTCGCCGACATCGACGAGCAATCCTCCAAGCTCGCCGCGGAGCGCAAGTCGTTCGAACACGACAGGAAGGCGTTCGCCGACCAGTCCGCCGCGTTGGAGAAGCGCTCCGCCGAGGCCGCGAAGCTCAAGGACGACCTCGCGAAGCGGGCCGACGAACTCGCGAAGGAGCGCGCTGCCGCGAAGGAAGAACAGGCCGCCCTCGAGAAGGCCCGCACCGAGCTCGAGGCGCGCGAGCGCAAGGCCGGCACCCACGAGAAGGAAGTCGACTCGAAGCTCGCCGAGGCGGCGAAGATCGACGCGCGCGCGAAGGAGATCGCATCGCGCGAATCTGCTCTCGCGAAGCGCGAGAAGGAAGTCGAGGCCGCGGCGCGCGAGTTCGAGAAGCTCGAAGCCGCGAAGAAAGAGCTCACGCAGGAAAAGTCGCACGTCGCGGAGTTGCAGAAGGCATCCGCGGAGTCCGCGAAGGCAAACGAGGCCGAAGCCGAGCGCCTCAAGGGCAGGCAGGCCGAGCTCGCGAAGGTCGCCGAGCAAAACGCCGCCAACGCCGAGCGCCTCGAAAAAGCGCGCGAGGAGCTCGCCGCTGCGCGCAAGGAAGCCGCGGATCTCAAGGCCTCGCTCGAGAAGGACACCCGCGCGCTTCAGGAATCCGGTGCCTCGCTCGCCAGCCGCAAGGAGCAGCTTGCCGCCGAGGCCGTGCGCATCGCCACCGAGCGCGCCGCAGCCAAGGAGGAGGCGGCCGCCGTCGCGAAGGCACGCGAGGCACTCTCAGCCGACGAGGACCGCCGCCGCGAGCTCGATGCGCTCGCGAAGAAGCTCGAACAATCAGGCGCCGAGGTCGCGCGCCGCGAGGCCGCGCTCTCCGCCGCGGAGACGAAGCTCAAAGCCGAGGAGGCGCGCTACAACGAAGTCACGAAGCTCGGCGAGAAGCTGAAGGGCGATGCCGCAGCCTTCGCGCGCCGCGAGGCCGATCTCTCGGGCCGCGAGGCGAAGCTCAAGGACGAGCTCAAGCTCGTCGAGGATGCCCGCCGCAAGCTAGAGGAGGTCGCGGCCCGCGAGGCGAAGCTTGCAGAGGCAGAGGCGCGCACCGGGAAGGCCGAGGCTCAGCTCAAGGAGCGCGGCGCCCAGCTTGCCGCCGAGTCGTCCGCCGCCGCGCATGCGCGCAAGGAGGCCGACGAACTGGCCCGCAAGCTCGAGGCGGAGCGAAAGGAGCTCGAGCACGAGCGTGCGATCGCCCGCGAGGTGGCCGCGCAGAAGTCCGGCCTCGCCGACACCGAGCGCGAACTCGCTGCTGCCGAAGCCGCCGTGGCTGCGCGCCGCAAGGAGCTCGACGAGATTTCGCGGCGCAACGACGCCGCAGGCGCCGATCTCGGTCGCCGCTCGGGAGAGCTCGACGAGCGCGCCCGCCGGCTCGAGGAAGCACAGGCGAAGCTCGCCAACATCGAGGCGCGTGCCCGCGAGGTGGATGCCGCACAGAAATCGCTCGAGGCCGAGAAAGCACGTGCCGAGAAGGATGCGGCCGCGATTGCGAAGAGCCGTGCGGCACTCGAGACCGAGACCAGCGAGCTGGCCGCCGCGAGACAGCAGTTTTCGGCGCTCGAGGCCGAGGCCGCGCGCGTGCGCAAGGAATCCGAGCGGCTCGCCGCTCTCCAGGCTTCGCTCGATGCAAAGGCGCACAAGCTCCAGGGACTCGAGCACGCGTCGAAATCCGAGAAGGACCGCGTGGCCGAGGTCGAGGACATGCTTCGCAAGGAGCGCGAGTCGCTTGCCGCCGAGCGCGAGCGCCTCGCCAGCGAGGCCGCCACGGAGCGCAAGGCGCGCGAGCGGAGCCGCGCCGAGCTCGAGGAGGCGGAGGCACGCCTGCGGTCGAGCATCGAGCGCAACGACATCGCGGCGCACGAGATTGCGGAGCGCGAAGCGGCGGTTGCGCGCGAAAAGGAGGCCGTGGCAGCGCGCCAGGCCGCGCTCGAGCGCGCCGAGGCCGAGGTCGCCGCGCGCACCGCAGCGGCGGCTCGCGCGGAGTCCGATGCCCGCGAGCGGCTCGACGCCGCCGGCAGGGAGCGCGCCTCGGCCGAGGCGGCGCAGAAGGAAGTTTCACAGCTCGATGCGCAGCGCGCGAAGCTCGCGAAGGATGCCGCGGCGATCGCCGCGAAGGCAGCGGACGCGGAACGCGCCGCGCGCGAGATCGAGGATGGCCGCCGCAGGCTCAAGTCGCTCGAGGAGGAAATGCAGTCCCGCTTCAAGGCCGAGCGCGATGCGGTCGCAGCCGAACGTGCCGCGGTCGAGAAGACCGCTGCGCGCAAGCAGGCCGCCCCGGCGGCGCCGGTTGTCGACGAGGCCGCAGTGGCGAAAGTCGCCGCGGAGGAAGTGCGCATCAAGGCCGCGGCCGCGCGGCTCGAGGAGGAGCGGAGGCTCCACGCGCAGAACCTCGCCGACCTCGAGCGCGAGCGGAAGGAGTTTCTCTCCGACGTCGAGGAGTGGCAGGTGCAGGAGGCGAATCTCAAGTCCTACGAGGAACGCCTGCGCAAGCAACAGGCGCAGCTC
>Ga0315910_10003595_pt1 | contig 13161 bp, 7 predicted proteins | sample EdamamesoilMG_FD_204470 | JGI IMG/M metagenome (GOLD analysis project Ga0315910, IMG submission 204470) | Garden soil microbial communities collected in Santa Monica, California, United States - Edamame soil | ecosystem: Environmental > Terrestrial > Soil > Garden | place: USA: California... | reverse complement strand
CCCACCTGGGTGAAACGGGTGCGACACCGTACGGTCAGCGCTGCAGCGAGCGCGCGCTCTTGACCAGCGCTTCGTACTGGGCGTCGAACAGGTCCTTCGGCCCCCAGGCTTCGAAGGTGTAGAGCCTGTCGCGCGTGCGCGCGATCATCAGCAGGTAGCCGTGCGGCTCGCCCGCGACTTCGCGCGAGCCCGCGAGCAGCGCGCGGTCCTCGCCGAGATCCTGCTCGGCGTTCAGCAGCACCGAGCGCGAAGCCACCAGCGAACTGCGCGCGAGCTTGCTCCAGAAGCTCAGCACGCCCTTGTCGTAGTTCTCGTGCCTCTGCACCTTGAGGCGCAGGCCATCGGCATTCATCGCCTCGACCAGTTCCTTGCTGCTGAAGTAGCGGATGAATTCGGCCGGCGGGTCGAACTTCGGACCATTGGCCAGGAAGCGCGGCTTGCGCGGCAGGCTTTCGACGTTGCCCGCCACCAGTCCGTCGCCGAGGCGTTCGACCCAATCGAAGGGCAGCCCGAGCGCGTCCGGCGCGGAGGGATCGCGCGGAGCCCGCATGTTGAGCTGCACGCGGATCCGGCTCAACGCGACCTGCGACTGGAGCAAGCGTTGCTTGCCCTCCATGCGCTCGATCTCGACGCTGACGCGCGCCAGCTCGGCTTCGATCTTCAGCGTGTCCTCGATCTTCGTGCTCTTGGACAAGTGCTCGAGCAGCCGATCGCGCGTGCGGCGCGCGTTGTCGAGGCGGATGTCCAGGTCGAGCAGCTCCTCGGTGACGTCGGAAGCCTGGATCGCGCGATCGACGACTTCGCCCAGGCCGGCGATCCGCGCCAGCGTCGCGTCGAACGCGCTCGCCGGCACGCGCACCGTGATCGAATTCGCGTCGCTGTCCTGCAGGTAGCCGCCCGCCTGCTCCGCGTATTCCTGAATCGACAGCATCGCGGAACTCTTGGAGACGACCACCAGCCGCAGCTGGGCCGAGTAGATCACCTGGCGCTTGACGACGGGCTGCTGGGGAGCGGGGTCCTTCGCATCTGGGGCTTGCGCCTGCCCGAACTCGGGGTCGAGCAAGCCCGACGGCTGGCCTGCACCGGCCGCCAGCTGCTTCGAGTAGCCGGGTGATAGCGAGCGGGCCTCGGCCTCGCCTTCGCTGCCGTCCGCGTAGAAACCGCCGGAGTCGCTGCGGGCCTCCGCGGCGACTTCAACGCCCGCACCCGTCGCCGTGCAACTCACCAGAAGGACCGCCAACCAACACCAGAGTGTGTGCATCGTTTTTCCTCAGCGCTCAGTGCGCCTCGAGCCAGTTCTTGCCGAAGCCGGTTTCGACCGCGAGCGGCACGTCGAGCACCGCGGCGTCTTGCATGCAGTCGACGACCATCGGGCGGACTTTCTCCAGCTCGCTGCGCGGCAGTTCGAGCACCAGTTCGTCGTGCACTTGCAGAAGCAACTGCGCCGCGAGCCCGCTCTTCGTCAAGCGCGCCTCCAGGTCGATCATCGCCTTCTTGATGATGTCCGCGGCCGAACCCTGGATCGGCGTGTTGACCGCCATGTTCTCCGCCACGGCGCGCGCGCGGCCGTTCTCGGAGCGCAGGTCGGGCATCGGACGGCGGCGGCCGAAGATCGTCTCGACGTAACCTTCCTCGCGCGCGCGGGCGAGCAGCTGCTCGCGCCAGCCGCGCACCTTGGGGAAGGAATCGAAGTAGCGCTCCATGAAGCGCTTGGCCTCGAGCACCGAAAGGCCGGTCTCGCGCGCCAGCCGCGCCACGCCCATGCCGTACAAGAGACCGAAGTTGACCGCCTTGGCGCGGCTGCGCATCTCGCGCGTCACCAGGCGTTCGTCGACCTCGAAGATCACCGCGGCGGTGGAGGAGTGGATGTCGCGGCCCTCGGCGAAGGCGGCCTTCATGCGCTCGTCGCCGGCGAAGTGCGCCATGATGCGCAGCTCGACCTGGCTGTAGTCGGCGGTGAACAGGATCCACTCGCCGCGCGCGTCCGGCTCGCGCGCGACGAAGGCGGCGCGCAGGCGCTGGCCGCGCTCGGTGCGCACGGGGATGTTCTGCAGGTTCGGATCGCTCGAAGCCAAACGTCCGGTGGCGGCGGTGACTTGGCTGAACGAGCAGTGCACTCGGCCCGTGCGCGGGTTGACGAAGCGCGGCAGCGCCTCGACGTAGGTGTTCTTGAGCTTGGAAACTTCGCGCCAGTCGAGCACGCGCTGCACGATCTCGACCTCGGCGTAGTTCGACTCCAAGGTCTCGGCGTCGGTCGACCAGCCGGTCTGTGTGCGCTTGGGGCGCTTGACCCCGGCGGCGTCCTGGATGCGCAAATGCTCGAAGAGCACCTCGCCGAGCACTTTCGGACTCGCCAGGTTGAACTCGCGTCCGGCCAGCGCGTGCACCGATTTTTCGGCGGCTTCGATGTCGCGCTGCAGCTCCACGCCGAAGGCCTCGACCAGCGGCACGTCGAGGCGGATGCCGCGCTCTTCCATCGCCGTCAACACCGGAACCAACGGCATTTCCAGGTCGCGGAACAGTGCGGTGTTGTGCGTCTCCTCCAGCTCCTTCTCGAGCAGCGTGCGCAGCCGCCAGGTGACGTCCGCGTCCTCGCAGGCGTACTCCGCGACCTTGTCGACGTCGACTTCGGCCATCGTGATCTGTTTGGCGCCGCGGCCGATCAAGTCGCTGGTCGGGATCTTCTTCAGGTCGAAGTAGACCAAGGCAAGATCGTCGAGATTGTGCCGCCGCGTCGCGCCCGCGATGCAGTAGCTCGCCACCATCGTGTCGAACTCCGGCGCGGCCGGGCGCAGGCCCTGGCCGGCGAAGACCAGCATGTCGTACTTCGCGTTCTGGCCGGTGCGCGAGTACTGCGCGTCCTCGACGAAGGGACGCAAGCGCTCCAGCAACTCGGGCGCGCCGCCACCAAGCACCGGCGGATCCAGATTGAAGGGCACGTACCAGGCCTGCAGCGGCTCGCACGAGAAGGAGACGCCGACCAGTTGGGCTTCCAGCGGAAACAGGCTGGTGGTCTCGGTGTCGATCGCGAAGCGGCGCTTGGCGCGCAACACGCGCTCCAGTTCCTCGAGGTCCGCCGCATTGCGCACGCAACGGTACGTGCGCTGCGCCGCCTCGTCCGGGGCCGTGGACTCCACCTTCTTCATCAAGCTGTGGAATCCCAGTTGCCCGAAGAAGGCGCGCAGCTTCTTCGCATCGGGCTTCGCGGGCCCGATCGAGGACAGGCCCGGCTGCAGCGGCACGTCGGTGGCGATGGTCACGAGTTCACGCGAGAGCAAGAGCATCTCGCGATCGCGCTCGATGTATTCGCGCGCCTTGCCCTTGACCTGGTCGAGGTTGGCGAGCACGCCGTCGACGCTGCCGAATTGCTGGATCAGCTTGGCCGCGCCCTTCTCGCCGATGCCGTGCACGCCGGGCACGTTGTCCGAGCTGTCGCCCATGATCGCCAGCACGTCGATCACGTGCGCGGGATCGGTGCCGAACTTGGCCATCACGGCGCTCTCGTCCTCGATCACGACCGCGGCGTCCTGCTTGAAGACGTTGTAGAGCTTCACGCGCGGCGAGACCAGCTGCATGAAGTCCTTGTCGCCGGTCACGATGCGCACCTCGTCGCCGCGTGCTTCGGCCTGGCGCGTCAAGGTCCCGATCACGTCGTCGGCCTCGAAGCCGCGCACCTCGAAGATCGAGATGCCGTGCGCGCGCACCAGGTCGCGCAGCCAATCGAGCTGAACCACGAGTTCATCGGGGATCTTCTCGCGCGTCGCCTTGTACGGCGCGTAGCGCTTGTGCCTGAACGTCGGCCCCGGCGGGTCGAAGGCGACCGCGATCTGCTCGGGCTTTTCGTCCTCGAGCAGCTTGCGCAGGGTCAGCGCGAAGCCGTAGGTCGCGCCGCTGGGCAGCCCTTCGGGCGTGGTCAGCCCCGAGCGCGCCATGGCGAAGTGCGCGCGGTAGGCGAGCGCGGTGCCGTCGAGCAGGAACAGGCGCGTCATGGGCGGCGAGTCTAGCCGCCTGCCGCGCCCAGGCCCACGCCGAGCAGCGGCTCAGGCCAGCAGCGGCGCGTCGCCGGTCCTGAAATCGCGCACGAACAGCTCGAGCTTGGTCTCGCCGCGGAAGCTGTTCCAGCGCGGCGTGTAGGCCAGATGCAGCGGCTTGCCGAAGGCCAGCTCGCTCGCGCGCGCGCCCATGCCGAAGGCCATGGCCTTGAACACGCGCTCGCCCTGGCGCACCTGCAGCATCAGGTGCGAGCCGTCGGCGCCAACCGTGCGCGGCGGCTCGGCGAGGCGCACGTCGCCGGCGAACAGCAGCGGCTTTTCGTTCTCGGCGCCGAAGGGTTCGAGCCGGTCGAGCGCGCGCATCAATTCCGCCGACATCGCCGCCAACGGGACGTCGCAATCCAGCCAAAGCGGCACGCTGGGATGGCCGATGCCGTCGAGCATGCCGTGCGCGCGCCGGTTGATCGCCTCGCGCAGCGCGTCGACGGCGTCGGCGCGCACCTCGCAGCCCGCGGCCGCGGCGTGCCCGCCGTATTTTTCCATGTGCTCCGCGGCGCCGTGCAGCGCCTCGAGCATCGAGAATCCCGGCAGCGAGCGCGCGCTGCCGCGGCCACGCTCGCCGTCGAGGCCGATCACCAGCGCCGGGCGCTTGAAGCGCTCGACGAGCCGCGCCGCGATCACGCCGACCACGCCCTGGTGCCAGCCCTGGCCGGCGACGACCATGACGGGGTAGCGCTCCACGTCGGCGAAGCGCGCGGCCTCGGCGATCGCTTGCGCGAGCAGCGCGCCCTCGATGCGGCGGCGCTCGTCGTTCATGCCGTCGAGCTCCGCGGCCAGCCGGCGCGCGCTGGCCTCGTCGGGCGCGAGCAGCAGCTTGACCGCGGTCTCCGCGCTGCCCAGGCGCCCCGAGGCGTTGATGCGCGGGCCGATCTTGAAGCCCACGTCCTCGGCGACCAGCACGCGGCCCTCGAGCTCGGCGACGCGCAGCAGCGCGCGCAAGCCGGGGCTCGAGGTCTGCTCCAAGGCAGCGAGACCGCGCCGCGCGAGCACGCGATTCTCATCCAGTAGCGGCACCACGTCGCAGACCGTGGCGATCGCCACGTAGCTCATCGCGTCGGCGAGGAACAGGCGCAGGTCCTCGCGCACGCGCCGCGCGCCGGAGATCTCCTGGCACACGCCCCAGGCCAGCTTGAAAGCCACGCCCGCGCCGCACAGTTCGCGGAAGGGATAGCGCGAGCCCGCGAGCTTGGGGTTGACGATCGCGACCGCACGCGGCAATTCGCCCAGCGGGGGCTCGTGGTGGTCGGTGACGATCGTGTCGATGCCGTGCGCCGCGAGCGCCGCGATCGTGACCGCCGCGGAAGTCCCGTTGTCGACCGAAACCACCAAGGTCGCCTCGCGCCGCAGCGCCTCCTCGACCGAATGCGGCCCGAATGAGTAGCCGTGGTCGAAGCGGTTGGGGATGAACCACTCGGCGCGCGCTCCAATGAGCTGGAACAGGCGCATCAACAGCGCCGTGCCGGTCACGCCGTCGACGTCGTAGTCGCCGTGGATCAGGATCAGCTCGCGCTCGCGCACCGCGCGCGCGATGCGCCGGGCCGCCGCCTGCACGCCCTCGAGGAGCGCCGGCTCGTGCAGCGCGTGCAGGCTGGCGTCGAGGTGGGCCTGGACGAGCTGCGGATCGTGATGGCCGCGCGCGACCAAGAGCCGCGCCATCGGCTGGGGCAGGTTGCGCAGGCGTGCCAGCCGCGCCACGAGCTCGGGCTCGGCCGCGCGCAGTCGCCAGGTGCTCTTCGAGGTGTCGGACACGCGAGGCGCGGATTCTAACGGGGGCCGCGTTGCAACCGTGCCTCGCCGCCACGATAAACAAGGCATGAGTTCTCCCGCCCAACCGGCTCGCACGCCCGCCGACGTCCAGGAAGCCTTCCGCCGCCTGCCCGCGGTCGAGGAACTCGCGCTGGATCCGCGCCTCGCCCAGCTCGCTCGCGGCTCGTCGCGGGAACTGCTGCTCGAGCACGTGCGCGCCGCGCTCGAGGTCTGGCGCGCGCAGATCAAGCTGGGCCGGCTCAAGCCGGCGGAACTCGACGCGCGCCTGGCGGCCGGCGAGTTGATCGCCGCGATCGTTGCGCGGATCGCGCGCGAGGGCCGCCGCGGCGTAGTGCCCGTGGTCAACGCCACCGGCGTCGTGCTGCACACCGGTCTGGGCCGCGCGCCGGTCCACCCCGAGGCCGCGACCGCCATGGCCGCCGCGGCGCAGGGCTACTGCATCCTCGAGGTCGACCGCGAGAGCGGCGAGCGCAACCAGCGCGACGACTATCTCTCGGATCTGCTCGCGCGCGCCACGGGCGCCGAAGCGGGCATCGGCGTCAACAATTGCGCGGCGGCGGTGCTGCTCGCGCTGCAGACTTTCGCCGGAGGCGGCCGCGACGTGATCGTCTCGCGCGGCGAGTTGGTCGAGATCGGCGGCTCCTTCCGCATGCCCGCGGTCATGGAGCGCGCCGGCGTGCGCCTGGTCGAGGTCGGCACCACCAATCGGACTCACTATCCCGACTATGTCGGCGCGCTGCGCGAGAGCAGCGGCCTGCTGCTCAAGGTGCACGCGTCCAACTATCGCGTCGAAGGTTTCACCGCGGACGTCGGCGCGAGCGAGCTGGGCGCGCTGGGCCGCGAGCGCAAGCTGGCGACGTGCTACGACCTCGGCTCGGGTTTGCTCGAGCTCGCCGGCTCCAAGCCGCTGTCGATGCTGGGCGACGAGCCGCGCGTGCGCGAAGCCGTCGCCAGCGGCATCGACGTCGTGCTGTTCTCCGGCGACAAGCTGCTGGGCGGCCCGCAGGCCGGCCTGATCGTCGGCACGCGCGCGCGCATCGAGCAGCTGCGCAAGAATCCGATCTATCGCGCGGTGCGCTTGGACAAGGTCGCGCTCGCCGGCCTGGAGGTGACGCTCGGACTGTACCTGGCCGGCCGCGCCGACGAGATTCCCGCGCACGCACGCATGCTGCTCAGCGCGGAAGAACTGCGGCCGATCGCAGAAGATCTGGCGCGCCGGCTCGGTCGGCTGCCCGGACTTTCGGTCGGCGTGGTGTCCGAGCGCTCGCAGCCCGGCAGCGGCACGGCGCCGGGCATCTTCCTGCCCACGTTCGCGGTGCGCGTCGCGCGCGCGGGCCAATCGGCCGGCGCGCTGGCGCGCGCGCTGCGCATCGGCACGCCGCCGGTGTTCGCGCGCATCCAGGACGAAGCCCTGCTGCTGGACCCGCGCACGCTGCTCGAGGGCGATCTCGAGCGGCTGGAGTCGGCGTTCCGCGCCCTGGGCTCGCCCTAGGCCGCGCGACCGCTGCGGCGAGTGTTCCCGCGAGGACCGCGCGCACCGGCCTGGAAAGTTCTTCGGACCTCTCGTGCGAGTCGATTTCTCTCGCACGGCGCCGGGCACGGCCTGGGAGCCGCCAGACCTAGCGCCGGCGGCCCGCGCGCTTTTCGCTCGGTCGGCGCATGATCCCCGGCCGAGTCGGCGCACGATCTCCGGCCGATGGTAGATTTCATGTGATTCGGACCGAGGGCGAGAAAACGCTCGGTGGGCGCGCCCTCCCTCTTGGAGCGCGCGCCACCGCGTGCTGCGCCGCAGGCCATCCCACGAACGTCCCCAGCCCCTCCAGCCGCGACTTGCACGCCGGCTTCCCACGATGAAACGTTTCCAGTTCCCTGCCCTGCTGCTCGCCGGCGTCGTCGGCTTCGCGGCCTCAGCCCGCGCCGACGTCGTGACCGATTGGAACCAGGCGCTGCTCAACTCGGTCAAGGCCACGTCGATGAACCCGCCCAAGGCCTCGCGCGCCATGGCGATGGTCCACGTGGCGATCTTCGAGGCGGTGAACGGCATCGAGGACCGTTACACGCGCTACCAGGTGACGGGCAAGCCCGCGAAGGCCGCCTCGAGCACCGCCGCCGCCGCGACCGCGGCTCACCGCGTGCTTTCCTCGCTGTTCCCGACCCAGCTCGCCAGCTTCGACACGCTGCTCGACCAGTCGCTGGCCGGGATTCCGGCCGGCCCGCTGTCCCAGGGCATCGAATGGGGCGCGCATTGCGCCGACGAGGTGCTCGCCTCCCGCGCCAACGACAATTCGAACGTGGTCCTGCCCTACGTCCCGCTGCCCGGGCCGGGCTATTGGATCCCCACGCCGCTGGGCTTTGCGCCCGCCCTGCTGCCCAACTGGCCGCTGGTCACGCCCTTCTGCATGAGCAACGGCGCGGAGCTGCGCTCGGCCGGACAGCCGGAGCTGTGGAGCGCGGAGTACACCGCGGCTTTCAACGAGGTCAAGGATCTCGGCCGCAACACCAGCGCGCTGCGCACCGCGGACCAGACCGAGATCGCGCTGTTCTGGGCCGACGGCGGCGGGACGGTCACGCCTCCCGGGCACTGGCTGCGCATCGCCCAGGACGTGGCCACGGCCCGGGGCAACAGCGTCGTGGAGAATGCGCGCCTCTTCGCGCTGCTTTCGATCGGCGTGGCCGACGCGGCGATCGTCGCCTGGGACAGCAAGTTCGCCTTCCACCACTGGCGTCCGATCACCGGCATCCGCCAGGCGGACACCGACGGCAATCCCCTGACCGAGGTGGACACGACCTGGACGCCGCTGATCGCGACGCCGCCCTTCCCCTCCTACACCTCGGGGCACAGCACGTTCAGCTCGGCCTCGGCCAAGATCCTGGCGCGCGTCTTCCGCAGCGACGACATCGCCTTCTCGACGACCTCGGACGGATTGCCGAGCGTGACGCGCTCCTTCGCCAGCTTCTCGCAGGCGGCGGCCGAAGCCGGCCAGAGCCGGATCTACGGCGGCATTCACTGGCAGTACGACAACCAGGACGCGCTCGCGGCGGGCGCGGCGCTCGGCGACCTGGTGGTCGACGCCTTCCTCAAGCGCATCGGCGATCTCAACGACGACGACCACGTCAACGGCCTCGACCTCGCGATCCTCAACGCGCAGATGGGGCAGACGAACTCTCCCGCCGACCTCAACGGCGACGGGGTCGTCAATGCGCCGGACCGCGTGATCCTGGTCAGGCACTTCGACACCCAGGATCAGGGTTCCTAGCGCGATCGAGACGCGGGCCTGCGGGTCGCTGATCCGCGGCCCGGCGGCGAGCGCGCGCTGAGGCGGCAGCGCTCGCCGTCGCGCGCGGGGGCCTGCGCGCGCCGCCCCCGACGGGATTTCCAGGCTTCGTGGCATCCTTTCGCTGACCCGCGGGCAGTGGGGGGGGACAGCGGCGAAAGCCAAGGCCATGGAATCCAGACGGGAACCGGGCGCGGATTTCTCCGCGCTCATCGAAGCGCAGACCGCGCCCTTGGGGCGTCTGGCCCGCTCCCTGGTCGGCGCGGACTCCGCCGACGATCTGGTGCAGGACACCTGGGCCAGCTACCTGCGCCGGCCGCCGCAAGACGAGGCGCCGAGCGGCGGATTCCTGGCCACGATCGCGCGCCGCCTGGCGTGGAAGCAGGGACGCAGCGAGGCGCGGCGGCGCGAGCGCGAGCGCTTCGCGGCGCGCGGCGAGCGCACCCCGGGACCCGAGGAATTCGCCGAGCGCTCCTTGGTGCTGCGCGAAGTGCTCGAGGTCCTGACCGGGCTGCGCGAACCCTTCCGCAGCACGCTCTGGCAACGCTTCTTCGACGACCTGCCCCCGCGCGAGATCGCGCGCCGCAGCGGCGAGAGCGTGGCGACGGTCAAGAGCCGCCTGCAGCGCGGACTGGAGCTCGTGCGCCTGGAACTGGACCGCCGCCACGGCGGCAAACGCTCGCAATGGGCCGTCGCACTCTCGCCGCTGTTCGCTGCGCCCGCGGCTTCGATCGGACTGGGCATCACCGGAGGACTCCTGATGGGCAGCGTCGCCAAGACTTCCGCCGCGCTCGTGATCGCGGGCTGCGTGGGCCTGTTCCTGTGGTCGAACCGCGGCGAGGTCGATCGCGCGCACGCCGAGCTGCTGGTCGCCGAGCCGCCGCCGCTGCCGTCGCCGACCGACCCTGGTGCCGCTGCTCCGCTCGCCGAGCAGCAGCGCAGCGCGGTCGCCGCGCCGCCGGTCGAAAGCGAAGCGCCGCTGGAGGTCGCCTCCGAGCTGGCGCATCCCTTCCTTTATGTGTTGGTGGTCCACACCCAGGATGACCACGGCCTGCCGCTGCCCGGCGCGCGGCTGAAGCTGGCGCCGGTGCGCTCGCAGCTCAACGACGTGGCCCCGTTGCAGGAGCAGCACGGGACGACCACGATCCTGTGGCGCGGGCGACAGCCGGAAATGGATGTGGACCTGCGGTTCGACGCGAGCGAAGGCTCGAGCGGCAGCCGACGCCTGCACCTGCGCGCGGGCGCGGTGCACGAGGTCGCACTGCAGGGCGAGTCGCAGGGCGCGCTCTCCGAGCTCCCGGTGATCTTCTACCGGGCGCGCCTGACGCTCGACTCCGGCAGCGGCGAGGGCGGCGAGTACGAGATCTCGGGCAAGCCGACCGAATCGGAGTCGGCCCTGCGCATGGAACGCTTCCCGCACCCGCACGGTCGATTCTCAGATCGCTTCGTGTCCACGCGTTCGCCGCAGGCCTTGGTGCGCGCGAGCGATGCGGCTGAGCTGCTTGCCTCGGTGTCCAAGATCGAAGGCCGCATGCTCGTGATCGAGGCCGAGGGGCAGCGCATCCAGCTCGCGCGACTGCTCGTCGACTCCACGCTGCGGCACGGTCGGGGGCAGCCCGCAGAGCCCACGCCGACGACCTCGCCGCTGACCGTCGTGGTGCGCGACCAGGACGGCGAGCCCGTGCCGGGCGCGCTGGTCGTTCTCGGCCGTGAGCTCGATCACGTGGAGCATTCGCGCACCACCGACGAGAACGGCAGCGCGCACTTCGAGGCGGTCGAGGCCGGCTGGTGGGAGGCGCGCGCCGGCGGCCGGTCGCCCGGCCTGGCGCGCGAGCGCCTGTTCGTCGAAGCGCCGCAACCTCTGGCCTGGAATCCGCGGCTGGAGCGCGGCGCGAGCGTGGTCGGCCGCGTGCTCCATGCTGCGGGAGAGCCCGCGGTGAACGTCTTCGTGCTCTACGAATCGGTGCCCGAGCTGCGCGCGCGCCCGACGCAGCTGCGCATGACGCTCGAAACACGCGGCGGTGAGGAGGTCAGCGAGCGCGGCGAGATCGGCCCGAGTCTGCTCGGCGGAGTGCGCACGCCCTGGGTCGATCGCGCGACGCCGCGCGAGGACGGGACCTTCGAACTCTCGAACCTGCCTCCGGGACTCGGCCGACTGCTGCTCGTGCCCGCCGACGATCCGCGAGCTCCGGCAATGCTGATCGAGGAGGGTGTGATGCCCGGCGAGCACGAATACGTGCTGCGCTTGCCGGAGAAGCCGGCGACGATCCAGCTGCGCGTCGTACTGCCTGCGCCCTGGCAGGACGAGGCGCTGGAGGTGCGCGTGATCAGCGAGGCGAGCGGTCGCGGAGGCGAACTCGCGCGCACCGAGGACGGATTCCGCAGCTCTTCGCTGGCTCCCGGCTGGTACCGCGTCGAGGTTGGCGCGGGTTGCCTGGGATGGCACGACCTGGGCCGACACTTCGTCGGCGAAGCGCAGAGCGTGCAGCTGGCGGATTTTTCGCCTCCGCTGCCCGCCTCGGTGCGCGTGATCGCGCCCGCGGGCGGGGCAGGCGAGCCCAAGCCGCTCGAGCTCACGTTCTACCAGCGCCGCGAGGACCTGGACCTGCGCGGGATCCCCAAGGCGCTCGACGGCAGCGAGCACCTGCACCTGCCCGCGGGCGAGTACTGGGTCTTCTGGACCGCGCCGGACGGCAGGATTCGCCATCGCGGCCTCAGTCTGCAGGCGGGGAGCAGCGTCGAACTCGACCTGCGCGACTGAAGTCGGATTTTTCGCGAGGGCTCGGGCGCGTTCGCGGCACCACCCGCGCGTCCCCGAGCCCACGAGGTCCACTTGCTGACCGTCTCGCACCTGAGCAAACGTTACGGCGATTTCCTGGCCGTCGACGACGTCTCCTTCAACGCCCCGCCCGGGGCGATCTTCGGCCTGCTCGGCCCCAACGGCGCCGGGAAGTCGACCACGATCGGCTGCATCTCCGGCCTGCTGCAGCCCGGCGCGGGCAGCATCAGCGTCGCGGGCTTCGACACCGCGCAGCGCGCGCGCGAAGCCAAGGCGGCGCTGGGCGTCGTGCCGCAGGAGCTCGCGCTCTACGAGGACCTGAGCGCGCGCGAGAACCTGCTCTATTGGGGCGGCGCCTACGGGCTGCGCGGCGGCGAGCTCGCGCAGCGCACCGACGAGCTGCTCACGCGCATCGGTCTCGCCGATCGACCCAAGGACCAGGTCAAGAAGTTCTCCGGAGGCATGAAGCGCCGGCTGAACTTCGCCTGCGCGCTGCTGCACCGGCCCAAGGTGCTGCTGCTCGACGAACCCACGGTCGGCGTCGATCCGCAGTCGCGCGTCGCGCTGCTGGATCTGGTGCGCGAGGAGGTGGCTCAGGGCACCTGCGTCCTGTACACGACGCACTACATGGAGGAGGCGGAGAACCTGTGCGAGCGTGTGGCGATCATCGACCACGGGCGCGTGATCGCGCAGGGCACGCTGGGCGAACTGCGCAAACTGCTGGGCGAGCGCGACGTGCTGCGGCTCTCGGGCGCCTTCGACGGGGCGCGGCTCGCCGAGGCGCTGCGCCCGCTGGGCGACGTGGAGATCGTGCAGTCCGGCGACGAGCACGTGACCCTGTCGCTGGCCAACGCCTCCAAGCGCCTGCCCAGCCTCTTCGCCGCGCTCGAAGCCTGCGGCGCGCAGGTGCGCGAGACCACGCTCAAGCAGCCCAACCTGGAGTCCTTGTTCATCAAGCTGACCGGCAAGGAGCTGCGCGAGTAGCCATGGATGCGCATCTGGTCCTGCTCAACGCGGCCAAGGATCTGCGCCGGCGACTGCGCGATCCGATCGCGCTGTTCCTGTGGGTCGGCATCCCGCTGGTGCTCGGCCTGCTGATCGGCATGGTCTCCGGAGGCGACGGCGACGCGCGCCCGCGCGGGCGCCGGTTGATCGCCGACCACGACGACTCTTTCGCTTCGCGCGGCGTGATCGCGGCCTTCGGCCAGGGCGAGCTGGGCCTGATGTTCGACGTCGAGGCGGTCGAGATCGATGCCGGCCGCGCGCGCATCCACGATGGCGAGGCCGC
>Ga0315910_10003594_pt1 | contig 13161 bp, 10 predicted proteins | sample EdamamesoilMG_FD_204470 | JGI IMG/M metagenome (GOLD analysis project Ga0315910, IMG submission 204470) | Garden soil microbial communities collected in Santa Monica, California, United States - Edamame soil | ecosystem: Environmental > Terrestrial > Soil > Garden | place: USA: California... | reverse complement strand
ACTATTCGCCAGCGGATGACCCGCCGCAGCGCGCCGCACGACGTAGCGGGAGAGGCGTGTTGCCTCAGGGAGTGCGCATGCGAATCACGGCGTTATGCCTCGCGGGGTTGTCGACCACGGCGTTGGCCGACGTCATTCCCGTCGTCGGCGAGCAGGCCACGATTTCCATTCCACTCCCCACCCCGGAAGGCGGGTCGCTGCTGCTGGAGCTCGACGGCTACGACATCGGCGCCGTCAGCCAGGTCTCGGACGGCCGTGTCGAAATACCGCTCGAGAGCCTCGCGCTGCAGCCGGGGCCGCACCAGTTGCTCATCCTTGTTTCGCGGGAGAACGGCGACATCGACACGGTTGCCGAGCACACGCTGGATGTGTTCGCGCGCGAGGGTGTGCGCGCATCGTCGAATCAGTGGAACGTCCTGCTGGGCAACGATTACCGCTTCGCCGAGGATCCCGAAGACGCGTACCAGGGCCAGTCGCGCTCACATCAGAATGGCGCGCTGCAGTGGGCGGCGGAAACCGACCGCAGCACCTGGCTGGCCGCAGGCAAGCTCGACCTGCTGTACGACAGCGATGTCGCGACCAGTCCCGAGGGCGAACGCTGGCAGATGCCCTCCATCGACCTGCAGGTGGCGCGCCGCTTCTTCCATGGCGATGTGGCGTTGGCCTTCGGTGACCGCCAGGTGGACGAGGGCAATCTCATCGCCAGCGGCTTCAACCGCCGCGGGTTGCGCCTCTCGGCACACGCGCTCGAGGAGCGCATTGCCGCCGAGACCTTCACGCTGCACAGCGATCCGGTGACGAGCCTCGATTCAGAAGTGCCGCCGTTCGACAACGACAACAGCGCCGTCGGCGCGCAAGTCGCATTCGCCCCACTCGCGCATCACCCGCAGGCGCTGCGCTTCTTTGCCGGCTGGCTCGATGGCGACAGCACGCTGGGTGGTACTGGCGTCTTCGTCGTCGAGCAAGCCGGCGATCCGCCGCTTGCGGTGGGCGGTGAAGCCTGGACGTTCGGAGCGGACAGCTTCCTGCTCGACCAGGCGCTGTGGCTGCACGGCGAATACGCGAACTCGAAATTCGACGCGGATGGCATCGGCTTCGGCAATCCCGCCGGCGATGACGACGCCTATCGCCTCGTCATGCAGCTGTCCTCGGGCGGCAAGGTTCAACTAGCCGCGCTCGACCAGTGGGCGCTCGGATTCGAGCGCCAGGTCGTCGGGGCGCAGTTCTACTCGATCGGCAACCTGCTGTTGCCCAACGACCTCGATCTCAACCAGGTGCACGGCTCGGCGCTGTGGCGCGGCTTCGAGCTGCGCGCGCATTGGCTGGACCAGCACACGGACGTGGACGATGCGCCGCTGGCGCCGCGCATCGACAGCGAGCGAGGGCGGATCGACCTGGGTTTCACGCCGCAGTTCGCCGACCCGGGCGGCGGCGCGTGGAAGTGGTTAGGCGTACCCACCTTCCAGGTCGGCTACGAATCCACCGAGAACGTGCAGGCTGCCGCGGACGCGACGCTCGTGGGGTACGACCTCGACAACCGGCAGCGCAGCCTGTCGGCGGGCATCGAAGCCGCCTACGAGCGCTTCAGCGCGGGAGTCACTTACGAACACATCCGTCGCGATGATCGTTCGCAGGCGTTGGTGGTGGACGACTTCGTCGTCTACGAGCCGGTGCCGGATTCGGAAGAGGAAGTGTTCGGGGTTCACTTCTCGTGGCAGCCGCACGAGCGGTTCGTGGTGTCGCCGCAATGGCAGCGCTCGCGGGTCCGCCAGGAAACCGGGGACACGCAGGTCAACGAAATGTGGTCGCTGCAATTCACCGCCGACATCCTGCCGGAAAAGCTCAGCGCGCAGCTCGGCTGGACCGAAGCCAGCGATCAGCAGGACTTCTTTGAACTGCCGCAGGACGCGCAACGACAGAACAGCAGCAACGGCAACTTCGACCTCGCGTACCGCATGAGCATCTTCACCTTCCACCTGCGCGCCTCGTACGGCCGCAACGAGTTCCGCTCGGCGCTGCTTGCCGACAACGCCAGCGAATGGCTGGCCCTGTTCACCGTGGAGCTCAACTGGGGGCGGGGACCATGAATATCCGTGCCACATTCCTCGCGCTGGTGCTTTGCCTGGCCGCGGCCCCGAGTTGGGCCGTTCTCACGGAAGCGCGCGTCACGCCGTCGCGCAGTGTGGCCAGCGTGGCGCAGGGCGGGCAGCCCTTCGTCATCAACTGGGTCATCGAGACCACGCCCGTTCATCCGGATGGCGCGGTGTCCGCCACGGGTACATTCGTCAACGCGGCGACCGGTCAAACCATCGCGCCGCCGAATCCGATCCCGGTGGGAGCGCCCACGGGAACGGGTCCGCTCACATTCCCCGAAACCGTGACCATCTCCGCGGCGCAGCTCGGCGCCTGGCAGGCGCAGGGCATTCGACTCGTGGGTTACCGGCGATCGTTCGTCGCGCCCGGCAGCCCCACGGTGAGCGCGCAATGGTTGCTGCAGATCCGCGGCGCCGGGCTCGAGGGCTCGCGCGAGGCGACGGATGGCGAGATCGCCGTGCAACGCATGGACCTCGTGTTCGGTGGAGGCGAACGCATCGCCATCGTGGAACGCGGCCAGCCGCTCAGCGCCGAGGTGTCCATCGCCAATTCCGGCAGCGGCACCTTGCGGGCGCGCTGGGAACTCGCGGACCCGGGCAGTTCCTCGGCCACCTTCTTCCGCGTGCTCGAGCTGGTGCGCGTGCCGCTCGTCGGTGGCCGCGCCACCACGATCCCGTCGCCGGTACTGCCCACTCAAACTACCGGCCGCCACGTCCTGCGCTTCTGCGTGGAGGAAGTGGCCGCGGAGCCCTGCGCGAACTCCAGCACCGTGGTGCAGACGTTCTACGAAGTGGTGGCGGGTGGCCCGCAGGCCGTGATGCGCGGCGCCATACCCGACAACCAGACCATCGGCGCCGGCGGCATGTTTCGCTGGCCCGCCGTCGACGGCGCGGTGACCTATCAACTGCAGATCTTCCGGCCCGTCGCGAATCCGTCGGCCGGAGGGCCGGGCGATGCGCCACGCGATCCGGCTTTCGTCACCGGCGCTTTGCTGCCCGGTGGAGTCGCCCAGGCCACGCTCACGCCGCTGCTGCGAAAGAAGCTGGAGGCGGGCGAGGCCTACCTGTGGCGCGTCACCGCGCACGACGCCGACGGGCAACTCATCGCGCGCACCGAGCTCAGGCGCTTCGTGTTTCGTCCATGAGCACGCCATGAACGACGACATCGAATCGCAGTCACGCCAATGGCTCGCGCTCATCGCCTCCGGGCGCCAGGGCGCGCTCGAGAATTTCTACCGCCACTACCACGCGCAAGTGCAGCAGTTCGCGCTGCGACTGGTGGGTAACGCGGCGGACGCGGCCGAAATCACCAATGAATCCATGCTCGAAGTCTGGCGCTCGGCCGCCGGGTTCGCGGGCGACTCCAAGGTCCGCACCTGGCTGTTCGGCATCGTGAATCATCGCGCCATCGACCTGATGCGGCGCCGGCGCCGACTGCATTCCGACGACCTGGAAGAGTTGGTGGACGACTCGCCGTCCTGCCACATCGCCGATGTGATCGGCGGCGCCCAGGATGCCGGGCACGTGCGCGCGTGCGTCGAACAGTTGCCGGAGCGGCAGAAGGCCGTGGTGCACCTCGCGTTCTTCGAGGAGCTGTCTTACCCCGAAGTCGCCGAGGTGCTGCACGTGCCCGTGGGGACGGTCAAGACGCGGGTCATGCACGCCAAGACGCGACTGCAGCAATGCCTGTCGGCGCGGTTTGGCGCGGGGAGGACCGCATGACGCCGGAACGCGACGACGAAGCGGCGGGGCTGCTGCCCTGGTACCTCAACGGCACACTCGATGCCGCCGAACGCGAACGCGTCGAGGCCTGGGTGCATGCGACACCCGAACGGGAAGCGGAACTCGAGATGTGGCGCGCGGTGCAGGCGGATGCACGTCTTTCGCTGCCGGCACCGACCTTCGACGAGATCGGCTGGCATCGCCTGCGCACCCAACTACCGGCGGCGCGTCGCGCCTCGTGGCTGAAGATCGCGGCGGCGGCGAGCGTGCTGCTCATCGCGGGCCTGCAGACCGCCATCCTGGTTCGCGACGAAGCCGGCGTTCATCGTCCGCTCTCCGAAACACCGCTCGCGGATCAGTGGCAACTGCGCGTGCGATTCGCGGAGTCCGCGACGCTGGTCGAGATTGGCGTGATGCTCGATCGGCACGACGCGCAGCTGGTCGCGGGACCGTCGGCACTGGGTCTCTACACCCTCTCGATTCCGAAGCGGGACGCACCCCTTTCGCCGCAGCCCCTCGTGGATGCGCTGAAGTCGGAGCCGCTGGTGGTCGAAGTCACGGTGGTGCAATGAACGCGCGCGTCCTCTGCGTGCTGCTGGCATCGATGTGCTTCGCATCGACGGCGATGGCGCAGTCCAGTGTGCCCGTGAAGCCGCGGCCGAAGGACACGATTACCGCAACTCCACCGCCGCCCCCGCCACCGCCGCCGCGCAAGCGCGCCAATCCGACCGGCAACAACCCGGGTGTTCCTCCCTGCGGCACTGCCGGAGGTCCGCCCTGCGAACCTACCCCATCCGGCACTCGCGCCGATGAAACGACCTCCGACGCCGAGCCTGCGGTCACGACCCCGGCGCCGCGCACACCGGGCGGTGCGCAAATCGCGCAGCGTCCCGCCAGTGCCGCGAGTTCCCGCCTGAGACGCGAACTCCTGGTCGCGTCGACGGAGGTGGCTGAGGCGGATCATCAGCGCGCCTGGCTCGGCGCGCGCGGCGCCCAACTACTGCGCCGACGTACCTTGGCGCACCTGGGCTGGGTGCTGAGCGTCTATCGCCTGCCGCCCGATGCGGTGGCCGCGCCGCTGGTGGCCGAACTGGTCGCCCAATGGCCCTCGGCGCTCCCGGAGATCAACCAGCGCTTCGGCGCACTCGGCATCGCTGGCTCCGGAGCGCCGGCCGAATACGCGCGAGCGCTTATCGCATGGCCGGAGCAGTGCGCCGGACCGATTCGCATCGCGATGCTGGATGGGCCGGTCAACAGCGCGCTGCCATCACTCGCGGAGCGCGGGATCCATGTCCAGCAGATCGCGGCCGGTGAATCACAGCCTGACTACCACCATGCCACGGCGCTCGCCGCACTGCTGGTAGCTCCACAGGCGCCGCGCGGACTGCTGGCCGATGCGGAGCTGTTCGTCGGCGTCATCATGGAATCCGACGACGACGGGCCGTACACGACCACCGAGTGGGTGTTGCGTGGCCTCGACTGGGTGTTGGGTCTCGATCCGCGCCCGATGGCGCTGAACCTGAGCTTCGGCGGACCGCGTAGTGCGCAGATGCAGAAGGCGCTCGAGGTGGTCACGCGGGTTCTCCCGGTGGCCGCCGCGGCGGGAAATGAAGGCCACTCGCAAGTGGCGTTTCCCGCGTCCTATCCCGGCGTCGTTGCGGTCACCGCCGTGGACGCTAAGGGACGGCGCTGGCCGCGCGCCAATACGGGCGCGCAGGTGGTGATCGCTGCGCCGGGGGTGGAAGTGTGGACGCTCGATGGAGCAGGACGCGGCTACTACGCCAACGGCACTTCCATCGCGACCCTGTTCGTGACCGCCGCGCTGGCTTTTGCACCGCCCGGGCCGCGCGCGCTCGATGAGTGGGTGGCTGGACACGCGATCGAAGCCGGGCTCGCCGGCCGGGATCCGGAATTCGGACATGGCGTGCTCACGATGCGCGGCGTGTGCAGGAGGAACGACTCATGAAAACGAAACTCAAGTGTGCGTTTGCGGCGATCGCATGCCTCGCCCTGGCACCGAGCGCGTACGCGCTGAAGCTCGAAGGCTTCGAGATCCGGCAGGAGATCAGTCAGGACAAGTACCCCGCGATACACGTGAAGTTCGATCACGCCGCCGACAACTGGACCGTGGTGACCGCTGACCCGGTGGAGGTGCGCATCCTCTACAGCGTCAAGGTGAAAGCCAGCCATGCGCTGGCCAACTCCAAGGTCACCATCTCGCTCGACGGCATGGAAGCCGAGGAACCGCTGAACTCGACCAACATCAACTACAGCGAGACGCATAGCAACACGCTGGTGCTGCGCAAGCCCGGCAATCAGCTGACCAAGATCAAGCAGGCCGCGCTCGACATCTGCCAGACCATTCGCGGCAATGGCGGCAAGCCCAACAAGGAACACCGGATTCCAAAGCCGTTCACGGCGCATGGGCACGTCGAGGCCTACACCACGGCCACCTGGTTCACCGAAGCCACGGCCAGCGCGGATCTGGCCATGCGGATCGACGTGGTCTGCGACGAAGATCCCACCTGGCACGGGCCGATCCAGCCCTCCGGCCTTGGGCTCGCGGCCGCCGACCGCGACTTCAAGGTAATCAAGCTCGATCTTTTCCTGACCACTTTCGAAAATCAGTACACCACCCCGTCACCCGGGCTGCGATGCAAGAAGCTGCAGGTGAAGGTACGCATCGAGACCAGCAAGGCCGGGCAGCTCTCCTACAAGATCTGGCGCCAGCCGGGTGAATCCATCGATCGCCTGAAGTTCATCTCGCTGCAGACCAGCGGGCCGTTCAAGGGACGTTTCGTGCACGAGGAAGTCTTTGTCGACACCTTCGACAAGAGCACCTACCAGCAGTACATGGTGGAAACCCCGGGTTCGCCCGTGGGTGTCTCCACGCCCTGGAAGGAAAAACACATCCTGTGCACGGGCCCGGGCGAGGGTGGATTGACCACGGGGCAGGGGCCTGGTGGCAATCCCGCGGACGAGTTGCCGAAATTCACGGTGGTGGACGCCAACGTGATCATGCAGCAGTTGCCCGGCGGCGCCTGTCCGGCGAAGGTCCGCGTGACGGCTAACTACCGGACCAACATGGCGGGCTCATTCGAGCATCACCTGGGTTGCACCAACGGCGTGAGCCGCACCGGCACGCTCGAGGCGAAGGATCCCATCAGCGCGACCAACTACGGGGCGAAATTCGAGGTGGTTGTCGACATGCCGCAAAGCGGCGAGCTGACGTGCTCGGCCCGGCCGGTCAAATTCGGCCACGAGGTCGCGTTCAGGAAATTGCAGGTGCAATGCGCCGGCCCGCCGCCCGGCTTCCGCGCGCCGACCAAACCGCCGGCGCCGACCGGCAAGTCGGGTCAATAAACGCGATTGGGCAGTTCCGCCGCGGCGTTCTCGCGCGTGAACACGGACTCGTTCGTGACCACGCGCTTTGGAACCGTCTTGCCCGCGGCAAGGTCCTTCACCACGGCGATGAGCTGCGGTCCCAGCAGGGGACTGCATTCCACGGTCACGTTGAGTTTGCCGGCGACGATGGCTTCGAGTCCCTGGCGGCTGCCTTCGATGGCGATGACGAGGATGTCGGTTCCGGGCTCGAGGCCCGCGTCTTCGATCGCCTCGATGCCGCCCAGAGCCATGCTGTCGTTGTGCGCGAACAGCACGCGGACGCGTCGCCCTTCGGCCTTGAGGAACCCCGCCATGACTTCCCGTGCCTTGGCGCGATCGAAGGCGGCACTCTCCGAACGGATGATGCGGAAGCGGTGGTCCGCCGCGATGACTTCGGAGAAACCCAGCTTGCGATCGTTGGCGGGTGCGGAACCCACCGAGCCCTGTAGTTCGACGATGGCGATCTCGCCTGCGACATCGGGTGCGTGTTCGAGCAGCCAGTGCCCGGCGCGCCGTCCTTCCTCCACGAAGTCGGAGCCGATCAGCGAAACGTAAAGCGAGTGGTCGCTGACCTCGATGTTGCGATCCATGAGAATCACAGGGATTCCCGCCGCGCGGATCTCCTGCAACACGATCTCCCAGCCGGTCTCGACCACGGGTGAAAAGGCGATCACGTCGACGCCCTGGGCGACGAAAGAACGCAGCGACGCTTCCTGTTTCTCGTGACTGTGGCGCGCATCCTCCAGGCGCAGCTCGACGCCGGCCGCGCGCGCGGCGTGACGGATGGATTCGGCATTGGCGCCATTCCAGTTGCCCCAGCTCACGATCGGACTGAAGCCGAGCACCACCCGGGATCCGCGCGCTGCACCGTATTCGCCCGAGCGATCCGAGCAGCTCGCGAGGAATGCGAGCAGCGCCAGCAGTGCGAGAGAGTCCTTTCGTCGTACGTGGCTTTTCATGTGGGCTGGTCGAAGCCTGCACTGTCGCGCGGGCCGTCAGCAAGTACGCATTCCGCAATCCGGTGCGCACGCCGGTGTCGCGGCGCGGCACGGGTGGTCGCAACTCTGTATGCCCGCAATGGCCAGCCAGTTGCATGGGCACCGGCGCCCAGACCGCGGGTATACTCCCTCACCCCAACTAACAACCACAATGAGGGGGCGGGATGTCCACCCAGCAACTCGACCAGCTCCTCGACGAAGCCACCAAGGTCGCGACCCAGCTCGGCGATCCCACGCTATTGAAAGAATGCGAGCGGATCGTGCAGCCCGCGCGGACCTACCAGGCGGAAATTTTCGCAAAGCTCGATCCGCTCGGCCTGGTTCGCAGCGCATGGAAGGACTACGCGAAGGCCCTGGGCACGTCGCTGGACCAGGTTCGCGACGTGTTCAGCGGAACGATCGCCGACATGCGCAACGTGCGCGACGGACTCGTCGGCCTGGTGCGGATCTACAACGACGCGGAGGCGACCCGCCTGGCATCGACGGCGATGGGCCCCGATGTGGCCGCGAGCCCCGCGACGGGCGACGTCTTTGGCGACATGAGACGGCATACCACGGACATTTCAGAGCAGCTGCGGAAGTTCGTGCGTCTTGCCGAGGTCGTGCCGCTGCTGAATCGCGTAATCGAGATCGATCGCGAGATCGAAGTGCTCGAGAAGGAGTACGGAAATCCGCGCCGCAGACTTCGCAGGGCGCTCCGGGTGATCCGCGGAATCCGGGCCTTGAACTACGCGGCGCGCGCCGCGGTGAACGCCGCGATCTACGTCGGACTCTTCGCCCTCAGCTACTTCTATGACGACTTCGTGAAGGACTTCGTCGCCGGGTTGATCGCCGGAGAGATCGGCAACTACGTGAAGCTGTTCGGCGTGATGCTCGCCATCGAACTGATCAAGGGAAAGATCGTGGATTTGATCATCGAGAAGCCGCTGCGCAGCTGGGAAGCGCGCGCGACGGGCAGGGAGATGACTGCCCTCAGCGGTCTCGGCGTGAAGACCTGGATTCTCATCGCGAGGATGAAGGCGGCACTCGCGGCGCGAGGCGGCACTCCCGTGCCCGCAGCCCCCCATCCCTGACGGCATCGGCCCTCACGCGGCCTTGTCGCGCACCACTTTCAGGAGCGTTTCGCCGTAACGCTCGAGCTTGGTCGCGCCGATCCCCGAGATTCCGCGCAACCCATCCAGCGATTTCGGCAGCACCCGCGCAATTTCCTGCAGCGTTGCGTCATGGAACACCGTGTAGGCCGGCACTCCATGTTCCTTCGCCACGCTCTTGCGCCATTCGCGCAAGGCCTGGAAGACATTGCCCGATTCGCCGGCGAGTACTTGTCCCGGCGCGGCGGTAGCGGGCTCTCCGCGCCTGGGCTTGCGCTGCCTCGGAGCCTTCTCCGACGGCTTGCGCAGCTTGAGAGTCCTGCGGCCGCTCAGCACTTCACGGGCATCCGGTGTCAGCTGCAGGACGTTGAACCGGTCGTAGTCCACCCGCAGCAGGCGCAGCGCCACGAGCTGGCGAATCACCGCGCGCCATTGCAGCACCGAGAGTTCCTTGCCAATCCCGAAGGTGCTGACCCGGTGGTGGCCGAATTGCTCCACCTTCGCCGTGCGCTGGCCGGTGAGCACGTCGATGATCTGCATCGCGCCGAAGCCGAAGCCGCTGGCCTGTTCGCAACGATAGATGCACGACATGAGCTTGCGCGCCGCCTCGGTGGCGTCCCATTCGGCCGGCGGTGTCAGGCAGTTGTCGCAGTTGCCGCACGCGCCACTCGCCTCACCGAAGTAGTCGAGCAGGCGGACGCGGCGGCACTCCACGGTTTCGCACAGGCCCAGCAACGCGTCGAGCTTCGCGCCCGCCATGCGCTTGTGCTCTTCGCCCGACGGCGACTGGTCGATGAGCCGGCGCTGCTGAACGACGTCGGCGAGGCCGTAGATCATCCACGCATCCGCCGGCAGGCCGTCCCGACCGGCGCGGCCCGTCTCCTGGTAATACGCCTCGACGCTCTTCGGCATGTCGAGATGCGCAACGAAGCGCACGTCCGGCTTGTCGATGCCCATGCCGAAGGCGATGGTCGCCACCATCACCACGGCGTCGTCGCGGATGAACCGCTCGAGATGGTCGCCGCGCGTCTCGTGTTCCTTGTCGGCGTGATAGGGGAGCGCGTTGATGCCGGAGTCCTTGAGGAACTCCGCGGTCTCATCCACGGACTTGCGCGTGAAGCAGTACACGATGCCGGAATGACCGGCGTGTTCCTCGCGGATGAACTCCAGCAGCTGCCTGCGCGCATTGTCGCGCTCGGCGATCCGGTAGCGGATGTTCGGGCGATCGAAGCTCGAGATGAACACGCGCGCCGAATCCAGCTTGAGCCGCGTGAGCATCTCCTTGCGCGTGGCGGCGTCCGCCGTCGCCGTGAGCGCGATGCGCGGGATGGCCGGATACCGATCCGCGAGCACCGAGAGACGCATGTATTCCGGGCGGAAGTCGTGGCCCCACTGGGAAACGCAGTGCGCTTCGTCGATGGCAAACAGCGCGATGGCCGCGGCATCCAGCAACTCGAGGCAGCGATCCGTGACCAGCCGCTCGGGCGCGACATAGAGAATGTCGACCTCGCCCGCGCGCACCGCCTTCTCCACGCGCTGCTGCTCGGGCCAGGACAGCGAAGAATTGAGGAATTCCGCGCGCACTCCGGCCTCGCGCAGCGCGGCCACCTGGTCCTGCATCAGTGCGATGAGGGGCGACACCACCACGCCCATTCCCTCGCGCAGCAGCGCGGGGACCTGGTAGCACAGCGACTTGCCGCCGCCGGTCGGCAGCAGCACCAGGGCATCGCCCCCGTTTGCCACGTGCGCGATGATTTCGGCTTGCGGCCCTCGAAACTCGGAGTAGCCCCAGACCTGGTGCAGGACCTGCCTGGCACGGTTCATGACGTCATCCATTGCCGCAATTGTTGGCAGTTTCACCGGGAGCGCAAGACTTTGTTGAGCGGGAAAGCGCGCAAAACTCGCGGCGACGAGCGCGGATTTCCGAGTTGCACGGTCTTGGGATACTCTGCGCTCCCGGTTCGCGCGAACCGCGGATCTTTCAATCGTGCCTGACAAGAACTACGACGCCATCGTGGTCGGCGCCGGCCATAACGGCCTGACCAACGCGACCTACCTCGCCCGATCCGGGCTCAAGGTACTGCTGCTCGAACGCAATCCGTGGATCGGTGGTGCGGCAGTGAGCCGCGAAATCGAGAAGGGCTGGACCTACTCGAACTGCTCCTATGTCTGCAGCCTGCTGCGCCCCGAAATCTTTCGCGACCTGGAACTGGCGAAGCACGGCTTGCAGGTGGTGCCGTACGGCGGGGGCGTCACCATCACCTCGAGGGGCGACATCCTCGGCAGCTACGCCGACCATGAACTGAAGCGCCGCGAGTTCGCGCGCCACAACGCGCACGACGGCGACGCGTACGACCGCTACTCCACCGAGGTGATGCGCCAGTGCAAGTTCATCCGGCCGCTGCTGCTGCGCACGCCGCCGGATCCGACCTCGCTGCGTCCGCGCGACATCAAGGAGATGATCTTCCTCTCGAAGGAGTTCAGGAAACTCGGCGAGCAGGTGATCTACGACACGATCCGCTTCTACTCGATGAGCATCGCGGATTACCTCGGCGAGTTCTTCGAGTCCGATCTCATCAAGGCCGCGCTGTCGGGCAGCGGCATCATCGGCACGGCGCTCGGTCCGTATTCACCCGGCACGGCCTACGTGCTGCTGCATCACTACATGGGTGATGTCGACGGCTCCATCGGTTCGTGGGGTTTCGCGCGTGGCGGCATGGGCGCGGTGTCGAAGGCGCTGGCCAGCGCCTTCAAATCCTTCGGTGGACAGATCGTCACCGAGTCCGACGTGGTGCGCGTGCTGGTGAGCGGCAACCGCGTGAGCGGCGTCGCCTGTGCGAATGGCAACGAGTACCGCGCGAAGATCGTGGTCTCTAACCTCGATCCCAAGCGCACGTACACCAGGCTGTTCGACCCCAACGACCTGAAGCCCGAGTTCGTGAAGCGCGCGAAGAACTTCAAGATCCGCGGCTCGTCGGGCAAGTTGAACATCGCGCTCGACGGCCTCCCGGAATTTCCCGCGCTCGGCAAGGACAACCCGCTGCGCTTCGGCGACATGCACTTCCTCGAATCGCTGGCGCAGGTGGAGCGCGCATACGATGACTGGAAGAACGGCACCTGGTCGAAGGAGCCGTATCTCGATTTGCTGATTCCGTCGATGACCGACCCGACGATGACGCCCGCCGGCAAACACTGGATGAGCGTGTTCGTGCAGTACGTGCCGTCGACCATCCACGGCCGTCCGTGGACCGACGAGGATCGCAACGGCTTCAAGAACACGGTGCTCGACCAGATCGCGCGCTACAGCCCGAACTTCAAATCGCTGATTCGCCACGTCGAAGTGCGCACCCCGGACGTCATCGAGAACGAGGTGGGACTCACCGAGGGCAACATCTTCCAGGGCGATCTGTCGCTCGACCAGATGCTGTTCAACCGTCCGTTCCCCGGCTATGCGCAGTACCGCGGCCCGACCAGGGGCTTCTACATGTGTGGCTCGGGCACGCATCCCGGCGGCGGCGTCATGGCCGCGCCCGGTGCGAACGCGGCGCGGGAAGTCCTGCTCGACCTGCGGCGCCCGAACCTGGTTCCCGAGGGCTGGCACGATGACTGACGCCAACCACGTCATCATCATCGGCGCAGGCCACAACGGTCTCGCCTGTGCCGCTTACCTCGCGAAGGCCGGCAGGCGCGTCACGGTGCTCGAGGCCGCGGGGCAGGTGGGCGGCGCGGCGGTCACGCGCGAGTTCGCGCCGGGGTTCAAGGTCTCGGCCTGTGCGCACCTGTCCTATCTACTGGACGCGCGCATCGCCAGGGAGCTCGACCTCGCGCGGCACGGCCACGCGTCGGCGCGCGACAATCTCAGGACGGTGGCGC
>Ga0315910_10003593_pt1 | contig 13165 bp, 14 predicted proteins | sample EdamamesoilMG_FD_204470 | JGI IMG/M metagenome (GOLD analysis project Ga0315910, IMG submission 204470) | Garden soil microbial communities collected in Santa Monica, California, United States - Edamame soil | ecosystem: Environmental > Terrestrial > Soil > Garden | place: USA: California... | reverse complement strand
GGGAGGACACGGGGGTGCTCCCGCCGGCGCGAGGCGGACCAGCGCCTCGTCGAGTTCACGGCGGTAATGGGGGAGGAGGATATCGAGGCTCGGACTCATACACCCAAGGTGACGTCCGAACCCGGAAAATGTGTCACCATTCGAACGCGGGCCGCACCATTCGGATGCAACCATTCCAGGGTTCCCCCCGTCAGTCAGGGAGTCCCAGTCTGCAACTCCACGATCGGTCCGAGCGAGGTCGTATGCGTATGCGCCGCATTGCCCTGGTGTTACTCGCCTGTAGCTCCCTCTCCACCGGCCCCCTCCTCGCCCAGCGGGATGCCTGTGGCCGTGACTGGAACGACGACGACCGCGTACGGGTCTGTGACGTGCGGGTGCTGGGTGCCCGCGGGACGCGGGCGCTCCGGATCGATCCCGGGACCAACGGCGGCGCCGAGGTGGAGGGGTGGGATCGCGACAGCATCGCCGTGCGGGCGAAGGTGGTGAGCTACGCGCGCACCGAGGAAGCCGCGACGGCGCTGGGCCGTGAGGTGAAGGTGACGTTCGCGAACGGGGTGCTGAGCGCCGAGGGGCCGTCGACCGGACGGCGCGAGGGATGGAGTGTGATCTTCGAGGTGCGGGTGCCACGGAAGACCGACCTCGACATCGAGACCACCAACGGGCCGATCGAGGTGAGCGGCGTGAACGGCACCATCGAAGCTGAGGCGGTGAACGGTCCGATCACCCTGACCGGGGTGAGTGGCGACGTCCGGGCGCGGCTGCAGAACGGTCCGCTCACCATCGCGCTCGAGGGGGACCACTGGGAGGGAGCGGGGCTCGATGCCTCCACCGTCAACGGTCCCCTCTCGATCCGCATCCCGGAGGGGTACAATGCCCAGCTGGAGACCGGAACGCGGAACGGGCCCTTCAACACCGAGATCCCGATCACCATCCAGGGCAGGATCGGGCACGTGGGGCAGCAGATCAGCACCAAGCTCGGGCGGGGCGGAGCGACGATCCGCGCGAACACGACCAACGGACCGCTGAGCATCCGCAATCGGTAGGCGGCAAGACGGCAAGAGGGGAAGTCAGGGCGTGAGCAAGGGCGGCCACCGGAACCGGGAGCCGCCCTCCTCGTTGTGCTGGCCGTCTTGCCGTCTTGCCGTCTTGCCGTCTACCGCCCCCCGAACGCCTTCACCGGCACGGTCTGCAGGTAGGCCCACATCGCGGCGACCTCGTCGTCGGTGAGGTGGCTGAACTCCGCCGACGGCATGTCCTTGGCGAGCTGGTAGCCGTTCTTGCTGGTGCCGTGGCGCACCGCGTTGTCGAAGTCGGCGAGGGTCCAGCTGCCGAGCCCGGTGGCGCTGTCGAGCGTGATGTTCCGCGGGATCGCCATCTCCGGCGGCGCGCCGGGGATCGGGCCCCCGCTCAGGGTGTTGCCGTGGCAACCGGTGCACGTGACCATCAGGTACTTGCCGTACTCCGGCGTCACCCCGGGGGCGGGCGCCACCGGGCGGGGTGCCTCGTGGTCCACCAGCTCGGCGGGGACCAACGGGAGGAGGCCGGCGACGAAGAGCCCGCGCCCCACCGGGCCGACCTTCTGCTCGCCGACGGTCCGGTCCACCGGCGCCACCGTACGGAGGTAGGCGACGAGCTTGCTGAGGTCGTCGTCGCCGAGGTAGTAGAACTCATGCGACGGCATGAAGAGGAGCGGCCGGCCGTCGGGGGCGATGCCGTGACGGATAGCGCGCTCCCAGTCGGCGCTGCTCTTGTAGTGCGACGCGACGCCACCGGTCCCGCTGGTCAGGTTCGCCGCGTAGAGCTGGGCGACGACGGGGACGTCAATGAAGGTGCCGCCTCCCAGGTCGGGGGTGTGGCACCCGGTGCAGCCGCGGGTGATGGAAAGGGTCTTCCCCCGCGCGAGCGCGGCCGAGTCGGTGGGGAGGGGGATCTCGGCCCCGGCGATCTCATACTGCTTGGCGATCCGGCGCCCGGCGAGCGCATAGACCGTCCCGACCGCGACGACCACGAGCGCCAGCACCGACCCCACCACGATCCCGATCCACTTCAACGCGCGCATACCTGCTCCAGGTAGTTGTACGGAGGGTATAACGTAGCGACAGGGAAATAAGTTGCAAGACGGAACGGTTCAGCTGTAAACGATTGTGGGAGTTGGAGTTATGGTAGTTCGAGAGAGTTGGACTCCGCCAACCTCTCGCGGAAGCACTGAGACACCGAGGTTCGCGGAACAAGCGCTTGGGGTCCCACGGTGAGGCCGGTGCGGCACTTGAGCTCCGTGAACCTCGCGCGAAAACACGAAAGCGCGAAGGTCCGCGAGAGAGCAATCTGTGGTCCCAAGCCGAGATCTGGCCTTGAGACCACAAGAGAACATTTCGCGCCTCTTCGTGGTTTCGTGTTTTCGCGCGAGGTTCACAAGGCCGAAGTGTTGAGGCGATCGGACCCTGCGACCACCGAGCATCCTTCAGTGAAGCTCGGCGCTTCAGCGTTTCCGTGGGAGGTTGGCGGAGCTCGACACTCGGGACCGATCCCTACTCAGCGACCTCCCGCCACTCGGCGTGACTCTTGAAGCGCTTGAACCCCCGGGCCTCGTAGTTCACGATCGCCATCGGGGCGTCGAACGTGCAGGTGTGGAGCCAGACGCGGCGGCTGGGGATGGCCCAGGCGATCTCGACCATCCGCGTCAACGAATCGCCGCCGAGTCCCTGACCGATGCGGTCGGGGAGGAGGCCGAAGTAGACGATCTCGGTGCTCCCCTTGAGATCGGTCGCGAGCTCCGCGTAGCCGACCCCCGGCTCGCCATTCCACAGGAACTCCCAGGTCTGCACCCCAGGGGTGGCGAGGTAGCGGCCCCAGTCGTCCTCGCTCCACTTGAGGCGGTCGCGCCAATGCCACTGGCGGCCCACTTCCTCATAGTAGTGGCGGTTGAGCGCACCGACCGGCGGGAAGACCAGCCGCACGGAGAGTTCGGGGATCCGCCGCGCGGGGCGGAGCTGTTCCGGCGAGGTGAGCTCGAGGCTGGTGACGGTGACTTCGACGCGTGCCATCAGGGGCTCCCGATGATCCTGGATATCTGGCGCCGGTGCACCAGGTCGTGTCCCGCCATCAGCGGGAGCATCAGCCGCATCGACTCGCGGCCCCGCTCCACATGCTCCCCGGCGCGCTCCAACTCCTCGGCGGAGAGCGCGCGAAGCAGGCGGAGATTCCGGCGCCGCATCGCGGTGAGCTCGCCGAGCACCTCGTCGAACGGTGCATCCTGGTAGCGGAGCCGTGCGGCCCAGCGGTCCTGGTCGTACCCCTGCAGGGTGGGCGACCGCTCTTCGGCGACGATCAGGCGGGTGCGCCAGAGGAAGGCGGTCTCCGCGTCGGTGAGGTGCTGCACGGCGTCGTGCGCGGACCACTTGCCGGGCGCCTCGGGACGACGCCGTACCGCGTCATCGAGGGAGCCGAGCGTGGTGCGGAGCCACTCGGGGAGCTCGGCGAGGATCGCGACCGGATCGCGGTCCCCCACGAGCGCGAGGATGGACCGCACATAGTTCGCGGCCGCCTCCGGTGCCCGTCCCGAGGGATTGGTGAAGACGCTCATCGCGTCGGGGCGGCCAGCCGTTCGAGCACCACCGCGGTCATCGCACGGATGCCGACCGGGATCGCGCCGTCATCGGCGCGGAAGGTCGGGGTGTGGGCGCCCCCCGAGCCTTTCGCGGGGTCGCGGGTGCCGAGCCGGAAGTAGAACGAGGGCCACTGCTGGGCGAAGAAGGCGAAGTCCTCGGCCCCGGTGCGCGGCGGCACGTTCCGGACCCGGGCGGCGCCGAGCGCGCGCTCGAGCGCAGGGCGCATCTGGCGGGAGAGGATGGTGTCGTTGACGAGCACCGGGTAGTACTCGTCGAAGAAGAGCTCCGCGCGCCCCCCCGCCGCGAGGGCGGTGCCGTCGAGGATCTCCTTCATCCGGGCGCGGATGGTGTCGCGCGCGCCGTCATCGAAGGTGCGGATGGTGCCGTGCAGTTCCACCTTGGCCGGGATGATGTTGCGCCGCTCCCCGCCGCGGATGATCCCCACTGTCACCACGCTCGGCGTGAACGGCGAGAGATTCCGGCTCCGGATGGTCTGCAGGGCGAGCACCGCTTGCGAGGCCATCACGATGGGGTCGACCGACTCCTGCGGCGCGGCGCCGTGGGCGGAGCGTCCGATCAGGTTGGCGCGCCACGCCTGGGCGGCGGCCATCGCCGGTCCCGCGGTGTAGCCGACGGTGCCGACGTCGAGCGAGGCGTCGGAGTGGAGCGCGAAGAACGCCACCGGCTCGAGCCCCCGGGGGAAGAGCCCTTCCTTCATCATCAGCTCGGCGCCGCCCTCTTCCCCCAGCGGCGGTCCTTCCTCCGCGGGCTGGAAGACGAAGACCACCGTCCCGGCGAGCCGCGCCTTCATCCCGGCCAGGACCTCGGCGGTGCCGAGGGCCACCGCGACGTGCACGTCGTGACCGCAGGCGTGGGCGACGCCGACCGTGTTCCCATCGTACGCCGTCCGGACCTTGGAGGCGAAGGGGAGGTCGGTGTCCTCCGTGACGGGGAGGGCGTCCATGTCGGCGCGCACGGCGACGACCGGCCCGGGCCTGCCACCGCGGAGCACGGCGACGACGCCGGTCTTCGCGACGCCGGTGCGGACCTCCAGCCCGAGGGCGCGGAGCCGCTCCGCGACGAGTGCCGCGGTGCGGGTCTCCCGGTTGCCGAGCTCGGGATTGGCGTGGATGTCGTGCCGGACCTCGATGATCGCGGGGGTGACCCGTTCGATCGCGGCGCGGAGGCGGGCGCTGTCGCTCTGGGCGGCGAGCGGTGAAGCCACCCCTCCGAGGAGGAGCAGCGGGGCCCAGGCCTTCGGACTCACTGGCCCCCCGCCCGCGGTGCGCGCGGCGGCGCCAGCGGGATGATCTTGTCGAGCCGCGTCACGTGGAGGTTGGTCCCGGTGCCGACGCGGAACCCGAAGATGCCGTCCGTGTCGCTGTTGGCGGCGAAGGCGCCGGCGCGGGCGCCGTTCACCAGGATGCGGACCGAGTCGGCCTCGACGGCGATGCGGATGACGTTGAGCCCCGTGTCATCCCCCTTGGGCGGCACGAAGCTCGCGACCGGCGTCGCCGGGATCACGATGAGGGAGGTGCGGCCGGCGCGGCGGCCCACGCTCAGCACCCCCGCCTTGGTGAAGCGGATCGCGAAGCCGGTGATCTCCTGGCCTTGGAGGTCACGCCCACCGATGAAGAGGCCGAACGGCTCCCCATCCTTGGTGTCGGGGAAGACGTGGACCTCCCACTCGAGGGCGTAGCGTCCCGTCGCGACGAGGTTGGGGTCATAGATGAGGGCGCCGGGCCCGGTGGAGCCGAGGTGCCAGCCAGGAGGCATCCGGACCAGGGAGGAGAGGGAGTCGGTCCCGTTCGCGTCGGAGCGGATCATCCAGCCGGTCGGGAGCTGGGCGGTGAGAGGGGCGGCGTTCAGGGCAAGGAGGAGGAGGGCGGAGCGGACGGCGGCACGGAGCACGCAGGGCCTCGGGGATCGGGGATGTCGTAGCATATCCCCGTGACCGGGGATGCCGCCACCTCCGTAGGGGATCTCCTTACACTCCCGTGCGGGTGCGGCGGGACAGCGCCCGTGCGTGTTCCTGCCGACTGTGCGAAGCGCTCGTGCGCGGTACTGTTGGGCCCCGTGAGAGGAGTCCCATATGACCGCTGCACCTGAGTTTCGTCCTCCCGCCGCGCCAAGCGCGCCGGCGTTGCAGTTGATCCGGCCGGAGGTCCCTGACCTGTCGTTCGGCGCCGTCTGGCGCAACGACCTCAAGGCGGGGATCGTCGTCGCGCTCGTGGCACTCCCGCTCTGCCTCGGCGTGGCGCTCGCGTCCGGCGCGCCGCTCTTCAGCGGGCTGGTGACGGGGATCGTCGGCGGGCTCCTGGTGGCGCACCTGAGCGGCTCGTCGCTGATGGTGAGCGGGCCCGCCGCCGGCCTCACCGCGATCGTGCTCACCGCGATCACGTCGATCGGCGCGTTCGACGCCTTCCTGGTCGCCGTGGTGCTCGCGGGACTGATGCAGATCGGCTTCCGCCTGGCGCGCGCGGGGGTGATCGCGTCGTTCTTCCCCTCCGGGGTGATCCGCGGGATGCTGGCCGCGATCGGCCTCATCCTCATCCTGAAGCAGTTCCCCTACGCGCTCGGGATCGGGCACGACGTCTTCGAGGCCGACCGGCTCTTCGGGCCCGGGGGGTTCGACGGCGCGCGCGCGGTGCTCGGCAGCCTGAGCCTCGGCACCCTGGTCATCTCGGGCCTTTCGCTCGCGGTGCTGGTGGCGTGGGACTCCCCGCGCCTCGCCGCGGTGAAGAAGGTGATGCCCGCGCCGCTCCTCGTGGTGGCCGGCGCGCTCCTCCTTGACCTGGCCTTCCAGACGCTGGCGCCCGCGCTCGCCGCCCCGGCCGAAGGGCTGGTGCGGATCCCGCTCCCGGACCCGGCGCGCGGGGTGTCGAACTACCTGGTCTTCCCGGATTGGTCGCGGCTCGCCGACCCGCTCATCTGGAAGGTGGCCGTGACGATCGCCCTGGTGGCGAGCCTGGAGACCCTCCTGTCGCTCGAGGCCACCGAGAAGCTCGATCCGTACAAGCGGCGCGCCGACGGCGACCAGGAGCTCCTGGCGCAGGGGGTGGGCAACACGGTGGCGGGGCTCCTCGGCGGGCTCCCGATGACCGGCGTGATCGTGCGGAGCGCCGCCAACGTGACCGCGGGGGGGCGGACCAAGTGGAGCGCCTTCTTCCACGGCGGGCTGCTGCTCCTGGCGGTGGCGCTCATCCCGGCGACGCTCAACAAGATCCCGCTGGCGGCGCTGGCCGCGATCCTGATCCACACCGGGTTGAAGCTGGCGCACCCGAAGCTCTTCGTGGAGGCGTGGAAGCGGGGTTCGGCGCAGTTCCTCCCCTTCGCCATCACCGTCGTCGCGATCCTGATGACCGACCTGCTGGTCGGCATCGGCGTGGGGCTCGCGGTGGGCGCCTTCTTCATCCTGCGGGAGAACTACCGGACCGCCTTCTCGTACCTGCGCGAGGAGTCGTCCGACCACCACACCGTGCGGGTGACGCTGAGCGAGAACCTCTCGTTCCTCAACAAGCCGGCGATCATCGCGCTGCTCCGGGACCTCCCGGGCTCGAGCCGCGTCACCATCGACGGTTCCCGCTCGGCCCACATCGATCCCGACGTGGCCGAGCTGCTGCACGAGTTCCGTGACGAAGCGCGCACCCGCGCCATCGAACTGCACCTGATCGGCGTGCCGTCGCCCCGCGCGGCCGCCGCCCACTGACCGGAGGACCTATGGAGATCGCTTCGCTGCTGGAGGGGAACCGCGCCTGGGTGGCACGGACGCACCACGAGGACCCGACCCTCTTCGCCCGCCTGACGCGGGAGCACGCCCCCAAGGTGCTCTGGATCGGGTGCTCGGACGCCCGGGTCCCCGCCAACGTCATCACCGGGACCGACGCGGGGCAGCTGTTCGTGCACCGCAACATCGCGAACCAGGTGATGCCGATGGACAGCAACCTGCAGGCGGTGGTGGAGTACGCCATCGACGCCCTCCACGTGCAGGATGTCGTGGTGTGCGGGCATTCCCAGTGCGGCGGCGTGAAGGCGGCGATGTCGGGGCGGTGCGGCCACGCGCACGTGGACAGCTGGCTCGACGGGATCCGCAAGGTGCAGCGCTTCCACCGCGACGAGCTCGAGGCGATCGCCGATCCGGCGCGACGCTACGAGCGGCTCATCGAGCTCAACGTCACCGAGCAGGTGCGGAATCTCGCCGCGATGGGGACGGTGCAGGGCGCCTGGGACGCGGGGCGCCCGCTGCGGCTCCACGGCTGGGTGTATAGACTTGAGGATGGGCTTCTCCGCGACCTGGGCGCCACCTTCGATCACCGCACCTCCGCAGCGCACCTCGCCGGCGCCGCGTAGGCGGCCCTCCCCGTGGCCCTGACGCCGGTCCCGATCCCCTCGTCGGAACCGGCGTCGGTCGCGCCGGTGCCCAGCCTCGCGCGCCGCGCGCTCGAGGTCCCGCTCCTCTGGAAGATCCTGGCGATCGATTCGGCGATCAACGTCGCCTCCTACGTGGTGTTCCGCGCCGCCCCGCCCGACCTCGCGGCGGAGATCCTGATCGCCAGCCTGGTGGTGACCCTCCTCCTCAACGGCTTCCTGGTCTACTGGGCGCTGGTGCCGCTCCGGCGGATGGAGGAGACCGCCGACCGCGTCTCCCGTGGCGACCTCGCGGCGCGGGTCGTGCCGAGCCTCCTCGCCGACCGGGACATCGCCCGGATCGGCCGGACGCTGAACTCGGTCCTGGACCACGTGATGGCCGACCGGGTGCGGCTTCGCCAGCTCGCGGCGCAGGTGATCCGCGCCGGCGACGAGGAGCGCGCGCGCATCGGGCGGGAGCTCCACGACTCCGCCGCGCAGTCCCTCGGCGCCGTGGACCTGATGCTCGGCGCGGCGGCGCAGGGGGCGGGGGATCCGGCGCTCGCGGAGCGGCTCCGGCAGATCCAGCGGATCGCGCAGGACACCCTCACCGAGGTGCGGGTGCTCTCGCACCACGTCTACCCGCGGGTGCTCGACGACCTGGGGCTGGTCGCGGCGCTGGAGTGGCTGGCGCGGAGCACCCGAGAGCAGACCGGGATCGCCGCGCACGCCGAGAGCGACGTGACCGGCGAGGTGCCGCGCCAGGTGGCGGCGGTGCTGTACCGCGTGGCCCAGGAAGCGGTGCGGAACGTGACGAAGCACAGCAACGCGCGCACCCTCTCGTTGCGCCTGGCGCGCGAGGGCCCATCATTGGTGCTGACGGTGGCGGACGACGGCCACGGCTTCGACCCGGAGATGGCGATGAGCACCACCTCGGGACTGGGACTCTTCACGATGCGCGAACGGACGGCGTTGGTGGATGGCGAGCTCACCGTGACGAGCCGCCTCGGTGACGGGACCCGTCTGGTGGCGCGGGTCCCGGTGGGGGGCACACCGTGAGCGACCGGATCCGCGTGCTCCTCGTCGACGACCACGGGGTGTTCCGCCTGGGACTTCGCGCCCTCCTCGACCGGGTGGAGGACCTCGCGGTGGTGGGCGAGGCCTCGAGCGGGCGGGAGGCGCTGGCCCAGGTGGCGGCCCTCAAGCCCGATGTGGTGGTGATGGACGTCTCGATGGCGGAGATGGACGGCGCCGAGGCGACGCGCCGGCTGGTGGCGAGCGGGGCCACCGCGCGGGTCCTGGCGCTCACGATGCACGACGAACGGGAGTACCTCATCCCGCTCCTCGAGGCCGGCGCGCGCGGGTACGTCGTGAAGAGCGCCGCCGAGACCGACCTGGTCGCCGCGATCCGCGCAGTCGCGCGCGGCGAGGTGTACGTCCGCCCGGCGGCGGCGGGGGTGCTCGCAGAGCGGTGGCAGAAGCGCGACAGCCAGGAACAGGCACGGCGTGCCTACGACGACCTCTCCGACCGGGAGCGCGAGGTACTGGTGCTGGTCGCCCGCGGCTTCACCGCCGCGCAGATCGGGGAGCAGCTCGCCATCAGCCCGAAGACCGTGGACACCTACAAGCGCCGCATCAACGAGAAGGCGGGGCTCGACGAGCGGGCCGACTACGTGCGGCTGGCGCTGGAGCTGGGACTCCTGGGGGGGCAGGGGTGAAGCGGGCGTGGCCCGCCCTCCTCCTCGCGGTCGCCTGTACCGGAGGTGGGACTCCCGGCGCCGACACGACCACGACCGGGATCGCCTCGCGCACCCTCGCCGATGACCCGAGTGCGGTGATCGACGCCGAACGCGGGAGCCTCCTCGGGATCCGTCCCGGGACGCCGCTCGACACCGTGAAGGCGACCCTCGGCGCGCCGATCCGCGAAGGGGCCGACCTCAGCGATACCACGGTCCGGGTGCAGGTGCTCGAGTACCCGATGGGGTCGATCCGCGTCCGCGACTCGTTCGGGGTGGTCGCCTTCCTCTGCGGCGGCGACCAGTGCGCCACCGCCGAGGGTGTGGGGATCGGGGACTCGACCGACGTCCTTCTGGGTACCTATGGTCCCACGCCACCCCGCGGCCCCCTGGAAGCTCCGGAGGCCCTGGACTACCGGCTCGGTGACCGCCCCTGCAACCTGACCTTCACCCTGTCCGCCGGGCGGGTCACCAGCATCGAACTCTCATGCGTGCCCTGACGCTGCTCCTCTGTGGCCTGATCCTCGTCGGTTGCGGCGACGAGGAAGGGTCCGCGGCATACATCGCCGCCACGATCGACGGCGCCCCGTGGCGCGGCGCGGCGGTCGAGGGGATCGTCGTGTACACCGTGGAAGATCCGGAAGGGTCCGGCTCCATCTTCAGCAGCGCACACCGCCCCTTCGGCGCGGGGGAGCAGATCCTCTCGGTCAACTTGCCGAACCCTCCCGCACTCGGCGTCTATGCGCTCGACGGGAGCGAGGCGAGCGCCGCCTATGTGTCGTGCCCCGACGATGTCCTGGCCGACTGCATCGGCTGGCAGCCGGTGGCGGGCCACCCCGGCACCCTCGAGATCACCGCCATCGATCCCGAGAGCGGGCGGATCGCCGGGACCTTCAGCTTCGCGGGCTACCCCCTCGGCGACTCGACGGGCACCCCGAAGTACTTCACGAGCGGGGCATTCGACATCCGGGCCCCTTCGGTGTTCATCCTCGAATAGCATGTCGTAGTGGCAGGGTGCGGGACGCATCTCCAATCGACCCCTCCCGTGGCGGGAGGGCCGACTTGGAGATCGTGTGCTCATCCACGCCCTGCTCATCGCCGCGGCACCTTTCCGTCCCGCCGCCGATACCGTCCCGCTCTACACGACGCTCGGTGATCACCACTACGCGGTGACCACCGGTGTCCCCCTGGCCCAGCGGTACTTCGACCAGGGGCTCCGGCTCTATTACGCGTTCAACCACGCCGAGGCGGTCCGTGCCTTTCGCGAGGCCCAACGACTCGATCCCTCCTGCGCGATGTGCGCTTGGGGGGAGGCGCTGGCGCTCGGACCCAACATCAACGCGCCGATGGACTCGGCCTCGGAGGTGCAGGCCTACGCCGCCGTCCAGCGCGCGCTCGCCCGGCGCGGGAACGGGAGCGAGGAGGAACGCGGCCTCATCGCCGCGCTGGCGACGCGCTATCGGGCGACGCCCGCCGGCGATCGCGCGGCGCTCGATTCGGCGTACGCCACGGCGATGACCGCGCTCGCCGCGCGGTCCCCGCGGAACGCCGAGATCACGGTGCTGGCCGCCGAGGCGGGGATGGACCTCCGGCCTTGGAACTACTGGGTGCGCGCCGGGAACAGCTGGACCCCGGCCCCGGGGATGGGGCGGGTGCAGCAGCAGCTCGACCGCGCAATGGCCGCGAGCGCCACCCACCCCGGCGCCTGCCACTTCTACATCCACTTCGTGGAGGAGGCCTACCCCGAGCGGGCGGTGACGTGCGCGGAGCGGCTGGCGGCGGCGATGCCGGGGGCGGGGCACCTGGTCCACATGCCCGGCCACATTTACATCCGGGTCGGACGGTACGACGACGCGATCCGTGTCAACGAACACGCGGTCCACGCGGATGAGACCTACATCCGTGACCAGCGGCCGGGACTCGGGACGTATACCGCGGGCTACTACCCGCACAACTATGACTTCCTCGCGTTCGCGGCCGCGATGGCGGGGCGCGAGGAGCTCGCGATCGATGCCGCGGACGCGCTCGCCCGGCTGGCGACCCCGTACATGACCGAGCCGGGGATGACCTTCGCGCAGCATCACGCCACCCGCCGGCTGCAGATGCGGATCCGGTTCGAGCGGTGGGACGAGATCCTGGCCGACCCCGCGCCGCGGGTGGACGCGCTGCACGCGCGCGCGATGCGGCACTACGCGCGGGGACGGGCGCTGGTGGCACGCGGCAGTACCGCCGCCGCCCAGCAGGAACTCGATTCCCTCCGGCTCCTCGCGATCGACCCGCGGCTCCACGGTGTGCGGATCGAGTTCAACACCGCGCCCGAGATCCTCGCCATCGCGGTCGAGGTGCTCGCCGGGCAGCTCCTCGCCGCGCGGCACGACTACCCCGGCGCCATCCGGCACCTGGAAGCGGCGGTGCGCGCCGAGGATGCCCTCAAGTATGGCGAGCCCCCCGAGTGGTCGATCCCGGCCCGCCAGGACCTGGGCGCAATGCTCCTCGCGGCCGGGAAGCCGGGCGAGGCGGCGCGGATCTATCGGGAGGAGCTGGCGCGGTTCCCGCACAACCAATGGTCGGAACGGGGACTGGGGCTCGCGCGCCGGGCGGCGCGGTAGCACGCGGGTCGCGCGACGCCGGGATCACGAATGCACCGCGGGCCGCCCCGCTCGACGATGAGAGGGACGGCCCGCGATCCGTCGGTGAGGTCAGGCCGCGGTGGCGGCGATGTTCAGAGTGAACTTGACCTCGTCGCTCACCGTCACACCGCCGAACTCGAGGGCCTGGTTCCAGGTGAGGCCCCACTCCTTGCGGCTGAGCTTCCCGGTGGCCGTGGCGCCCACGCGCCGGTTCCCCCACGGGTCGCGGATCTCGGAGCCCTCGACCTCGACGGTGAAGGTCACCGGCTTGGTCTCGCCGCGCATCGTGAGATCCCCGTTCACGGTGTACTCCCCGTTCCCCTTGGGCGTCACTTCGCGGCCGACGAACGCCATCTTCGGGAACTGCTCCACGTCGAAGAAGTCGGGGGAACGGAGGTGCGCATCCCGCTGGTCGATCCCGGTATGGATGCTGGCCGGGTCGATCTCGGCGACGATGCCGGTGAGCACGCCGTCGGAGGTGGTGATCGAGGCGCTGAAGTTCGCGAAGCGCCCCTTCACGGTGGAGACCATCAGGTGCTTGACCGCGAACTCGACGCTCGAATGGCCGAGGTCGGCGGTCCAGGTGGTGGTGGGCTGAGCGAGGGTCGAGTTCGTCATATAGTCCTCCATTGAACTATTGGTATAACAGCTATTGTGGTCGAATTCAGGGGCCCGGAGGCCCCGCCGTCTTGCTGATGTATGTTATAACACTTACTTCGAACTGTCAAGTGGGGGGGCGACCCCCTCCCGGACCGTGCCCAGGAGATCGCTCAGAGTCTGCAGTTGGGCGTCGGCCAGGTGGCCGAGGCAATGCTCCTGCAGTGCATCCACGGGGGCATCGAGG
>Ga0315910_10003592_pt1 | contig 13169 bp, 21 predicted proteins | sample EdamamesoilMG_FD_204470 | JGI IMG/M metagenome (GOLD analysis project Ga0315910, IMG submission 204470) | Garden soil microbial communities collected in Santa Monica, California, United States - Edamame soil | ecosystem: Environmental > Terrestrial > Soil > Garden | place: USA: California... | reverse complement strand
TGAGGTGTCATAGTTATGAATTTCCGTCGATGTAATGGCTTGTGAAACCACCTGGACGAAAATTGGATTTGTGACACCATTTGCTGTAGTATTGGCTGAGATTTTAACCGCATCTTGGGCCAATGTTAAATCACGAATATCAAGATCGGTCGCAGAAACGGTAACAGCACCGTCAACTGTGATTGAGTTTCCCCCATCTTGAATGTTTACTGCGGCAGCACCGGCTGCATTGTTGACTGTTACATCACCAATATCAACACCAGGTTGTGCCGTTGCTAAAACGTTCAGCTCACCAGCCGCCGTAACATTGGCGAGGTCTGTACCGTCACCAATACGAACGCTGTCTGAAACATGAGTAAGATCGCGAATATCTAGATTGGTTGCGGTAACAACGACGCTACCAGAAACAGCGACGTACAAAGCTCCGTTAGCATCAACGCTTAAAGAACTATAGTCACCATCTGTATCGGTCGATGCAGCGAGTGTATCACGACGAACCGCCAAAACCTGCGTACCGATATCTGCGGTTACATGAGCAGAATCTTCGGCGTATTGAGTATTTGCCGCGCCTCCTGTAACATTTACGTTTAATGAGCTACCTGTGAAAGTAGACGCTGTTGTACCGTCTGTTAAACGGGTAAAAAGCGGATTTGTGGTTGTATTAGCATCTCGTGTTGCAGATACTAGGGTTGGAAAATGTCCATCAGCCATATTATTGTCTCCTTACTTAAATTTGTTCCGCTTCCACAGAACTTTGTAGCGTTTTTTCCTGATATTCGAGTTGCTCTAACTCTTGCGTTACGGCCATTATCTGCCGTTCGAGATCAGGAACCTTTCCTTGAATTAAATCTTCTATTGCTTGTTTGAAATGAACGACCCGTGATTTCGCTTCTTGTTTACGAGCCGCGATCCATTTCAATTTCATTTCTTTTGTTTCTCTTGCTTGGATCTGAATCGGATATTGATTACCAATGTCGCTCATTTTATGCTCCGTAAATCGTAGATTCAAAATCCGCTAAAACAGTTGGTGCGTAGTGCGTAACCTTTACATCAAGAATGTCTGAAGCAGCCATACCAAGAGGAGCAGTAAAGGTAAAGTCCAGACTTCTATCAGGACCAGTACGTTTAGTTTCGATAAGCACCGTATTAAAAAATATTTGAAATTTAGCATAGTCCGTTCCACTTACCGAAATACGGGTCAATCGCATTGCCGCGACAGCCGTGTACGTCAATATGGTTGTGAGAACTCCATCAGGTACGTTTGTGACACCGCTAGAAGCGAGTGCAGCAACTTGAGCAGGGGCATCCACGTCACTAGCAGAAATCCTAACATGAAGATTCCTATCAGAGTCCGTTTCAAGACGACGAGCAAGATTTGTTCCACGTTCACTTCCAAGTAAAGATTGTTGATGTTTTGTAGGTGATTCGGTCTGTTCGTCGCCCCCGATGTGATCGGGATAATTTGGCCAGGGAAGACCCATTTAAAGACTCCGTTTTAGACGTTAGCAATGTAAAGAACACGACCGGTAACACCAATCACAGCATCGTTGGCCGTAACTTTAACGCGCTGTAAGGTAGCAGAATCAACATCCCAAACCATTAGCCGCGTAAATCCGGCTGTAGCATCTTCGTCGATTTGAAAGTTCGGCGTGTATATAGCGACTAACGTGTCGCCAATTATAGATTGATTGCCTCCGCCTTCATCGGCAAGTTCAAACTTCTTGGTACCTGAAATACTTACATCAAAATATCCACCCGCTTGTCCAACATTGATCCGAGAAGTAGGATCAGTTTCGCTTATGATAGTATCCGATACAACGGAACTACAATGAACTTGTCCGTCAAAAAATCCGTCGGCAAAACTAAAAAGAGCCGAGCCTATGTCTAGAGTACCATCTGCACCAGGCAATAAATCAACATTTATAGCTGTTGCAGCTAAATTATCAAGCGCTGTAGTCGCTCCACTAGCTGCACCATTCGCAGCAGCCGTGATTCGTCCTTTTGCATCGACTGTTATATTCGCGCTGGTGTAAGAACCAGGAGTAACAGCGGTATTCGCTAGAGTCGCGGCCTGGCTTCCGCTACCTGGACCTGCTGTAACATCACCTGTAAGTTGTGTAATTCCGGTATCGCTCGCACCTGGTAAAGAAGACCAAGATGAACCATCCCAAACGACGAATTTTGTTTCACCCGCCGCGAGATCTGTTCCATCGACGCTCAACGTACCTAAACTTCCAGCTTTATGGCAAACTGCCAAAAGACGACCGAAAGAGGCATCAGAAGGATCTGGTAAAGTAATAGTTAAAGTATCACTAACAATTGATATGATCGTTAGAACATCACACGAATTTATAATGCTGGCCGGAACAGAAGCCGGACTTGTTAATTCTGTAATTGTATTGTGTTCGCTAGTATCTGAAACAGCCGAATAAAAACTTACTGTGATATCTTTAGCATGAGCAACAGCGGTCGTACCAAGATAACCTCGCGTACACTGGATAAATTCACTATCGCTAGTACTTTCATAGCGAACCAATTCGGTTTCGATTTGGACGATTCCGTTCTCAGGAAAGTCCGATTGAGAAAATGTTGGTGAAACTTTTATACGTGTTTCGGATGATGTGATTGCGCTATCTAATTGTCGTGACATAAAATTATTCTCCTGTTTTTTCTTGCTTCTTAACTAATCGTTCACGCATTTGTTTTGCGTTTTCTGGTTTGAAATTTCCTTCGGGAACTGCTTTATTATGTTTTCGGAATAGCGTAACATCTCCAACTTGTCCGATTACTTCTACGTCGATCATAAGCTGACCGTGGTCGCCTGTAATCATCTCGGCACCAAGTTCAGAATTGGGGATTGCAAAATCTGTCAGAATATCCTTATCCATTTGTGTTCTCCACTAAGCTTTGCAGGGTTTTTATGACCTTCTGCACTTGTTTAAATTGTTTAATATCTTTCGGCATCGGTAGATTGTTAAGTTCTGAAACAGCGCGGTCTACAATCTGTGCGAGCGTCAAACTAGATGTATAGGATGGTCTTAAAATTGCGATATCACCATGCGGTGCATGAGGTGTGGTGGTTTCTGCGATAGATCTTTTACCAGAGAAAAAAGCCTCGCCTGGATCTTGTTCAGTTTGAGGACGACCGGTTTTGGGTTCCGCAGCAGCGCGACATTTGACACAGACTGGTTCTAGATTCTCATCGCTGGAACCAACCATCATTTTATCAATTTTATGAATCGTGCAATAACCAACTGCGCTTCCAATACTCATGTTCTCTCCTTATGCCCAATAATTTGATTTATCTTGGCGAAACTTCTCGCGCATTCTATGAATATCTACCAAATCGTCAACTTCGACATAATTCTCAACGCCGGTCTTTTGTTGCCCGCGCTGTCGTGCTTCTTCCATTGCTCGCGTAAGAGGGTCTTTTCCGACTGTAAAGCCTTTCCCTCTGGTTCCTTCAAATGACGTAGAAAATTCAAATTCTGCTTTTTTCTTGTCTACTAAACGTGCTTTGATAAGCATCTTAAGGACGCGCCGCCAACCTTGGCGAAGAACGTAACCATCCCATCGGCGTTCCGTAAGCTCGTAAACAAATCCATCAACTGGATTCACGCCACAAATATGTTTCAGGTTCATTCTATCTTGGTCAACGACATAAATACCCCATGGTCTGGTTGGAGCGGTATCGTCGCCATAAATACGAATGCGAGAATTTAACTTACGCAATTTGCGGTAGAAGTTACAATATAGCATAGGTTTATTTCCGCCCACTACCGCGTTGGCAGTAATGGGCAGAATAAAACTACAACAGATTACTCAGCAGCCGAACCGTGATAGATTTGCACAGCGCGGACGTTATGCAATACTTTCGCGGCAAGTAAGAATTTCCATCCAACAGTTGAGAACATATTCAACGGATTGGACGTATCTTGTGGTCCTGGCTCTTTACGAATCATTTCCATGCCTTGACCGGAGAGTTCAGAAACGCAATAAGCGTCTCGACCAAACACGTAAGCGTGGAACGTTTCGTCGGTAGCACCAGTTCCAGAACCGGCGTTCGTGGAAACCACGAAACGAGTTCCGTACAGGGCTCCAACTTCACCACGAAGGATTTCATCATTTTTGATGTACTTCGAGGTTTCGAGCCATGATCCAGCAGCCGTATCGGACTGAAGATCGAAATGTCCGGCAGGATGGATCAAGGATTTATACATATTTCCTTGGAATCCAGGGACATTATTTTTGCGGAGCGAATAAATCGCTTTTCTGATTTCCGCAGCATTCAACACGGAGGTATCTGCCACTGTGATTTCTGAAACTGCACCACCGGCGAATTGGTTGGTGAAGTTACCAGACAGAGCAGCGCGGATGATGGTGTCGTATGACAACGCGGCGTTGTCGGACAACTCATCGCTGATTTCGTCCATGATGGGGTTAATAGACTTCCATTGAAGTTCTTTGGAGGTCTTAACGAACTGACCGTATGTCAATGGTTCGACTGTAACTTCGGTCGTTCCCACTGTGGTTTCGGCTGGGTTCGTGTTTTCCGTTAAAGGTGAAGTAACGGCGGTCAATTTATTGAGCCGTCGGAATTTCATCAAAGTACCGGATTGCTTCGGAAGAGGCCGTTTCGTTCCCAGATCTTCGAAATAAAGTTGAGGGATTAAACGTTCAAGCCATCTCTTATCATAATAAATGCCTGTATCGGTAAATGTATTACCAACAGCAGTTGAAATACCAATTGTATTAGCCATTTTAGGCTCCTAGAGTAAAAGTCCAATCCAGGTATTAGTCGCTGACCATTCCGAGTTTGGCAAAGTGTTTCTTTAAGTCTGCCGCACTCATACTGCGCGTATCTAGTCCAGAGGTATTGGTTTTACCACCCGCCGCGACAGCGGTTGACGCTTCTTTCGCGGCCTGAGCATCGGCCTGTTTACGGCCAAGCTCGTGTGCTTGTTTCACAGATTCCTCTGCTTTTAGGTCACGTGCGAGTTTGTACAAGGTGTCATAAATAATACCAACGTCTTGATTCCAGTCTACGGGGCAATTTTCAGACGAGGCAATTTCATTCATCACGGGTTTTAATTTCGCAAAATCAGGATAGTTGGTAACATCCAATTCGCGCCGCATGATTTCAAAACTTGTCTTTAGGCCAGTAATTTCCTGGTCCCGTGTCTCTAACGCCTTTTCGTGTTCTGTCTTCAATTCTTTCGTCCATTCATCTCTGAGTGGATCGAACGCTTTTATGCCTTGTGTCTGCAAGGACTTCATGAACTCCTCAGGGCTTACTTCTTGTTTAGTCGCTTGTGCGAAGGCTTTATGGAGACTATCAATCTGAGCTTTAAGCTGCGCCTCGTACTGAGTACGTCGCGTATACTCTGATCTCAAATTTCCATAATTCTTGTTTACGCTTTCAAGTTGCTTAACAAGTGAATCATAGCTTGTCTTCGGATCGAACGTCGGTATCGCTTCTACAGGAGGATTTTGGGTAGTGGATTCCCCTCCGGCTTGCGAACCAACTGCATCTGGTGAACTAGTAGTCGCTGTCGCATTATCAATAGTTTCTGACGCTACTGGTGCGCTTTGATTATTACTGTCTTCCATTTTATTACTTCCTTAGAACTTGTCCAGACTTATTATCTGGGGTTCTTAAAGGGTTATTTCTCATCAACGAGAGGCACATCATTGTTTAAGATCCGTGCCGAATTCTCTCCGAGAAGGATAAATTGTTTCAAAACATCTACTGCTTTCTGAACGCCTTGAGCGCGAATACGCTCCTTGCGAGCTTCTTCATCGTCACCTTTTAACCATGCGTTTTTCTTATCTTCCAAGATCGCATCGAGTGCCGATTTATAAAGCTTAAAACCTGGGTGCTGACAAAACGAACGAATGATTTGACTATTGTTTACATCTTGGCTAAGACGTGCAATTTGTTGGTCATTCAGTTCGCTCATGTTATCTCCTTACGACGATTTACGGGAAGATGACCCGTTTTGTTTATTCTGTTCTAAAATTGCGCCTTGTTCAGGATTTGTACGCTCGCCTGTAACTGCGGTTGTTCCCGCTGCTAAAGCTGGATTTGCGACCGCCGTGATATTGATCTCATTTGGATCAAATCCTGATAACTTAACAATTTTGTCAAGTATACTCTCAATTGATTCTGGTGCGAGGTATGGGGCAAAGGTTCCAAATATGGTTGTCCATTGATTAATCTTGCCTTCTGTTCCAATCATGTCGCTTATTCCAACCATCTTAAATCTAAAGTCAACACGTAGATCTTCTACGCTTTGAATATTGGGCGGTACTTCAACTGGAACCATCTGACCCGTGATCGGATCTTGTTCTTCGGTTACGATGGGTTGAAATAAGAAACCATATGATTCCATAAGCTGTTGATCTGTATCAATGAACTGAAGATCCAACGCGCGAACTAACTTAAGAACTCGTTTTATTCCAAGGTCTTCTACAAGTTTGGTTCCAACCGCAAATTTTTCAAGAGCCTGTCCAATAATAAGCTGGGCTCCCTTCGCTGTACGGCCAAGACGACCTGATTCAGGTGCGCCCTGGATAGAACGAGGAGCAGTAGCATTCTCAATATCGGTTTGTACGATGGTTGCTTCGTTATACGCTGAACTGGTAACATCCCCAGTTTCAATCGGCATAACACCATCCATGTTATCTGTGAGGATAATTCCATTTGGTGTAGATATAAGAGTATCAAGATCAACGTCCGCCAAGGAGTTGACTTTCCACATTCTATTGAGGATTAAATTAATATTGTCGATTCTTTGCCGACGTAGAGTCCATAATTCGTGTACGTTCGAGATGATAGGTTCTACGAGACCCATACCAAACCATTCCAAAGGAATAGGGAAAAATACGCATCGAACGACCGGACATTGCTGATGATGAAAAGGATTTGCACGAGCAACCAAGACAACCTGTCGATTGGCGATAATAACCTGGCATTTTTCTTTTATGCCGTCGCCATCAAGGTCGTACTTGCCCCAGAACGTCAAAACCTCTACGAGGTCTTTTGAAGGTGGGGTTGAAAGCCCACGAATACTGTATCTGGCCTGACGAGACTCGCTGAGAGTTGTGTTACCAGCCATGAGCTTCGGATGGGTTGTGTTGCCGAAAATCGGATGCGGACCTGAGCCCATGTTCTTAATGTCATCAAGGGTCATCCACGAGCGAACGAATACGCCGCGAGCGTCGTTCTCATTGCGGGATTCAGGATCAGGAAATACGTCAAGGATATCCAAGACCTCGATTTCTGGTCGCCGTTCAACGACCTTATATTCTCGTTTCTCTTCCCAACGAATATGGTTCGGATCGATCATTAATCCGTTGACTGTTAAAGGTTCGCGAATTGGTGTACGGGTAATTGCCCATTCTCTCTTGACTTTCCAGTAAACATGAAAGTAAGAAGTTCCGTATAAAAGAAGCTGCTTAACAAAATCCACGAACTTCATCATGAATTCTGCTTGAGTAAGCTGGAAGGACAAAAGAGTTTTCATTCCGTCCGCAAAATCTTGGTCAGCCGGATTTACTGGAATGATATCAAAGAACTCTTCGCCATTACCGAAAATAGAATTAACAACTTTAGGAACCGCCGCCTCGATTATCTGGAAGACAATAGGTACGGTAACGGTCGAGCGCGTCCCAGTCTTTCGTTTGTCCGAACTTGAAAAATAAAGCCTATAGATTTCTTCCCAAAGAGTTTCATAGGGTTTACGCCAGGCTTCCCAAGGTTCGAACATTCCAATGATATCATCCACGCATTTCTGTTCAGGATCGAAATCATTGTTTGGATTGATCTGGATCGGTCCTATTGGAGCAGGTTGCGCTTGTCCTTCTTGTGGTTCAATGATCGGCTGATCTTGGTTTTCTTCGTAGGCCATAAATTAATATCCCGTTATTGAATCTAAGATTTCGGTGCGACGACTCATTCTTTGCCGTTTCTTTCCACGTGCTGCTCCCACGTGGTGCAGATATAAACCGGTCATGGGGCGACTGAAGGCGTATCGTAAAGCGTCCATACAGTGGTTATTCTTATCCACCGTTTTATCATTATTGAAACCGTTTGCATCCGGCGCAGCGTAATGGTACGACTGAATTTCTTCAATAGTGTGCGGAGTTTTGCCCTTAAAAAACTTTAACCGCCCTTCTTGCAGCAAGCCACGGATGCGAGCAATACCGGTGTCTTTTGTCTTATCTGCGGGCTTGACATTCCGATTGCCATAAAACTGATTTAACTCAAGGATCTGTTGCGCGGCTTGAGTATCCGCCAAAACATATGCCAACTGCTCATTATTTAAAAAAATCGAAAGCGTCTTTAAGAGAGTTTCACTCGCATAAAATTCTTTATATACGTAAAAGATTTTTGTAGCCGGATCGAGAGCGATGCAAGTGATAGCATTAGGATTCGACTTACCGAAATCGAGCCCACCAAAATGCAACCAACTATCTGGAATAGGAAATGGATCGACGCAATGCAAATCCTCATCAAACTCAGGATACACCAGACCTTCAAGTCTTGTGAACCGTCCACCATATTTCCTGTCAAAGATTGCCTTCGGCAATTCTCTTTTGGCTCGTTCATACTCGTCCCGTGGAAATGCGGGATTGCCAATCGTGGCCCATGTGACGACCTCTATTTCGTCTTCATGCGTTGGAAAGTCCCGAAGACGATACTCACCAAGATCATTGTATTCGTGAATCCGGCGGGCTTTTTTAAGAATGTCACGCTCGAACCAATTCACGGCATACGGCGTACTTGTGAGGATGCAGCGTCCCTTATCAAAAGAAAGACGGCCCTGCACGTTGACCCACGCCTCGCTCGAAACCGCGCCCGCTTCATCTATCCAGGCGGCTCGGCACGTCATACCTTCGACCGCATCTGGGTCATCCAGCGACCGAACGAAAATACGGCATGGCTCATTGGTACCAGGAAAGCACCAGGCCAGTTCGTAATACTTCTTTTGTTCCTTCCATACCCCCCAGTCTTTCGGGAAGAATTTATTGAAGGTCGGCAACGTAGACTGATCGAGTTTTGGTACTGTCGGGGCGCATATTAAATAGTCGCCGTATTGACCGTTTTTGTAATCAGTCTGAATCTGTTCGAGAAGCCACAAGGCCCCCACGAAGGTTTTGCCACCACGGATTCCGGCGATTGCTGCCACGAACCTCGCGGTTGATTCAAAAATTCTGTCTTGCGCTGGATGGAGATTGACTTCCATTATCGCCACCCCTTACGTTTTTTCTTTACGCCGTGCTTTTTATGGCACTTTTGGTTCTCGTTCTTATGTGGCGGACAGAACGCACAATCAAGCCTGTATCTGGCCAATCTGTTCCATACTGTCGGGTTGTGACAGTTTTTTAAATTTTCTTGTCTTTCACTCATGAGTGAAACCGCCTACTTTAACGAAGGGCCTGTTTAGGGTACCCACAGTACCCCAATCACCCCTCGCGCCAAAACCGCTCAAACTCAATACGAGCCCTCTGAGCTTCGCGCGGGCTTGCGCCTGGCTGGTTTAAAACCACCATAGACGACCGCGTTTTTGACCCGCGCCGCGCGTTTGGCCGCTTCCGGCGTTTTCGCCCGCCCGACAACTTTGCCTGTTTTCTTTTCAATGATTTTATTGCCTTCCGCCCTAACTGGCATTGTTTTTCCCCATTCGGGCCGAGGCCCTGGTTATTTAAAATTTTTTGTAGCCGCCACGACTGGCTGCTCATTTGTTTGAAATTGTGAACGAAATTTTCAGGCTTTTTAAAAACGCCTTGACTTTAAGCATCAAACTCTTAATCATCTGGATTACCTCCCCTGTACGTTGGGACTATATCAGCCCATTTCCACAATCATCGACCCACCCTGTCCCTCACCCCTGGGTAGTATGAAGCTCGCTTAAGCTTTAGGTTCTATGATGTCCACATCAATAACATCTTTGTTACCAAGATCGGATTGGTTGATAGTAGAGTTTCCACTATTTGCCGTGTCCATTTCCCTTTTGGCCCTGTTAATTACGATAACGCTAATGTTTGGCTTAGCTGATTGAACATCCGGCGTTATTGAGGCCACGAACTTACGAACTCGTAACCATTCAGATAAAGACAGTTCTTTCTTAGATTCAGCCAAAGGTAAATCAAGTACTTGCTTAAGATCGGCTTGCAGTCTAGCTCGCGAAGTAACATCTAGGTTACCAAGGTCTTCGATCCGGCTTTTCAATTGCTTATAAAGAACATAGGGCGCGGCTCGTGATTCGCCTTTATAACCCGCTATTTTATAAGCTTTAGTTATTGAACCACAAGAAAGAAAAGCATTGATAAACAACCAATTTTGTTCAGTTAAGGTTACCAAGTCTTTTGTTTCTTTTTCTAATTCACTTGGTGATAAGTTTTCTATCTTTTTATTTTCGTTTTCATTATCCATGGTTTCGACCAATCTTATTGATTATCAATTGTTTCTTTATTTAAGAGATTAGCAATTTGCAAACTGCTATATAAAAATCCCTTATCTCTCCGCTAAACACTTAAACTATATGGTTATCAGCCATTTCTAGTTAAGGTGAGCTTTGCGCGTTCGCGCCTGTTTTCGCTTCTTGGTCTTCCTTGGCACTTGCAAGGTAAGTATGAAAGGCTCGGTCGAGGTAAGATGGTTGAAGGCTCGAAAGTTAGGCCGACGGTCATATTTATAAAAAATACTCCCTACTATATGGGGGTCAAAACGGGCGTTCGTGTACTAAGTTTTCCAAACTATTTTAATATTCTATGATTATCAATTAGTTTCATGTGAAAATAAACCTTGACTTTTCTTGATGCCGGCCCCATACTTAGAACATGAAAACGATATATTGCTTAACAGATGGCGGGCGAGATGAATCAGGTTTCACGAACGAGAAGCTAGATTGTACGGTTCGGGCGTTTGCATTATATACAACCATGAGCTATGATAAAGCGCATCAATTAATACAGCCGTTTCGTAAAACAGGACATAAATGCCCGAACTTTACAGCGTTTCTAACATCCCAGTTTCTATTTCCGGCGTATTATGGGCGAACTGTAAATCAGTTTCTTATCGACCATCCAAAAGGTCGGTTTTTGCTTCACATAAAAAATCATGTATTCGCGGTTATTGATGGGCGTATATTTGATAGTTCTAAAGTAGGGTTGAGAAAGATAGTTAAAGCGTTTATTTAAGGAGAATAAAATGAAAAAATTCACAATTCATACTGAAAACAAAGATCAAAAATGGATTGAAAACCTTTTAAGTGTCGGGTTTGACGGATTTACAATCGTACGCGGCGAGGGATTCTGGAAGGGATTCAAAGAAAAAAGCCTTGAAATTATCATCTACACGGACAATGCTTATTTGGTTCGGGCGATTGCAGACCGGATCAAGTATCATAATAAACAAGAGGCGGTTTTGGTAACAGAGACAGATTGCAAAATCGAGCTGGTATGACTTTCTTAGCCTTGGTCGGACTTTGGTACATAATATTTGAGTTATAAAGGAGGACTTATGGACTTCAATAAATATCGCAGACTCAAAAAAGCCGTGCTTCAGTCAAAGACAGTTGAAGGATTCATAATTCGGGTTGGAGGCTCGGCCCATTGGTTCGGAATTCCATTGTGGAGCAAAGAAAATTATCGATGGTTCTATGAAAAAGTTAAAGGAGGGGCGCGTTATGCAGACCTTATTGAAACCAATTAAGACGATATATGACAAGAGACTGGCCTACTTGGTAGGATTGCAAGACTTCTATAAGCAAGAGGGATACGGGACCAGGCTTGACGGGCGCAACAATATACTAGAGGTTTACCCGTTCGGAACGAGCGCACCAAAGACGGAAGAAGAAAAGACAATCGAAAAATGGATCGATTAAGGAGGCTTTATGGATTGCTTACAATGCGGGAAGACGGCAAAAGAAACCGGAGAAGTCTTTGATAAGGCACCAATAAGAGAATGTGAGGATGGGCACCGAACGGCATTAGCATCGAAAGCCCTTATCAAGCGTACCGAGAAATGGAAGAAACTTGGCAAGATTGAATTAGACTCTGAACTATTCATACAAGAGAAAGCAGCTTAAAGGAGATCAAACTATGAAAACTAAACGAAAACACACTGACGAATGTAATGAAATATTTTCTGGTATGTCGATTAATGAATCACGGGTATGTGTCTGTCCAGACCGATATAAGGGCGGGATCGTTACATTTGGCGAACTGATAGCAGCCGCGAAGCATTTCAAGAAAAGATATGAAAGTATTATGCACAGTGAATATGATTTTACTCGCAGCGATTGGAGCTATAAACGCGAGGGTGATAATGAATCTATAAAATATGCAAGGGTTATAGACCGCGCAGACACGGAGGTATTATAATATGGTTACGGAAACATGGGAAGAAACAAAAGAGCGTTTGAAACGTGAGAAGGGTATCACGGTTAAAGAGCCGACACCCGAACCACCGAAACCAAGATATGAGGAGCCCGCGCCGGAACCTAAAGAACCAATGTATAATCTACGACGGGTAGTTTTACCAGGGGGCGAATCGACTTGGTTAATCTTTAACGCGCCGCTCCAAGATATCCAATGGTGGATCGACCATGAGAAGACACGGTTTCGAAAGAAGACATTCACGTCACCGATTGAAGGTATAGAGGCGATCAAGTTTTACGAGCCGATACCTGTAGACGCGACCGATGACGAGCGCAGCATTTACTATAATAAAAAGCCGGTGATAGTCACTTGAAAATCTATATCCGAACACTTTGGAGGAGCGATCCAAAACCATTGTGGGAGAATGATTTGCAGCGTGATGAACTGCGCCAGCACTTGAATGACCTAGGGTTTTATGTTATCAATGGTCCAGGTGACGCGCTCGAAGTAAATGTAATTGGTGAATACGAACCGCTTGATATAAAATTAGTAAAGAAAGCCCTTGACAAAATTCATAAAACCTGGTATGCTTTATTGAAGGAAAGGAGGTAACAAAATGACTGTTGAGGAATTGGTTTTACAGGTCGCGACGTATGACATAAGTGGTTTACTTAGATTCGCAGAGTCTTTATTAGTGTTTTACGTTGTAGCGTACACTTTAATGTTTTTAGTAGTAGCTTACTTTGTCGTGAAATTTATTCGGAGGTAAACTAAATGAAAAA
>Ga0315910_10003591_pt1 | contig 13169 bp, 12 predicted proteins | sample EdamamesoilMG_FD_204470 | JGI IMG/M metagenome (GOLD analysis project Ga0315910, IMG submission 204470) | Garden soil microbial communities collected in Santa Monica, California, United States - Edamame soil | ecosystem: Environmental > Terrestrial > Soil > Garden | place: USA: California... | reverse complement strand
CGCCACAGGCGGCAGCTGACCGGTGCGGATCAGCGCGGCGATTTCCTTGAGACCCGATTCCGAGCCGATGGGCTTGCTCTGCTCGCGCACCAGCTTGAGACCGTTGTAGTCCGGTGGATTGTGGCTCGCGGTCACCATGATGCCGCCGTCGAGCTTCCACGCGAACGTGGCGAAGTACACGCCCTCGGTGCCACAGAGCCCGATGTCGAGCACGTCGACGCCGGCATCGGTGAGGCCGCGGATGAGCTCCGAGGCGAACTGCTGACTGGTTAGGCGGATATCGCGCCCCACGCAGACGCGCTTCGGCTTCACATGGGCGGCGTAGGCGCGGCCCACCTGGTAGACGAGTTCGGGATTCAGTTCGTCGGGAATGCGGCCACGGATGTCGTAGGCCTTGAAGGCGGAGAGATTCATCAGCTAGCTCTTTCCTTTCTCAGGCGCCGCGTGGGCAACGTGTTCGCGACGGCCCGCGGCCTTGATGCGCGCGACGAGTTTCTTCACGTCCTGCACCTTGGCCTTTGGCGCCACCAGCACCGCGTCCGCGGTTTCGACGATGACCATGTCGTGCAGGCCGAGCGCCGCGACCAGGCGGCTGTCGGCGTGCACGTAGCAGCCATCCGCATCTTCCAGCAAAACATCGCCGCGGATCACATTGCCGTGCTCGTCGGCGGGCAGCACATCATGCAGCGCCGCCCAGGAACCGACGTCATTCCAGCCGGCGTCGAGCGGCACCATCACGGCGTCACGGGTCTTCTCCATCACCGCGTAGTCGACGGAGTCGCTGCGGCACGCGGCAAACGTGGCTTCGTCGACTCGCGTGAAGTCTTTCTCGCGCACCGCACTAGCGCTGGCGCGCGCGCAGACTTCCGCAATGTCCGGCGCGTGCAGCTTCAGCTCATCGAGAAAACGCGTGGCACCGAACAGGAACATGCCCGAGTTCCAGAAATAGTTGCCCGAGGCGATGAACTCGCGCGCCTTCGCGAGATCCGGCTTCTCCACGAATTGCTCGATGGGTGCGACGCCTGTGCGCCCCGCTGCCGTGCGTAGATAGCCGTAACCGGTCTCGGGCGAACGCGCCACGATTCCGAACGCGACGAGCTTGCCCGCGGCCGCCGCGGGCACGGCCAGTCGGATCGATGACTGGAAAGCGACCAGGTCCTGGAGCACGTGGTCCGCCGGAAGCACCAGCATCAGCGCGTCATCGCCCGCGAACTGGCGAACGGCATGGGCCGCCAGCGCAATGGCCGGCGCCGTGTTGCGCCCCACCGGCTCCAGCAGGATGCCCGCGGCAGGCATGCCCATCTCCCGAAGCTGCTCGGCGACCAGGAATCGGTGCGCCTCGTTGCAGACCACCACAGGCGCCGTGGCATCGGGGAAGCCCGCGAGCCGTGCCGCGGTGTCCTGGATCATCGTGCGCTCGCCTGTGAGGGCGAGAAGCTGTTTGGGGAGAAGTTCGCGGGAGAGCGGCCAGAGCCGTGTGCCGGCGCCGCCGGAAAGGATCACGGGGACGAGTTTCATGAGGGCGGGATGGTACGCCATCTATAAGAGTGGCCGAAAATACACAAAACTCGTGTATTATCCGCGCATGAAGAACATCACCATCACGCTCGATCCCGAGACCGCCGCATGGGTGCGCGTTCAGGCCGCGCATCAGAACAAGAGCGTTTCCCGCCTGGTCGGCGAAATGCTTCAGGGTCACATGAAGGATCGGCGCGAATACCAGCGCGCCATGCATGCGTACCTTTCAAAGCCACCCTTCGATCTGACTGGCGAGCCACAAAAATGCCCCACTCGCGATGAAATCTATGACCGCGCTCGTATTCGTTGACACAAACGTCCTGGTGTACGCGCGCGATCCGCGTGACGCCATGAAGCGGTCAATCGCTTCAGCATGGGTTCAATTGCTGTGGAACGAGGAACGTGGCCGCACCAGCATTCAAGTTCTGAATGAGTACTACGACGTCATCACTCGAAAATATCGCCCAGCCGTCGAGCATAAGGACGCCTGGGAAGACGTCAGGTTCTACCTTTCATCCTGGAATCCGCAACCCATCGACACCGAAGTTCTCGAATGCGCTCACGACGTGGAGACACGGTACCGGCTGAACTGGTGGGATTGTCTCGTGGTTGCTGCGGCCCAGGTTCAGCGCTGCGTGCTGTTGCTGAGCGAAGACTTGCAGGATGGCGCGAACTACGGCGGCGTCATCGCGCGAAGTCCATTCAGCTTGAGAATTGCCGAGGAAGCGGCCGCCTATACGCTGCCGGCGCGCACAGCATCCCGACATCGTGGTCGCGGGCGCCCTCGCCGAGACCCCACCCAGGCACGCCGCATTCCCGGTTGATATTTGTGGAGGTCCAGCACATGGAAGAGTTCACGGTGGAACTCGACGATGAAATCGCGACCTGGCTCGAGTCCCTCGCTGCGACTCAGAAGAAAACAATTTCCGAAGTGTTCAGCGACTTGATCGCGGAATATCGAACATCTCCTCGCCCGGCGCAGGACAACCCTGGCTAAGCCTTGGCGACTTCCCCTCGCCCGATCGCGTAGTACTTGAACCCCTGCTTCTTCATCGACACCGGGTCGTAAAGATTGCGGCCGTCGAAAATGACCGGGGTCTTGAGCGTCTTCTTGAGGTAGTCGAAGTCCGGGCTGCGGAATTCCTTCCACTCCGTGACGATGACGAGCGCATCGGCGCCATCGAGCGCTTCGCGGCCGCGCCCCACCAGCGTGAGATCCGCGCGGTCGCCCCAGATGCGCTTCGCTTCCTTGGTCGCGGCCGGATCGAAGGCGCGCACTTTCGCGCCCGCCTTCCACAGCGCTTCGATCAGCACCCGGCTGGGCGCTTCGCGCATGTCATCCGTGCCGGGCTTGAACGCCAGGCCCCAGATGGCGAAGGTCTTGCCCGAGAGATTGCCGCCGTAGTGCTTCGTGATCTTGTCGAACAACACGCGCTTTTGTGCATTGTTGACGGACTCCACCGCGTCGAGCAGTTTCGGCTCGTAGTTCACGCCGCGCGCCGAGCGCCCCAGCGCCTGCACGTCCTTCGGGAAGCAGGAACCGCCGTAACCGAGGCCCGGGTAAATGAAGTGGTAACCGATGCGCGCATCCGAACCGATGCCGACGCGCACCTTTTCGATGTCGGCGCCAAACCGCTCGGCAAGATTCGCGAGCTCGTTCATGAAGCTGATCTTCGTCGCGAGCATCGCGTTCGCCGCGTACTTGGTGAGCTCCGCGGACTTCACGTCCATGACGATGACCTTTTCGCGGCTGCGCGTGAAAGGCTCGTAGAGCGCGCGCAGCAGTTCGGTCACGCGCGGATTGTCGGCGCCCACCACCACGCGATCCGGACGCATGAAGTCTTCGATGGCCGCGCCTTCCTTGAGGAACTCGGGGTTGGAGACCACGTCGAATTCGACTTCGGCCTGCCGCTTCTTCAGCGCTCCGGCCACCTCGGCGCCGACCTTGTCGGCGGTGCCCACGGGCACGGTCGACTTCGTCACCACCACTTTGTATTCGGTCATGTGCTCGCCGATGGTCCGGGCCACCGCCAGCACGTATTTCAGATCCGCCGAGCCGTCTTCATCGGGCGGCGTGCCGACCGCGATGAGTTGCAGCTGGCCGTGCGCGACGCCCTCGGCCGCGGAAGTCGTGAAACGCAGGCGTTCCGCATCGGCATTCGTCTTGATGAGGGCATCGAGGCCGGGCTCATGGATGGGGATGATCCCCTGCTTGAGGCCTTCGATCTTTTTGGCGTCGACGTCGACGCAAAGGACGTCATTGCCAGCGTCGGCAAGACAGGCCCCGGTGACCAGGCCGACATAGCCTGATCCGAAAATGGTGACTCGCATGTGTTCCTGACGGACGCCCAAATGGGCGCAAGGGCCCGGATTCTAACGAAGTCGTCCTACCGGCGCGCCCTCGGGGGGTGTCAGATATCGGGAAGGTGAGCCGGCGCACGCTTTTACGCGTGCTGGACGGGTCAGACGGTTTCGATCTCGGGGGAACGTGTGCGACGCAGGCGGGCGGGCACGACGAGCCAAAGCACATGGGCATGGCGCATCAGGATGACCATGCCCAGGCCCGACAGAAGCCACAGCGCAAAGGAGATCGCGTCGGGCACTTCGAAGTAATGAATCGCGATGGCGGCCAGCGACAGCGTGACACCGATGCAGATGAGCACAAAGAATGCTCCACGCACGCCGAACCCGGCATCGAGCAGGTTGTGATGGAAATGAGCGCGGTCCGGCTTGAAGGGCGAACGGCCCTTGAGAAGCCGGCGCACCGTCGTCCAGAGCAGCTCATACAGCGGAATGGCGACGATCCACAACGTGGTGGTCGGACTCAATTTCGGCCCGACACCCTGTGACGCGCTGATGCACAGGCACGCGAGCATGAACCCCAGCAGCGTGCTGCCCGCGTCACCCATGAAGCAACGGAAGGGGCGATTGAACTTCGCCGGGATGTTGAAGATCAGGAAAGCCGTGACAGCGCCACACAACACGATGCTGAGGCTGCCCACCGTGCCGTCACCCGTGAGTGACGTCAGGCATGTGAGCGCAACGAGTGCGTTGAACGCCATCGTGCCGGCGAGGCCGTCCATGCCGTCGAGCATGTTGAAGGCATTGATGGCACCGACGATGGCGACACAGGTGAACGCGGCGCCGCCCAACTGTGAGAATTCGACGAGTTCCGCGCCAAACGGGCGCCCGAGCGTGGTGATCGAAAGATCCGACGCGGTCGCGAGCACGAGAACCGCGGCCACGAGATGCGCCGTCAACCGCGCGATCGGCGAAATCTCGAAACGGTCATCTAACAACCCGACGAGCACGACCAGCGCGGCAGCGGACAGCAGAGAGGTGGAGACGAACTGGCTCGTCGGAAGGAGGCCAACGCCAAAAGTGCAGCCGATGAACATGGCAAGGCCACCGACGACGGGAATCTCGCCGTGATGGGTCTTGCGTCCGCCGGGCTTGTCGACGAGTTCCACGGCAACCGCCACGGGTCTCAGCGCTGTCATGGCCAGCAGTGTTGCGAAAAAGCACGCCACAGTGGCGCCGAAATCGTTAATCAAGATAGTCCTCGAAGAAACATCGGCAAGGCCTCGCGAGCCTTGCCCCACCCATCCGTGCAGCGCGGGAGTATATCTACAGCTCCAGAGTCTTACCCTTAGTTCTGGTGCGCCATCGCAATGTCGCAGAACTGTCCCAGACATGTCTCTGTCATGAGGCCGGGGTTTCTCTCATCCCGACGCCAAAAATTCTTTTCGAGATGAAAAGCGTCGCCAGATTGAGACATAGATTCGAACTTAGGGCGGATTGACCGCGACCGGTTATCAAGGTTTCGAAAACCTGGTCCGATGAAAAGCCAGTAGCAAGTCAGCTTGAATTGCAGCTTCCGGGGTCAGGTGTGCTGCACTTCTCTGATGCCTTCGATACCGAATGCCGCCGCCACGCGGCCAGGCAGCTCCGCGAGCGGGAAACGCGCCCCCGCTGGCGCCGCGGCCACAGCCCCGGTATCGAGGAAGTAGCCCGTGCCGTTGTGCTCACCGTTCTTCAGTGCAACGAAAGCCACGTCGGGCTGGATGTCCCACAGGGGCTGGGTGCCGAGCGTTGGAATGAATCCAGCCCGGATCTCCTTCGGGTAGGTCAGCATCATGAACAGCGTGCGGCCGCGATTGTCGATGCTGAACAGCGGGAGACCGTCCGGCGCACGAACCGACGACAGCAACCGAGCGGCGTCCTCGGCTGCCTGGACGTCGTCAAAGCTCACCGTGAAATCCCGCGACATCAGAGGGACTACATTCGCAAACTTCACACCCAGCCGGCGCAGGAACTCCGCGTGGTTCGCCAGCCGGTAGTAGAAGAGCTGCGTCGGGTATGGATCCTGGTGAAGACCCGTGGCGATCATGATGCGTGGCGACGCCGGCAAGGCGAGCATGTCGCGCACGATGTCGTCATAGACGCGGTAAATGTCGAGCAGCGGATCCTTGCCCGGCGCGAGATACCAGCCGGGATTCTGGTTAGGGCCGTCGTAGACACGCGACGAGAACATGTAGTGGTGCTGGATGTGCGCCGCCGCGTTCAGGAACAGTGAAGCGAAGTTCGGCTGGTGGCGACGCCACTGGCGCACGAACACGTCCGCCAGGAAGCGGTCGAGGAACATGGCGCCGTACCAGGGCGCCGAGCGTTTGCCGACCGCGAACCGCGCGAGCTGGCCGATGCTGCTGATGCGGAAATGTGCGGCCAACCCGCGCAGCAGCTTGAGGTACGAACTCGACTCGATTCGTGCCGTTGCGTTGTCACCGACAGCCTGCGACAGAGCCTCCCAAAGCAACTGCAGCGACCGGTCGCCCGACACCGCTGTGCGCGTCCACGGGTCAGGCACGAAGAACGCCGCGTTGCGGGTGCGGTTCTTGGCGTTCATCGGCGAGATCGCGCCAACGCTCAGGCCGGCGCGCTCGAGTCGCTCCCAGATCTGATCGATTTCCTGCTCGACGATGTCACCGAGCCGGAATATGCCGTGCTCCGCGAAGGTCTTCCCGGTGTGCGCCGTGACCCACTGAATCCACGGCTCGAGGTGCTCATACTCAGTCTCGGAGGTCGTTTCCGAAACCCCATGATCGTCGATCAGTCGGGCGATGGCGGGCAGCTCACCGCGCGCGACGTAACGACGCACGTAGTCGAAATTGACCTCGTTCAATTCGATCAGCAGTAATTTCTGGCCCGGCCTAGCCATTCAGTTCCAGCAAGCGTTGATATGTGAGAAGAGTATTGTCGATTACCCGCTGTTCGTCGAATCGCTCGTTGACGTCCACGATGGCGGCGGCGGCGCAAGCAGCTATTAGCGCGTGATCTTCGCAAAATCCAATCATGGTTTGCGCGAGGGAATCAGCATCCGCAATTCGGACGAGAAATCCGTTCTTCCCGTGTCTTACCACATCCATGCAGCCCGGAACATCGGTCGCAATCAGCGCTCGCCCCATTGCCGCGCCCTCTAACAATGATCGCGGCAGCCCCTCGCGGTAGGACGGCAGGACCATCACGTCGGCCCGGGCGATGACCGGTCGCACATCGTCTGTTTCGTCCAGCAACTCGACATCGGGAGAGTTCCGCAAGCTAGCTAGTTCGGTCGCCGTGAGCCGACTGGGATTTCGGGCGTCTTCGCCGCCGAGCAGGAGGCATCGGGCTCCGGGAAACTTCGCTCGCACAATACTCGCGGCCGCCTGATACTCGAGAACGCCTTTGTCCCGCAGTAGTCGACCGATCATCAGAAAGGTTGGAACCGCTCCACCAGCGGATGGCAGCGCCACTGGGACAAATTTTCCGAGATCTACGCCCGACCCGGCAACTAATTCTGCATTCTCCGCCCGGACTAAACCTCGCTCGACGAAAAGCGCCCGATCCAGCGGATTCTGAAAAAAAATGACGTGCGCACGACGCAACGCGATTCGATAGAGGAACTCGACGATGCGTCGCAGTGGACCGCTCGCCGACGTGAACGCATAGCCAAGTCCCGTTATCGTGACCACCCGAACGGGAACACCTGCTAACGCTGCCGCGAGCGTTGCAAAGATGGCAGGCTTGATGGTGAACGAGTGAACTACGTCTGGTCGCTCGCGACGAAATCGCCGCGTCAAATTGGCGAGCAGCCCCATGTCTGCAAACGGTGCCAACCCGCTAAAACTGATTGGAGCCGACTCAAAATGGATTTTTGCGGCGCGAAGGCGGTCTTCGAATCCATCGCCGCTGGCACCGATAGCCGCGACATCAGAACCTGCGTTCATCGCGCGTTCGATAAGGGAGCGGCGAAAAACATAGAGAGTGCGGGCGCAGCGGGAAACGATCACGATTCGCATGTCGGCTGTGAAGTCTATCTCATGCCGGGGGGAAACTGCTCCAGTGGTGGGCCAAAACCGCCTTGGGTCATGAGCGCGAGGACGCAAATGAGCAAAAAGTGCGAATCTGCCCAAGAATTTTCTACGGCTCAGCGCTACATTTACGAGTGGATTCAAGGATTGGGAAATAAAGCCGTCAGGAATGAACTGACGCCTACTTCGAAATATCACCTGTGCTCATAGCTCTGCGAAAAGCCCAATATCTTTTTTGTACCCTCGCCGCTTCCGTGTTTCTCTTAGCCTGCAGTGAAACAAACGGTGATGCTCACAGTCTCGACCGCACTGAATCAACCGGTGATGGTCAAAGTCTCGACCTCACCAAAGCAGATTTGACCGCCTTAACTCCGCCGATCAAGCACGTGCAAATTTTGCACAATGGCTCGATTTTTGATGGTCTGCCTATTCGCTTTGAGTCATTTGATGCCCCAGCTCTCGCTGAACTGCGCGATCAGGAGAATCTCGACGCCGTGGTTGCTGGAGCAACTGACGAGTTCGACAAGATGCTGCTACTCAAGGAATGGGTGTCGGCACAATGGCCCGCAGGGAATCCGAATCCTTACCCGCCATGGAACGCGCTAAAAATTCTCTCGATGATTCGAAGCGGTGAGACGGGTGGCTTCTGCGCGCAATACGCCCAAGTTCTTATGCAATCGCTGGCGTCTTTTGGAATGAGCGCGCGTTATATCGAAATTGGTTCGACCTCGAACCCCTACGCTCACTATGTCCTCGAAGCGTGGTCGAATCAGTACAACAAGTGGGTGATGCTCGATGCAGACTACAATCTCTACTTCGAGCGCGCAGGCATCCCGTTAAGTGCATTGGACATTCACGACGCGCTAGTACATTCGCAGCTAGCTGATGTGGTGGCCGTACGCGGTACCTTTCGTGAAGGGCACTCGAAAATGGAGTCCTGGCCCCTGCACACCGCAGAACTGTATTACTACGTCCGATATCATCTGAAGGGCAATCATCTTTCTGTACCCGACGAGAATTCTTTCAATCGCACAGTTGATGCAGCCGAATGGAACGATTCCGAAACCGTCCCCTGGGATCAGAGCGTAGTCGAATCAATCTATCCAAAGGGACGACTGACCAATCTGGTTACTACTGATCGCTCCTTGGCGGAAAGCGCGTTGAACCAGGTCGTCGTGTCTGTTCAAACGCGGACCGATCATGAAGTCATATTGAACCTGACTAACAATGAGCAGAGCTTCGCGAAGTATCAGATCCGCGTCACGAACAAGAGCCGAACTGCCGGCGAATGGCGCGACCACAATGCTTCCGTTTTGACGTGGCGGCCCTTCATCTTCGCTAGCGTACTTGAGGTTCGCGCGGTGAATAGTCGCGACGTTCCGGGGCCCAACACGATTGTCGCCACCACATTTGAGCAAGAGTTGCGCTAGATATGCCGTTTTTGTCGCCCGATGCAGTGGACTGGCGGTGAGAATCGTCTGTCGATGAACCAATCATCCCGGCTATGTGCTTGGCCAGTGTTGTCTACAGACATCGGGCCTTGATGAAACCGACGATCTAACCACTGAATCCAGACTCGCCATGGTGTTTTCGATGATGCGGGCAATCCCAGCGTATATTGGCATCGCATTCCTCTGCGCGCTTTTCGCAGGGTGTGGCGGTGGAGACGCAGGCGATGGATCAAACTCATCCACGAAAATCAATGCGGGTGCAGCGCCCCAACTGGCCTATGCAACCGAGGACACACGATACTCGGGAGTTCTCGGTGGGCCGCAAGGTTCAAGCTTCGTAGTGGAGCACGCCCCCTTGCATGGCACGCTAACCGTTGTCAAAAGCACCGGTGCGTTCATCTACAACCCTGATCCCGATTATTTCGGCCAAGACTCGTTTCAGGTCAAAATTAATAGCGCCGGACGATCTCTGCCAGAGCAAAGGTTGGTCAACATTGAGGTCCAGCCCGTTCCCGACGCACCTCGAATCGAGGCCGTGCCAGACCTCGAAAATAGCCCGACGGAGCGAGTTACCAAGTGGCCGTTGAAGGTCACAGATCCCGACGGCGGCGACATAGCCATAACCATTACCATTACCAGTCAGGACCCAGCTATCGCCACGGCGCGGCGCAACACAGAGACCGGAGAAATCGAGCTCGAACCGCTCGCATTGGGCGTGACAACAGTTTCCATTCAGGCTTCAGATGGACTGCTGCAGGCAGTGGATTCTTTCGAGTTTCGGGTAGGCCGGGTAGTTCGGACTGAGCAAATCGCGATTCCCGACCCATCGCGACACGCCATTACCGTAACGAACAACTTCACGGACCCGATCGACCTCGGCTTGTCCTGGAACGGCCGGACAATATATGAATCGCGTGCAGACATGGTTGCAGATGCGACGACATCAGTCGCTGGCGATGCTTCAAGTCGCGCGCTAGCACTCTGGCGATTCGTCAGGGAAAACAGTTATCACGCCCTGCCACTGGCGAGCAATCAATGGGCGCACGATCCGCTGCTGTTGCTGAATTCGATCGGGTGGGGTCTCTGCGATGATGTCGCGTCGGCGCTAGCACATCTAGCGCGAACTGCCGGATTCGAGGCGCGCGTGTGGGCGCTGAATCGACATGTCGTTCCTGAAATCAAGATCAACAACAAGTGGCAGGTGCTGGATCCGGATCTCGACGTGTACTACCGAAATTTGAACGGCGAAATCGCCAGCGTTGAAGAATTGCAAGCTAACCCGGATCTCATCGTCAATCCGATCTCACCGCTCTACCTACCCGCGAACACCTACTACGGGTATCAGCCTTTCATCGCGGAAATTTACGCTTCAACCGAGGACAACATGGTTTGGCCCTGGTACGACGAAGCTTCCCCCGCCGTGAGTGGCACCTTTACTCTCCCACCTGCGGCAAAAATCAAGTTCCCCGCGCTGTGGACGGATGTGATCAAAGACTCGACGAATTCGAGGCCAATCGTGTACGCCACCGCGAAGCTCGTTCTCCCTGTTGGTTATGCCGGCACCATTCGATTGCCACTCGTCGCCAGGGCGATCGACGGCAAGGGGCGCGTCCGCGTTCTTGGCAGAGACTACGAAGTGGGCTCGGCCGCCCTCGACGAGGTCATGGCCCGATACTGGCAGTTCATTCCGAGCGTCGACGTTCTCGCGACGGAAGAGCCGATCGGGATCGTGATGCTGGTCAATCCAATTGGCGCGGCCCTGAAAAATGATAACGAAGTCAGGCTTAGATCGTTTCACGCCTGGGCGCTTCAGGTCGAGACCGAACCACTGCCGGCAAACGTACTCGGGCTCGACGAGTCGCTCATTCCACCGCCGCCAATCGATTGGCCATTCTGACGCAGCGCCAATGTTCGCTGCGCGATTGGAATCCGGCGTCAGCTAGCGGGTTTTTGCCGCGGCCGACGTGCGATGCAATAGACGAACGGTGAGAACCTATCAGATTTCGGCAACTTGCCGATCCGGTTGTCGATAAACCAGGCGCCCCAGGACAGCCGCGCCAGAACAAAGCCAATCGCGCGATTGCTGAAGCGTCGAAGGCTACCGATATTCGGCTCGTTGTAGTTGACGACGCCGAAGCCCACCGGCAACAGATAGTTTGCCTCGATAACGTTCAGACCCGCGTCCTCATGGCCCTTCACGAGCTCATCGATACTCAGCGGCACATGAACGCGGTAGATCGAAGGCGCAACGGCATTCTGCACAAAACCGGTCATTCCCCTCATGTTCGGAATGACAGTGAGGATCGCGCCATCCGGCTTGACCAGCGCCGCGATCGCGCGCACAACGGTAGCTGTATCGCTGAAATGCTCGACGAGCCCGAATGAAACCGCCGCATCGTGTTTGCCGATCAATCGCGCAGATGGCTTGAACAGGTCGCAGCACTCGATGTCGGCATCCTTCAATCGGGCGCGCAATCTGTCGCAGCCGGTATCCGAGTAATCCACGCCCGCGACGCGGTGGCGCCCTGACAGGTACGGAAGCACGAGGGAATCCGCGCATCCAGCCTCTAGAACCACGCCATCGCGAGGGACAGAACTCAGCGCACGATCGATCAGATCAGCCAACTCGGTATCGCGGTAGTCGCGAAGCTTGCCACTTCTCGGCCGAAAATCCGCCTGGAAGGTTTTCTGCCAGTGATCTTCCCAAAACTCTTGCCCTGCCTTGTCCATTTCCCGTCTCAGCCTCTTTTTTCGCCTGTAGCGACGAATACCAAACCCATGAGCTTCTGCACAATCAAACGGCGCATCCAAAGGGGAAGCGGCGCGGCAAACATCTTTCTCGAACCCAGCCTTTCGTCGAGCCAGTCAGCCTCGAAGTGAGTCACTTCCCCAAACCGTCGCAGGAAGCCCGCATGGATTTCCTCATAGCTCCGATAGTACGTCCACTGATCAAGCCAATCGCAAAAGTTCCGACTCCACTCCAGCGCCTCACGCCCTTCAGTGTGATATCCGAAACCCAATCTCCGAAGCGCTGCGGCGTAGCGGACGCGGAGGCGCGATCGCTTGGGAAATCGATGTAGAAAGGGAATCCCGCAATGACCTTCCCGCCAGACACCCCGATCGGGAAACATGCTGAGCACAAAGCCACCAGGCTTGAGGACACGGCGCATCTCGGACACGACGATTTCAAGATCTGGGACATGCTCGAGGACCTGATTGCTGACGACCCAGTCGAAACTCCCCGATTCGAAGGGAATCTGATCGCCTTGCATTCGTCGAATCACGGTACCGAGCAAATTGGGCGGAACCTGTTGCGAGTAATCACCGCCTTCATAGAAGACGTCACAGCCCCAAGCATCGACGCCGCGATCACGTAGCAACGAAACTATCTTTCCGGAGCCGCACCCGTAGTCGAGCACTTTGCCGCCTGCCTGCAATCTGGAAGCGATGAATTGCGCGCAGTACTCGTAGTTATTCATGCGATTCAAGCCATGCCTGGAACATCAATACATCCCAAAGTAGATAGCCTCGATTGCGCTTACCGGATATATGTTCTTGCCATTTCTCGTCGACGAGCGAGGCGTTGAAGTAGCCCTCTCGCGAGAGTCTTGATTTGTCGAGCAGTGCAGCGGACCAGTCACGAAGTGGCCCGCGCAGCCACGTGTCGATAGGAATACCAAATCCGATTTTGGGTCGCTCAAACAACGTCCGCGGCACGTACTTCTCGAGGACGCGACGCAAGACCCATTTTCCCTCGCCATTCCGGATCTTGAACTTCAAAGGCAGTGACCATGCGAACTCGATGACTCGGTGATCGAGCAACGGAACCCGAGTCTCGAGAGCCACACTC
>Ga0315910_10003590_pt1 | contig 13172 bp, 7 predicted proteins | sample EdamamesoilMG_FD_204470 | JGI IMG/M metagenome (GOLD analysis project Ga0315910, IMG submission 204470) | Garden soil microbial communities collected in Santa Monica, California, United States - Edamame soil | ecosystem: Environmental > Terrestrial > Soil > Garden | place: USA: California... | reverse complement strand
TCGATGTCGCTGCCGTCGATATCGCTGCCGTCGATATCGCTGCCCCCGGTGACGCCCCCTCGGGCTCGGCGCGGCCGTCCGCGGAAATTAACACCAGGGTTCCCAGCACCAGAGCTCCCAGACCCCAGTGTGTGACCCGACCTATCAGCGAAACACTACGATTCATCGACCTTCCAGAAGTTGCGGCAATCGCCTCCATGAACGAGCGCGTGCTCGAGATTCGCCCGGACTCGCCGGCCGCCGGCTGCACACCCCCCCCGGCCGCTACGTCCGCGGCACCTGGGGGTAATGCATCCTATTGAGCGACTCGATCACCTCGTTCGCTAAGAACCCGTCGGCCCGCTCCCTCAAAAACGAAGCGACAGGCTCTCACTCGCTATCATGACAACGGCCCATTCATCCACTTATTAAAGCCAATTTCGGCAAATGTAATCGAGATTTCCGTCCGCCCGGCTCGAGCACTGCGAAATTTCCGAGCGTTTCGCGCTGGAACTCGCCTGTCGGTTACAAACGCGCGAACAAACGCCGCGAATTAATTGGGATGCGGCGGCAGACCCGCGAGATTGATCCGCACCCGAGCGCGTGGACGCCGGATCACGAGCTCACCCGCCACCCAGTGAGCCGGCTCTCCGTCGACGGTGACCGGCGCCTCCGCCGGCGTGCCCGGCCAGGGCCATGGCAGCACGAAACCCCCGGGCGGAACCGGGCCCGCCAGCGTCAGCGCGAGCTCGCCACCGACGCGGGCGAGTGTGAACTCGAGCGGGCCGTACAGGGTGCGCAGTCCACCTACGGACACCCCTTTCGCGTCGAGCCAGCTCGCCGGCACGCCCGCTGCGAGCACCAACGACTGATCCGCTGGGCGGGCGTACGCGAACATGTCGAGGACGGCGCGGATGTAGTCGCTGGAGATCCAGGCGTGCGGCATGTCGCCGACGAAGCGCGCTTGCCGGGGCTCGCGTCCGACGACTTCAGCCCACTGGTTCCACGCCGACGGACGGCGATCCGCCATGAAAAAATCGAACAGCACTCGGGCGCGCTCTCGCCAGCCGAGGCGGATGAAGGTACCCGCCACACGCAGCTCATAGGGAGTATAGGCGTCCCACTGCTTGCCGCCAGAGCGCCGGGCGGTGAAATCCTGCCAGTAGCGCTCGAATGTCCCGTGCAACAGATCGCGCGGCAAGTCGGCCTGCTGTCGCCCCGGCGCGAGCGCGATGGTGGTCGATGTTGCGTCGAAGTCGCCGCGGTCCGCTGCACCAGGCAGGAAAGAGACGCCGTGACGCGCCGCGCTCGCGCGCAGCGAAGCGTTCAGATCCTGGCTGAATTCGTCGCGCGCCCGCGACAGTTGCTGGCTGGCTGCGGCGTCGCCGATCACCCCTGCGAGCCAGGCCGCGTCCTGGTAGCCGATGAGCCCCCAGAAGTCGTCCCAGTAGGAGTAGGCGGGCTTGTCCGAATAACCCTCGTGGCTGATCGAGGGTGGCAAGAGCCCGTACAGGTGGCGCCGTTCGGGAGCTTGGTTTTGCGCGGTCCGCTCGCGCTGGCGCAAGCTCTCCAGATAAGCGGCGGCCCGAGCGACGTGCGGCCAGCTGCGCTCGAGCTGGGCGCGATCGCGACTGTACCGGTACAGCTCGGCGGCGAGAAATATCAGCTCGCCGGGGCTATCGTGCTCGGGCACGGGGTCGGCGCCGCGGGCGTCGACGCAGCACGGGACCTTGCCGCTCTCGAACTGGTAGGGCGAGTACCAATCGAAATAGCTGGCCGCGGCGCGCTCGTGCCCCAGGCGCAGCAGCGCCTCCGACATCATGGCACCGTCGCGGATCCAGGAGCGCGAATACGAGCGTGTTCCAGGGCGCAACATCGGCCCATCTCGGCTCATCAGGATATGCGCCAGGCTCGAACGCAGCGTGTCGACCAGCGGCTGCCCTTCTGCCGGAACGGTCACGCGCACCCGATCGAGCGCCTCATGCCAGCGCGCGGCGAGCGCGTCCTCGGCGGCCTCCACGTCAGCGAGCCGCTCGATCGCCGGCGCGCGGCGGTCCCCGGCGATCAACGGGGCGACGACCGCGATCGTCACGCTCTCGCCCGCGGCCAGCGTGACTGGATGAGCCAGCAGGGCCGACGCCATCCCCGTCGCATCGTCGACCGGGGCGGTGCTCGCGGCCGGGATGCGATCGGGAAAATCGCTGGCGTCGAATGGCGCCAACGTGACTCGCCCGGGCGGCGTCAGCGACCACAACGCCGCCGAGCCATTGACGGACAGGGTCGCGGAGCTCCAGCCGAGCTGTCGGAGCGGTGTGTAGCCGCCTGCCTGATTGAGCCACTGGGTGGGAGGGTTCACTTGCCACGGCCGCACGGCGAGCAGCAGCTCCAGCGCCAGCGGCCGCTGGGTACGGTTGGTCAGCTCGTAGCGGCCGACCAGGTCCGCCCGCGTCGCATCGCCCGACGCAAACGCGGTGACCCGCAGCTCCCAGTCGGGTCGACGCCAGCGCACGCTCGGGATCGGCAGGTAGCCATCGCGCAGCGATTGCTCGGTGTCCACGTCTGCCCACGTGACGAGCTCATCGCCGAGGCGCACGAACGGCTCGATGGAGAACCGGCCGCGGCCGACCTCGAGCGCGCCATCCTCCGACAAGAGGCCGCTCTCGTTCCCGCCGTCGACACCGACCAGCGTCCAGTAGGACTGCTCTCCGGCAAACGCTCGCGGGTAGCGGCCGCGCGGCACCTCGCGCGCGAGCGCGTCGATGAAGGCGTTGGGCGTGGCCCCGAACGCGAGGTCTTTCACCTCGACTTCGGCGAGAGCGTAGCCCGCGGCGGGGCCCCGGTGCAGAGCCAGTCGCACGTAGCGAGCTTCCGACTCCGCCAGCAGCAGCGCGTCGCGTCCGCCGTTGCCCTCCGTCACCTCGCGCACCACGTGCCAGGACGCTCTGTCGTTCGACAGCGCCACGTCATAGTGGGACGCCGGGGACTCCGCCCAGCGCAGGACGAGCCCACCGAACTCGCGCGGGTAGCCGAGGTCGAGCTCGAACGTGGCCTCCGGCGAGGTCCCGCCGGCGCTGCGCCACGCCGTCTCGGCGCGGCCATCGAGCGCCAAGGCGGCGAGCTCGCCGTTGCTGGAAGCGGACGCGATCGGCGGGGGCGGCTCGGCGGGGGGCTGCGGCAGCTCGCGGATCGACAGGCGATCGATCTCGAGCCAGCCCTTGCCTCCCTGGCCCGCGGCGAGCACGAGCTCGAGCCCTTCGGAGCTCTGGAGCTGCCGGTCTCGCGTGGGTCCCCAGGCGAACTCGACGGCGCGCTTCTTGAACGCGACGCGCTGCCAGGTCGGGCCCGGCGCGAAATCTTTGCGACGATACCACCAGACGTTGTCGCCGCTGCCGTCGACCAGCTTGAACTGCAGATCGTTCGGCGCAGCCTCGCCGCGGACGTAAAACGAGAGCTCGTAGTTGTCCGGCAGCCGCAGCGGGAGCGCGCGACGCACGCCGGTGTGGCCCCCGTGGCCTTGGAAGTCGTAGTCGAGGCGCAGCGCTTGCCCCGCCAGGCCCGGTACGCTGCGCGCGCTCGCCAGAACGCCGTCGGAGCCCTCGGCCGTCCACGCGCCGGGGCTGTCGAACTCGTCGAGCGCGAGCGGCTCGTCCGTTCTGGAGGTGGAGCGCGCGTCGGGCGCGCGCGCAGCGCCGCAACCCGTGAGCAGCACGGCGACGACGAGCCGTCCCAGCCCGCGGTGACCGGGGCTCGCGCGGCGCGGGCTCATCCCTTGACGCTTCCGGCGAGGAGGCCCTGCATGTAGTAGCGCTGCAGCACCAGGAACACGGCCAGCACGGGCAAGACGGTCAGCACCGAGCCTGCCATCATCAGCTCCCGGTCCTGTACGTGCTCGCGAGTGAGCGCGGCGAGCGCCACCGGCAGCGTGAAGCGTTCGTCGTGGCTGAGCATGATCAGGGGCCACAGGAAATCGTTCCACGAGCCGAGGAAGCTGAAGACCGCCAGCGTCACCAGGATCGGCACCAGGCCTGGCAGGACGATCGAGACGAACGTGCGCAGCTCGCCCGCGCCGTCTATGCGCGCGGCCTCGAGCAGCTCGTCCGGGATGGACTCGGCGTACTGGCGCACCAGGAAGATGCCGAACACGCTCGCCAGCGACGGCACCAGCACGCCGGCGTAGGTGTTGACGAGCCCCATGTACTTCAGCATCAAAAAGAGCGGGATCATCGTCACCTGCCCGGGGATGATCAAGGCGCCGAGCAGGCCCTGGAGCACGCGCTCGCGGCCGCGGAAGCGCAGCTTGGCGAAAGCGTAACCCGCGGTCACGTTGAAGCCGAGCGACAGCAGCGTCGCGAGCGACGCGAGCAGCACGCTGTTGCCAAAACGGCGACCCATGCCGGCGACGCCGAAGAGCTGGCGGAAGTTGTCGAACGTGGCGCCGCTCGGCAGCAGCGGGGGCGGGAAGCTGTTGGCTTGCCCTGCCGGCATGAACGACACCGACAGCATCCAGAGCAGCGGCCCCAGGCTAGCTGCGGTGAGCAGCAGCAGAGCGCCGTTGACGAGCACGGTCGCGACGGGGTTCTTCACGAGGGGCTCCAGCGCCGCGCCAGCGCGAGCTGGACGCGGGTGATGATGAAGGTCAGGAAGAACAGGATGAAAGCCACGGCCGACGCCGAGCCGAGGTTCCACCATTTGAAGCCCTCTTCGTACATGAAGTAGAGCACGCTGGTCGTGCTCTGCAGCGGGCCTCCTTGCGTCATCACGTAGGGCTCGGCGAACAGCTGGAAGTAGCCGGCGATGGTCAGGACGCTGACGAGCAGCAGCGTCGGGGCCAGCGAGGGCAGGGTCACGTATCGGAACTGCTGGGGCGCGCTCGCGCCGTCGATACGCGCCGCCTCGTACAGGTCCCCCGGGATGCTCTGCAGCGCGGCGAGGAAGATCACCATGTTGTAGCCGAAGTTCTTCCAGATGGAAAACAGCGCGATCGCCGGCATCGACCAGCGCGGATCCCCCAGCCAGTCGACGCGCGGCAGTCCCAGCAGCCCGAGCCCATAGTTGACGAGCCCGTAGCGGGTGTGCAGCAGGAACATCCAGATCACGGCCACGGCCACCACCGTGGTCACCACGGGAGCGAACAGCGCGGTCCGGAAGAGGCCTTTGGCGCGCGCCACGCCCGCGTGCAGCAGCAGCGCCGAGCCGAGCGATAGCGCGATCGACGTGGGCACGCCGAGCACCACGAAAAACAGGGTGTTCTTCAGCGCCTGCCAGAACAGTGGGGTCGACAGGAGCCGGATGTAGTTTCCGAAGCCGACGAAGCGGACGTTGTTCAGATCGGCGAGCGCGTAGATGTCGAAGTCGGTGGCGCTGAGCACCAGCGCCGCCAGCACCGGCACGGCGAAAAATACGCCGATCGCCAGCAAGGCCGGCGTCACGAACAACCAGCCCGCGCGCGACGATCTCATCGGGTCACCTCCTGCGCCCCCGCCGCAGCGCTCGATCGCTCCAGGATCCAGCGCCGCTTCTCGAGGATGCGATCGGCGCGAGCGTCGAGCTCGGCGAGGGCCTGCTCGATGCCGAGCGCGCCCCGGGCCGCGCGCTCGCTGATGATGGCGACCTCCTTCTGGATGCGCTCCCACTCCGGCACCGGCGCCGTCGGCTCCATGCGCTCGAGCTGGGCGCGGAACGCCGCGACGTTCCGGTCCGAGGTGAGCCGCTCGTCCGTCCAGGTCTCACGACGCGGCGGCAGATCGCCCGTGAGCTCGTAGAAGCGACGCTGGACGGCGGGCTCGGAGAGGTACTCGATCAGAGACCAAGCGGCCGCCTTCCGCTTCGAGCCCGAGAACACCACCAGGCTCGAGCCGAGCGCCAGCGACGAGCCCGGACCCGTGGCGCCGGGCAGCGGCGCGGTGGCCCAGCTGTCGGCGAGCTCGGGCGGGAGACGCCGCTCGAGCTCGCCGAGCTGCCAAGGCCCGCTGACGTAGAAGATGAAGTTGCCTCGAGCGAACTCGTCCCAGAGATTGCCGATCTGTGTCATCCCGTGCTGCGGCGCGAGCCCCGCGCGGAACATGTTGACGTAGAACTCCAGCGCTCGCCGGAACCCGGGCCCCCTGAAGTTGCCGTAGCGCAGGCCGTCACGCAGCAGCGGCTCTCCCGTTTGCTGCGCCAGCGCGATCAACAACTCTGGCTCGTCGAGCCGCAGGTAGATGGGCGTCTTGTCGTTTTCGCCGCGGGCGGCGAAGCGCCGCGCCAGCGCCTCGAGCATCGCGAGCCAGCCTGCCCAGTCGCTGGGGGGCGCCTCGAACCCTGCCTCGCGCAGCAGGTCGCGACGATAGAACAGCAGGCGAGTGTCGACATACCAGGGGACCCCGTACTGTCGGCCTTCATACAGGTTCGTGCTCCAGACCCCCTCGAAGTAGTCTGCGGAGCGGATGACGGCGGAGCGGGCCACGGCGTCGTCGAGCGGGTCGAGCGCGCCGATCATGGCGAACTCCGGCAACCAGGTGTTGCCCAGGGGCGCCAGATCGGGAGCGCTCTCGCCGACGACGGCCGTGAGCAGCTTCTCGTGAGCCCCCAGGAACGGCAGCGGCTGCACGTGGACTCGCAGGCCCGGGTGCCGCGCCTCGAACTCCGGCATCAGCTCCGAGACGACCTCTCCCTCTCGCCCTGCCGCCCACAGCTCGAGCGTGGGCGTGCTCACGGCGTCGCACCCCGACGTGACCCGGGCGAGCGCGACGGCCAGCGCGAGGCGTGCGATCCGCCTGGGACGTGCCGCACGGCGCTGATCCGGGCGAGGTTTCATCGTCACGAGGGTCGACACCTTAGTTGATGGCACGCGGTTGCGCTACCGGCTCGGCTGCGGCGCGCGGCGGGGGCCTCGCGGGGCGCCCGGACCGCCTAAATCGCCCCAGCGCGTGCTCGGCGTGGGGCGCGAGCGCGCGGCGTGGTGTCTGCGCAACGGCTCCGTTGTCGGCGCGTCGCGCTGGCTGCTAGCGTCGCCGCGAAGGAGCCCCACTTCAAAATGATCCGATTGTCGCAGCGTGCGTTCGCTTTGCTCTCTACCCTCGCCGTCGCGTGGACGACGCTCGGCGGCAACGCCCTGGCGGCGCCCCCCGCAGCGCCGGCCGCGTCGCGCCAGCCCGGCGACTACCCATTGACGGCGGACTCGTTGCCGCAGCCCGGGCTACCCAAGGGCCGCCTGGAGGGGCCTCTGGAGTTCCACAGTCGCATCATCCCCAACACCGTGCGCCGCTACTGGGTCTACGTCCCCGCGCAGTACACGGGCGACAAGCCCGCCAACGTGCTCGTTTTCCAGGATGGGCAGCGCGCTACCAACCCGGAGGGGTCGTTGCGCGTGCCCACGGTCCTCGAGAACCTGATCGGTCGCGGCGAGCTGCCGGTCACCATCGGCATCTTCATCACGCCGGGCAACACCAGCGAGCGCTACCCGGACGATCTCGGCATGCGCAACCCGAACCATCGCGCCGACGAGTACGACGCGCTCGACGATACGTACGCGCGCTTTCTGACGGAAGAGCTGCTGCCCGAGGTGGGCAAGCGTTACCGGCTCACGAACGATCCAGCGCAGCGCGCGATCGGCGGAACCAGCAGCGGCGCCATCTGCGCGTTCACGGTGGCGTGGCAGCGGCCCGATGCGTTCCGCAACGTGATCAGCATGATCGGCAGCTACACATCGATCGGCTACAAACCCGCCGCCGCGGGCAAGCCGCTGGTGCCGGGAGGGGATCTGTATCCGACGCTGATCCGCAAGGGTCCGATCCGGCCCCTCAAGATCTTCCTGCAGGATGGCTCGGGCGACTTGAACAACGAGCACGGCAACTGGTTCCTCGCCAACCAGCAAATGCTGTCCGCGCTCGAGTGGGCGAACGCGGAAGCGGACCGGAAGGGAACAGTCGGAGCGCGCTACGCCGTGCGCCATGTCTGGGGGGACGGCGCGCACTCCGATCAACACGGCGGCGCGCTGCTGCCGGAGATCTTGCGCTGGCTCTGGCCGTCGAATCGGGCGCGCTAACCTTGCCAGCGCGCTAGCCGGGTGCGAGCATGCTCGGGCCCGCCCAGGGCCGATCGATCATGAAACACCTGTGGCTGAGCTTCTGCGTTCGAGCGAGCCTGCTCGGCGCGTGTATCGCGCCGGCGCGGGCGCTCGAGCCCGCACCGGCGCCGCCGTTCGAGGTCGTGCTGGAGCAGGCCGATCAGCGCTTCGTCGGCGGCGATCTCGGCGGAGCGCTGCGTCTGCTCGAGCCCGTCTGCAGCGGGGGCGAGCGCGTCGAGTGTGCGTTTAGCCTCGGCGCGATTCACCACGGGCTAGGCCATTGTCCCGAGGCGCGCGCTTTCTATCGGCGCTACCTCGAGCTCGCTCCGGGCGGTGAACGAGCCTCGGAGGTGCGGGAAGCGCTGGAGGAGGTCGAACCCCGCTGCGGCGACGCGCTCGACACGGCGGCGCCGCGGGCCACGCCCGGCGCGTCGCCGCTCGCCCTGAGCGTCGCGATCGCCCCGAGCGCAGGCCAACCGGAACCGCCCGCTGGGCTCGCCGTCGCGCCATTGGCCGCGGCCGCGCCGCCGTCGCCCGAGCGCTCGCTCAGCGCCGACCTGGCCGTGGGCTCGTTCGTGCTCTCCGGAGCAGCGGCGCTGTCCAGCATCGCCTTCGGGTTGCTGGCTGCGCACGACGCGAGCCAGTGCGCCAGCGCTCGCACTTACGACCGGGAGTTCATCGAGCGCTGCGAGAACGCTGGCCCCCGCTATCAAGGCCTGTGGCAGGGCTTCGCGCTGGCGTCAGGCAGCTTCCTCGGTATCGGGCTCGTCTTGTGGGGGTTCGATCCCGGCTCGCCCAGCGCCGCCGCCAGCTCGGCGCCGCAGCTCGGCTACCGCGGGCGGTTCTGAGCGCCGTCCGGCGCCGGGGGTGGCTCGTCGTCGTCGCGGCTCGCGGGGGTGAGGGGTGGGGCGCCGAGCGGTGTCGCGGTCGGCGCGGTTCCAGCGCCGAGTCGGCTCAAGCGCTTGGGCACTCGTGTGGGCGTCCAGCTCGGCGCGACGCCGGCGGAGCCCTCGGCAGCGGGCTCGACGCTGACGGCGCGCGGCGTGTCGGCGGGCGCGGGCGACGGCGCCGCTCGCTGCTGCGTAGAGTCGGGCGATGCTGCGAGCCCCGCTTCGCTTGGCCGCGGGCTCGTGGCCAGCGCCGGGGGCGCCGCTGGCGTCGAGGACGGGCTGACGGCGCCGGGTGTGACCGCGCCACCAGCCAGCGCGCCGAGCGCGGCCGAGGTGCTGGTCGTCACCGAGGCCTGGCCGCTCGGGTCGGCGGCGGCCTCGAATCGCTCGGGGCTCGTCGCAGGCATCGCAGCTGGAGGCGGCGTGAGGGCCGTGGCCACCGTCGTTGCGGCCCCCACGGCCGCGACCGTTGGGACGACGACATCGAGCGCGGGGTCACGGCTCGAGGCCTGCGCCCAGGGCTCGAGCCGAGTCGTTTGCTGCTCGAGCTCGCGCTGTGCCGCAGCGGCGGGCGGCTCCGGCGAGCGCTTCCAGAGCAGCACGCCACCGGCGAACAACAGCGCCGCCGCGGGCCAGGCGACGCGCCAGCGAGCGAACGCCGAGCGCGGCGGGGCCCACGGCCCGATGGCGCTCAGGGCGGCGAGCGCCGCGCCCGCGTCCGAGAAGCGCTCGCGCGGCTCGCGTGCGAGGCAGCGCAACACGAAGCGGTCGACGGCGTGTGAGAGCCCGGGCACGCGCCGGCTCGGAGGCGTCGGGCGCTCGCTGAGCTGCTTCATCAGCAACGTGCCGAGCGACTCGCCTTCGAAGGGAAGGGCGCGAGTGAGCATCTCGTACAGCACGACGCCGAAGGCGTACACGTCGCTGGTGGGCCCCAGGCTCTCACGGCACTCGAGCTGCTCGATGGACATGTACGGCAAGGTCCCGGCGAACTGGCGCCGATCGCTCGTGAGCAGCCCACCGGAGTCGCCGTGGACGCGCGACAGCCCGAAATCCATGATCGTGGCCTCGGGCCGGCTCGTGCCCCGTCGCAGCATCACGTTGTCGCTCTTGAAGTCGAGGTGGAGCACGCCGCGAGCGTGCGCGGCCGCGAGCCCGTCGAGCAGCTGCAGGGCGATGTGTCGCGTGTCTTCGAGCGGCAGCGCGGCACCGAGCAGGCGCTGCGCGAGGCGCTCGCCGTCGATGAGCTCCATGGTGAAGAAGGGCAGGGGAGCCTCGCTGCCGCCGTCGTGGTGCTCGTGCAGGTCGTGGATGCGGCACACGTGCGGGTGCGCCACGCGCTGCGCGTTGCGCACCTCGGCCTTGAAACGTCGGGCGGCCCGCGAGCGATCCGCGACGCTGCGCAGGATCGTCTTCAAGCCGACGTGGCGATCCATCAACTGGTCGTGGGCCTCGTACACTTCGCCCATGCCCCCGCGGCCGACGAAGCGCAGGATCCGGTAGCGCGAGTCGAGCAGCGCACCGACCACGAACGCCGTGCTCGAATCCGCGGCCTCGACATCGGCGCGCTCTGCTCTGCCCGCGAGCACGCGCACGCTGGGCTCGGCGATGGCGCGTGCTGCAGAGCGAGCGTCGAGTCCGCCGGGCAGCGGCGTTTCATCGCCACGCGCCGGCGGAGCGACGCTGGCGGGCACGGGGCTGACCCACGTATCCACTGTCGCTCGTCCTTCGCAGGGAGTGCTCTTGCCAACCACGATGATTCGTTCGCCGTCCTATCTCAGGATCGGGCGATGATCTGGCTTTTTCCATTGCGGCTGCGTCGCGGCCATCACCAAAAAGTCCAGATCCAGACGGGCCGAAAGCCCGTTTTTCGCTGGGGCTGCACACTGTGGGCTCGTGTGTGCCAGAACGTATCGTCCTGGAACACTGGTGTTTCACTCGTGGCACGCGTTCGGCAGGCGCGACCATCGGCGCGCGCCGAGCTTGCTCGGCAGGCGCGGAGATTCGGCGTAGTAGTGGGAGCCAGCATGGCAGCCGCACGCCCCGATCCCCGGCGTCACGCCGGGAGCGCGTGTGCCTCGTCTCGTCTGCTCGGCGGCGTACTCTCGCTGGCCAGTGTGCTCGCTGCGGCGTGCGACTTTCCGGAGCCCGAAGCGTGCGCGCTCGCCTGTGGTCCCGCAGGCGAGTGTCCGAGCGCGTTCGAGTGCCAGCCCCAGACGTTGCTCTGCGCGCCTCGCGGTCAAACCGAGCTCTGCTCGACGACGGTGGTGCTGCCGAGCGGCGACGACGAGCCGCCGCCGGACGCGGGCGAGTGGCCAGCGCCGAGCGAGCCGCCGCCGAACGGACCCCGCGACGCGGGGGAGGGGTCGGAGCCCGCCGAGCCGCCGAGCCGCGGGCTCTCGATCGAGCTGGGCATGGCGTCCGCGGCCTGCACCGGCGCCGAGCTCGAGCTGGCGCTCGGCGCCCGAGGCGGCGAGGCGCCGTACGCCTGGCGGCTGCTGCAAGCGCCCGCGGGCGTCTCTCTGTCGGCGCCGAGCGGCGGCCTCGTGGCGCTCTCCGGCGCGCCAGAAGCTGCGGGACCGGTGCTCGTCGAGCTGATCGACGCCGCGGGCCGACGCACCGTGTCCGAGGTGGTCACGATCCGCCAGCGCCCGAGCATCGAGACGTCGGCGCTGCCGGCGCTGTGCGCGGGGGCGGGCTACTCGGCTCCGCTCGAGGGCTGGGGCGGCGACGCCGAGACGTTGCTGTGGTCGGCGCGTCTGGTGACGGATGACGCCCGCCTGTCGCTCGAGGCGCTCGGCCTGAAAGTGGACGGATCGAGCTTGAGCGCCGCGTCGATTCCAGAGGGCCTGGAGCCGGGGACGTTGCAGCTCGAGCTCGGGCTCAGCGACGGCTGGTGTGAGGCCGACGGCGTCGAGCTGGAGCTCGAGCTCGCCACGCTGGAGGCAGAGGCGTGTCCATCGCTCGCGATCGCCGGGCTGGCCTCGGGGCGCTTGCCGCCACCGTGCCGGGGCAACCGCTACACGGAGACCGTGAGCGTGGAGGGTGGTGTGCCCCCGTTCACGTGGACGGAGCTCGCTTCGCCGCCGGGGCTGTACTTCGACGTGGAGTCGGGCGTGATCGACGGCGTGCCGAGCGATGACGGCGAGCTCGTGGTGGCCGTGACGGACGGCGCCGGCAGAACGGTCGAGGCCGCTTACGACGTGAGCGTGCGCGACCGGTGCTGGCTCGCGTATGTGGCCGCTGGCGTGCCTCCGGCGCGGCTCGCGCTCGTCGATCCGCGCCTGCTCGAGCGCCAGCCGGACAATGCGCGCCGCGAGTTTCCTGACGGCGAGACGACGGCCGCGGTCGAGGACTATCGGTTCTCGCCCGACGGTCGCTTCATCGCCTATCGCAGCGGCCGCGGCGCGGACGCCCTCGGTCTCGAGCTCGTGCGCGTCGTGGATGGCGCCACCGCCCCCGTCGCCCTGCCAGAGCCCGCCGCCGAGTACGCGTGGTCGACGGACTCGGCGATCCTGTTCGTCGCGACCGGCGCGACCCAGCGTACGCTCCACGCCATCGACGTCTCGGCGTCGAGCGCTGGCGAAAGCGAGCTGGACGAGCCGGGCGTGCTCGGCGTGCGCTCCATCCCGACGCCGAGCGGGCCCTTGGTCGCCTATGGCAGCCGGCAGCTCGCTTTCCTGGCGCCGGACGGCGCCGTGCCGCAACGGACGCGGCTGGTGACCACCGGGGCGACGCGCTCCGGGGTCGCGCCCCCGAGCATCCGGTCCGAGCTCGACTTCTCCCCCAGCGCCCGCGTCGAGGGCGCGCTCGCCGGCGCGCTCGTGACGGATCCGGAGACGGGCCTCGCGTCTTTCTTTCCTGGCGATGGTCGCGCGCCAGCGGCGCACGCCGACGCGCTCGCGTCGAGCGCGGGCACCCTGGTCGCGCGCGCCGTCGCGAGCAACCTGGCGCTCTTCGACGCTGCCAGCGCCTCCGCGCCGAGGTTCGAGGCGGCGGGCTGCGCGCGCTTGCTCGCTCGAGCGGGCGAAAGCGATCGCTTCGCGTGCGCCAGCGATGGCGCAGCGCTCGCGTTCTTCGAGCTCCACCCGAGCGGCCTCGCCGCGTTGACGGCCTCGGGGGCGCCGGCCTCGATCGCTCTGCTCGGCGCGCGACGAGTCTTTTCGCCGAGCGGGCGCTGGTTTGCCAGCGCCGATGACGGCGGGCTCTCGGTGTGGTCGCTCGAGCCACCGGGGCCGAGGCGGGCGGCCGCGCTGACG
>Ga0315910_10003589_pt1 | contig 13172 bp, 5 predicted proteins | sample EdamamesoilMG_FD_204470 | JGI IMG/M metagenome (GOLD analysis project Ga0315910, IMG submission 204470) | Garden soil microbial communities collected in Santa Monica, California, United States - Edamame soil | ecosystem: Environmental > Terrestrial > Soil > Garden | place: USA: California... | reverse complement strand
CGCTTGCGGTCGTTGTACCGTCGTACACCTTGTTCGTCGCCGATGCGGTAGCAGTCAACGCTCGCTGTGTGATGTTCGCGCTCGCCGTCTGCCCGCCTGCAAGCGAATAGTTACTCGCGAGTCCGCCGTTCGTGCCATCGGAGAGATTTACGCTGCCCACCGTGACAAGGTTAGCGGTCGCAACGTCCTTGGTATTGAACGAAGCCGTGCTCGCAGTTGCGCCGATCGTCTCAGTACCGATAAGACCGGTGATGGACCCTAGCGTCGCACTTGCCGTGGTCGTGCCGTCATACACTTTATTGCCCGCGGACGCGGTCGCCGTCAATGCTCGCTGCGTGATGTTCGCGCTGGCCGTTTGTCCGCTCGCCAACGTGTAGTTCGTTGCGAGCCCGCCGTTCGTTCCATCGGTGAGATTGACGCTATTCACTGTTACGAGGTTCGCAGTAGCGACATCTTTGGTATTGAACGACGCCGTACCGGTAGCAGTGACAGTCTCGGTTCCGATAAAGCCCGTCAGTCCGGTCATCGTTGCAGCGGCGGTCGTTGTACCGTCGTACACCTTGTTAGTGGCGGACGCTGTTGCGGTCAAAGTAACAGCCGTTATATTCGCGCTCGCGGTTTGACCGCCGGCGAGCGAATAGTTACTGGCGAGTCCGCCGTTCGTTCCATCGGAGAGGTTGACGCCGCCCACTGTTACCAGGTTCGCCGTCGCAACATCCTTGGTATTGAACGCAGCGGTTGTGACAGCTGCACCAATCGTTTCTGTTCCCACTAAGCCCGTGAGCGAGCCGAGCGTCGCACTTGCGGCGGTCGTACCGTCATACACTTTATTGTTCGCCGACGCGGTCGCCGTCAGCGCCTTCTGCGTGATGTTGGCGCTTGCCGTTTGCCCGCTCGCCAACGTGTAGTTACTCGCTAGCCCACCGTTCGTACCGTCGGCAAGCGTTACGCCGGTAACCGTCACCAAGTTCGCTGTTGCGACATCCTTGGTGTTGAAAGTTGCAGTTGCGGTAGCGCCAATCGTTTCTGTTCCGATCAACCCCGTGAACGAGCCAAGCGTCGCGCTTGCCGTCGTCGTGCCGTCGTAAGCTTTGTTGGCCGCGTTCGCCGTGGCAGTGAGCACAGCTCTGTTGACAGTGAGCGTGCCGTTCACAAAGGTGATGGCATAACCCTGTTGATTGGAATACAACCCGCTCGCTACTGTCGCAGAGGTACCTGCATTGGTGCCGCCGGTAACACTGAGTGTGCCAAGCACATTGCTCATGTTCGGCGCCGTGGAGTAAGTGACCCCCGCGCTGCCGTTGTAAGCAGCGCCATCGTAAGTTTTGGTGGCATCGTTCGCAGTGACCGTCAACGCAGTCATGAAGGTGCGCAACAATGGATTGGTGTAACCGTCATAGCCTATCCACGTGCTGCTGAAGTCAAAGCCGGAGAAGTTGGCTTGTTGCAACATTTGCGGACTGCTTAGGCCGGTACCGCCCGCACTGGTTGCCTGCCCGGATGTCGTGGTATTCCAATAGCTACTGCTCACTGTGCCGGTATTGTTAACGCCGACCAGTCCACCCAATGAACTCGAGCCTGTGACGCTACCGGTTGAGTAACTCTGCGAGACGAGGCCGTTGTGGTGATAGCCGACCAATCCGCCGACGTTGCTTGCGCCGTTGACGTTACCGGTCGCGTAACTGTTGGTAATCAAAAACGCAAAGCCGTTGTAACCTACCAAGCCACCAGCGTAAGTGCCCGATGCAGTAACGTTGCCGGTTGCATAGTTGAAACTCGCTGGCACACCGCCGTTGGTCTCACCCATTAAGCCGCCGATCCTGTTTACACCTGCGACGGTGTTGGTCGCATAACTGGAACTCAGAGTCATCGTGTTGTTATAACCAATGAGCCCGCCCACACTGTTGCGCCCCGCCACTTGGCCAGTTGCGTAGTTACGTGTAGCCGTGCCGACCATGGTCGCGCCGTACAATGCCCCCACATAGTCTTGCCCAGTGATGCTCGCGTTAACGAGTCCAAGACGATTTACATTGGCGCCCTGCGCATAGCCGAATAAACCCACGTAGTCAGTCGTTGGTCTGTTGATGGTTAGATTGCTGATGACATGACCCATGCCATCGAACGATCCAGTGAATCGTGTGGCGAAGGTTCCCAGCGACAAGAAACCGCTGCCGCTATTCCAACCGCTCGTAGCGCTGGCGTCGATGTCGTTGATGAGTGCATACCTACCGGCAAGATTCGCGTTGATATTCTGCAACTGCGTCAGCGTCGAGATGACGTTGTAGTACGTCGCGCTGATATCGGTGTCGATCAACACCGTGCCCATGTTGTTGAGTAAATAAGGCGTGGTTCGATTACTTGCGTTGCCCCAAGTCGAAGATGAAAAGCCAGTAGGCAAGCTCGCCTGCAGTTGCAACGTGGTGAGTCCGGTGCCGGCCGCACTGCTCGCTTGTCCTGAAGTCGTGGTGTTCCAGTAGCTGTTGGTGACCGTGGCATTCGTCTGCGATCCCAACAATCCACCGACATTCGTAGTGCCGCTCACTGCACCGCCGGCATAAGCCCGCGTGATCGTACCGTTGGTACTGTTACCGATCGCGCCACCCACACTACTGGTGCCGGTCACATTACCGGTTGCATAACTATCTGTGACGGAACTGCCGTTCATCGCACCGAGGAGTCCGCCGACTTGATTGATGCCTGTCACCGCACCGCTTGCATAACTGCTGCTGATTGGCGCGGCGGAATAACCAACGAGTCCGCCTGCTGAGCCAGTCGTCGCGTTCACAGTGCCCGAAGCAAAGCTCAAAGTAATCGAGCCGCTGTTGTGTCCGCCCACTAAACCGGCGATTTGATCGCCGCCACTCACATTGCCGCGGGCGTAACTGCCGCTGATTGTCCCTGAGTTGCTGCCGACCAAGCCGCCGGCAAAATTTCCGCTCGCTATGACGTTGCCTGTCGCGTAGTTACCGGAGAGCGTTGTGTTACTCGCGCCTGCAAGTCCACCGACTACGCTCGCGCCGTTCACCGTGCCAGTCGCGTAGCTGTTGGTCACAGAGTTAGAAGCATTGCCCACTAAACCACCGACGTAGTTCACGCCGTTGACCGTACCCGTCGCATAGCTGCCGCTGACGGTGCCAACACTGTTATTACCGACGAGTCCGCCGACATAGTTGGCGCCACCCGTTGCTGTGCCGGTCGCGTAACTATTGATGATGGTGCCCCAATTGATGCCCATCAAACCGCCGACATTGCCGACAGTGCTGCTTACATTACCGGTGGCGTAACTGTTGCGAGTGGTTCCACCGCCGGGACCCCAGCTCAACCCCACCAATCCGCCGACTTCACCATTGCCGCCGCTATAGACAGTGCCGCTTGCATAACTGCGATCGATTAAACCGCCGTCGAGGACACCGACGAGTCCACCGGCAGTTTGAAAGCCGGTTACGCTGGTTGTTGCATAGCTGTTAAACAGCAACCCGCCAAGCTGTCCAACGACTGAACCCGTGCTCCAACCATCACTGGTGACGCTGCCACCCAGCAACCCTACGTTACGAACGGCGGAGCCTGTGGCGGTGTAGCCAATCATGCCGGTGTTATTGATGCCGGTACGATTAATGAAGATTCCTGACACCGTGTGACCTAACCCATCGAAGTTGCCGGTGAAACGCGAAGCGTCGACGCCAATCGGCACAAAGCCCGCGCCCGCATTCCAACCACTGGTGGCACTCGCGTCGATGTTGCTGCCCAAAGCATAATTGCCGGCGAGGTTGCCGTTCATGCCCTGCAAATCAGTGCCCGTCGTGCTGCCCGCTGCGCCAAGACTGGTGATGACTGTGTAATTGATGACCGCGCCATTTGAACCCAGCTGCGTACTGAAATTATTTCCCGCCGCTAAATTCACCGGAGCATTGACGTTGACGGTGCTGGTATTACCAGCAGCCACAGCGCCCTGACCGTAGAGCAGTGCAAGGCTTGCAGTGCCGGAACCCATCATCGCCGTGTTGATATTGATGTTATTGAACGCACTCAAGGTAAGTCGGTTCGCTGACCACGTCACCGTGTCGTTGACGTTGATGTTGCCGTCGACGCCCGTTGCGCCGGAGCCGCTTAGGATCGTGACGTTACTGCCGACGAGATTGGTGCTCAGCTGTGCGCCGGTCATATCGCCACCGCTTGCGGCGATGGTGAAATCGACCGGATCGATCAACCAATTGCCGGTGGCGCCGTTACGCGCAAGTGTCGTGACCTGCATGTCCGGTGCAATTACGACGTGTGCTGCGGAAGTATCGATGAAGCCGCCATCACCGCTGTCAGGTGCGCTGGCATCGAGCTGGCCGCCAACATTGACTACGCCGGATTCCATATCGCCAAGTAGCTTGATGACGCCGTTTCGATTCTCGATGGTTTGTGCTTGAACGACACCGGTATTGTTGACGACGCTTTGCACTAGCGTGCTGGCTGATCGCGCCGTCATCACGACTTGACCGCCATCTGCGCGTAACAATCCGCCGTTAGCCACCAATGAACGAATGGCGCCGGCGTTGACGGTAACGTTCAACAAGCCATCACCGGCCGTATCCAGCGTAAACGCATCGCCCGACGCAAGTGTGATCGAACCTAATCGGGCCGAAATCAAACCTTGGTTATTTACGTGGGCGCCGAGCAGCGCGACGTACCCGCCATCAGCAGTGATCGATCCGTAATTCGCGATCGTTGCGTCGCTAGTACCGGAAAAGTTAAAGCGGCCGGCCAAGAAGTCATCGTCGCTGATGTTGCGAGTGCTTGCCACCAACCCGCCGACATTGACCTGCGCGCTTTTACCGAACAGCACGCCATTCGGATTAATGAGGAAGATTTTTCCATTCGACGACAAATTGCCCATGATTTGCGTCGCGTCCGCTCCCAAAACGCGGTTAAGCGCGATGGAGGAAGCGTTCGGTTGCAGGAACTGAACGCTTTCATGCGAGGCGATATCGAACGATTGCCAATTGAGGATCGCGCTCTGGCTGGTTTGATTAATGACGGTGTTGGCCGCATCGGGTCCGTTAGTAATCGATGCGTTGCCCGCCACGACGTTGCCGCCGGTTGGCGATGCAAAGCTCGTCGAAGCGGTTAACGAAATAGTCAGCAACGCCGATGCGAAAACACGGGCGTGCCCGTTGCGTCCTTGAGCCGCACTTGCACTTCTATTTTTGGTAACCGCAGAGGTCAGCTCCGATACGGGGACTAGCGACCCAGTGATACGGCTACGAATCAGGCGATAGATGTGATTCATAAGTTAAGGCTCGATGAATTCAAAATGCCGATTTCCGTTCGCCCTGAGCTTGTCGAAGGGTTCTTGAGATACTCAGTTTTAGACAGGAATAAAGAGCCCTTCGACAAGCTCAGGGCGAACGGAGCATATTTGGCTTTGAGTTGAGTTCCAGTCACAGAAACACGACCGCATTGATCCAAAAGCGGCTATCGGAATCTGGAACCGACGTTGCGACATCGGACCCGAGCTTGCGCGCGTAATTGGCGCGCAGATAAAAGCTGCGGCCTACCGACCAATTGAGTCCGAGCCCCGCGCCGCCTAAGGTCCGCCGATATTCCTGTCCCGCTACTGGATCAACGCTCAGGTTGCCGGCGCCGAAGTCGCCGAAAGCGGCGATCTCCCATCGACCAGGTATTGCCTTGATCGGTAGCGGCAGTCGCGCTTCAGCCGTAACGACATAGCCTTCGTCCACGGTTGCTTCCCCCTCGGGAAACGCGCGCACGCTGTTCGGCCCGCCGAGCGACATTTTTTCGGAGACATCCAAATTGTCGGCGGCCCATTGCCCTTGAACCGCAAAGTAAACGGAGAGCGAGGAGCCTCCGACTTCAAGCGGCAGAAATTTTAGATAGGCTGCCGCGAGTGTGACTTTATCGTAGTGCCCTTCCGCAGCCGTGCCCGCGCCCGTGTTGTTCGCTTGCGTGTCGAGCAATTCCAACGTACCGGTAGTCCACGTGAGCGAAAAATTGCTCGCACTTCCGCCGAACCGCTCGCCTCGGCTCTTGCGATTGCCGTTCAGACTCATCATCGCGACCTGCGTCTTTTTTCTCGTGACGATCGGCGGCGCTACGATGTCCATTTCATCGCGGAATTGTTTGGATTCGAGATTCGCGACGACGCTCAAGTTGGCATGGCGGCGACGGAGTATTGGATGCGATGCATACACGCCGGCGATCTTCGCCGTGCCGTGCGCCTGCAAACTCTCGAACTCCTCGCCAAGCTCGTAACCGAGCGCGGTATACGCAGCTCCGAGCGTGGTGCGCTCGATCTGCAACTGATAGGCAGCTCGCCCGTAATTGAATCCATCAGCCGACGATAGAATGCGCAGCGAAGCGACATCGCCCCATCCAAAAGGATTATTCAGGTTGGCCGATCCACCGATGCGGTACTCGCCCGAGTAGCGATTGCCGAAGTTGTCGGCTTCGATGATACCGTCGAAGGTTCGACCGGACGTCACGTCAATGATCAGGTCCGCGGCACCCACGGAAGCACCGGGCGTCAATGTCGATTTGACTTCGACACCGGGCAGATCGGAAAGCAGGAGCAGCCCGGACTCTAGCGATGCGATATCGATTGCGTCACCGCTGTTTAGGTCATCGACCAAGCTGTTGGCAACGCGATCGGACAAGCGACTGTGATTTCGCACGACGACGTTTCCGTACTGGCCTTCCAACACGGCAATCATCACGATGCCGTCTTTCACGTCTTGCGGCGGAAGCATCGCTTGCGCTAAAAAGTAACCGTGAAGGTGGTAGTACGAAACAATTTGTGACGCGATGTCACGCAGCTGCGTGAGCGTGAGCGACTCGCCCGGTTTGAATTGCGTGGCGGCAAGTAACTCGGCCTCGCTGAATTGCCGCGCGTTGGTGATGCGAATTCCATTCACAACGATGGTCGCGTTGGTCGTGTCGCTCGCGGCGGCGGGTGCATCGGGCCGCTCGATGCGTATCTCGGGAGTAACAGGCGGCGGCTGCGGCGCCGGAGGAACCTGCTGTAGTTGACGACCTGACGACGGAAGCTCGACCGCCCAGCTGCGCGTAAGTCCTAGCGACAGCAGTGCTGCAATCATCAGCGTCGCTGCAAAGAGCGCGTGTTGCGGATTTCGCTTCTCGACCACGTATGTCTGCCTAATGAGTGTTTGTCGTGCTCGCGCCGTGGAACGGCGCGGCCCTAAAGCATCGACAAGGGAGGTCGCAACGCCTATGGCAACCTATCGGCAGCTAGGGTAAAAAACTGAGACGCCGTCCCGTACGGGGGGAACCCCCTACCCTGATTTAGCGCTGAGGCGGATTAGTACGTGGGAAAGTACCGGGCGAGATGCGAAGCGTGAAGAGCGGCGGCGCTACTTTGTCCGCAGGCTTTCAAACTTGAAACCGGACGTTCCGCAGTCGAGCAACGATGAGTAGCAGCAATGCGAAAAGGATCCGACCATCGGTTCCGCCTCCGCCCGATCCACTCGAATTTTGAAATGACGGCGGACGGACTGTTAACGTCGTCGTCGCCTGTGAATATCCACCGGGACCATGGCACTCGATGACGTAGTCATACCGTCCCACTGGAAGGGGGCCGACAACCTGTGTGCCGGCTATCATCCTTGGCCCCGACCAACCATTCAGGGCTAGACACGACGTTGCGTTGGTGGCATTCCACAACAGTGTTGAAGTTGCGCCGAGGATGATGGCGGGCTTATCGATTACAAACGAAATCGTCGGTCGTTCAGGCACGATGAGTACCGCCGAGGCCGTTGTCGAGCCGCTGGGACCTGTGCAGGAGAGCGTGTACGTGTACGTTCCGGGAGGCCCCGCACTGATCGCGAGCAACCCCGACGTTGACTGGTTTCCTGTCCATGCGCCGCTTGCAGTGCAAGTCGATGCCGACGTCACCGACCAATTGAGCTGAGTAAAACTGCTCTGCGGAGCGGTTGTATGCAAGAGCGAGATGGTGATTACGGGCAATGGGATCATGTACACGGCGACGACGCCCGCTCTCGCGGCAGACGCGTTTCTGCAAATGACTTTGTACGTCAAATCGCCGCTTTGAGTCGGCGTCACTGTCTGCGATCCACTTAGCGTACGAGCGCCGGACCATGCACCGTCTGCAAAGCAGTCGACCGCTCCCGACGATGTCCATGTGAGCGTTATGCTTTCCCCCATCACAATCGATAGTTTGTCACTGCTCAACGTAACAACCGGTGGTGGACCGACATATTCGCCGGCGCCGATATCAACAGCGGCTCCTAGGATTCTCGTTCCTCGATGGAAATCCGTATCGCCTCCGCCGACCGCCATATTGGTTCCGGCGTTTATCGCCGGTGAGCTGCTGTCGGGACGAAAATCGTTGGCGCTCACTCCGCCTAAGAGCGGATCGACTGAAATGTTTCCGTTTGCACCCGTTGGGTCTGTGAAACCGACGTAATTCGCCGTGTTGCCGAAGTTCAGCGTATTTAGCAAGGTGGGAAAGTGCGCTGCGAATCCATACGCGTAACCCACTTCCACACCGATGCCATTAAGGTAGAAAAGGTTATTACGGTAGATATGCGAATCGGTTCGTACTTGAGGGCCGACAAACAGGCCCACGTCATTGTCGACGAAGGTATTGTTGGACACCTCCGGTATGCTGCCTTCCGGCACGGTAATGTTTAGGGCAACGCATCGATTACCGGCGAACACGTTGTTCTTAATGGTGGGCGACGACTCATTGACGAACGCCACGACGCCCCATGAATTACAAGTCGAGTGGCCCGTGAACAAGTTTCGCTGCAACACCATCGACGAACCATTGCCCCAGATAGCCCCGCTGGCGTTGCCCGTGATGATGTTGTCGACGATCGTCGGTGAAGCGCCGAGCGCATTGATAGCGCCGCCCAAGCCCGTTTCGCCGTTGCGTATAGTGAATCCCGACACTCGACTCAGATGTGTTTCGCCGTTATCGAACGTGAAAACACTGCCTGCATTTCGACCGTCGATGATCGTGACTGCGGCCCCTTGTTCGCTTTCAAGCGACAGAGCTTTGCCATTGAAATTGAGATTTTCGAGATAGGTGCCCGGCGCAACGATTACGGCGCCGCCACTCGATACGTCGTTGATTGCCGTCTGAATGGTCGTTCGATCCGCCGGAACGCGAAGCGTCGATTGCGCGAGACAGCTGCTTAAGAACGCGGAGCAGCCGAGCACACTTTGCAAGACAATAGCGATTGTTCTGGTGAAGTAGCGTTTCACAACCTTTCATCCTTGTCGTACAAGCGGCGCCTTGTCTATGGTAGTAGTGGCACTTACAGATATGTGCTCACGCGGTCGCTTGCGATGCCCTGAAGTGTGCCACGTGCGGCATCAGGCTGTCATCAGCCAAACAATCAATCCACCGGCGCCGGTTTCGTTATGTCCTGTGGTGAGGGTTACCCGCAGTCTTTAAGAACCCATTGCTTCTTTCTATTCAACACTCGTCCCGTTCGATAAATATATTTGCACTCTTCACTTCCTTTTTTGCCCGAACTCGATAAATCGTCGCCCAGCGCGATTGAGCGTGACGGTGAAAATATGAGCAGCGGCAAGTAACGGGGAAACAGGGCCGTGCCCTGAAGATTCCCCGCGAAATTAGCCGAGTTGCTTTTCCAGGAGGGCAATATCAATAAACACTGCCGCAGGCAGCAACAGAAGGTGTCACACTGCCTTCCTCCCATGCGACTCCGCTTCCGGAGAGTGGGATTGGCTCGTCACTATTTAGGAAGGAAACGCGATGTTCCTGTTAAGCAATATTCATGACCGGCCCTATGCAACGCTTTATCCGGAGCTCAAGAACGTCGTGTTCGATATTTCCGACGCGCAACTGAGCAACGTCAAGAACAAGGACTGGCACGATATCGGCAAAGACAGCATCGTCTGCGTCGTCAACGGCACGCGAATGATAAGCACCTTCTATCGCATCGAAGAAAACTTGAAGACGGACATCGTCGACGAGAACGGACACAAACACGTCATCCGCGGCACAGTCGTAGCCAAGCTGCCGAAGGACGAAGAAATGCGCCGCTTCTTGAACAGCGCCGGCGTCAAGCATCCGCACTTGCCGAGAAACAGTTTCAGCGTCGGGTCCAATGTCGCGAACCTCAATGAGGCCCTCGACTCGGTGGTCGTAAAGGTCAAGAAAGGTACGACATCGCTAGGCGATTTGAAGCAGCCGAAGACTTAGTGGCTTGTGGCGGCTGGCTCTGCTTTATCCGGGATTTTCGTCTCGACGCTTTCGCAGCCTTCCCCCTCTCCCGTGCTGCGCACGACCTCTCCCACAAGGGTAGAGGTGGTGTTCTCACCGCTATGACGAGCAGGGATAGATTGCGAATAGATGATCGTGGAGAAACGTCGGGGAGTATCCCCACTTCCTCCGTTCATCTTGGTATCTTTCAAACCTGACACCGCCACCGCCCGAGATTCGATGCCCCAAGTCCGCTACGCTATCCGTATGACCATTCGATTCATACGACGACCAGCACTCTCCCTCCTGATTCCGATTCTCCTGTCTTTCGCCGGCTGCGCGACGCTGGGGGGCGACTCCGACGAAGCGGAACCGGTCTTCGTCGAGGAAGAGCCGCTTACTCGCGAAGAGCGAGATATCCTGGCGCGGGACTCGCCCGCGGAGGAAGCAGCCCCCGTTGCCGAGGAGGAAGAGGTTCCGCTTGCCGTTGCTGAGACAGAGCCTCCGGCCGAGGCTTCGCCGGATAAGATTTCGGAAGTTACCGTCGAGGGCCGCGTTCCAGAACGCTACGAGGTGATCAACAATCACGTCGCCGAGGCAAGGCTATTGCTTCGCGATGTCGAACTTGAATTTGTATTCACCGGCACGGGCAAAAAGGAAGTGCTGCGCGGCCGTCCGGTGGCCTTTGCTCTGTGGAGCGAGGCAAAGCAAGATTGGACCATTGCACACATCGAGATCCCGCGTCCGCCGGTTAAGTGGCGGCCGGGCGGAAAACCCATCGCCTTTCGTGTGCATACACCGGGAATTCAGGCAAAGCACATCAAGGGTACGGGCGCCGAACGCCTGATGTTCGCGTTTTCCCGAGACGGCGAGCAGCTAAAGGTCTTCGGGAGGAAATTCCCGGTGTTCGACAACGCGCTGCTCAAAAAGAAACAGTGGCGAGCCGTTGCCGCCACTGCGAGGCCTATCATCTACCTGCCGTTCAACGAAGACACGCTCGATCCTGTGCTTGTCAGCAGCGGCAAGGAATATTTGCTGGCCACGGCACGCAAGGCAATAGACGAGCTGCGTCTTGCCAGCGTACCGAGCGTGGCATTTCCAGGTCGGCTGCTCGCAGATGTCGTACCCGCCGAAGTCATCACAACGCTCGCAGTCATCGAACAAACGGATGATGCGGATTACGTGCGAGAGAAACAGGATGCAGTCGATGAGGTGCTGAATCATTACGGCCTAAAGCGCGAAGAGGCTTTTCGATACAGCGTCTCCAGTGCCTCCGCTCTCGGCCCCATGCAATTCACCAACAGACGCGGTAACGGCACCTATGCGCTAGTCGTGCGCCGCTGCCCTTCGGCGAATCTCGATCCCAACTTCGAGCGCGGCGCGACCAATCTCCTCAATGCGATGAAGGCTGCGATCTGTCTGTTTGACATCGAGCTGGCGCAAATGCGTGCGGACATTCGCCTGGCGTACCAAGACAACATGCAAGTGCTCGGCATCTTCCCGGTGGCCGCGTACAACGGCGGGCCGAGAAACGTTAACAAGCTCTACAAAGTCATGAAGCGGATGAAGGTCAAACTTGAAGAACTGAGCCGCCCTGGAGAGATGCCGGAAGGAAAGAAAGTGACCTGCCCCTGCCTGTGGAAAGCCACCGCGACCGACGTCGTTCCCGTGAGTATTCCGCGCTACAACAGAGAGAATCGTGGGTACATCGAAAAGTATCAGAGCATATTGAGTGTGTTTGAGTGAGCGGATCGGGCGGGAATTCGAATGCCCCCAAAGAGAAAAAATCGTCACCCCGTTGAGCTGACAATTGCTCCTGCATTGCCAGCATTTCCACCATCCATGGCGGTCTAGAACGGGGTCCATCGGAAGAAGAAATTGGAAAAGATGGATCCCGGCTTTCGCCGGGATGACGAGTAAGCGCCTGGTCGCCAATTAGTCATCGTTGGGTAACTTCGGGGAGTGACCCCAATCCTCCTCTTTCCTATTACCATTCACTCTTCTCCGCGCCCACCTAATTTGAAGGTTACTGCGATGACAAGCTCGCCCCAGAATTCTCGTCAACAACCCATTCCCGCCGCAGTGCTTGTGCCGCTGCGCGAGCATGTCGATTTTCTTGTTCGTGCGACCGATGCTTATGACGCCGGTTACACATCGGAAATTACGCGCTGCGCAGTAGTGTTAAGAGCGCTGTATCACAGCCCGGCGCCCTTCATGTCGTGGCTCGCGCGGGCCGACGGACTGCAGGGCGGCTTTCTCTCTACGGCGCTGCCTCGCGATGCGGAAGGCGTCGGCAGATATGGCAGTTTAGTAATCACCGCAAACTTCGACGGTCGATCGATTTATTTTTGCGCCTTGGATTCTGCGTGGTACGGACGCTGGGTGCGGTTTGCGGATTGGTGGAATGAGCCGGTATTCGTTGACGAAGTGAAGAAGGAATTATCGCGACGCGACCTCGTGCTTGCCGTCGCCGCCAAAGACGGCGGCTCCAACCTGGATCCGAGTCTCGCCATTGCGTACGCGCGTTTAGCTGCATTTGAATCCGGCGGTGTGGCGCAGGATGCGATGGCTAACGCGAATGCATCGACCGAACCCGTCACTAATCCGGAACGCGCAGCTCTCCGCCAGGTTGCGCATGAGGCATTGCGAACACTCTTGCCTCCCTATCGAAAGGTCCCGCAACCGACTAACGACCCGCGTCTTAATGCCGCACTGGCCAAGGGCATCGAACGCCCGGCCTCACTACCGTTTGCACCGCCGATTCGGAGAAACGATCCGTGCCCTTGCGGCACGGCCAAGAAGTTTAAGTATTGTCACGGGTCGATTTGACGAGCGCGACGACTAGGAATGCCCCCTCTCCCGCGCTGCGCGCGACCTCTCCCACAAGGGGAGAGGTGCTTATTAAGACTCCCTCTCCCCTTGTGGGAGAGGGTTGGGGAGAGGGGTTTCTCATCTC
>Ga0315910_10003588_pt1 | contig 13174 bp, 18 predicted proteins | sample EdamamesoilMG_FD_204470 | JGI IMG/M metagenome (GOLD analysis project Ga0315910, IMG submission 204470) | Garden soil microbial communities collected in Santa Monica, California, United States - Edamame soil | ecosystem: Environmental > Terrestrial > Soil > Garden | place: USA: California... | reverse complement strand
CTTCCGATGCTCCGCGAGCAGGTCGTGCAAGTTCGCTTCCGTGTGCCTGTTCGCGGGGAAGACGTGGACGAGCGCGAGCTCCGCGTGCGTCGCGGCTTGAAGCTGGGACAGCCGCCGCTCCGGGTCGCCTGAGAAGCCGACCTTCACAGCGTCGCCGGCGGCGTCGCGAATCGCGTACACAAACCCGCTCACGCCGCCTGCTCCGTCATCTCGAGCCAAGCACGGATAGCGAGGCGGGCCTCAGCAGCGACGGTTCGTTCGTTCCGCTTCGCCCTCCGCTTGAGAGCGTCGGCGGCCTCTACCTCGAGGCGGATGTTGACAGCGACCTTACGAGCGTTAGTATCGGTTGCACACACTTCCATTGTGTGCCACTGTACACACAACAAACACACAATGCAAGTGGGTCACAAAATGTCTGGTGCGACAAGCCCCACCAAAGTTCTTAGGTTCCGAGGCGGTGATTACGTCGCCTCCCTCATGGCCGAGTTGAGCCGTGCCGCTGTTGTCGAACGGCTCAAGGTGGCACGCCGCGACTCAGGGCTCAAACAGTCCGAGGTCGCGGACGCCTGCCACGTACACATCAACACCGTGCGGAACTGGGAATCAGCGAAGAAGCCGACGGTGCCGTTCGACCACTTGGAGAAGCTGGCCGACCTGTACGGCGTCGGCTACAAGTGGCTGCTACACGGCGACGCTGAGCCGGTCGCGCCGAAGGCGGAGGAGTTCAGCCGACCACTCGCAGAGCTGGCCGCCGAGATGCGTGAGCTCCGCGCGATGCTTGAGGACCTGTCGGCTCGGCTTCCCGCGCCGCCGCAGCGCAAGCACGCCTAACCGCTTCCTCCATCCGCTCCAGCCGTTCACGCAAACCGGGCAGGGTGACGGTCTGCCAACTGAGCGTCAGCTCGTGCGGGCCGCTGCGGTGCGCCCACACCTCATGCAGGACGCCTTCCGGGAACTCAACCAGGGCGGACGCGTCGCCGTTCTCCCAAGCCGCCGCGTAGAAATCGGTGACCTTCGGCTCGAGCGCCGGGAACTCCTGGAACAGCGGTTTGCCTACGGCCTTGGCGACCATCGCCATAACTCCCGGGCCGGCGTCAAGGATGACGTGGTCACGGTTGAGGGTTACCCATACGTTGGCGAGGTCGGTCGCCGGTTCCATGATCCCCCGATCATTCGGTCTGACTGGCTGGCGGCAATTGTGAACGGGGGAAACCATGTTTAGCAAGCGCCGAATCGTGGTAGCCGCAGCGGTTTTCTTCGCAATTTGCGGGGTTTCCTACGCCGGTCCGCCACAAACATGGCAATGGAAACCCTCGCAGGCAGCCGCAGCCGTGAAGCAACTCGGCAGGTTCCAGCCGCGAGAACAAGGCGGCATGATCGGGAACGTCACGTGCCAGGGACGCGGGAAACCGAACCAGGGCCGGTGGGCGGCGTTCAAATGCAGCGCCCAGGTGAAGGCCACCCTTCGCGCCGAGTATCAGACGGTTCCCGTGTGGGCGAAAGTCCGGCGGGCAACACCCCCCACTGTCTGCGTCAGCACCGTGAGCCTCGCGGCCGTCCCGGCTGACTGTCTCAACCCAAAGGGCAAACGAGTGAGCGGCGACCCGTACGAACCCTTGCGGTGGACGCTCACGAAACGGTTCATGGAGGACACATCGATTCCGTATCAGGGACCCACGGACTGCTGGGCGCACGGGTCAGGGTTCTACTCGTGCAGCTTCGGCGTCGGCACCGCCACAGTGTTGCTTCGTCCTACAGGGGCGGTAGTGAAGATCACGTCTCTGAGTTGCCCTGACCCCGCCGCTCGAGGCTGCCAGCTGTAGAACGCAAAAAAGGGTCGGCCCCCTTGGTTGCGGCGCTGGGGAGGGGAGCGCGCGAACCCGAGGGGGCCGACATGGAGCGCCTACCTTCGGCGCGTATGAGGCGGCCAGCCCTTCGACACGTGGCCGAAGTAGCCGCACGCTTTGCACTGATGCCCGTACGGATCGCCGTCCACCATGACTATGTGGCGGCTGGTGCGCGGGTGGTAGCAGATGCTGAACGTGGGGATCGTTTCCCACCACGGCCGTATACGGGGTTGTATAGCCGTCGCCCCCGCCAGCTTCTCGATAACGCGGCTCTCCTCTACGCCGACAGAATCGAGAATGCGGCCGGTGTTCAACGGCGCCTCCCCCGTGGCTTCAGCGCCTTCTCAACCGAATGCTTCCGCGTCGTGTTAGCCCGGGTGCGTTCCTGCTGCGCCCGCTCCTCCCGAAGTCGTTCCTCCAACCAGCAGATGCCGTCGAAGTCACAGTAAGCTTTGGTCGCGCAATCTTCACACGGCTTCACGGCAGGTCGGGGATGCGCGTGTACCGGAACAGCCCGGAGGCCGGACTCTTGACGCCGAACTCGGCAGCCTGGAAGTTGGCGACACCCCGTAAGGCGCGGTGCAGGTACCTACCGGGCTTGAACCACCGCCCCGTCTTCTTACTGCGCACCCACCATGCGGGGTCTGTGGCGTAGCCGTCCAGCCACCCGTACCACGGCTTCCACCCGAAATCAGCACCGTAGTAGTCGATGGCCCGCAGGTAGTGAGCCCTCGCGGCTTTCACGTTGTAGTCGGGGTCGTAGAACAGCTCCTCTTTCTTGCTCCCGATGACGGACGCCGGGTGGTTGAGTTGGAACAGGCCGAGGTCGCGGGACTTCACTTTGCCGTCCACGACGTTGTCGTTCCACGCCCGCGGATACCCGTTGCTCTCACTGAGGCACACGGCGACGGCGACTACTAGGTCTTTGCTGTCGGTCCAGCCGTGCCGGTAACACAACCCGGCGATCTCCCGAGGCATGAGACGTTTCCCTGCTACAGGCATCAGGCCGCCTCGCCTTCGCCGTAATCGTGGGTGACGGCGGGCCACCGGATCTCGAGGTCGAACCCGGCCGGCCTTGTCACAGCACCCTTGGCCGGTTCCGCCCCATGCCCCCCGTCTACCGTGACGAGCAGGTACGGGTTGGAGGGGGGTTCGGGCCGGAAGTTCTTGCCTTCCAACCACGACTGCCCCGGAGCCTCCGACGCCTTCCAAGACCGCTTTTCCGCCGCGGATGATGGCGGCTTTTGCCCGTACCCCCACGACCCGCCGTTGATATGAGCCCTGGGTTTGTCCCGGAGGCCGTAGCCTTTCTTCGAGGCGTAGCACTCCTGCGAGTACCAGATGTGCGCCGCCGGCTGGTGGTCGTGCCCGAGCATGAACACGTCCGCCTGCCACGAACCCAAGTCCCGCTCAGCCTGAATCTGCTTGCGGCCCTTCAACCGGCCGGAGCTCCACCCGTGGTACGCGTACACCCTGAGGGGAATCTGGACTTTGCCCATGTTGAACCTGACGACCGACCAGCCGCGGTCCCCCAAGTACAAGTCAGGACGCCCGAGTCTCATCGCAAGCTCAGGTACCAGCCCTCGGTGGTAGTTCTTCCCGATGGTGGCTTCGTGGTTCCCTGCCACCAGGCCCACGCATTTGTCCGCGATGGGGGAGAACACTTCGTCGCACCGCTCCAAGTAGAAATCGGGGAGGCGTGACAGGTGTTCCGCCCATTCCTTCTGGATGTGCCCGCCGCTCCCGAAGCGTTTGTCACCGGGGACGATGAGGCTGCCGTAGTCGCCGCCGCCCAGCCAGAGTGCGTTGGGCGTACTACGGATGTGCTCTACGCGCTCCTGGAAGTATTCGGCGGCGTGGTCAGGGTCGTCCAGGTGGACGTCGGTCAGGTGGTGAAGCTCGAATGTCTGACGCCCGGAGAACTCGACGTCAGTCAGGGCAATCTCCACAAATAGGCTCCCTAGTCGGGGACGGGGCTACGCGTCAGGAGTACGCGTCGGGCTGTTCTTGTAAGTCAGCGCGACAACAAGCGCGAGCGCCGCATTACCGAACCCGAGAAGCGCGGCAACCTGCGCGTCGGACAGTTCGACGCCGAACGCAACAGCGAGGCCGAGCGCGGAGTTGAGCGCAGCGATAAGCAGCGCCTTCGTGGCGTTAGTCATGCCGGGACTTCCTTTCGCTAGATGAGTATTTCGAGAGCGAGATGGTGGGCGCAGCCGGAACGGATCAGCCGTTCGGCCTCATGCCAGTCCGCGTTGCCCTCCGCAAGGACGGCGCATTGCTCCACCGTGAACCCGAGCGAGTAAAGCCGCTGCTCCACATACGAGAGGGATTTCTCGTACTCGGTGGGCGGGCGTGGTTGTTCGTCCCCCGGGTCGCCGTTCGCAACCGGACGGGTGGGCGGCTTCTTCACCATGCTAGTGGCGGAACACCAGCACCCACGCGGCCTTACCAACCGCTGCTGTGATAGCCGTCGCCGTGACCGCAGTAGGTAGATCGAAACGGATAAGGCCAACAGCAGCGCCCAAGTAGAGAAGAAACCTGTTCGACTGGGATTTGAACTTCTCCTCGAGGAACGCTTTGAAGTCCTCAAGCTCCCGCTCGGTGACATGCCGTTCCCCGTCGTCTTTCATGCGACAGCACCCGCCACATTCCCGGCGTAAGGGACCCCCTTGCAGTCGAACGGCGGCAACCAAGCAGGGTCAGCGAGGGTAAGTGCTTTCGGGTTGCGGGGCCGGTAGTTGCCGTCCAGTTGCGGATCCTCGAACAGGCAGTCCTCGTAGGTGGCGCCCGCGACGGGTGAGCCTTGCATCACGCACCGGACAAAGCGGAGGTTGCCTCCGCGGTTCACGAACGCACCGCCGGCGTTCCCCCAGATGATCGTCTGCCGGACGACCAAGTCCCATCCGGGGTACACGATGATCGCGGCCCGCTGCTTGCTGCCGACAACCGTGCAGTTGACCATCCCGCCACGACCCGGCCCGGGGTAGCCGTGCCACCCGTACCCGCTGAACGTATGCCCCAACACCCCCGCGAGCAGGACGTCATTCGAGTCGGTGCCGAAATACCACAGGTGGCTGAGGGTGTCATCCCCGATGTCGGAGTACACGCCGCCGTACGCATGCACCCGGTTCACGCCGCGCTGAGTGCTGATGCCCTGCTCCTCACCGCCGCTCTTGAGTCCGGTGGCGGAGCACAGCTCGAGCTCCACGTCATGCGCGCCCCCGGCAATCTTGAACCCGTCATCGGGTCCGCCGGTCCTACGGACGTTCCTAAAGCGTTGCGGGCCTTTGTTGCCGTCGAACACGACACCTGACGTACGCGCCGGCTTCCCCGTGTCGTCAATCAGCGGTGCTGTCGCGGCGAGCCTGGGGTATGCCGCCCTGAGCGCCGCACCACTACCCGGCGGGGGCGGCGGGGGAGGGTCCACGGCTGGCGGATACACCCCCTGCCCGACGTCGTTGACGTGCAACGGCTCGATGAGGTAGACGCCGTCCTGCTTGCTGAACCGCGCCTCCGTCCGGGCGCCGTCCCACGTGTGCGAGACTTTCCCGTTCGGGTGCGTGAACTTGAAGCCGCGCGCGCCAGGAACAGGGTCCCACGCGAACACGACGATGGTGGCGGTTTCGCTCTTGAGTGTCACGTCCATTTGTTCACGGCTCCCACGTGGTAGGCGGACCAGCGGACAGGCAAAGGCTTGTAATCCGCCGGCGTGAGACGAGGCGAGGACGGGGTGGGGTACAAGCCGACGGTGACGTTCAGGAGTTGGCAGCCGCGCAGGTGCGCGTCCGTCAAAGCACCCCACGCCGTAGTCGTCTTCTCAACGTTCATGAACGCCTGCGGCATCACCACCACACCCGCCTTGGTGAGCTTCTTCCAATCCACCGAGTGGTAGACAGGGGAGACTGTTGATAGCCCAACCCGCGTCCCGGCTTTCATCAGCGGGCGGGCGACCTCGAGGATGTCCGCTTCGGTGATGCGTCCGTGAAGCGTGCGACTGACGAGCTCGTCCTCGACGTTGAAGATGACGGCGGGTCTGCCCTCCGAGAGCAGCGCGAGCGCCTCGAGTTGCCACGGCACGTAACACCTGGCCCACCAAAACCACGGCAGGGTCAGCTCCCGTATCCAGATGTTCCAGTCGGACGGCTTCGTCTGCCCGTCAAACGCGTTGAAACACACGCTGCGGTACTCCGACTCGGCCAGCCCTCTTGCGTGCTCCACGGGGCCGAGGCCGTCGTTGCCGCCAGGGTGTATCGCGAACATCACAGGCCCGTTGAGTAGCCCGTAAGGGTCGGCGGGGAGGGGCGGCCTGACTTTGTCCCAAACCTTCGACGGCCACGCGCGGGGAAGCTTCACCTATAACCCGATACGTGGACGTGGTCGCTGTGCGGGATGCCCGTGTATCTGCGGAGCCCGTAGGCGCGGCTCCAAATCGACCGTTCGAAGATGGCGTACTTCGTGGTCGGCTGCCCGATTACCCACCGGAAGAACGCCTGAGCCGCAGCCCGGTTCCTTGCGGTGAAGCCAAGGTCGTACGCTGCAGCCGGGTACACGGCATGATCTGACCCCATCGCGATGTTGGCCGCGGACGGGTTGTACACGCCCAGGTCGCTTAGTCCGTATTCGGAGCGGCCCACCGAGAACGACGGCCACAGGGATGCTTGCAACGCGCGGAACCCCTGCTTTGGCTCAACCAGCTTCGGCTTCGCAGGCTTGGGGGGATGCTCCGCCGCGTACTGCGCGAACAACTGCTCCGCGTACGCGTCAATCACGGTGCCGCCCTCAGCCCTGTCAGCGGCACGCAGAAACGACATAGTCAGCGGGCCGACGACACCCGTCTTCGAGACGCCCAAGTCGTCTTGTACGTCCTTCACAAGTTGCCGCATCCCCACGCCGAACGTTCGCTGCACAGTCAACGGCGCCGTGGGTGGCTTCCTGTTGAGCAGGTTGAGGCCGGCGCGTCTGAACGCCTGCACGTCCTTGCCGTACACGCCGAGCTTCAACTGGCGGGTGAGAACCGGGACCGTCACGAGGCCTCCCGCGTCGGGTTGGGTGTCATCTCGGATGGGTCAGGTCAGCTGGTGATGCCGTCGCCTATGGCGTACCGGAAGCCCCACACGAATCCGCCGCGGACGGCCGGGTGGTCCACCTGCGGCGACACGCCGCTGTCGGGGGTCACGTCAATGTCGTGGTACACCTGCACCTGCAAGCCCTCGCGGTCCTCGTCCGTGTCTCCCGGGTCCTGCTGCACCCTCGAAATGTCGACCGAGCCCGCGACGGACAACGTAAGCGCGCCGTCCCATGCGCCCTTACCGTTGAAGAAGTACGCGTAGTCACCGCCGGCCTGGTAGTCGGGGATCACCTGCCTGATGTCCTCCGGGTAGGTGCGGGACGCGAACTCCCCACGGTCACCGATCCGCAGCCCAACAGCCCACGGCCTTACCGCGACCGCGCCCTGGTTCGGCTCCAATGCCTCCCCCGCGAACGCAACCGCGGGGTATGTGCTGCCGAACCCGCCGATAGCAATGGTTGCCCCGACATGCCAGTAATGGCGCGGATCAGAAGCGGAATAGTCGGCTGTGCGGAACACGATCACGTCGCCGGGCGTCAGGTTCGAGTCGTTGATGATCTCGACGGCGACCCCATCATCGATCATGTCCCAGTTGTGGTCGAAGTCGGATGGATCGCCGGGGGGCAGGATCACGGGCACCCACCCGTCCGGCGACGAAAGCTTTTGTTCGTCACCGGGGAACGGGATGCGAAGCAGGAAGGCGGCCGTAACGTCCGAGGCGGGGATCGGGTCGGTGCCTCCGAGCGCCTTCGGCCGGTGCGTCCACCCGTGATAGTCGACGCTCACGGGTTGAACACGTCCGTGCCGTAGTACGACGCCGGTGTGAGGTTCGGCGTGACAGTCACCATGTCGAAGTCCGGGTTGAGCACGCGGCATTCGACGCTGATGCCGTCCACGAAGAACGGCTCGTCCACGAGCCCCGCCTCGTCAACGGTCAGGTTGATCGCGTCGCTGATGTCCACGCCGCACATGAGCGCCCACGTCGCGGCGGCGCGGGCATCGTCCGGCCGCACCGACTTGAACGTCACCTGCTGAATCGCTTTCCGCGGCTGCGCATAGTTCGTGATGTAGAACTCGCCGAACAGGACGCAGAGTTCCGCGCCCGTCCGGCCGCCCGACCCGACGTACTCCTCTTTGATGATCAGGTCGGTGGCGTCTCTGCCGCGGTAGCCGTACGCCGCGATCGACGTCGGGTCGGTTTGTAGGAGCGCGGCGATGTCGGCGCGGTCGAACTCGACGCCGTTCTCGTCCGCGCGCGGCCACGCCAGGTACGAGTTGATGATGCGGGATCGCGGCCGGTTGAAGGCGAACTCGCGGATCTGCGCGACGCCCGTGGTGACGTCGGCGCGGGTGGCTGCTTCCCACCGGACGAAGTCCCAGTTGGCGCCGCCAGCCTCCGTGGCCTCCGGGTCGAAGCGGGCCAGGCGTCCGTGAAACACGACGCGGCCGTAGCGATCGACGAAGACTGACGCTACGCCACTGGGGAATTCGGCGTCCGCCGCGTCACGCAACGCCTGCAAGATCACGTCGTCCGAGTCGTACAGCGTCTCGTTCACGAAGACGTTGCCCGAGAAAGGAACGCGCATCGACGACACGATCCCCGCGTTCGTCAGCAGCGCGATGATGCGGTCGTCAACGCGTTCGTCCTCGTAGAACACGACGTCGGTTGCGGGGCCGGCGTCGCCGAACACACCCGGCAGCATCTTCACGCCGCCCAAGTAGTCGAAGATGTCGACGCAATCGAGTTGCACGTCCGCGAGCTCCGGCGCGTGCGGGCTCAGCACGTGGGAGATGTCGTCGATGTGGCCGCGCCACCTTGGATGCCACACACCCGTGACGGGGTTCTGCAGTTGCAGCATGATTTGGAGGCCGATGAGGTCGTCGTCGTCGAGGACTCCGGCGCGGTCGTGGAAGTAGACGCGGGCGGTTCCGGTGTCGGTCGTGTCAAGTTCGGACTGGCGTCCGGACTGTGAGTCGAACCCGTGGCAGCGGCAGTTCGAGAGTTCGTCGTACCGCGTCCAGTCCGGCTCCGCGACGAGCGGACCGTCCGTCAACGCGATCAGCACCCTGCCGGGACCGGGGGAATCAGTGACCGCCATCTAACGGTTGGGGCCACGCTTCTGCTTGGGGTTCCGCCGCCCCGCCTTCTGCTGATACCTGGTGACGGACTTCCCGACAACCTCCCCGTCGAGCACAACGGTGGTCGTGAGGTTGATCGGCACGCCGGCGATCACTCCGCCGCCCAACTGCGGCGTCAGGGTGCTGGCTGACGCGAGCGCCCGACCCGCCGTGTTGAACCCCGACAGCCGCGACCGCAACTCAGCCGCCGCCGCGTCGTCCAACCCGAGCCCCTCCAGAATCTTCTTCGTGTTCAACCCGGACGTCTTCGTCAGCGGGCCGCCCGACTGCTTCAACTGGTTGTTCAGGTCGTCGAAGATCGACGCGAGCAGCTTCCGGGTTTCCTCCGTGATCTTCCCGAACTTCCCCGCAAACAGCTTCGCGACCCGATCGAGCAGCGAGCTGATCTTCGCGGTGTCCAATGCGGACCCGGGGATGAGGTCTTTCAGCTTCGCGAACTGCGACCGCAACGCCTTCACCGTCGGGGTGAGCTCGTCACCGGTTGAGCTGCGGCCGAGCGCCCGGAACTGCGCCGCCTGCACCGCTGCCGCCGCCGCGGCTTTCTGATTCTTCGCGCGTTCCTTGATCGCGGCGGCCAACGCCTGCTCGTTCGCGAGCTGCTGCGACTGCACCGACAGAAGCTCCCGTTGCAATCCGAGGTCGTTCCTGTTGAGAGCCAGACGCGCGGCTATCGCGTCCTCCTGCGCCTGCAACGCGGCGCCGATCTGCTTGTAAGCGACGATGTCGTCACGCAACGTCGGGGTCGCGGAAGCCGCCTGCAACACCAGCGACAGCCGCTCCACCGCGAACGCGGCCTCATCGGCCGCCTTCTTCAACGCCTGCGCCCGCTGCGCCAACGAGAGCATGTCCGCGATTCGACCCTGCGCCGCAGCCCGCATCCGCTCCAACGCGGCCAAGAAAGCCTGCACACCAGCCGGCAACTTGATCGGTGGCGGCTTCGTCGTGAACTCACGCTCCGGCTTCCCGATTCGTTCGTCGCCGAGTTTCCCCGCCACCCGCAGACCGGCCGTCGCCTCCTCGTTCATCCGCCGCAGCTTCAGGATCACCTCGTCGAGCGCCTTCACGACGAAGAACCCTTCGCCCTTCAACTCCGCGAGCCGGTCGCGTACCGCCTGCAGCTTTGTCACGTCCGCGTCGACGGGAATGTCGATAACGGGGGCGGTGAGGAACCCCAACCCTTTGCCGCGGAGGAAGTCGTTGACGGTGTTGTCGAGCTGCTCCCGGTTTATCACGACAGCGACCGCCAACGTGATGACGCCGATCGCTCCCAGGCGAAGCAGCGCCGTCCGTAGCAGGTTCACCTTGCCTGTCGCGGTAACGGCGGATGCTGACACGGCGTCGAGGACGCCGACGAACCGGGCTGCCTTCGTAGCGATGAACGCCGCGGCGAGCAGCTTCACCGCTTTTTCCGCGCCGCCGAGGTTCCGGACGAGCGACGCCACGACTGGCGCGAGCCCTTTCACGACCTGCGCGAAACCGGACAGGGCGGATCCGGCGATGGTGGTGGTGCGGCCGACGGCCTTCTGCACACGCTCCTGGTTCTCGCTGCTCGCGAGCCACCGGTTGAGCCCCTGTATCGCCTCGGTGACGGCCGGCAGGAACGCCTGCCCGATCTTCCCGCGGAGGTTCTCGACTTGCGCCGCGAGGATCCGCTGCTGGTTCGCGAGACTCTCTGACGTGCGGCCGAAGTCGCCTTGGGCGGACGCCGTGTCCCGCAGGATCAGCGCGTAACGCGCCTGCACCTTCTGACCCTCTGTCAGTTTCGCGCCCGACTCCGCGATCCCGGACGCGTACGCCTCCTGCTGCACCCGCGCCTCGGACAGCAAAACTCCGATGCGGCGAAGCGGCTCCGCCTCCCCGACCAGGCCCGACCGGAGCTTGTCGAGCGCGTCAGTCGTCTCGAGGTTGTTGAACGACGCCAGGTCGGACGCGAGCTCCACGAGGCTGCGTGAGAACCGGGCGGACTCCGTCTGGTTCAGCCCCGACGTCTCAAGGATCTGCCCGAACCCGGCTGCCGCCTCCAGCGCGGCACGTTGCGAGAGCCCGAACGCCTGCGCCGTCGTTTCCGACCACGCCTGAATGTTCGCGGCGCTGCGGCCGAACACCACGTTCGACTTGTTCAGCTGCTCCTCAAGGTCGGAGGCTGCCGCGACTGTCTTCCGGATCTGGTCGACGCCGGCCGCTACCCCAACGGTGACTCCGACAGCGGCGAAAGCGTTACGGACGGCCTTGCTGGTCGACGTGATCTGCGCGGTGAAACCCTGCGCGGCCTTGCCCGAACGCAGGAACGACTTCTCCAGGCTCGACGAGTCGCCGATGATCTCGACGATCAGTTTCCGGCTACCCACGCTCCCAGTCCTTCCCGACCTCGGCTAGCAGCCGGTCGACCGACTCGACGATCTCGTCCTCGTGTCTGTCCAGGGCTGGCTCGAGCGCCTTCTCCAGCAGCAGGTCCTTGAGGTTGCGCCGCTTCATGCGTTTCGTCTGGGTGCCGCGCATCTTCGGCGCGACGTACACGAGTTGGCGGGTGACGCCGACCCGCATCTGCGACCAGCGGTCACCCGGGCTGAGGTTCCGGATCGGCGCCCCGTACGCGGTGAGCTGCTCGGCCGTGTCCGCGACCGGTTCGGCAGCGTCACGCAACCGTTCGCGCAGGTCACGCGACAGATGCTTGTCGGCGCGGGCGAACGCGCGGCTCATCTCCTTCAGACCCCTGACACGCACAGCTCCGGGCATTCAGTCCTTGCTCCGGTAGAGCGCATCGAACAGGTCGGCGCAGCCCAACAGGTCGGACGGCTTCATCCGGCCGACGCCGTCCGGGCCGACCCCGCAGATGTGCCCTACCACGAACGTCCAGTAGGTGCGGGGGTCACGTCCCGTTCGTCCGTAGTGGTGTGCGAACCGTTGCCAGAACTCACGCTGGAGTCGTCCTTGGCGCTCGGCAATGATTCGCTGGGCTCGTTCGTCGACTCCGAGGCGGCTGGGGGGCCGGCATCGCCGCCCTCCGCGATCCGTGACACCGCTTCGAGCAGCGTCACCTGCCCAACCATCCGCTTCACGACCGGCGGCTTCACGTTCGGGTTGCCGCGCTGGTAGGCGACGTGCAGCAGAGTCCGCATCAGCCCTGGGTGCCTCAGCTTCCTCTGCCGCTCCGCCTCCACCGCTTCGCCGTCGGGGTCGTCGGGGTCCGCTGCCGCGAAGTCCTCCAGCGTCAACCCCGAGTAGTCCCACAGCAGTTGCGCCTCGTCCATGTCGAACGAGTCGACGCCCGGGATCGGGTACTCCTTGCCGTCAATGAGGAACCCGGCGCTCTGGCCGTCATCCACTTTTCCCTCCTAGGTGTGCTTTTACGAGCCTTCGGTGGCGACGATCCCGGTTGCGTCCGCCGGCGAGAACGTGCAAGTCATCACGCGCACCCCGCCGCGCTCCGCGTTCGGGTTGAACGAGTTGAGCGTGCAGTTACCGATGTACGTCTCGCGGGTGTCGTCGACGAGCCCGTCCGGCTGCCACTGAACCGACACCGTGGTGCGGTTCGCGTGGATCGGGTACAGGATCGCGTACAACTCCGGCGTGTAGAACGCCTCACCCTCGAACGACTGGGTGGTGCGACCCGGAAGCGTCTCGTCGTTCCCCGTCGTGGAGAACCCGGACACGTCCTCGGTCGAGTGCTCGGACGCGAACCCGAAGCTCCGGAACGCGTTGGAGCAGTCTTCGTTGTCGATCAGGATCTCGTCGTGCCGTGCGATGTCCTTGGTGAAACTCATTAGTCTCGAGCTCCTTTCAGCGGCGCGTGGCCGCTCAGGTCAGGGCTGATCCATCCGCGGGGCATGACCGCCCGCGTGGCGTCAAGCGCGACCTGTTGCCGCGACTCGACGGTGATTGATCCGCGCTCGATGGCGCGTGCCTCGACTTCCGGCTCGAGTTCACCGATGAACGTGTCGCCGGGGGTGTGTCCGCGGTAGGCGCGGGTTCCGGAGACGCGGTAGACAGTCATGTGATCACCTGCACGGCCCACACGCCTTGCAGCACGTGGGTTCCGTTCGGGAGGGTTGTGCGGGCGGCGCCGCGGTACTCGTCGACGCCGCACTTGTCGCAAGCTGGGTCCTCGTCGACCGGG